>LXNJ01000423.1_pt1 | contig 30476 bp, 25 predicted proteins | sample 809081 | NCBI WGS metagenome assembly LXNJ01 (sample SAMN04870510, study PRJNA318959) | sponge metagenome | biome: sponge; feature: marine sponge reef; material: water | host: Petrosia ficiformis | place: Greece: Milos, Mediterranean Sea | collected 2013-05-29 | depth 5-7 m | reverse complement strand
GGCGGTTAGATTCGCAGCTTCCCAGCCCTTTAGTGAGTCAACAGCCTTACCGTTGTCGCTAGGTTTGACACCCCGAGAGACGGTGGGATAGTCTTCGTCTGAAAAGCAGATAAACACTGCCCGTTCAGGTGCCCGCCCCGGGAGAATAGGGAAGGCGGTGAAAATCCGCCGCGGTAGCGCCACTGTAAGCGGGGTTTGATTGCCGAACGCCCACTGTCGCAGGTGCGATGGGAAGGGCCCGGCGCAAGATCGATACCCGCAAGCCAGGAGACCTGCCTGGACGGAAGGTGAACTCTCTCCGCTATAGAGAGGGTCCCTCAGCCGGCCGGGCTGCAAGCCCTAACAGCGTGAGACTCAACCCTCCAGCGGAGCAGCCGGAGGGTTGTTTTGTTGCGAGTTGCCGGCATCCCGGCGTGGGGCACTTATCGCCGTTCGGGCGTTATCACCCGCCTTGCTATCGGCGCGCTGACCCTTGCGCTCGCCATTCTTCTCATCGTGCTCATCTCATTGAGCGTCGGGCCTGTCAGCATCCCGGTACGCAGCGTCGCCTCCATACTCATTGGATTCCTTGGCATTGACGTTGGCGATGTTTCCCGAACCCACGAGTTAGTGATTCAACAGATTCGCCTGCCGCGGATCATTGTGGGCGCGACCGTTGGCATGGGGCTCGGCGTTGCAGGCGCGACGATGCAGGGACTGTTCCGCAATCCGTTGGCTGACCCAGGAATCATTGGCGTATCCGCGGGCGGGGCGCTTGGCGCGGTCATTGCCATTGCGACAGGCGCCGCAGGGCTCTTCTTCATGTCATTGCCCCTCGCCGCGTTCGCCGGCGCGATGATAGCCACACTCGTTGTCTATGGAATCTCTACGGTCAGCGGGCATTTCTCGATGGCAACGCTGCTGCTGGCGGGTATCGCAGTGAACGCGTTTCTGGGGGCGATTGTATCGGCGATTGTCATCCTGTTGCCGGACAACGGCGCGTTGCGTGAGATTCTCTTCTGGCTGGCAGGCGGTCTGGATTCACGGGCGTGGGAGCACGTGTTGATGTCTCTGCCTCCGATTCTCGCGGGAATCGCCATTGCCATGGTAATGGCCCGAGACCTCAACCTGCTCATGCTTGGTGATGATGAGGCCCGCTCGCTCGGAGTAAACGTCGTACCGGTGCGCTTGTTGCTCCTGGTGGTGGGAGCGATGGTGACGGGCGTGGCCGTTGCCGTGAGTGGAACTATAGCGTTCGTTGGACTGGTGACACCGCACATTCTCAGGCTTTTGCTGGGGCCGGACAACCGTGTGCTCATTCCCATGAGCGCACTGGGCGGGGCAGTCTTCGTGATTCTTGCCGACACGGTGGCAAGGACGGTCATTCAGCCTGCAGAACTGCGCGTCGGAATCCTGACCGCGTTCGTCGGCGCGCCGTTCTTCATTCTGTTACTCATCCAGAACAAAGGGCGAGGGTACTCGCTCTGAGTTATGCACAGAGATATCCGAAAGCGCGGGATTAGAGAAGGGGGATAAGTAGTGAAAAAGATCTCGGGCAGAATCACTATCCTTGGCCTGCTTGCCATACTGGCGGTTCTAGCGATTGCGTGTGACTCCACAGGCCCGGCAGGGCAGAGAGGAGCAGCGCCTGACACAGCTCCGGCAGTCGATGTCATCCTGCCCACGGCAACTGCTGCCCAGATATCCGGGACCGCGTCGACACCTCGCCCCGCGCCGACTCCCACAGCGACTCCTTCACCGCCGCCGGTGACAGGCCAACTAACCGGTGTTCCCGGTATTGTCGATCCCACCAACCTCAGCTGGCCGAGACAGGTTGAGGGCCTGAACGGCATCGTTGAGATTCCTACCCAGCCGCAACGAATCATTACGGCGTCGGTTGGGCACGATGAGATGGTGCTGGCTATTGTGCCCGCCATCCGACTGGTTGGCGTTGGTGCTCCGACGAAGAACCATACGTATTCGAACGTTGCGTCGCTAGTGCAAGACAAGCCGGAGATAACACGTGACCCGGAGACAATCATCGCGCTTTCTCCGGACGTCATCGTGACAAGCCCGTTTTTCTCAGCAGATGGTGTTGAGGCGCTAACCCGTGTTGGGATTCCGACAATTCAGACTCAGTTGCATCACGACGCTGAGGCGCGAATCAATAACATCCTCTTGGTGGGCTACATCCTGGGTGAAGAGGCTCGCGCGCTCGAATTCGCAGAAGAAGTGCGAGATCGGCATGAGGCTCTTATTGCGGTCACGGGTGCCAAGCAGAGCAAACCCCGCGTCTTAGCGTTGACCAGCTACTCGGATGATCTGTGGGTGGCCGGAGCGAATTCGACCGAAGGGTCAGTCATCGAGGCGGCCGGGGGAGTTAACGCGGCGGCAGATCGGGGAGTCGAGGGCAACCAGACCACAAGCCTCGAGGGTGTAATCGCCATGAATCCGGACGTCATTGTCATCGCCCAGCCCGTGGAATTCGGTGCCGTGGAGTTTCAAGAGCGGTTGAGATCTGAGGAAGCTTTGCAAGAGGTTCCCGCAATTCGGGACGACCGCGTTTATGTGGTCGAGAGCAAGCATTTCACGACATTGTCGTACTGGAATATCAGGGGGGCTGAAGACCTCGCTCGCGTCCTGTGGCCGGGTGATTTTTCCGAACCGCCGGCAGAGACCTTCAGCGTTGCAGGATAAGGGAGGACGATGACAACGGCAGTGCGCGCAGCCTCGCTCTCAGTGGAGGGCCTGACGTACACGATTCACGGCAAGAGATTGCTGGATAGTGTCAACCTCCGCGCGGAGCAGGGTGAGTTGGTGGGTGTGATCGGCCCCAATGGGGCGGGCAAATCGACGCTCTTGCGCGCACTCGCCGGGGTCATCGAGCCGTCAGATGGCCAACGGTATCTTGATGGACGAACGTTCAGGGAGATACCCCCCCGTGAAAGAGCCCGTGCAATTGCGCTTGTGCCTCAAGTTGCGCCGATAGCACATGGTTTCACATGCCTTGAGCTTGTGCTTATGGGCAGGTATCCGCACATGGGTCGGTTCCAGATTGAGGGCGCAACTGACGAGAATATCGCGCGTCAGGTCATGCGGCTTACCGATACGGAACAGTTCGCGGAGCGCACGCTTGAAACGCTGTCCGGCGGAGAGCGTCAACGGGTGTTTATTGCGCGCTCGCTCGCGCAGCAGCCGCGTGTGTTGCTCTTGGATGAGCCGACTTCCAACCTGGATATCCTTCACCAGTTGCGTGTGCTTGGTTTTATTCGGGAATGGACCCGGGATGGCGCGACGGCTATCGCAGCTGTGCATGATCTCAACATGGCGGCTCGTCATTGCGATTACCTGACCTTGATCAACAAGGGCAGGGTGATCGCAGCAGGCAAGCCGGAAGACGTTCTGACTGCTGAGACCGTCAGACACGCCTATGGAGTCGAATCGGTAGTCTACCGTGACCCGCACACCGGCGCGCTCGCACTAAGCCTGCTAGGGCCGGCTGATGGCATTTCCGCCCGAAGAAACGGAGTCAGGGCTTCCTAGAGCTTGGCTCCTGCAGCTAAGTCCTAGTAGATGTGTCGCTGCACGGAGGTGGCGACGAACTGCTCGATGTCCATGATTGCTTGTGTTGTGGCCTGTCCGACGAGATCTAGCTTCCGCACCTGCTCAATTCGTTCAGCGGCGCTATTAAGCTCACGGCGTGACAACATACCGCGCAGAATGCCGCACGCGTCCGTCAGGCTCAGCAAGACGATATCTCTCGGGTCAGGAATCTCATCGCTGAAAAGGATACTCATGAGGCGCAGGCGCACCTCGCGCTCTTCGTTGCCGTCAACCATGGGGTAGCGACGTGATTGGAACACCCAAAGGAAGCGGTCATCCTTGCGTTCGAGGATGCCTCCATCAACCAGCCGATTTAGGGCCTCTTCACGGATTTCTGCTGCGCGGTTAGCGGTGTGTTCTACCCAGTACCGAGCGTTCCGCTCTTCACCTGCGGCAATATCCGCGAGCGTCGGATCCAGCAACGAATCGCCAAGCGGTGTGGAATCGACAAGCACCAGTCGCTCCAGGTCAGTGTCGATGCGATTGTCTAAGGCAAGATCCATCAAGACTGCCCCGGCCAAGGCATAGTCCATAGACCAGCTCGGCACGCGGGCAAAGCGACCGTCATCGTCGTTCAGGAGGAGCAAAATAATCTCTTCAGCGAAACGTAGCGGCATGTCTTCCCCCCTACTCTCAACGACGGCAGTACGCCCGCCGCCATCGTTGTTTACTTTCCCAGTGCCCTCTTATGTTTGCCCTCTGTGCGCTGCATCTGACCTCATTGTAGCCCACGCGCCAAGCCAAGTGCATCAAGACTCCGAAGCCACCAATCACTTCGATCTGCGAATCTGGTTAAGCGTGGGATTCGACGCAAACAACCAATGACGTACAGCGAGAACTTGTAGGAAGGGTGATTGCTGCGATCGCGACTTCGGCGTTGTCGACAGTTTAGGTTAATCGATCCCTTTGTGCGGCGACATATAGACTTTTATCGAGCATGCATGGTACATATGGTATGAACTGTAGCGCGATTGTACTACTCATGATTCCTTGTCGGTCGCCCTGCGGAGCCGAAGTGGGGAATGGGGACCAATGTGGCCTAGGTGCCACGTTGGATTGGTAGGTTGGCGCGTCGCGAGTGATTTCCGGGTTCAGGCAATTCACGCGGGTGATTGCGAATCCCGCACTAGTCGCTTCGTTGCTGGTAACGGCAGGAGTGATCTCAGGCACAGCTCCGGTCATCGTTCCTACGGAAGCCGTTTTGGCGCAGTCGCTGGATGCACGGCAATCCCTCGCTATCGAAGGTCCCACAACCGTTGAGTTTCCCGAGAACAGCACCGCTGCTATAGCCACGTATCGGGTGGCGAATGCTGCGTCCGACTCGACGATCTCCTGGTCAATAGATGGCACTGATGCAAGGAGGCTGTCCATAGATGGTTCCGGCACCTTGCGTTTCAAGACGGCCAAGAACTTCGAACGGCCGAATGACGGAAACCGCGATAACGAGTATGAGGTCGGCCTGTCGGTGACTGATCAACTGACTCATGCCTCGGTCGAAGTGATCGTCAGAGTGACGGATGTCAATGAGCCGCCGGCTTTTGAACTCGAAAGCGCGGAATTCTCAGTAGAAGAAAACGCATCTGGAAATCGGCGTGTGGGCGGTGCACTCGTTGTTACCGACCCTGACGAAGGGGACTCAAGGACATTCTCAGTGGAAGGAGAAGATGCAGACCTATTCCACATTGACGACGAGGGGCAGATTCGTGTGCGCCCCGGTGCCGTTCTCGACTACGAGACTTCAGGTGTTTTCAATCTCAGCGCACTTGTTACGGATCAGGGCGGCCTGAGCGATTCGTTGCCTGTCGAGATACGCCTAACCGATGCGGATGATCCGGGGGTCGTTACCTTCTCGTTTGCCAGGCCATTCGTTGGAGTGCCGTTCACCGCGACGGTTTCTGATCAGGATGGTGTTTCCGGTCGCATCCGATGGAGATGGCATCGAGCCATGAACACGAACGATGAATTCGAGCGAATTGATGGAGCGACTCGGAATTCGTATACGCCAGTGGAGGATGATGAGGGCTACATTCTGCGATCGACGGTTTCGTACGAGGACAACTTCGAAGTAGGGGCTACAGCTTCGGAAATCAGCGCGACAGTTGGCAGAAACGCTGTTCCTGAGTTCGATTCGACGTCCATCACTCTGACGGTGCCGGAGGAGGCGCCGGCCGGAACGGACGTTGGCGATTCCGTTACGGCGACGGACAGTGATGGTGATGATCTTTCCTACACCCTTTCAGGAGAGGATGCGTCTTACTTTGAGATAAACGCTCTAACCGGGCAGATTAGTGTTGGCGCACAGGCGTTGCCGGATTCAGAGACGAAAGACAGCTACAGCGTAATTGTTACTGCAACAGATGAGGCTGGGGCGACAGGTTTTGTGACGGTCTTGATTTCCGTAGCCCCTCCAGATGTTGAGCCTTCCATCATTGGGCCAGCAACGGCTAGTTACACAGAGAACGGGACAGGTGTGACTGCGACCTACTCGGTCGCTGATCTAGATAGTGGCAATGTGACATGGAGCGTGGCAGGAACAGACGCGGCGCGATTCTCGATAAGCGACTCTGGAGAGTTGTCATTCAACTCGGCGCCGGACTATGAGAATCCGCAGGATGCGAACAACGACAACGTGTATGAAGTGACTGTGACAGCGTCGGACGGCAATCTTGAGTCCACGCTAGACGTCGAGGTTACTGTCTCGAATGTAAACGAGGCCATCCTCGTCACCGGCCCTGCCACTGTCAGTTACGCAGAGAATGGCATGGTGTCTGTGGCAACCTACACGGCCAATGACCCGGAGGGTGACGAATTTACACTGGATATTGCGGGAACGGACACGGCGCAATTCGTGATAGACGTGGCGGGCGTGTTGTCATTCAACTCCCCGCCGGACTATGAGAATCCGCGGGATGCCAACAACGACAACGTGTATGAAGTGACTGTGACAGCGTCGGACGGCAAACTTGAGTCCACGCTAGACGTTGAAATTACTGTTACCGACGTCAATGAGGCCGCCGTCATCGCCGGTCCTACCTCTGTCAGCTACGCAGAGAACGGCACGGCGTCTGTGGCAACCTACACGGCCACTGACCCGGAGGGCGACGAATTTACACTGGATATTGCGGGAACAGACACGGCGCAATTCGGGATAGACGTGGCGGGCGTATTGTCATTCAACTCCCCGCCGGACTATGAGAATCCGCGGGATACCAACAACGACAACGTATATGAAGTGACTGTGACAGCGTCGGACGGCAAACTTGAGTCCACGCTGGATGTCAAAGTTGCAGTCACCGATTTCGCTGAGACCATCCTAATCACAGGCCCCGCCACTGTTGACTACGCCGAGAACGGCACGGTGTCTGTGGCGACGTATATGGCCGCTGACCCGGATAGAGACGGGATCACGTGGGGCATCACAGGGGCGGATGCGGTGAGATTCGCGATAGGCGGGACGGGCGGACTGTCATTCAACTCTCCGCCGGACTATGAGAAGCCGCGCGACGGCAACAAGGACAACGTCTATGAAGTGACGGTAGTGGCGTCGGGCGACAACCTTGAATCCACGCTTGACGTCGAGGTCACCGTCGAAAACGTAAACGAGGCCATCCTCATCACCGGTCCTGCCAGTTTCAGCTACGTCGAGAACAGTACGACGTCTTTGGCGATATACACGGCTGCTGACCCGGATGGAGATGAGATCACGTGGGGCGTTGCGGGAGCGGACGTGTCGCGATTCTCGATCAAGGAGACGGGTGAGCTGTCATTCAACTCTCTGCCGGACTATGAGGAGCCGCGGGATACCAACAAGGACAATACGTACGAAGTAACGGTGATAGCCTCGGACGGCCATCTTGAGTCCACGCTGGACATTGAGATTACCGTCACCAATGTGAATGAGTCTCCCATGGTCACTGGCCTTGCCACTGTCAGTTCTGCCGAGAACGGCACGGTGTCTGTAGCAACGTACACGGCTGCTGACCCGGATGGAGATGAGATCACGTGGGGCGTTGCGGGAGCGGACGTGTCGCGATTCTCGATCAACGAGACGGGTGAGTTGTCATTCAACTCTCCGCCGGACTATGAGAAGCCGCGTGATGCCAATAAGGACAATACGTACGAAGTAACAGTGACAGCCTCGGACGGTCATCTTGAGTCCACGCTGGACGTCGAAGTTACTGTCACGGATGTCGCCGAGGCCATCCTCATTACGGGCGCCGCCATTGTCGGCTTTGCCGAGAACAGTACGGTGCCTGTGGCAACGTACACGGCCACTGACCCGGAAGGAGGTGGGATTACGTGGGGTGTTGAGGGAGCGGACGTGTCGCGATTCTCGATCAAGGAGACGGGTGAGTTGTCATTCAACTCGCCGCCGGACTTTGAGAATCCTCGGGATGCTAACAGCGACAACGTGTATGAATTGACGGTAACAGCGTCGGGCAGGGACCTCAGCGCCGCGCTGGATGTTGAAGTTACCGTTACAAACATCAATGAGTCCGTGACTATCAGCGGCCCCACGTCCGTAAACTTTGCGGAAAACGACATTGCAACTGTAGCCGTCTACTCCGCCACGGATCCGGAAAGAAGCAGCATTACGTGGGAGGTATTGGGTACTGATGCAGCGCGAACTTCCGTCAGTGAGATGGGAAAGTTGTCATTCAACTTACCGCCGGATTACGAGAATCCGAAAGATGCCAACAAGGACAACGTGTATGAGCTGACAGTTGCTGTGTCTGACGGTGATCTTACGTCCACGCTGGATGTTGAAGTCACCGTTACGAATGTTGCTGAGCCCGCTATGATCACCGGCCCTGCCAGTGTCAGCTACGCGGAGAACGGCACGGCGTCTGTGGCAACCTACACGCTCGTTGATTCTGAAAGAGTTGGCGATAGCCCGACTGTTTTCCTGATTGAGGGTAATGATGCGGCCCACTTTGTGATCGACATTCAAGGCGCTTTGGCCTTTATAACGCCTCCGAACTTTGAGAGCCCTGTCGATGCTGATGCCAACAATTTCTATGCAATTCAGGTTGTTGGGAATGACGAAGGAAGCGGAAGCAGTCTGAGCGTGATCGTCGAGGTTACAGATGCCAATGACGCCCCGCGCTTTCCGTCTAGAGCCATCGTCACTGAGATTCCAGAGAATTCATGTCCGGGCGCCTACAGCCTTTACCGCGGGATTGGAGGCGATACGGGTATCGAAACGGATGAGGATGGAGACCCTCTCACATATGCGCTGTCCGGACCGGATGAGCAAACCTTCGTGATTCACCCGCCCACCGGTTATGTGACACTCGGCCCTGGCACACTCCTGGATTTCGAGGCCTCGCGAAAACCATTCATGCTACGCGTGTCCGTTTCCGATGGACGCGACGACCTCGGGAATACTGAGAATGAATTCAAAGCAGACGATTACCTCGATCTCACGGTAGTGGTCAGTGATGTCGATGAGCCGCCGGTCTTTAGCGAAGCCCAACTCATCCTGGATGCGTGCGGCAATCCAGTGGGATATGGATCTGGTCAATTGCGGAGGGAGGTGACGGCCGGTGTTCGTGGTGGGAGTCCTGTCGGAGCCGCGCTCTCAGTCATAGATTCCGAGGGAGAGTCTGTCCGTTTCAGAATTGTAAGTCAATCGGACCCGGGAGCGTTCATTGTTGAGTCGTCGACCGGACAGATCAGGGTTGCGCCCGATTTCTCGCCCAGAGACGCCCGGCGTGTGTATACGCTCCGCGTCGCCGCAATGAATGACGGGTTGGAGTCCCAGGTTGAGGTGCGCATAGGGGTTGTACGTGCCTCAAGGCCTACTCCTGAGCCGGGCATTGAGACCTCGCCCACAACTGAGCCCGAGACTGTACATACACCCAATGATGAAGTGCCGTTGGCCCCAAGGGTCACGGATGATCGAAGCGATTCTCCACAAACTGATGGTCTCGCCGTGAAGACAGAGGATGACGCCGTAGGCCCGGGATTGACTTCCGTACGGCTCGCACGGGTTGAGCCCATATTTGTGCCCGTGCCTCGCGCAGCGCAAACGCTGTTTCTTGGCAAGGCAGAGGTTCAGGATCAGACGGGCCATGCACGATTGACTGCCTCCGCGGGCACACTGGCGGTCCCCTACCAGGTTCGCTTGACACAGAATGAGGCCGCCTGCGTCTCTCCAAATGTGACAGCCCCGCAGGATTGCGTGTGTGTCTCCGTGGAGTTCTTTGACGTGGGAGGTGCCCCCTTGGAAAAGGAATCTCTTAATCGCCCAGCGTTGCTCGAGATTGTCCTGAGAACGCAGGACGAAGCAGGGAATTCCGAAATCGGAACAGGGCGCGCAGAAATTGGTCGTGACTCAGTTGAAGTGATGATGAGGCAGGACGATGAGCAGGAGTGGGCATACATACGCGGAGACTTGAGAAATCCGGCAGACGGCTCGTCGATCCTGATGGTACGGGTGAGAGCACCGGGGCAGTACATGGCGCTAGTGACCGAATCCGGAACTGAAACAAAGGCCACCGCCAGCGCAATGCCCATGAATCTGGTGAAGACAGCGGTTACACAACAGGCGAAGACGACGGCCACGAAGAGCGTCGCAGAGCGCTCCGCAGCGTTTTTCTACGAACCAGTTGTTGCTCAACCCCAGTCACAGCCAGCGCCAATCGTTTCAGCCGAGCCCCAGGCATGGCAAACGTTGCGTCTGCTGATTGCGCTACTATTGGATGTGACGGTTGCGCTTTCCGCCGGCATTCTTCTCCAACGCTTCACTTTCCGACGGCACTAGACGACCGCGGAGGTGTTGATTGCCCGGATGTACATTCTCCCACCCCGCCATTCAAGTCGCGGATCTCCGAAAGTCGTATGGCAGCTTTGAGGCCGTCAAGGGAGTCGATTTATGCGTCGAAACCGGAGAAGTGTACGCCCTGCTTGGCCCCAATGGGGCTGGGAAGACGACAACAGTCGAGATTCTCGAAGGCCACAGGGAACGGAGCGCGGGAACAGTTACGGTCCTGGGGCATGATCCTGCACGGGGTGAGAGAGAATTTCGGGAACGCATCGGCATCGTCTTACAGACGACGAGCGTTGACCAGTATCTGTCCGTCTCGGAAACAGTGAATCTATTTCGTGGCTATTATCCCAATCCACTTCCGCTTGATGTTGTCCTCGAAGCAACCGGCCTGACGGAACAAGCCCGTGTTCGCGTGGGTAAACTCTCTGGTGGTCAACAGAGGCGGCTTGACGTTGCCGTTGGACTGGCCGGAAACCCTGAGTTGCTGTTTCTCGATGAGCCGACGACCGGCTTCGACCCGTCGGCACGCCGCGGCGCATGGGACATGGTGAAGAACCTTCAAAATCTTGGCAAGACCATTCTGCTGACGACGCACTACATGGAAGAAGCTGAATACTTGGCGGACCGTGTAGGAATCATGGTCGAGGGACGCGTTGTCGTGGAAGGTCCGCCGCAGGAAATTGCAGGCTCAGGCGGCGCAACTCTAATCCGAATCCGATTGCCGGACGGCGCGGCAGCACCGCCTGAAAGCTTGGGTGTGCATCCTGCAGTTGGGCCGGGAACCTATGAGATCCAAGCTGCGTCACCCACGGTGGTTCTTCACCAATTAACTACATGGGCGGTTGAGAATGACATCGAGTTTGAGGACATTGCCGTCACACGGCCGTCCCTCGAGGACATCTTCATTAAGGTGACGAGCTCGAACCTGCAGGGCGGAGGTGGCAAAGCGTGAATGCCGTTAGGCTGTCGCTCCGCCAGGCGCGGTACCAGAACACCGCCTTTTGGCGAAATCCGGCTGCCGCCTTCTTCACCATTGTGTTCCCGCTAATGTTCCTGGTTATCTTCAATCTGTTATTCGGCAGCAACGAGGTTCAGTTCGAAGGTGGCACGGCGAGTCTGTCAACGTTCTATGTGCCGGGCATTGTGGTCTTCGCTCTTGTGGGTGCCTGCTATAACAACATCGCGATGACTCTCGCCTTTAGCCGAGACAACGGCCTTCTCAAGCGGATTCGCGGTACGCCTCTGCCGCCGGGGTCGTTGATTGCGGGCTACGTTATCCATTCCGTGTCGGTTGCTATTCTGCTTGTCACCATTGTGTTGGTGTCAGGGGTCGTCGTCTATGACGTGGATTTACCTACCACGCGCATGGCCGCGTTCATCGTGACGTGCATTGTTGGCGCAGCAACATTCTGCGCACTCGGTGTAGCCGTCGCGAATTTCATCCCGAACGCAGACGCCGCGCCGGCCGTTGTCAATGCGAGCATTCTGCCTCTGCTGTTCATCTCCGATGTCTTCATTCCGATGGACGATGCGCCGGCGTGGCTGACCACGTTTGCGGATGTCTTTCCCGTGCGCCACTTTGCGACCGCCATGCATGAATCGTTCCAACCATTCGCAGCTGGCTCCGGCTTTGAGCCGATCAACCTTGGGGTCATGGGAGTGTGGTTGCTGGCGAGTGTAGTGTTGGCCGTGCGGTTCTTCAAATGGGAACGGCGACGCTAACGCTAACTACTGTGGATGCTGTTACGGAGAGTTGCGGTACTTATTCTTCTTCGTCCTCTCGTCCCAGGAAGACCTGCGTGAGGATATCCGAATCTTCGATTTCCTTGGGGGTGCCTTCAAAGGCCACGCGCGCCTTGTCCAGGATGTAGCCGCGGTCAACGATATTGAGCGCGCCTCTGATGTTGTGCTCCACGAGCACGATCGTTGTGCCAAATGTCTTGCTAATCTCAGTGACCCTCTGAAATACCTCCGAAACGATGATGGGAGCAAGCCCGAGCGTTGGCTCATCCAGCAGCAGAATTTCCGGCGAAGACATGAGTCCGCGTCCGAGCGCGAGCATCTGCTGTTGCCCGCCGGACATGGCGCTTGCCGGATCACGCCGCTTTTGCCGCAGTATGGGAAAGAATTCCATGACAGCGTCGAGGCGCCTGCTCCGCTCTGTAGCATCGCGGACATGCATTCCGCCAAGCTCCAGGTTTTCCTCCACATTCAAATGTGTAAAGACACGGCGACCTTGCGGAACCAGGGAGATACCGCGCTTAACGATCTCATGTGTTGGTGAAGCCAGGATGTCATTGCGCCAACGGATCGTGCCTGTTGAGACCGGCGCCATACCCATCACAGCCTTGAGTACAGTCGATTTTCCCGCCCCATTGGGGCCCATGAGTGAGACAACCTCGCCCGGGTAAATCTGCACGGAAACATGGTCAAGAGCCACCACTGCGCCATAGTGGACAGACACGTCACTTAATTCGAGCAGAGGCAAAGCGGTGCTTACTTGCTGTTGGGCGCCGCGGTGTTGGTCTCGTGCTGTCATGTTCTTCTCGCCGTCTTCAGTTGCCCAGATATGCCTCAATGACCGCCGGATCGTTCAGCACCTGGTCAGGGTGCCCACGTGCCAGGAGCCGCCCGCTGTCCATAACGATGAGGTAGTCGGAGAGCTCGCGAACAATCCCCATGTTGTGAGATACGAAGATGATTGTCCTGCCATATTCCTGCAGCTCTCGCATGACGCCTTTTACGACTTCGATCATGTGCAGAGCAAGTCCGGCAAAAGGCTCGTCGAAGAGATAGATCTGAGTGTTCATCGCCATGAGGCGGCCAACCTCCAGAAGTTTTCGTTGGCCGTATGACAACTCTTCCGCCAGGTCGTTCCGCTTTTCCCACAGGCCCACCACGTTCAGAATTCTCTCCGCGCGCTCTCTGTGTTCCTTGCGAGCGCGTTGAAAAAGTGAGAGCAGGGACGATCTCTCCGTCATTACAACGTAGAGATTATCGAGGACGCTAATCTGCTCAAAGAGTCGCACGTCCTGGAATGTTCTGGTCAGTCCAATGTTGGGAGAATCGAATGGCTTGATTATGCGGAGGCGCTTTGGTCCAACAACAACCATTCCACCGTCGAGAGGCAAGGTTCCGCTAAGGAGGTTGATCAAAGTGGATTTGCCGGAGCCGTTTGGGCCGATGATTGCGGTGATAAGACCGCGCGGAATGCTAATAGAGAGCCGGTCGACTGCATAGACGCCGCCAAATCGCTTCTCAATGTCGAGCGTCTGAAGCACGAAAGAGCCTCCGATCCGGCGTTGTTCGTGCATTGTCATAACTTGAACCGTCCTGCGACTCCTTGCGGTCTGAACAGCATTAGAAGCACCAGCAGTGTCCCTAATATTATCTGCCGAACCTGGCCGACATGCTCCGGTGGCAGAAACGGTACAAAGCGGACTCCCTCCTCAAGCAGCACGAATGCCAACGCGCCGAGCAACGATCCCCAAATACTGGCCAGTCCGCCAAGAATCACGATGGCAACAAGAAGAATCGATTCAAGGAGGATGAAAGAGTTGGGGTCAACGAATGAGGTATATGTGGCGAGCATTGCTCCTGCCAGCCCCGCCATCATGGCGGAAATCACCCAAATGGCAAGCTTGTAGCGGGATGAACGGTAGCCGAACACCTCAATCGCGTCCTCGTCCTCGCGCACGGCTTTGAGCACTCGACCGAATGAAGATGTGACGATGAGCCATGATATGCCGACGACGATGGCGAGGAATGCCAGTGTGAGCACCAGAAATTCAAGGTCGTCGTTGATCGTGTAGCCAAAGATGGCAGGTTTAGGAATCTGGTGAATGCCGAAAGGCCCTCTTGTCACCCACTGCCAGTTAACGAAAACGTTATAAGCAATGATGGCGAAACCGAATGAAACGAGTACATAGACATCATCCCGGAACCGGCTGAACGCCATACCAACGACCAAAGCGACCACGCCGCACAGTGCCACTGCTACAGGCAGCGCGGCAAAAAACGGCCACGCGAAGATCTGGATGATTTCTCCCTCTAATAGCTCTTGACGCGGGTTAGCCGTCAAAACAGCCACCGTGTACGCCCCGATGCCGTAGAATCCCACGTGGCCGACAGAGAGCAGGCCAGTGTAGCCAAGAACGAGGTTTAGGCTGACGGCCAGCATCGCCCAGATGGCGAATACTGTCATCAGGGTGATTGAGAAACCCGTGCCGCGCGACAGCATGAACGACGCCGCAGCCAATACCACGACGACCGTCGCCCAGATTTCAAGGTGGTTGCGCAGCGACAATAAGAGCGCCTGCGGTAGTTGCGAGAGTGCCTGTTGACGTATTTGCATTTTCGTTCCTACCGCCTCGGAATGATCCCTCTCGGCCAGAAGGATAGGAACACAATCAGGAGAATGAGCGCGACGCCGTCCTGCCATTCTCCGGCGATGTCCCATATGCCAAACTGCTCCACAACACCCAACAGGAACCCGCCAAGGATTGCGCCGTAGAGATTGCCGATACCGCCAACCACCGATGCAATCCAACCCTTCAGCAACAGCTCCAAGCCCATGCGTGGCTGTATGGCGATGTCCTGGCCTGTCAGTATCCCGGCGAACGCCGCGTACATCGCTCCGATGAAAAACACGATTGCAATTATCGCCGTCGTGTTGATGCCGACAACGCGCGCGACCTGTTCGTCATCACCGATGGCACGGATGACCTTGCCTAGGGGTGATTTGCGGATGAGGACCCATAGAAAGGCAAACCCGAGGAACGCGCAGCCGATGGCGAACAGGGCAAATTCCTTGAACGTGGCGCCGCCCAGCGTTAGCAAATTATTGCCGAATGAGGCGGGCAGTGGGTGAGTCGTGTTGGAGAAAACCATGACGAGAATTGCGGTGATAGTCAGCAACACGCCAAGGGTTGCGACAAGCATAATCAAGGTTGAGCGAGCTCGTAAGAGGATAAATGCGTAGAGCCCGCGGTAGAGCGCCAGGCTTACGGCTCCTGCAAGGAGACAGGACACCAGCCAACTGATGTAAAGGCGCGATTCCGGAACTTGAGCGAGGGCGATAGCTGCGGTTGCCCCTGCAACTAGCCCGATTACGGCGCTGAAAATCATGACTAATCGGCTCGATCCAGTTGAACCGAAGCCGAATCGGCCCAGTGCCCAATAGAGAACTGTCCCGACTACTGCAGTGCTGATAAGTGCTATCAGTGGAGCAGCGATCTGATGGAGATTGTCGGGATAAAGAAGCAGGATCGTGGTGTAGCCACCTGCGCCGATCGCAATTAGGAGGTACGCTGCCCGGACGAGCAGAGGAGGGTAACGGTCCTGCATGCGTTCAAAGAATGCTGTGTGTAACGCCCATGCCGTGACTCCGGCAACCACGGCTCCGAGCGCGATGTTTAGGCCGATATTCGCGGGGTCGTAGGAAGCGTCGGTTGCCTGTCCAGCTCTGAGATAAAAGACGAAGTACGCACCGATTGCCGCCGCTGCACCGTAATAGAGGTCAAAGAACCATACTGTGCTGTAAACAAGAGTGAATCCGAGCGCGAGCAACGCATACACTGCGCCCACATTCAGGCCGTTGATGGTGAACTGCAACGCCTGATTGGGCGACTCGGTAACTTTCCACCCAATGTACGCGACGGCCAGAAGCGTAAGCCCTATGGCAAGAATGAGAGTGGGCCTGCCGGGTCGCGACAGGATATCCATGTAGTGCGGCCTCCGGTTCAGGTGTCGCTCTCATCGTAACAGAGTGAGAGGAGCGAACCGGGAATCAGCGAGCCCGGCGTATCTTTCGCACGGAATCAATGCGGCTGACGGCGATGCGCCGCGCCGCCTCATCAGTAGAGATGCTCTCTGCCTTGGCGTTTTCGTAAACCGTGGTCAACGTATCGTAGATTTGGCCCGTCTTGCGCCGCGCCTCCTCTGCGCTATAGCTGCGCCCAATCTCATGGGAGACGTTAATCACGCCGCCGGCGTTGACAATGTAATCGGGCGCGTAAAGGATGTCCCGCGCAGCAAGGTCACTCGCGTGGCGCGGTTCAAGGAGTTGGTTGTTCGCCCCGCCGCAAACGGCTGTGCATCGCAGCTGCGGAATGGTCTCGTCGTTCAGTATTCCGCCGAGGGCGCATGGCACAAAGATGTCGCACTCGAAGTTGAATACTTCATCCTGGCTGATGGGAACCAGGCCAAATTGGTTCTGCGCCCGCTCCACTCGAGCCTGGTCAATGTCTGTTCCGTAGATGACGGCGCCCTCGCCCTTGAGATAGGGCAGGAGATAGTTGCCGACCTTTCCCAAGCCCATGAGCACAACACGCATTCCACTAAGATCATCCGAGCCCCAGAGGTATTGCGCGGTGGCCAGAAGACCCTGGTAGAGGCCGTACGATGTCATGGGAGACGGGTCACCGCTGCCCCCGGATTCCGAGGGCAGGCCGGTGACGTAGTTTGTTTCCCGAGCAACCCACTGCATATCCGCCGTTGTCGTGCCGACGTCCTCCGTAGTGATGTACTTCCCGTTGAGGGAGTCCACTTTGGTGCCGAAAGAACGGAGGAGGGCCTCTGTCTTGTCCCGAGCGGCGTTGCGCATGATGATCGCCTTGCCGCCGCCAAGATCGAGCCCGGCGGCGGCGGACTTCAGCGTCATGGCCTCTGACAGCCGCAGTACATCCATGATGGCGTCTTGCTCTGTGGCGTGCGGCCAGATACGGAGGCCGCCCAGCGCGGGGCCTAGTGTGGTGTCATGAATGGCAATTGCGCCGCGGAGGCCAGTGGAGGCATCCCCGAACACCATCAACTGCTCGTGGCTGTGCTCCTCCATGTAGCTGACGTAATCACTCATGGCCGTTCCCCTGACATTAGTGCTTCACGGAACGACGAAGCAGGAGGTTGAATGACATGCGTTACTTTGTGCCCTCGTTGACCTGTTTGACAAAGGCATCCAGCGCGCCGGCGATGTGCTCCAGGACATCCTTGATGCTCTGATCCTCGTGCGAACGCGCAAGATCATCGTCGTCCACGCGCAACAGCGCACCGTTTAGCGCGCCAAGCGACTGTGCGGTCTGATCCAGGATGGCCCGCGCCTCCGACTGCGCCGGATGGCCTGTGACGTCAAGGATCTTATTGAGGTGGTTCACGTGCTCACGGGTGTGGTTGGCTGCGTAATAAAGGACAGCCCGCAACTCCGTTGGACGTCCGCCGTAACCCGGAATTTCCTTGTCGAGGTCTTCGTTGCTCAAGCCAGCACCTGCGTCGGCAAGCGCCGCAAAGCTCGCTGCCATTCGATCAATCATGGCTTGTGTGTCTGTTCGCGCCATTTCGTTCGTCCCTCCCCAATGGTTGATGTTGTCCTATGGCCATGCTAGTCACACGGCCAAATCAATCGTAGTGAATGCGCCACGCCGCGTCCATACGGGGGGAGAGAAGACGTCAGGAGTCCGCGCCGTTCGGCGTCTCCTCCACCTTCTTCTGGAGGCTGTCCATCCACAATTCTGTAATGCGGCTGATCATCGGCCGTAAACCGGTGACGCCAAGCAATTGAGGAGCGGGTCCGTCAAAGACCTCCTCAGATGTCATGATCGTGCCGTCTCGATCCGGCGTAAACGTCCATGTGTGGATGCTGGTAACACCGAATCGCCGGCCTGTCCAGGCGATGCTGCGGGGCAGGTCTACGTTGACAATCGTGACATCCACGCCCAGGGTTGCCGGGCCGAGGCCCATCGTCATACGTAACCGCGATCCGTCTGTCCAAGCCTCCCCTTCGACCCAGCTCGCGCCGCGAAACGTGGGGATCCAGCTTGGCCACCCCATGACATCGGCGAACTGCTCCCACACCTTCTCCGGTGGGGCCGCGATTCGGTTGAAATGCTTGACTTCTAATGCCATTAGCCACGCTCCACATGTGTCAGTTCTGCCTGCCGCTTGAGGGATGCCAACCAGCCCCGTGACATAGCTTGAATGATGGGCCGGGGATAGAAAATGCGCACGGGCAGGTAGGGGCTGTGAAAAGTCTTTTGATCCGTAACGTGAGTTGCGGAGCCATCAGCCTGTTCTTCAAATGTAAATCGGCGCGTTCCCTTGACGGACAATACTGTCGATTCCCACGTCACGGCGTCTTGGTCAAACTCTGTGACGAAAACGTTGAACCCTATGGGTCTGCGCGCCATGCGGAGTGTCATGTGAAATCCGGAGCCGATTGCCCACGGCTCACCACTCAGCCAGGCAGCGTCTCGACAAACGCTATTCCACTTAGGCCAAGATTCCAGATCGTCGAAGGCTTCGCGAACGGTCGCCGGCGAAGCGAAGATCTCCGTCGATTCTCGAAGCACCAGAGTTCGCACAGTAGGGGACATCAATTGGCCTCTATTGCCTCGTTTCCTACAACACGACCAGAATCCACTAGGGATGCAGTAAGTAGGTGTAGATAAATCATGCCAGCAAATGGCTTCCACGTCTCTAGGATACGTCTTACACCGTCATAATTGAGACGATAATCGAGCTCCAGCCATTGCTCCAAATGTTTGCGCACGCCCACGTCATCGCCTGGAAAGATGCTCAGGCGGCCATCTCCACGGAGCAGGGTGTACTCGGCAGACCATCGTCCCACGCCGTACAAACGACGCAACCTTTCGACTGCTTCGTCGTCGTTGAGGTCTGCGATGATGGATCTTTCCAACTCACCATCTGCGGCAAGGGCTGAGAGTTCAACCATTGCGCGCGCTTTTTGGCGGCTGTAACCGAGATCTATGAGGTCTTGCGGAGACAACTGAGCCACATTCTCAGGTAGCGGAAAGGACACGGCATCCTCTACACCAGCGCCGCACGCGGCGGCAAGCCGCCCTAGGATGCGGAGCCCAGCAGTCAGGGTGATCTGCTGGCAAGTAATGGCGTTGGTTAGGGCCTCGAATAGGGAAGGATAGCGCGGAGGTTTCAAGCCCGTTAGCTTGGTCGCCAATGGGGAAAGCGTGGTATCAGCCGATGACATCCGATGGAATTCTGAGAGATCAACATCCGTGCCCAGAAGGTCGCGCACAACCGGCTCAACTGCGCCACGAATGCCGTTATCTGTGGCTTCGACGGAATCGGCATCCGCAATGGTGGTGACAAGAAGCAGGGGAGTGTTAGTGGTTCCTGTCTGCGACACTGAAACGTCAATCGGGTGACCGTCGTGAACTATCAGGCGGCTGTATGTTCCGGTGGCTGGGTCCCATCGATCCCACGTGTTGTCCACACGACGCTTGAGCGCCCATGCAGTCAGATCGAGGCGGTAGGGGGGCAGCGGTGTGATGTCAAAATCAACGCGGCGCATGAAACCATTATGGCGTTCACGCGCCGCGGCTGGCCGAGGCTTATTGCCAGAGGGTAAGGATGAGCGCGATGACAATAAGCGAGACGAAATTCTCTGCGGCATTAATGACGTAGAGCTTGAGCGGACGTCCCTCAAAGATGTACGCGGTGGCCATCGGCGCGAGAACCAGGCCTATGGCGGCTAGCGCTCCAATCAGCAGTCCGCCGATAAAGGCGTCCGCGCCGGTGAGTTGAACGAGAATGGCGACGGTAGTGACGCTGAGGAGAGCGCCAATGATTGCAACGGCAAAAGCTCGTACATGCCCTCCGCGCGCGTTGATCTCTTCAACCGTGATTCCAAGCGTATCCATCCATGCGTTTCCGACTGCGAACGGCATGTAATACAACATCCCGAAAGCCATCGCAAAGATAGTCGCGGCCACGACCGCCAGCCAGTTGATGGCTCCAAAATCAATACTAAGGCTTCCTGCTTCGATCATTTCTCAGCCCCCAGACACTATTCTTCTTCTTGCATCCTAGTTGAATAGCTCGTCGCGTTCCTGAGCAAAAGCAGCGGACGATTCGATGGCGTCCGTGACGGAGAACGCAGCGTATGACTCTGCTGAACCGTACTCTCGCGTTTGGACGACAACCGGCATCGGCAGCGCGTCGCCCATCAGCAGGGCTTGCTGGCGACTCTCCAGTCGCGCAAGGACGTTGCGCAGCTTGGAACGCTCAGACATACCAGCCAGGATTGCCTCAATGTCGCGTTCGCTGTCCAGAAGACAGACGAGCTTCGTGCCAATCTGTGAGAGAACCTCGTCATGGATACTGCTTGGCCGCTGATCGACGACGAGGAGAGTCACGCCGTGCTTGCGATCTTCCCGGGCTATCGTGCCGAAGATTGCCTGGCTCGCCACACCGCGACTCAAGAATTTGTGAGATTCTTCGATTGCGATGACGAGCGGCTTCGGCTCCTCCCCTGCCTCGCCCATGGCCCTTTCGGATCTGCTGACGTATTGCTCATGGATTCGCCTCGTCAGGAGATTGGCGGCAAGCATGTAGGCCAACTCATGCCGGCCATATTGCCCAAACTCCAGCACGACCGACATTCCCTTTTGAAGGTAGTCGACGATGCTCCTTACTGAACCACTGCCAGAATCCTCCGTGATGAATCCAAACCGTTCAAATGAGCGAAGGCGTCGTTGGAGGGCCTGCATAGTGCCCTCGTGCTCCCCCATCTCAGCGCGCAATTCGTTCATGTCTTCGCCATCCAGACTCATGAATTTCGTGAACCATTTGCGACCGTACTTGCTGTGGAGGCGGAAAGGCAGCTGTCGTCCCGCGTCAGTTAATCCAAGCGCCTCGGTAAGCGCCTCGATATCCTCCGGTTCGATTTCGTCATGTCCAATTCGAATCTCACCATCCGTGGGAACGCCACGGCGATCCGATGCCGCCTTGTCCAGTGTGAGTACTACAATTCGGCTACCGAAGAGCTGTTTGAGGCCCTTGACCTGCCGCCCGCGCTCTCGGTCCGTACCCGACCAGCCATATTCGTTGTGCATATCGAATACGAGAACACCGGCCTCTCTGGACTTTACAAGTCCCGCAAGAAGCTGTCTTACAAGGAAAGTCTTGCCTGTGCCGGATTTGCCAAACACGCCGACGGAGCGCTCAGCAACTTTTTTGAGGTCGAGAACGATGTCGACGTTTTCCATGGCAAGCGGTTGTCCAATACTGAGATGGGATTCGTCCACCTCGCCGAATACGCTTCGGACGTCTTCCATGTTTGCGTCAACCACGCGAGAAAAATGGCGAGGAACTGTTCGCACGGGCCGAGATTCTCCGGTTGTGGGGTCGATGATGAGCGTGGGAAGCACATCCACCATTCCGTAGTAGGCAGTTCCCTCCAGCACATCCGATACAAATGGATCATCAAGGTCAGGGACGATTGTTTGAAGCGACTTGTCAATAGACTCAAGCCTGATGTCTGTGATCATGCCGAACGAGCGGTTAGATTGCCCCTCAATGGAGACATACGCACCGACAGCGATGTCCTCAACTGACCGTGAGCGAGACAGCCTGACCTCTACGCCCCGGCTGAGGGAGCCACCGATGACGACCCCAACCTCGCGCTCGCCCTGGCTTTCGATGTGTCCGTTGGATGTCATGTCGTTTCAGTCCCGGCGGAGTTGTGGGTGTCGGCGTTGGCGAGCCATCCTCGCGCGAAGTCAATGAACTCTTCGAGCAGGCGCGTTGTGATGTGGTCCTGCTGGTACACCATGAACAAGTCTCGCTCCAACGTCACGCTGTCCAGCGCCACAGTAGCGATTGTTCCGGCCTTCTCGCCCTGCCGCACAGCGAGGGCGGATACGAATGACACGCCCATGCCGGTCTCCACTCCACTGATTACAGCCTGTGTAGATCCCAGCACCACACTGGGCGTCCGAAGGTGGGTGTCTGCGCCGGACGTTGCAAAAATGCGCTGGATTGAGGCCATCGTGCCGGAGCCTGACTCTCGCGCAATTAATTGCTGACCGGCCAGTTCGTTGATGCTCACTGATTTCCTATTGGCAAATGGGTGGTCGGCGGGAACGATTAGGACCAGCGTGTCCTTGTAGATAGGCTCCTGCTTAAGTCCCGAACGGTGGGAAAGCGCACCAGTGAATCCCACGTCGCACGTGCCATTCTCCAATTCGGTTAGCACTGCTTCCGTGTCGCTTACGTTGAGGGTTACGGTGATGTTGGGATGCAGAGTAGTGAAATCAGCTAGAAGACCCGGGAGCAAGAATTCACCGGGTATTGTGCTCGCGGAAAGGCGCAGCGCGCCGGTGAGGTCATGGGCAAGGCGCGCAATATCCTCGCGCATCTCCATCTCGGAGGCAGCAATTCGTTCTGCGTGAATAATAAAAGCCTCGCCGTGCGGAGTTAAGCGGATACGGGCGCCCCCACGATCCAGAAGTCTTGCACCTAATTCTCGTTCGAGACGCTGTACGTGGAGGCTGACGGCAGGTTGGCTGACGTTGAGCGCTGCGGCCGCTTCGGAAAAGCTGCCATGTTTAATGATTTCCAGCACGGTGCGGATGTGGGTAATATCCATAGCTAATTACGCTCACCGACTGCGGGGCGAATCTTGGCTAGTACTGCCTGGAGTCCTTGCATATCGTCTCGCATGAGATTCACCAGCCGTCGTCCGGTCTGCCGTAGAAATTCCTCTTGCGCGCCTGCTGAACCGTAGACACTTGCGAGTGTGCGTATTGCCGCGGGCAAGAATTCGTTTGTCGCGTTAATGCGTGCAGCCGCTATGTTTTGCAAAGTTAACGGATCGTTCGCAAGGCTGGCTATGGCCTCCACTCCCGCCGGGTATACAAATGCGTGGAGGCGGGGAGGGCGGGGCGGTAGATAGGCATAAAGTCTATCGTCAGCGCGGTGCGCCACAAGGACGGCTGAGAAAGTCGTACGAATCAGACGCGAGATTTCGGGGTGGCGCTCATAGAACTCCTCTTCGGAATCGTAACTTGCGCCGCGGGCCGTTGGTCGTCGGCCAGCGTCTCGAGGAGTTGTTTCGGCTGACGAAACAATGGCAATTGTGTCGATTCCGAATTCGCGGACGATGGCGACAGATCCCAGTGGAGGAGGCGTGTGCAGCAATTCTGCTTCTGCGACGAACCCAGAGGTATTGGCCTCTATGACTTCGCCGATGCGGCCAAGTTGCACATCGCCATTCGTACTGTGTTCAGAATTACTAGCTGTCATGTTGGAATAGTATCGCGTGTCGCCGGCTCATCATAGTGAGCGTTGACGTTTGGCCTCTGACTTTGCGGATGTGCGGCCAGGGGTGGACCGCTGCATCGCTTCATTTTCCAGCAATTGACGAAATAGACTGCGGTCATCGGCTCGAACGACGGCTTCTTCATGCGCTTCCGCCAATGCAAGCGGGTAGCCATCGCCAAGTTGCAATTGATCCCACAACAGCGAGTGCAGCAGTTCGGTTTGGCCCAATGACCATTGTGGTAGTTCAACTCGGGCGAGTTCGTTTTCAGCGGCCATATAGAAGAAGTGGGGGAGATGATCACCGTACTTCGCTATTTCATCAGCTGTACTACGAAAAATGCCAGAGCGCTGACCGTCTTCCTCGAACAATTCTTCAAAGATGTCGCGATCACGAACTCGAGCTATAGAATCACAGGGGCGTTCGCCTTCTGCTTTGTCACGACAGTACGTGCCGCAATTCGGAGTGTCGAATGGACATATGGCAATTCGGAGAGCGTTGACGACTTCACGAGCGCGAGGGCGGGAGATGTAGGAGGCGACTACAAATTCACGCTGATTCCCAACCTCCTGCAAACGAGAGAGCGCGTCGATATATTGCTTGCGAACATCGGGGTCGGCGATGTTGTCCGCTTCAGAGATACGCCATTGGGTTAGGGAGCCGTCAAGGAGGCCGATGGCGGGAACACCTTCAGGCAGCGATTCTGCCATGTCTGCGAGGGCGCTTACTTCGGCGGTGTCACGTCGAGCGGCTATTACAGATGAGCCAATTACATGTTCCCGACCGGGGCGGCGGCTTCCTCCAAGGACCATATCTTCGGGCTTGTAGTACGTCTGGGCTTCGCTTTTGATGACGGCATCAGATGATTGTCCGTAGCGGATATAGACGCGGCCAATGTTTATTAGATAGGCGTCAAACGGTGAATCTCTGTCTATTTCAATCTGGGAGCCATCGACTGCGAGGACGATGTACTCACGCGGTGGAGTGGGGGTTTCATATACATTCGTAAGTGGTTCTGTTACTCCGGGAACCAGCCACGAATACACGCCACGTTGGGATTCCAGCTTGTCCTTCAGCTGTTCGAAACTAGCGGGTTCAGAGTACGTGTTCGCAGCTTGCAGTGCGCTTGCGAGACGGCGGCTGAATTCGCCTCTTTGGTCGTCAAGGTAGTCGGCGAGTTCACCGACCTGACGCGAGAGTTGGAAGCGATCAATAGGCATAAAGCACCTACGCGAGGACTCGGTCATCACCGATGCGGCGGGTTATGCGTTTGGCATCCATGCTTTGTAGAAGAGGTAGTACGTATTTCCGGCTGCTTTTCAGTAAATCGCGAGTTTCGGAGACAGTAATCTTGCCGTTGATTTGGATGTATTCGAGGACCTGGGAGGTGATGTTTTGGTATGCCTCGGCGTCGTACACGATTCCCTCCCCGACGGGCACTACCTCCCCTGAATCTGTCAAGAAACTCAATAGCTCAGGGTCGATTGACTGGCCTGTTGGTGGATTGTTACCGCTTTCACGAAGTAGACGCACAAAAGCGTCTGAAACGGCGCGTTGGGAGTCGTTTAGGGCGGGTAAATGATCCGGTAGGCGGACGGTTGAGCCCTCGTCGACCAGGACGCCCTCGGTCTGCATGAGGACAAGGATTTCGGGGAAATTTTCAGGCTGAGCGCGGAGGCGGCTGCGGAGGTCTTCACGCGACGCGCCCCGTCGGAGGGGGAATGACTTGTGGTAAGCGGCCAGCTGTTCCGCGGCGGCGGACGTGAGGGTGGTCCATCCGTCACGGGAATAAAGGAGGCGGTTCGCGCCATCGCCGACGGCAACTATGCGACTCTCATCTTGCAGTTGGGTGACATGGTCGCGGGTATCCTGATCCGAGAGGGCGGAGCGACGCGCCAATTCGGCGACGGTCAGAGGGCCGCCTGAGTCCAGGGTTCGAAGGATGACCTCAGAGGGATCGGGCGCGCTGAGGGCCTCAAGGCGCGCAATGAGCCTGGGATCGTTTCGCTTGTGTCGTCGTGCATCAACTTCGATGATCTCGCCGCCGCCCAGCGTGCCGACGTTGGAACGCAGGATAAACGAGTCGCCCTTTATGAGCGGCAGGGGAGTCTCAAGCACCATCTGGACCCAACCGGAATCGCCGGCGTGGAGGCGGTCGGAATCAAGCAGTCGGATACGAGCCAAGGACTCTGCGGCGAGCCAGTGAACGGTGACCTGCATGTTGTGGCGAAGAGGGCCGGGGGCGTTGGCGGCCATGCGGATGTAACCGTCCGCCGCGCCGGTTGTTTTGAGCCATCCTCGGGTGGTGAGCACCTGCCCTCGGGAGACTTCATCGACGTCAACACCGGTGAGGTTGACGGCGGTACGGGAACCGCGCTCCGCGCTCGTCTCAGCTTGTTTGTGGGATTGGAGGCCGCGCACGCGCACGCTGCGACGGCCGGGCACGATCTCAAGCTCCGAGCCGACGGAGATCGAGCCATCAATCAGGGTGCCGGTGACAACCGTGCCGAATCCGGAGATGGCGAATGCGCGGTCGATGGGCAGGCGGGGCCTGCCGCGATCAGGTCGCTGGGGCGTTTCCTGTAGTTGAGAGTCCAGCAGTTCGATGAGTTCCGGCAGGCCGTCGCCGGTCTGGGATGAGACTGCAACGACGGGGGCGCCTGCGAGTGTCGTGGTTGCAAGAGTCTCAGCGACTTCTTCACGGACTAGTTCGAGAAAGTCGGGCTCGACGAGATCGGACTTGGTGATGACGGCGATGCCGCGCGTAACACGCAGCAGGTCAAGGATGTCCAGATGTTCACGGGTCTGCGGCATGACGCCCTCATCGGCGGCGATGACGAGCAGGGCAAGATCGATGCCACCAACGCCGGCGAGCATGTTCTTGATGAACCGCTCATGGCCGGGGACGTCAACGATTCCAATCTCCTCGCCAGACGGCAGACGGAGCCACGCGAAACCGAGATCGATGGTCATGCCGCGCTCCTTTTCCTCACGGAGGCGGTCAGGATCGATGCTGGTCAGGGCGTGGATGAGGGTCGATTTACCGTGGTCGACGTGTCCGGCGGTGCCGATGACATGCATGTGCTTTCCTGCTGCGTTGGGGGCGTGTGTTGGCAGTATAGGCGGGCGGGTTGGGGGATTGCTATTGGGTCGGGGGTTCGACAGGCTCAAGGTGAACGGGGAGAAGGGAGCGTGGAGAAAATGTCACCCCCACCCTAACCCTCCCCCATCAAGGGGGAGGGGATTTCCTAGTTGGCGTTACGGGGGCTAGTTGGCGCTATTTCGGTCTTAGATTCCTCAGCTGCGCTCGGAATGACATGGGGTAGCGTTGGTTGGCGTTAAGGGGTCTGGTTGCATTACGCGATTCAGATTCCCGCGTTCGCGGGAATGACGGAGTGGGGGGCGTCAGGACGGGGAAGGTGGCCCTTCGACAGGCTCAGGGTGAGCGGGAGTGGTCAGACTGACGACATGATGCGGACGAAGACTTCGTTGGAGAGGAGGCGGCCTCGGGGGGTTAGGCGTAGTGTGCTGCCGGTTCGTTCAGCGGGGACGTCACTGCTTTGTTTGCCAGGGTTGGTGTCGCTTGGTTCAGTGAGGTCACTTTCGACTGGTTTGTCGGGGGCGCTGTTGATTCGTTCTAGGAGGCCGTCTGTTATGGATTCCTGGATGGCGGGGCCGAAGAGGTTGTCCGGTGTTGCCCCGAATCTTTCGGCGTAGTCGTCTTCATGGACGCCCCGGTTGAGGCGGAGGCCAAGGACAAGCGTTTCGGCTTTGATCATGAAGTCGGTGTAGGGGTCTACGGAGTCGATCGGAGCGATGTGGTTTATGTAGTCGGCGTGGTCGAGGGGGCCCTCGATCGGCGGCAGTGGGTTGAATTCTGAGAGGGGCTGCTTTGCCAGCTCGGCCATGCGCTCGATGTAGCCGCGGGGCTGGCGCATAACGGAGAATCGGGCGCCGAACATGTGGGAGTGGGCGCCGGGGCCGAATCCGAGGAACTTGTTGTTGAACCAGTAGGCGAGGTTGTGGCGACATTCATGGCCAGCCTGAGCCCAGTTGGAGATCTCGTATTGCTCCAGGCCGGCTTGCGCCATGCGCTGCTCGGCCATCTCGTACATGTCGGCGGCGAGATCGGGGTCGGGTGACGGCAGGCGACCGGACTCAACCCATCCATGGAAGGGCGTCGATTCTTCGACGGTGAGGGCGTAGAGGGAGAGGTGTTCAGGGCTTAGTTTGAGCGCGCCCGTGAGGCTGGTTTGCCACGTCTTTAGGGTCTGGCGGGGCAGGCCGTACATGAGGTCAAGGTTGACGTTATTCGCGCCGCCGGCGCGGAGGGCATTCATGGCGCGTTCTGTTCCACCAGCATCATGGAGCCGACCGAGCATCTGCAGTTCCGAGGAGTCAAAGCTCTGCGCGCCCATGCTGAAGCGGTTGACGCCGAGGGACATGACATCGCGGACGAATTCACGTGTGACGCTTTCAGGGTTGACCTCCATTGAGATTTCGATGTCATCACGGAAGTCCAGTTTGGGCGTGAAGGTACGCAGTATCTGTTCGACCTGCGCAGGTGTCAGGAGGGACGGGGTGCCGCCGCCGAAGAAGATTGTTTCGGTGATGGGAGAGATATTGGCGAGAGCCAGGGCCTCGCGCCATCGGCGGATCTCAGTGGTGATGGCGTCCACGAAATCAGGGATCAGATTTTCGATGCCGGCGTAGGTGTTGAAGTCGCAGTAGAAGCACTTGAAACGGCAGAAGGGGATGTGGACGTAGAGGGCGAGGGGAAGCGATTGGTGTTGGGCCATCATCGCGGCTGGACGATGCGGTTGCGGGCTTCGACGATGGCGTTGAGTTTGGCTTCGGCGATGGCGGCGGAGGAGACGGGGTTGTCGGCGAAGGTGGCGAATCCGCAGTCGGGGGTGAGGAGGACGCGGTGCGCGCCAAAGACATCAATGGCGCGGCGGATGCGGGCATCGAGCAGGTCGGCATCCTCAACAATGGGGGACTTGGGATTGACGATGCCGACGCCGATGCGCTTGTCGTCAGGGAGTCCGGCGAGGATGTCGATCTCTCCTGCGCGTTCCGTGCTCAACTCCAAGAACAGGGTGCCTACATCGACGGCTGAGAGGAGATCGATGAGGGGGGCATAGTCGCCGGTGAGGGCGGCTGATTCGTCTGAGGTCCAGTTGCCACGGCAGACGTGCATGGCGAGTCGATCACGGGGCAGGCCGCGTGTGACCTGCGCCAGCAGTTCTTGGGCGAAAGCGAGTTCTGTTGCAGTGTCGTACCGCTCGCTGAGCGCGCCACACATGAAGCTGCGGCGGGCGCGTGAGGAGCCGTGCACGACCTCGGTTAGGACGGGCTCATCGAATTGGACGATGGACGCGCCGGCGGCGAGCAGATAGTGGGCCTCCTCACGGAGGACGCGGACAACATCTTCTGCGAGTTCTTCGCGGGTGGTGTAGGGGCTTTCGCGGAGGCAGTCCAGCCACATGGTGCGGGTTAGGAGATAGGGGCCGGGCAGGGCGACCTTGACGGGAAGGCCGTCTGCCAACTGTTTGGCGAACTCCAGCTCATGGACTGCGAGGGAGTCGCTGCGCCCGAGGCGGCCGTAGACGACGGGGTGGCGGACGCTGGAGGCGGGGACATCGAGGGCGGCAAGCTCCCGCTCGAATTCTTCAGAGTCGTCCACCATAGCGGCGAGATCAGTGAGAGGGATTAGCTGGGAGTTGTCCAGGAGGCCGCCGACGAAGCTGACGTAGTTGTCTCGGCGCTGTTCGCCATCCGTGAGGACGCCAACGCCTGCTCGCTGTTGGGCTTGGACGCTGAGACGGACGGCGTCGTTGGCGGTTTCGGCGAACTCCTCATCGTTCATGCGGCCCTCTATATGATCGTGGATCGCGCGGAGCATCCACGCGGGGCGGGGCCAACTTCCGATGCCCATGACGGAGAGAGGGGCGACGGCGGGGGCGGGCGAGGGAGCCGGGAGGGATGGGGGGATTGAGATTTCAACGGTGGGGCGGAGTGTGGTCTGCTGAGGCGCGGTTTCCGTGTGGCCGTTCGCGCGGTTGGCGAGTGGGCCTTTGCTGACGAGGAAGCTGCGTTGGCCGCCTGATTTCGTCCATGACACGAGTTCGTTGCCGGTCAGGCGGCTCCACGCGGGGAGTTCTATCTCGACGGTTGTATCGGTGGAGAGGATTTCAAGGAGGCCGCCGGGGGGGAGGGGGTCGATGGCGCGGCGGATGAGCAGCAGGAGGCCGCCGCCACAGTCGAGGCTGCCGCCATCGAGCGTGGTGTCAGGCCTGTGCGTATGCTGCGCGGTGGCATCCATGATCGTTAGCTAACTCGTACGTCCGTAGAAAGAGTTGTGACTAGTACGAGATGACGGGCACGCCCTCTGAGATGAACTCGATGAGGGTTGCGCCGCCGACGACATCCGCGCCGTCAACGAGCTTGGCGGGCTCAAGGCCGCGCTTGTTGAAGCAGGGGGCGCAGACGAGGATCTTTCCTCCGCCCTCCACAAAGTTGTTCATCAGCTGCGAGAGGGGGGCGAATCCTTCCTCGTTGATGTCATCCGCGTAGCCCTTTTGCGCGACGCGGACTCCTTCAGTGCTGAGGAAGACGACGGTCTCTTTCTCGGAGCCGAGCGCGGCGTTGGCAAGGACAAACGCGACCGTTGTGCGGTCGGGATCATCGGCGGCGTGAGTGAGGCTGATGCAAACCCTGTCTGACATTTCTTGAGTTCCTCCTGCGGCGGCTTTGGCCGTCTGCTATTTCTGTTCGATCCAGTACTCGGGGTGCTCGGCGTGAACCAGTTGGCGCTTGGTGACGCGGCACCAGGCGGGAATCTCCAGCGGGGCGGCGATGTCTCGGGTTATGAGGCGAAAGAGGTCGCCGGTCCGGAGGGGGCGAAACCGGAGTTTGAGTTGGATGAGGACTTCGCCGCAGCCCATGTGGCCGGCGTCAAATTCCGCTGCGAATGACGGGGCGGCGGGTGTCGTTGTGTTTGTGGTCGCTTCCTGCATGGTTGTGATGTGATCCTGCGATATTCGGTTT
>LXNJ01000422.1_pt1 | contig 30497 bp, 21 predicted proteins | sample 809081 | NCBI WGS metagenome assembly LXNJ01 (sample SAMN04870510, study PRJNA318959) | sponge metagenome | biome: sponge; feature: marine sponge reef; material: water | host: Petrosia ficiformis | place: Greece: Milos, Mediterranean Sea | collected 2013-05-29 | depth 5-7 m | reverse complement strand
CCGGAGCTCGGGTCGCCGACCGGTGATATCGACCGGAGCTTCCGCGTTATCGACCGGAGCTTGGGCTGCCGACCGGTGATATCGACCGGAGCTTCCGCGCTATCGACCGGAGCCTGGGTCGCCGACCGGTGATATCGACCGGAGCTTCCGCGCTATCGACCGGAGCTTGGTCTGCCGACCTGGGATATCGACCGGACCTCCTGCGTTATCGACCGGAGCTTGGTCTGCCGACCTGGGAAATCGACCGGACCTCCCGCGTTATCGACCGGAGCTCGTGCCGCCGACTGATGATATCGACCGGACCTCCCGCGTTATCGACCGGAGCTCGTGCCGCCGACCGGTGATATCGACCGGACCCTCCGCGTTATCGACCGGAGCTCGTGCCGCCGACGGGTGATATCGACCGGAGCTTCCGCGTTATCGACCGGACTCCGATTTGTTTGCGCGCCATGCCCGGGCATGGCGGGTGGGAGTTTCGCGGCCGGTGGCCGCGATGCCGGTGCGGCCCAGCGGAACGCGCCCGCGTTGCCTCGCCCTACCGCGCGATCCGTACCGCCGCGAGTTGCGCCAGCAGCTCCTCGTTGCCCGGGGCCTCCACGAACGTGTCGAACTCCAGGAAGTAGTTCCCCGGGTCGTAGCCCACGAAGACGGTCACCCGGTCGCTCTCGCTGGTGATTCCGGTACGGGAGCGGTACCCCTCGGACGCTTCGAGGTGGTCGTGCCAGGGCTTCACGTCGTCCACGAAGAAGCTCACCGTCACCGCCTTGTCCTCGGTGAAGGAATGCATGCCGCGGGTCGAGTCCACGAGCGCGATGAATCCGGCGTAGGAGGTGCGCAGCCCCTTCACCCAGCCCTGGTCCAGGCTCTCGGGGAAGCCGAAGGTCGTCTGGTACCAGTCGAGCATCTCCGGGATGTTCGGGTAGTAGAGCCAGACGATCATGGCCTCGAACCCCATCCCGGGCCCGGCCGCCGCCTCGTCGCCGCCGAGCGGCTCGGTGGTGTCCAGGATCGGCATCAGGTCCACGTTCTCCGCGTGGGGGAGAAACCGCTCGAACTCCAGGATGTAGCCGCCCGGATCGAAGACCGTGAAGCCGTGATGCGGGGCTTCCGGATCGGCGGCTTCCGGGTCGAAGCGGCTTCGGAAGTTCGCGCCGGCCGCGTCCAGTCGGGCCTGCCAGTCCGCGAGCCGGTCGGTGATCAGCGCGAAAGCGACCGTCTTCGGTTCGTCGGCGCTGTGCATCCCCTCGGCCTCGTCCACGAGCGTCAGATACGCGGACTCCGCGACCTGGAAGATCTTCGCGAACCCGAAATCGGAGGCGAGCGGAAGCCCCAGGGTGTCGCGGTAGAAGGCTTCCGCCTCGGCCAGGTCGCTGTAGTAGAGGAAGGCGTTCTGGGCCAGGATCGGGGGTAGAGCTGGCGGCGGATCCGAGGATTCGGCCGGCGGTTCCGCCGTCTCGGGCGGCGCGGAGCAGGCTGCTGCGAAGATCAGGGCAGGGAGGAGGCGGCGCATGGATCGGACGGTAACACCGGCTTCCCCGGCCCGAAAAACGGAGTTCCTCAGGACGGCTTCTCGTAGAGGACGCGGCCCCCCACGATGGTCATCTCCGCCTCGATTCCCAGCACCGCTTCCGGTTCCACGGCGCGCGGGTCGTCCGACAGCACCACCACGTCGGCGAGCATTCCCGGAGCGAGGGTCCCCTTGATTCCTTCCTCGCGGGTCACGAACGCCCCGTTCCGGGTATAGCCGGCGAGCGCCTCTTCCATGGAGATGGCCTCGCCCGGCCCGTAGACCTCGCCGGACATCCCCTTCCGGGTGGTGGCCGCGTAGAGCCCCACCATCGGGCCGATGGGAAGAATGTCGCTCGAGAGGACCATGAAGACCCCCCGGTCCATCGCCGACCGGACCGGGTTGTTGCGTTCCACGCGGTAGCCGTCCAGGTACTCCCGGTAACGCCCCTCGAGCGTGTAGGTGAAGTTGGGCTGCTGGATGACGAGGATCCCGAGGTCCGCCATCCGGTCCATCGTCTCGTCGGAGGGGGGCACCGTGAAGTGGTTGAGAGCGTGCCGGTGATCCGGCCGGGGCTCCTCCGCCAGCGCGTCGGCGAAGGCGTCCACCGCGAGCTCGATCGCGGCGTCCCCGATCGCGTGGAACGCAAACTGCCATCCCAGGCGGTGCGCCTCGTGGACGATTTCGCGGAAATCCTCCTCCGGGCGGACCAGGCTGCCGCGGTAGGACTCTTCGCCCCGGTAGGGCGCCTTGGTATAGGCAGCCGGACCGGTGAAGCCGCCGTCCACGAAGACCTTGAGCGGGCCGACCCGGAGGCGTTCATCGCCCTCGCCGCTGAGCCGTCCGAACGCTTCCAGGGCTTCGCGGCCGGCCCAGCGGATCTGCACCGCGGCTCGGGGCAGTTCCTCTCCGAACTCGGCGTAGACCGACTCCCACTCGCCGAACCCTGACGGCGCCACCCCCGCGTGCACGATGCTCGTGATCCCGAGGCGGAGGAGGCCGCGCAACGCGGCGACGAAGCTCTCCCGGAGTTCTTCGGGCGTGGCGTCGGGAACCAGGCGCGAGACGAGGTCCTGCCGTTCGCGGATGACGCCGTTCAGTGCGCCGTCCGGACCGCGTTCGATCACCCCGCCGTCCGGCTGGGGGGTGTTCTCGTCCACACCGGCGAGCGACAGCGCGAGGCTGGAGGCCACCGCGCTGTGGCCCCCGGCGCGCGTCAGGATCACCGGATTCTCGGGGGCGGCAGCGTCGAGGTCGGCCCGGAGCGGCCGGCGCGCTTCCCGGACCTCGTCCTCGGACCAGCCGTAGCCGGTGATCCACTCGCCCGGCCCGAGTTCCTCCGCCTTGGCCGCCACCAGATCCTGGAGTTCCTCGATGGAGGAGATCCCGCCGAGCGGGATGTGCCGCCGCGCCCGGCCGCGGATGTGGATGTGCGCGTCGTTGAAGCCGGGCATCGCGGTCCGTCCGGCGAGGTCCACTTCGCGCTCGCCGGCGTAGCGGTCCCGCAGTTCTTCGTCTCCCACCGCGAGCACTTGGCCGTCGCGGACCGCGAGCGCCGTTCCCCTGGTTCCAGCTTCGTCAAGCGCCAGGATCACCCCGGAGTGCAGCAGCAGGTCCACCGGTTCCGGGGTGGTGCAGGCGACCGAGGCGGCGATGGCCCCGCCCGCGAAACCGACCGCCCGCAGCACGCGGCCGCCGGCCCCGGAAACACCGACTGCGGCATTCATGTCCCGGTCCGGAATTACTCCTGATCCAGCTCGCAGGCGTGGCCGTCGTTGTCGGTGTCGAGGTGCTCGTTCAGCCGGAAGACGCGGTCCTCACGGCGGGTGACGCCGTCGCGCAGCGTCGTCCCCTCGGCCAGGTCGGGGCGTTCGAAGTCCGCCTCCCCCTGCCAGCGCGAGCGGACGCCGAAGGGCCAGCCGGCGTCGTGCATTTCCTCGCAGGTCTCGAAGCGGGCCACCGGGCGGCCCGGGTCGCCGGCGGAGGCGCAGCCGGTGAGGAGGAGCGCAAGCGGTATGAGGACGAGTGCGAGGTGTTTCATGGAGTCTCCCTGATGCGGGCGCCGCGGCGCTCGCGGCTGCCCGGTTTCCCGTTCACCGTTGGATTTCGACTTCGGCGGCTTCCCCGAGGCCGAGGTAGATCCGGACCCGAACCAACTCGTCCCCCCGGACCCGGAAGAACGCCGCTCCCGGGATGAACCAGCGGACCTCTTCGTCGCGGCGGGTGGCGGCGATCGTGAACTGGGCCGCGATCAGTGGCCCGCCCCAGGGACCTTCCGCCTCGGGCCACACGGTCTCGGACACCTCCCCGGAGGTGGCCACCTCGGGACGGATGGAGTGGTCCTTCCACTCGCCGAGCAACCGGTCCACGAGCATTCTCACCTTCTCCCGCCCCCAGTAGGTCGCGCTGCCCCGCTGGTAGTCGCCGGTGGGACCCTGGATGTGAAGGGCGTCCTCGGCGTAGAGGGCGAGAAAGGCCTCCCGGCTCTCCTCGCTGCCGTCGAGGTCGTCCAGCAGCCGGAACCACCGTTCCACGACGCCGCGGCCGGTCGCTTCGGCTTGCGCTTCCGGGTTCGCGGCTCGGGGTGGAGATGCCCAACCCAGCGTCAACAGTGCGATTCCGGCCGCCAATCCGATGACTGCGCTCCGCCCGGGACTCACGATTCGGAGCATATCCCCGACTGGCGCTCTCTTTAACGCGCTGCCTCACACCGGGCGATGAAGTGCTCCTGCTCGTCGCTGAGCGGCGGGTTCCCGGCGCAGCGGGTCAGGGTGACCGCCGCCTCGTCGAAACGGTCGAGTGCGGTGAGCGCTTCGGCGCGGAACCACAGCGCCCGCGCCTCCTGGGCCCGATGGGGGCGGCCGACGCCGAGGTTCTCGGGGTAGGTGAGCGCCCGGTCGAAGTGGGCGAGAGCCGTCTCGGCATCTCCCGCGTCCAACGCCTTCCGGCCGAGTTCGACCTCGGCCCGCGAGAAGAGTTGCCACACGGTGGCGTCCCCCTCCCGGAAGTTGATCCGGGTGGCTTCCAGCATGGCGATCGTCTCGTCGAACCGGCCGGTGGCGTTGAGCGCCCGGGCGAGTTCGATCGTGACGTCGTGGCGCCGGCGGAGGCCCGCGGGAACCGTTCGCAGCGCCTCCACTGCGTCCGCCGGCCGTCCCTCGTCCAGCAGCAGCCGCGCCAGATCGCGGTAGAGGGTCTGGTCCTCGGGACGGGCCGCGATCGCCTGACGGAGGCGGCTTTCGGCTTCTGCCGTCCGTCCCCCGATCATCCAGTGGACCATCCCGAGCGCCCGGTGGGCGGTGGAAAGGCCGGGATCCAGAGCCGTTGCGGCCTCCCAGGCGGCGGTCGCCTCCTCGTAGCGGCCGAGACCTCCGAGGAGATGGCCGAGAAGCAGGCGGGGGGACCCCGATGCCGGGAGCCGCTCCGCCGCCGCCCGCAGCACGCCCAGGGATTCCGGCCGCGACGGGAAGGCGTAGTCGAGCGGTGCGCCGAGCGCCGCATCGCGGTAGCTCGCTGCCCGCTCGCCGTCCGCCCACTCCGCCGCGTGGAAGAGGAGCACCGGTCCGGGTTCGAACCCGCCCTCCTTCCGCAGTGCTTCGAGCACGTCGAGCGCCATGTCGGACAGTCCCAGCTCGGCTACCGTCACGAGCAGTTCGGTAAACGCGAACTCCGGTTCGCCCGCCAGCGCCGTCATCGCGCGAGCGGCCTCGGCCCGTCCCGAGGCGTCCGCGGCATGCAGGCGCACCGCCCACGGAATCAGCTCGACGGTGCCCCGCTCGATCGTGCGTCCGGCGAGTGCTGCGGCCCGTTCCGGTTCGCCCGCCCCGAGCAGCGCGAGCGGGAGTAGTTCGCGGCCGCCCCGCTGGAGCGCCGGGATCGCTTCCCGGGCCTTGCCCTGCCGGAGCTTCACGCGGCCGATCAACCGCCAGGCCGAGTCCTCCACGCCGGCGAGCCTGGTGGCCAGGTAGGCCGAATTGAGGGCGCCCTCATCGTCACCGAGCCGGTAGCGGGCGACCGCGTGGAGCAAACGCGCGAAACCGTGCTCGGAATCCGTGGCGCCCACCCCGGCCAGCTGGCCGGCAGCCCGCTCGTAGAGTCCTGCCTTCAGATCCAGCACGGCGAGTCCAACCGCGGCGTCGGTGTGACCGGGGGCGAGAGCGAGCGCCCGCGCATAGAGCCGGCGAGCCTCGGCGCGGTTCAGGTCCTTGTCGGCGCGCTCGGCGGCCTGAAAGGCCTCCTCGGCGTTCGCCGGCTCGATCGCTTCGGCGAGTGGCGGGGGCTCTTCAGGCGGGATCGCGAGCGGGGATCGATAGGACAGCACGCTCCCGCCGCCGGCGGTCACCGCGACCTCGATCGAATCCCCGGGCGCGCCCGGCCATTCGACGGTCGCCACCGCCTCCGGAGCCAGGTCGAGGGTCACGGAGTGCTCCCTACCGGCGCCGTCGCTCAACCGTACGCCCGCCCCCGGGAATGCCCGGGTGGCGAGGAACAGGAACCGGGTCCCCGCCTCGTCCTCCACGCGCTCGACCACCAGTTCCGGAGTGGCGTACTCGAAGCCTTCGCCCAGCCCGAACACCGGCGTCCACTGCTCGCGCCAGAAGACCCGCTGGCCCGGATTCACCCAGGCGTAGTCGGACTGGGTGGGCAGGGGGCCGCTCTGGACCTCGATATACGGCCCGTCCTCGTCGGTCAGGGCCCGCTGGTTCATCATGCCGTCGTCGCCCTGTCCCCAGGTCCAGCCCTTCTTGCCGGGAAGCTCCCGGTGGTCGGCGGTCTGGACGATGCCGCGGTCATCCCCCGAGTCGTAGGCGCCGAAGAAGTCGTGGACGGCCCGGTAGGCGAAGATCGAGGTGGGCTCCGGATAGTTGGGGAGCCGGGTCATGTCCACCCCGTTGTCTTCGGGGAAACGGTAGAAGGTGGTCCCGAAGTGGTCGGTGGCGAGCGACATGGGGTAGATGAAACGGGTGCCGTCCCGCTGCGGGAAGGCGGTGTTGTTCCAGAAGTAGTAGGGGTAGGGGAGGTCGGTCGGATTGAAAATGGTGATCTCCTGGTCGAGCCGCGCCACCCCCGGGCGGAGGGTGAGACGAACTTCCCAGCCGGTGCGGAAGCTCTGTTCGATCTCGCCGATCACCAGAGTCGCCGACCCGTCCTCGTTCTGGACCCCCGTGACGTTCACCGGCGAGTAACTCGTCACCGTGTGCCCCTGGGGTCCCCGGTTCCACTCGATCCCGCCGGAGATCCAGGCGCCCCGGAGCGCGATCAGGCCGGGCCGGATGACCCGATTGTTGTAGAACATCTGTTCGTTCTCGCGCTTGTCGAGCACCCACTGGATCCGCCCCCCGATCTCGGGAAGGGCGGCCACCTTCAGGTACTCGTTCTCGAGGAAGAAGGCGCGCCAGGTGTGGTCGGCCCGCTCCGAGCCCAGGTTGTCCTGCATCGTGTAGGGATAGACGATCGTGTTGTCCGTTTCCCGGAACTGCGGGTTCGGATCGTCGGGCAGGAGGGCGTAGGTGGGGAGGGTGAGTTCTCCCTCCCAGACGCGGACCGGTTCCTGGGCCAACGCGGGAGACAAGACGGTGGCGGCCAGGAGCAGGACCGCCGCCACAAGCGTTACGGGTCGTGGAGAGAACATGCGGGCTACCTCGCGTGGGGCGGGGAGAGGCTATCCCGGCCGGAGAGCCAACCACCCCTCAACAGCCTGTGGCAAAACCCCCGCGGCGTTCAACGGGCGATCCATCCCGGCTGAACCGCCCCCCCACCGGGAGAACTGGGCCTCGCCCCCAGTTCTCCCGGTGGGGGCCTCGGCGCTCGCGCGGGTTTCACCACAGGCTGTTAGTCCATTGTTTCAACAAGCCCGGAACTGATGATGCGCTGGTCTTGCGTGAGGAGGGTGGCTCCCAGCAAACGCGCGGTCGCGACGAGAATCCGGTCGGCCGGGTCCCGGTGGAACGTGTCCGGGAGTGACGCCAACTCCGCGGCGACTGCGGGGGAGATGTCCTGCCGCCGTACGAGAGGGGGCGCCACCGCCATTTCCAGCCACTCTCGAAGCGGTGGCGCGATGCGGATTCGACCGAGGTCGTACAGCGTGGCCAGTTCCCACAGAGAAATGTCGGATACGAGCATCGGCGCATCGGGGCTTGCCGCGCCAACGGTCCGGCGCTGCGCCGGAGACAGCCGATTCGGCTCGGTCAGCCACCAGAAGAGGATGTGGGTGTCCAGTAACGCCTTCACCTCGCGAGGCTCTCCCAGTCTTCTTCCGGGACCGCCGGACTCACAATGTCCCCCACGGTGCTCCCCGTGCCCATCAGTTCCCGCTGCGGGTATTCGGCGCCTGACCGGGTGACGGGGCCGAGTTCGGCGACGGGCTGGCCACGCTTCAGGATGACCAGCCGCTCGCCCGTGGCGCGCACGCGGTCGAGGATTGCCAGACAGCGAGCCTTGAAGTCCGATGCGTGAATCGTTTCCATATGACTAGTATTGATGACCAGTCAGATCGTGTCAAGGCACGGGGGCCGATTCCGGGTTGGCGCTACGGAATCAGTCGCAGCGGCCGGAAGGCATCGGGAACGTGGAAGCTGGGGCTGCCGGTCGGGGACCAGGCGGCGAAGACGGCGCCCTCCTCCGGGGCCTCGGGTCCACCCGGCCGCTTGATGCGGAAGACGTTGAAGGGGATTTCGGTGTCCGGATCGGGTGGGCCGGACAGATCGAGGCCGGCCCAGGGAAGGAACAGGGTTCCGATCCAGCGGCCCTTCGAGGTGGCAGCGGCCGTTTGCATGCCGGCGACCGAGAACCCGCGATCCATGGGTCCGATCGGATCGGAGGCGGTTTCTCCGGGTCCCAGTCGCCGGAGATCGCAGACCACATTCGCCGGGTTCAGTTCCACCTCGATATAGCGGCCGTCGTCGAGAGGATCGAGAAAGATCTCGACCACTTCCTCCTCCCAGAGGCGGTCGTCGCGTTCGGTCATGGTGAACCACGGCGCATCGTCCTCGGAATCGAAACGCAGATGCAGTCCGTGCTCGTTCCAGAGCGCCCGGAACCGGGTCCGGTAGGGCTCGGGTCCCCAGACGACTTCCCGGGCATTTTCCCACTCGGGGGCGCGGGCGGAAAGCAGGGCGGCGGCGTCCGCCGCGGCTCTTCGGGCTTCGTAGGCGGGTGGAGGCTGGAAAGCGAAGACGGAGAGGATCAGGGGAAGCACGGCGGGAATCCTGACGCACTCCCTCGTTCGCCGTCGTCACAAAGAGCAGCCGCCCCGCCCGAGGGGAGCCGGTCCGTCCCGTTTCGAGACGCGCTGGTAGTGGAATAAACTCGGCTCATGGGGCTTGGGAACGGCTTGATTAGTCGCCCGATACGAGTAAGCGTTCTCGGCTGGGGACTCCTGTTCGCGCTGGGCGGCGGCTGCGCCCTGCGGTCGGGCAGTTCCCCGGACCTGTCGCAGGAGGTGGCTCCGGAACTCCCCGCCGACTTTGATCAGAGCGCCCCGGCCGGCGGTTACGAGCCGGAGAGGTGGTGGCGCACGTTCGCCGATCCGGTCCTCGACGACGTGGTCGAATCGGTGCTGGCATCCAACTTCTCGGTCGCGGAAGCGGTGGCTCGTGTCGAACAGGCCAGAACGCGGGCGCGCCTGGCGAACGCGGCGATCCTGCCCTCGGTTGGAGCGCGCGCCGGTGTCGACACCTCCGACCAACCGACCAATGCCGCGATCGGCGCTCAACTGGACGAGTTGGGCCTCGACTTCCCGCTACCCGACCGGATCGGCATCACGACCTGGTCCCTGGGCGCCGACTTCGCTTACGAAGCCGATTTCTGGGGCCGCGTCCGCCACACTTCGCTCGCCGCGGGATCGGAGTTGCTGGCCTCCGAGTCCGACTTGCGGGCGGCCCACATCGGAATCCTCGCCCAGACGATCTCGGCCTACTTCGAAATCGGCCATCTGCGGCAACAACTCGGCATCGCCCGGCGCCAGGTGGAGACCCTGGAGGAGCGCGAGCGGCTGGTCGCGAGCCGCTACCAGCGCGGTCTCGCTCACTCGCTCGAACTCCGTCGCGTGCGCCAGATTCTCTCGAGCGCCGAAGCCGGCGTGCCGCAGCTCGAGAACCAGCTTGCGGAAGCGGAGTCGGGGCTTGCCATCCTGCTGGGTGGTTACCGCGAGGATGTGGCCGCGATCCTTCCCGATACCCTGGCGCCCGCCGCCTCGCCCGATCCGGTGCCCACCGGGATTCCGGCCGATCTTCTGCTGCAGCGGCCGGACGTGCAGGCCGCCGGACACCGGCTGGAAGCCGCGGGCCACACCGTCGAAGCGCGGCGTTCGGCGCTGATGCCCCAGCTCTCCATTTCCGGGTCCATCGGGCTCCTGAGCACGGAAGTCGGCGGTCTCTTCGACGTGAAGCAGTGGTTCACCAATCTGACCTCCAACCTGCTCCGGCCGGTGTTCGACGGCGGCCGGCTCGCGAACAACGTGAAACTGGCGGAGGCCCGCTTCGACGAGTTGGCCGCCGCCTATGGACAAACGGTGGTGACGGCGGTCAACGAGGTCGAAGCCGCGCTCGCCAGCCTCGGAAACGAGGGCCGCCGCCGCGAGTTGCTCGCGGTCCAGCGCGAGGAAGCCCTGGCTTCCAGAGATCTTCAGTCCCGGCGCTACGAGTCGGGAGTCAGCGGGTACGGCGAGCTGCTCGATGCCACCGGGAATCTGCTGGAAGCGGAAGCCGCGCTCGCAACTTCGGAGCGCAACCTGGCGCTCGCCCGGCTGGCCATCCATCGCGCGCTGGGAGGCTCCTGGACGAATCCGGATGAAATGGCGGCAGCTTCTTCCGATCCGGCCGCCGCCCCGGCGAAAGGACCGGCGGAACGATGAGTCGAACCAGCGGATTCATCCTTGCGGCGGTCATCCTGCTGGGATCGTTCGGGATCGCGACCCTGTTGATCGCTCAGCGGCCCGAGCCCGAGCGCCGCGATCCTCCCTCGCAGATTCCCTTCGTGACGACGGCTCCGGCGGTCGCCGGTTCCGGAGCGATCCCCGTCTACGGTGCCGGAACGGTTCGGCCGCGCGTTCAGGTGGACGTGGCGGCCGGCGTGAGCGGACGGGTCGTCTGGGTCGATCCCGCGTTCGAGAGCGGTGGCCGGGTCGGCGAGGGACAGGTGCTCTTCCGTCTGGACGACGCCGACTACCGCTTCCGGGTGGAGCAGGCGCGTTCCGGTGTCGCCGGGCAGCAGTTGGAGTTGCTGAAGGTCGAGGAAGAAGCCGGGATCGCACGCGAGCAGTACGAAGAGTTCCGCAGCCGCGCCGGGGGCGCCGAAGGTGGAGAGGCGAGTCCGCTCGCGCAGTGGGAACCGCAACTCGAGGCCGCGCGGGCCGCGGTGGAACGGGCGCGCGCCGTTCTCGCGGAAGCCGAGCTCCTCCTTTCGCGGACCGAGGTTCGGGCGCCCTTTGACGCCGTGGTGCGTTCCGAGAACGTCGGGGTCGGGCAGTTCGTGACCGTGGGGGTCGGCGTCGGCCAGATCTACGCGTCCGATGCGGTCGAGATCGTCGTTCCTCTCTCCGACACCGAAGCGGCGCTGGTGCCGGGTCTGTGGGACCTGAGGCCCGGAACCGCGGACCGGCGGGTGGCCGCCCGGGTCACCGCCAACTACGGGACCGGCAGGTACGCCTGGGAGGGCTACGTGGACCGGGTCGAGGCCGCGCTGGACGAGGCGACGCGAACCCTGGAGGTGATCGTGCGCGTTCCGCGGCCCCTGACGAGCGCCGCGCCGCTGGAAGCGGGAGATGTGGGCGAGACCGGATCGCTCCCTTCGGGAGGGTCGCCGCCGCTCCTCGTCGGCCAGTTTGCGAACGTCGAAATCTCGGGGATCGCGCCGCAACAGTACTTTCAGGTCCGGCGACTTGGCCTCCGGCCGGGCAACGAGATCTGGGCCGTGGAGGATGATGCGGTGACCATCGTTCCGATCCGGGTGCTACAGCGCTTCGACGACACCGTGTTCGTCACGGGGGAACTCCGGAGCGGTCAGGAAGTCGTGGTGGGCGGGATTCAGTTCGCGACCGAGGGAATGAGGGTCCGGACAACGGCGTCGTCCGCTCCTTGAGCCCACTGGGTGGCGCCGCGCCCGAGGTGCTGGCCGGGCTCCGTGGGCGCCGGGCGGGGAGCATTCGCGAGTCCTGAGCGAAATGCCGGCAGGTCGCATGGAAAACGGTTCGGGCGGGCTTCCCCCGTTCCCGGAGGGTTGGTATTTCGTCGCCAGCCGGCAGGCCATCGAAAAGGCGAAGCTGATCGAAAAGACCTGGATGGGCGAGAAGATCGTCGCCTGGTGCGACGATTCCGGCCGCATTTCGGTTGCCGAATCGGTCTGTCCACACCTCGGTTCCGAGCTGGGCCCGGCCGCCGGTGGCCGGGTGCGCGACGGCTGCCTCGTCTGTCCCTTCCACGGCTATGAGTTCGATGTCAGCGGCCGGTGTGTCGCGACCCCCTATGCGCCGCCGCCCAAGACCGCGAAACTGAGGGTCTTCCACGCGCGGGAAATCCTCGGCATGGTCTTCGCCTGGTGGGGAATCGATGGACGGCCACCTCCCTGGAACCTGCACGAGGACCCGCCGGCCGGCGACGATTGGAGTGCCCTGGCCTTCCAGACCCTGAGGTTCCGAGGCCACCCCCAGGAGACCACCGAAAACTCCGTGGACATGGCGCACCTCCGGTACGTCCACGGTTACGGCAACGTCGGCCGGGTCGGAAAAGTCAGCGTGGACGGCGCCTATCTCCTGAGTTCATTCGACTTCAGGCGCCGGCAGACCGTAGCCAAGGTCAAGGACCTCGTATTCGACGTCTCCGCCAGTGCGCACGTTTTCGGACTGGGGTACTCGTTCGTGGAGTTTCACGAGCGCACCATCGGAATGGACGGACGCCTGTGGGTGCTCGCCACCCCCATCGACGGCGCCCTCATCGACCTGGTGCTGGTCAGCCAGTTGCGCACAATTCGCAAGCCGAAGCGGCTGATCGTCGGGTTGCGGTTCCTTCCGCCGGGTCTTCGCACGACGATGATGAACAAGCTGATGCTGCTCTTCCAACGGCACGACGTCATGCAGGACGTTGAGGTCTGGAGCCGGAAGCGTTACCGGCCGCGGCCCAGTCTCTCCGCTTCCGACGGCGAGATCGGGATGTACCGGCGTTACTGCCGGCAGTTCTATCCGGATGCCCTGGATTCCGGGCTGGGGGAGCCGCCGGGCCGCCTCGCGGGATCGCGCCGGAGCACGTGACGAATTCGGGGCGTCAGGACGTGGCCGCCCCGGCCGGACAGGCACGGCGGCTCACGCTTTCCTGAGGCGCCCTCCGTACATCAGGCGTCCATAGAAGTTGAACCACTTCCTTGCTTCAGGGTCCCGGAATGGATAGTCCGCTCCGAGCTGTCTCGCCGTAACCAGGCCGGTGACGAAACAGGTCTCCTGGCTGTTGATCAGGGTGTGGGCGCCGCAGTGCCACGACCGCCTCTTTCCCTGGACGAAGCGGAACAACTGGGTCAGAAGAGCCACGTGACGCACATCGTGCACGATGTGCTGAAACCACCACCTCTTTACGATCTTGCTTTCGTCGATACGGCTGATCGGGTTGTACGTCACGAGACACGGCTTGTCCGATTGTTTCGCCCACGGCTGCTGGTTGTGCATGATGTAGGTGATCTCGTAGTTGTCCGGTCTTGCGCCGTACTGTTCGATGTGGTTGCTGCGAGTGGCGAGTGGCTTCACCTCGTTGTCCGGAAGGATCGATCCATCCGAGTGCACGAGCGTGTGGTTGTGGAGCTCACTCTCGTAACGTATGGACGAAAGCAGCCAGCTCTCCATCCGTGTCGGACGGTCCAGCATCATCAGCGTTTGATTGGCGTTACAGGCCAAGACCACGTCATCGAAAGCTTCGGTGGCTCCCATCTCGTCCTCCACGATCACACCGCCCCGGTTCCGGTAGACCTTTCGCACCGGCCGGTTGAGATAGATCCTGTCCCGAAACGAGGCCGATAGCTCCTCATAGATCCGGCGCGTGCCCTGATCCCAGGTCTGCATCGGGGTCGCGGTTTCGATGTCGAAGAAATCGAGATACCGAGAAAAGAGCGACGCCGGCATGTCGAATACGTTCGTCGCCATCAGGAAGTTGACGAACATGGGTTTCAGGACCTTGTACCGGAAGTCCCCCGAGTACCTGCCCAGGTTCAACAGCGCGCCCATGCTGACGTAGTTGAACGGATTGAGTGCGCTGAGCAGTCTGGACCGGAACAAGTTGAGCCGTCCCCACCACTTGAGACGCCTCAGAAGACGCTGGAACCTCTCGATTTCGGGTCGCAACTGCCGCCTGATGTCCGAGTCGAAGTCATGGGCATACGTCTCGCCTCGATACTTGACGCTGTAGTTGAACCGGGTATCGATCAAATCGATACCGTGTTGCTGCATGAACAGGACAAAGTGGTGGTATGCCGATGGAATACAGGCGGTGACGGAAATATCGAACGGGATCGTGCTGCCGTCGTCCTGCGGCATGTCGGCCGTGATCGCATTGCCGCCGAGCCGGGCCTGCGCTTCGAACAGTCGAAAATCGAAACGATCCGGGTGGTGGTTGAGCGCCCACGCCGTGCCGAGTCCCGAGACTCCCCCACCCACGATGGCAACCCTTCTCGGCGCGCCGCCCTTTGCTTCACCCACATTCCTACTCTACCGTCGCGGGCGGCCGGCTCGCCCACCGTCGCGATCGGGGATGGCCAACGCGGCCCCGCTCTGTGCAACCCCCGCCAATGGACTAAAGTTCACCTTGAACCATGCAAGAGGGGGCCGGTGGGTTCGAACCTGAGCCGCCGAATCCGAGGATGAAGCACCAATGAGTCCGGGCGCGCAGTTCCCGATCCGGATCGCGGAGGAGTTGATCCTCCTGATGCTCAACGAGCAGAACGGTTATCTGGAAATGGTGCCCGGCTGGGACTTTTCCTGCGTCATGGCGGGAGCCGTGCTCGCCGACCTCGCGCTCGAACGCCGGATCGAAACCGATCTGGAGCGGCTGTATCTGGTGGACGCTACTCCGACCGGGGACAGCCTGCTCGATCCGGCACTCAAGGACATCGCCGAATCAGACGAGCAATCGGACGCCCAGTTCTGGATCGAACGGAACACGCGCCATGCGGACGAAATCGTCGCGGCTACCCTCGACCGTCTGGTGGAGCGGAACGTCCTCACCCACGAGAGCGGCGGATTCTGGGGGCTCTCGCGCTCCGTCGCCCGTTCAGGAGTCTTCCCGACCCAAGCTGTCGCGACCCGCAGGGAATCCAAGGCACGAATCCTGAGCGTCATCCTGCACGACGAGATCCCCGATCCGCGTGACGCCATCCTCGTCGCCCTGATGCACACCTGCGGCGGTTTCAAGCTGCTGCTTGAGGAAGAGGACTACGAGGAACGGCTCGACCGGATCGAGCTCGTCGCCAGGCTGGACCTGATCGGGCGGACGGTAGCCACCGCGGTGAAGGACAGCACGGCCGTGCCGAAGACCCGCCGTGTTCTTCAGTCCAAACCCATCCCCAGGATCGGGTTCGTCGAGACTCTGCGGCAACGTGACTTCCTCGCCGGCAACATCCCAAAGGCGATGTACGGCATCTACCGGAAGCACGGGCCCGTCGTCAGGGTTCCCTTCAAGGTCGGTGGTTTACCTACGGTTACCCTGATGGGGTCTGACGCCAATCAGTGGGTAAACCGGCACGGGCGGTTTTACCTGCGCTCGAAGGACTACATCAAGGGACTGGAGAGCGCCTTCGGCGCCTCCCGAACCTTGCCCGGAATGGATGGCGCCGAGCATTACCGGATGCGCAAGGCCCTGCAGGACGCCTACTCGCGCGGCGCGCTGGCGCGACGACTGCCGGAGTTGATCCACCTCTGCCGGAAATCGTTGAGCCGATGGAATGAGGGGGATGTCTTCCGCGCGACCGCGAGCTTCCAGAACCACATCAGCAGTCAAATCTCGCATCTCATGATCGGAGTGGACTGCAGCCACTACGTCGACGAGTTGCTCGAATACGAACATCGTGCGCTGATAACGCAGGTTCAGGGAGGATTGCCGGAATTCATGCTGTCGACGCCCAGGATGAAGCGTTTGAGCAAGCGTGTCCGGCAACTCCACGAGGCGATCACAGCATCGCATACGCCGGCGCAACGGAAAGGGAAGCCGCCTGATCTTGCCGACGCGATCCTTGGTCTTCACAAGGACGATCCGCAGTTCCTGCCCGAAACGGATCTCGTATTCCCGTTCGTGGCGTCGATGGTCGCCAGTATCTATCTCGGCAGTGGACTCGCCTTCGCCGTCTACAACATGGCGCGCCACCCGGATCTATACGCGAAGATCCGCGGGGAAGCGGAGCGAATCTTCGGCAACGGGAATGAACCGGAAGCAGAGGACTTCAGTCACGAAAGCGTCGATGTCACCGTCCGCCTCTGCATGGAGTCCGCACGCCTGTACCCGGTAATTCCGTGGCAACTGAGAACGGTCATGAACGAGTGTGTCGTCAGTGGCTACCAGATACCGGCCAAGACGATGGTCTTGATCTGCCAGACCGCGCCGCATTACGACGGCAACCTGTTCAAGGATCCGCTCAAATTCGACATTGACCGCTATCTGCCGGACCGGGCGGAACACAAGACGCCGGGCGCCTACGCCCCCTATGGCCTCGGTACGCACATGTGTCTCGGAAACCGTTGGGTGGAACTCCAGATGGCCGTCAATCTCCTGCTCATCGCGCACCATCTGAAGCTGGAAGTGGTGCCCGAGAACTACCGGATTGGAATCAATCCGTTCCCGACATCCGCCCCCAACAAGAAGATGAAGTTCCGCGTAGCTCAGATCAGCAACTCGATCTGAGCCACTTCATTCGTCGCCACTGCGAGAGCCGCGCGTTCAGATGGCGGCCACTGCCTCGCGAGGGGAGTTGACGCGCAGGTAGACGGCCATCAGCGCCGGCACCAGCACCAGCAGGATTCCGGTCGTAACCATGATGCCGACCCCGAGCGATGCCGCGAAGGGAACCAGGAACTGCGCCTGGATCGCTCGTTCGAGGATGAGCGGCGTGAAGCCCAGAAATGTGGTGAAGGAGGTAAGAAAAATGGGACGGAACCGGCCCTTGGCGCCCTCGATGATGGCTGTTTTCGGGTCGGCGCCCTCACGGCGCCGTTGGTCGATGAAGTCGAGCATGACCAACGAGTCGTTGATGGTGACGCCGCTGAGTCCGAAAAAGCCCATGAAGGACGCTGCGCTGATGGGGACGCTGAGGACAAGATGGCCGAGGACGACGCCGATCAGGCCGAACGGGATGATGGCCATGACCAGGAACGGCCGGACATAGGAGCCTTGGGAAAGGGCCAGCAGGGCGAAGATCGAGAGCAGGGCGAGCACGAAGCCGCGGTACAGGGCATCCAGCGATTCCAGTTGCTGCTGCTGTTCGCCGCCAAACGTGTACGTGAGCTCGGGGTTGGTGGCGGTCAACTCCGCGAGGATCGTGTTCTCGAGGATGTCATTCGCTTCCCCGCCCGAGATCGCGCTCTCGTCCACGTCCGCCGTCACGGTTACGACGCGCTGACCGTCCTGGCGCCGAACCGCGGGCGGCGATGTACCCATTGTCAGCGATGCCGCCTGGCCCAGCGGCACCTCTCCTCCTGTCGGTGTGCGAATGAGGTAGCCCTCGACATCCGTGAGCGCGTTGCGCTCGTCTTGGGGCAGGCGCGCGTAGACCCGGACCTCTTCCCGGTGCCGCTGCACTCTCAACACCTCAGCGCCGAAGAATGCCGCCCGGGCCTGACGGGCCATCTCATTGACCGTCAGGCCGAGCGTTCGCGCCTCCGGCCGCAGTTCGAGCTGAATCTCCCCGACTCCGGGGGTGTGATCGGACCGGACGTCGAAGACGCCGCCAACGCTGCGCAGGCCCCTCACGACCGAGTCCGCGATTTCCACCAGGCGATCAGGATCCGGGTGCGACAGCACCGCGGCCACCGGGCTCCCCAGATCGATGACTTCGCCGCTGAAGGCGACCCCCCGCACGTAGGGGAGGACCCCGACCTCTTCCCGCCAGAGTTGCACGATTGCAATCGTGGACATGTCGCGCTGCTGCGAACTCAGGAGCTTGAATTCGATGGTGGCGATGTTCGGTTCCGGATTCATCGTGGGTGTCGGGCTAAGCCCTCCCCCCTCGACACGGGCTCTCTGCCCGACCGTCACGCTCACGCCCGCCAGCAGCGAGGGGGCGTCGTTCGGCCGTTCCGCATCCAGGCGTTCCAGGACCCGCCGTCCAGCGTCCTCCAGTTCCCTCGCCACCGCGTAGGTCCGCTCGGCCGGTGTCCCGTCCGGCATTTCCAGGTTGGCGGTAATGAAGTCACCCTCCACGACGGGCGCGAAGCTCGTGGGGACGATCCCCGCCGGCACCAGGGACAGGCTGACAATGAACAGGCCGACAACCCCCGCCATCGTGACGGACGGTTGATTCGTCGCGAAACGCACGGCTCGATCCAGGGGACCGTTCACAAATCTGTTCAGCCACAGATCCACGGTGTCCCGGGTGCGCGCGAAGAATCGGTCCAGGATGTTGGTGGGCTTCCATTCCGGACCCTGCAGGTGGGACAGGTGCTTCGGCAGGATCAGCAGCGCCTCGGCCAGGGAGATCAGCAGCATGCCGATGACGATCACCGGCAAGGCGCTCCAGACTTCTCCGATTCCCCCAGGGATGAAGAGCAGGGGCACGAACGCCGCCACCGAGGTGAGAACGGCATAGATCAACGCTTTCTTGATCCGGCGGGTGCCGCGGATCGCCGCAACAACCCCCGGCGTCCCCCGCATGCGTTCGTAGTGGATGTGCTCGCCCACCACGATGGCGTCGTCGACGATGATGCCGATCGCCAACACGAACGCGAACAGGGAGATGGTGTTGATCGCCAGGTCGAGCGCCAGCATCACGGCCAGGGCTCCGATGCCCGAGGTCACCAGCCCCACGACGACCCACAAGGCGAGCCGGATCTCGAGGAACAGGGCCAGCGCGATGAACACGAGGAGAAGGCCCAGAATCCCGTTCTTGCGGAGGATGTCGGCTCGCTCCGAATAGGTCTGGGAGTCATCGTTCCAGGTGGTGATCCCCACGCCGTCGGGCAGGGAGGGAGCGATCACGTTTGTGGTGTGCTCGTGCACGGCTTCGGCGACGTCCATCACCTGCTCGCCCTCCGCCCGGAAGATCTCCACGAACACCGCTGGCTGACCTTGATGCCGGAGGATCAGGTCGGTGTCCTGGAACTCGTCGCGGACCGTCGCGATCTCTCGGAGGCGAACGACTGTCCCGTCGTTCCGCGCGATGACCACGATTTCCTCGAAGTCGAATTGATCGTAGCCCTGGCCCAGAGTCCGAACGCGGACCTGACCGTCCCGGGTGTCGATGCTGCCCGCGGAAAGGTCCAGCGAGCTCTGACGGACCGCATTCGCGACATCGTCCAGCGTCAGCCCGAAGGCGCGCAGGCGGGCGAGGGGCACCTCGATCGAGATTTCGTAGTTTCGCGTCCCCATCGTTACGACGTGGGACACGTTCGGCAGAGATGCCAGTTCGTCCTCGATGTGGTGGGCCAGTTCCTTCAGCGAGCGCTCGGGAATGTCCCCGTAGACGATCAGCCGGATCATGCTGGTGCGGTTGTCCATCTCCCGGAACTGCGGGCGCTCCGCGGCGCCGGGGAACGACGGGATGCGTCCCACCGCGGACTTGACTTCGTCCATGGCCTCGCCCATGTCTGCGCCGGTTTTCAACTCGACCCTTACCGAGGCGATCCCCGGGGCGGCCAGGGACTTGACCGCCTTGGCGTCCTCGAGGGCTTCGACCTGTTCCTCGATCTTCTGGACGATCGACTCTTCCACCTCCTCGGGCGTGGCGCCGGGATAGAAGACCGAGACCTCGATGGTGTTGAATGGAACGGTCGGCCAAGCCTGCCGTTCCAGCGCCCCGAACGCCACCAACCCGGCCGCCAGGATGCCGAACATCATCAGGTTGGCGGCGACGCGGTGGCTCGCCATGAAGGCGATAGGGCCGCCCGGCTCGCGGTGGTGGGCGTCGGTCGGCTTCATCGGCGGCTCCCGGTGCACCTGCAAGCGAACGCCGGGGCGGGGGAGACAGAACGGCCGGGAGCGACCGGAACCCGGACTTTCCTTACCCCCAAGACGGTGGCTAGTCTACTGAACAGGCCGCCAGCGGTGAGAGCGCGGCGAAGGAGACGGAAGGATGCACAGGAGACGGCGAATCTCCTTGATTTTGGGACTCCCGCTGCTGGGTCTCCCATTGCTGCTCGCGCCCGCCCTCCGCGGGCCGGCCGAAGGCGCCGGGATGAGCGTCAACGGCATGGTGGTGACCTCGCATCCGCTTGCGGCACAGGCTGGCCTGCGCATGCTCCAGGCGGGTGGGAACGCCTTTGACGCGGCGGTGGCGAGCGCCGCGGTGCTGGCGGTCGTCGAGCCCCTGATGTCCGGGCTGGGGGGAGTCGGCGGCTACGCGCTGATCCACGACGCCGAAACCGGGGACATCCGCTCGCTGGACTTCATCGGCGCCGCGCCGGCGGCCGCGGACCCCGCGGCGTTTACCGCGGGAAGCCGCCTCTGGGACCGGACCCACCTCGCGCGCGACAGCTTCATGGCGCCGCTCGTGCCTGGCAACCTCGCGGGTTGGGCCTCGGCGAGCGTTGGGGTTTCCTTGGGAGGAATCTCGAGCGGTGACGCATAGGCGAGAACCCGCCTCTCGCCAACGGTCACCGCCACTTCGATCGACGCCCCGGGCGCGCCGGACCATTCGACGGCCGCGACGGTTTCCGGGGTCAGGTCCAGCGTCTCGGAGTGTTCCGCTCCGCCGCCGCTCAGCCGCGCAGTCGCCCCCGGCAGCGCTCTCGCGGCGAGGAACAGGAAACGCGTCCCGCTCGCCGCCGTTCACCCGCTCGACCACCAGCTCAGGCGTCGCGTACTCGAAGCCTTCGCCAAGTCCGAACACCGGCGTCCACTGCTCACGCCAGAACACCTCCTGGCTCGGGTGGACCCAGGCGTAATCCGACTGGGTGGGCAGCGGTCCGCTTAGCACCTCGATGTAGGGGCCGTCCTCGTCGGTCGGGGCGCGCTGGTTCATTATGTCGTCGTCGCCCTGGCCCCAAATCCAGCCCTTCTTGCCGTGGAGTTCGCGGTGGTCGGCGGTCTGCACGATGCCGCGGTCGTCCCCCGAGTCGTAGACGCCGAAGAAATCGTGGACGGCCCGGTAGGCGAAGATCCGGGTTCAGTCCTCGACGTAGCGGCCGTCGCCCAGCGGGTCGCGGAAGATCTCGACCACTTCCCCTTCCCAGAGCGGATCGTCGCGCTCCGTCAGGGTGAACCACGGCTCGTCGTCTTCGGACTCGTACCGCAAGTGGAGACCGGCTTCACTCCAAAGCGCGCGGAAGCGTGTGCGACAGGGCTCAGGTCCCCAGACCACCTCGCGGGTGTCCGCCCACGCTGGATCGTCATGGGAAAGCAGCGCCCGCGCCCGTTCCGGCACCTGGCGGGCTTCGTAGGCAGGGGAGCCCTGGAACACGAGGAGGGCGAGGATCAGCAAGCGCACTTTGGCGAATCGGGATCCGCGCCTCCTGGCGCTCATCGAGACACTCGGTTCAGGCGGCTGGAGGCTATGAATCCAATGCCCTGGATTTCATCTCACGGCATACCGGCAAAGGGCTTTCAAACAAAATACAAAATCGTTATTTATCAATGACTTGAATAGAGCGTCCATGGCTTTCGGACGGGCGCCTGACAGGCATAAATCTTGCATAATCGCATACAGATAAATCGGTTCGCGCACCTCTTCCGCATGTGCAGGAGCGCCGCGCGACAGGGCGGTGTTCCATGGGGTGTTGACGCTGCGGGTCCTGTTTCCGCTGTGCCCCACTCCAGGAACCGAACTCGTTCCCCCCGAAAAGCCCGACCGCTCCGGAGCGCCCCTCGTGCGCATTGTCCGCCCCGGTGCTGTGAGCGCGGGAAAGCTGTGCAGTTTCCAGCGGTAGTTCCAAATCTCTGAGGGAGGAGACGAACCATGAAGTTGAGAATGAAAGTCGTTCTGGTGGCGATGTCCGCCGCCCTCGTTTTCTTTGCTGCCGCCGTGCCGCTCGCCGGTGCCCAGGGTGCGGCGGCTCTGGTGACCGGCACTGTGCAGGACGAGACCGGCGCCGTGTTGCCTGGCGTCACTGTGACCGCGACCAACCAGGAGACCGGGGTCCAGCGGGTGACGGTTACCGATGAGTTCGGGAGCTACCGGCTGCCGGCGCTGATTCCGGGCGTCTATCAGTTCACCGGACAGATCTCCGGGTTCGAGACGCTCACCATGACCGACATCACCCTCCAGATAGGCCAGGAGGCCGGCCTCGACTTCACCCTCGGCGTCCGCTCCATCGAGGAGACGGTCACCGTCACCGGAGAGACGCCGCTGATCGAGACCACGAAGTCGGAGATCGCCCAGGCGGTCACCGACCTCCAGATCCAGACTCTGCCAGTGAATACCCGCGAGTGGATCAACCTGGCGATGCTTGCCGCCGGGGTGAGTCAGGACAACATCCGGGGCTACTACAACAACGCCAATATCGGCGGCGGTTCGCGCTGGTACTCGAACGCCTTCGTGGTGGACGGGGTGCGAAACACCTGGGCGGAACAGGGGGAGCCCCGCCAGAACTTCCCCATGGACTCGATCGCCGAGTTCAAGGTCACCCAGTCGCTCTACAAGGCCGAGGAAGGGCTGGCGAGCGGCGGCCTGCTCACCGCGGTCACGAAGTCCGGAACGAACACGATGGCGGGAAGCACCTTCCTCTATTTGCGCGACAAGGCGCTCAATTCGCTCGGTGAGTTCGAGGACGAGAAGCCGGATTTCAAGCGTTACCAGTTCGGAGGCAGCCTGGGTGGCGCGATCGTCGAGGACAAGACCCACTTCTTCTTCTCCTACGAGCGCACCGAGCTGGACCATTTCTTCACCGTGAACACCGGTGGCGTGCTGCCGGCAGAAGAAGGGACGTTCCCGCGCGACGACTACCGGCAGATGTACGTGCTGCGCTTCGACCACTCGTTCAGTCCCTACACATCCATGATGATCCGCTACGCGCAGGAGGATGAGCGGCAGGAGGACATTGGCTCCGGGGGCACCCGGCTCAAGGGCTCCGGCTTCACCCAGCACATCCCCCGGCGCGCGGTCGTCGGCACCCACTCGTGGATTCCGAACAGCGACGCGCTCAACGAGTTCCGGGTGCAGTGGGCGTTCGCCGCTTATCAGATCTGGCCGGGCAGCTCCGCTGAGAACTTCACCGACAACGGCGTCTGGAGCGAGGCCCGCTTCAACGCCCTCGATCAGGTCATCATCCGGCCCAGCTCCCGCCGCGGCTTTTCCTGGGCCGACGTGGGGCCCGAGGTCCGGCTGCAGTTCCGCGACGACTTCTCCTACTTCCTGACCGGCCGGGGAGGGGACCATGCCATCAAGATGGGAGTGGACTATTCGTGGGTGGACTTCAGCGACGACTGGTCGGGGAACCCGCGGGGCACCTTCCGCTTCCCGACGGACAAACCCTACGACCCGAACGACCCCGAGACCCATCCCACCCTCTTCACCGCATCCGGCCCCTTCGCGTTGCTCCACGCGTTCCAGTACGGCGGCTTCCCGGCCGAGTGGAATACGAACGTCAAGTCGGCGTACTACTCCGCCTATATCCAGGACGACTGGAAACCGAATGACCGGATGACGCTGAACCTGGGGCTGCGCTACGACCTCCAGACCGGCGTGTTCAACAAGGACCTCGACCGCTCCATTTCTCCCTTCATCGAGCCGGACGTTCGGGGCGACAACAACAACTTTGGCCCCCGCTTCGGTTTTGCCTACGACCTCGCGGGAGACGGGCGGTCGGTGATTCGGGGGGGCTACGGGCTCTACTACGACAACATCCGCACGCTGCCGCAGTTTGGCGAGCGCCGCAACTTCCAGTACCTCAGCCTGCAGATCCGGAACCCGGGGTATCCGGATCCCTTCGGCGGGCGCGACTTCCTCGAGTTCGCCTCCACGGCGGCGCCGGGGATCACGATCACCGACAACGGCTATGTGAACCCGTATTCCCACCAGGCGAACGTCAGCTATACCCGGCAGATCAGTTCCGATCTGGCGGTGTCGGTGGACCTCAACTACACCCGGGGGAAGGCGTACCGCTCCCAGCGCGACATCAACATCTTCCCCGGACCAGGCCTCCCGCGCCCCAACTCTGAATATGCCCGCATCACCGAAGTCGGGAACCTCGGAGGAACGGAGTACAAGGCCATGTTCGTCCGCCTCGACAAGCGGTTTTCCGACGACTGGCAGTTGATGGCTTCCTACACGCTCTCGAAGTCGGATGACTACCCGGACGGCTTTCCGCAGGACCACAACAACGTGGAAAACGACTGGGGGCCCGACGGGACGGACCGGCGGCACCGGGCGGTGATCAGCGGCATCTGGATGCTCCCCTACGGCATCGAGCTGAGCGGCATTGCGGACATTCGCTCGTCTCGGCCGGTGGACATCACGGCGGGCACCGATCTCAACGGCGATGCCATCAGCGGCGACCGGCCACCCGGGGTGACCCGGAACCAGGGCTGTCGAGACCTCGATTTCGGAGCGGTGAACGCCTACCGGCAGTCCATCGGCAGTTCTCCCGTGGACGAGAGCGCGTTCGAGTGCCCGAATTACTTCAACGTGGACTTCCGGGTGAGCAAGCGCTTCAGCCTGGGCGGAGTCCGGTCACTGGAGTTGTTCTTCCAGGCGTTCAACCTGTTGAATCGGGCGCATTTCGCCATCCCGGTCGGCAACGTGCGGTCCGGGGCGTTCGGAACTTCGGTCAGCGCCGGAGACCCGCGCCAGATGGAACTGGCGGCGAGGATTCATTTCTGAGGCTCTCTCCCACCCGGAGCGCTGGGGCGTCCCGCCAGCCAGCGCTCCGTCCACCGCGCCCCCGACTCCATGGGGGGCGCATATGATGAAGACTTGGCCGGCCGCGAACCCCCGGATCGGCCTTCAGGCAAAGGAGACGGACGGATGCACAGGAAACGACTATTCCTGACCTTGGCAGGTGCGGGGCTGGGACTCGGGCTGCTGCTCGGACCGGCGCTGCGCGGACCGGCGGAAGGCGCCGGGATGAGCGTCAACGGGATGGTGGTGACCTCCCATCCGCTGGCGGCGCAGGCCGGGCTGCGGATGTTGCAGGCGGGCGGGAACGCGTTCGACGCAGCGGTCGCGAGCGCGGCGGTGAAGGCGGTCGTCGAACCCCTCATGTCCGGGCTCGGCGGAGTGGGCGGCTACGCGCTGATCTACGACGCCGAGAAAAAGGAGGTGCGTTCGGTGGACTTCATCGGGGCGGCGCCCGCTGCCGCGGATCCCGCGGAGTTCACCGCGGGGAGCCGTCTCTGGGACCGGACCCACCCCGCACGGGACAGCTTCCTGGCCCCGCTCGTTCCCGGCAACCTCGCGGGCTGGGCGGCGCTCCTCGAGGAATACGGCTCGAAGTCCTGGGCCGAAGTCCTGGCCCCCGCGATCGAGTACGCCGAAGGAGGCTTCGCGGTGACGCCCGCGGTGAACGGCCCCTTCGGCACCAGCGGCTTCGGAGCCGACGTGGCCCGTTATCCCTACGGCGCCAGCATCTTCTTCAAGGACGGGAAGCCCTGGCCGGTGGGTGAGGTCCTGAAGCAGCCCGATCTGGCGAAGACCTTCAAGGCCATCGCCGCCGACGGACCGGAGGTCCTTTACGGCGGAGCGATCGGGGAAACGGCGGCGCAGTTTTTCCAGCAGAACGGCGGGATCCTCACGGTGGAGGACTTCGCCAACTACCGGGCGCGCTGGAGCGAGCCGCTCTCGACGACCTATCGGGGCTACACGGTGTATAGCCAGCCCCCCGGCGGTTCGGGAATGACGGTCTTGCAGACCCTGAACATCCTTGAGCAGTTCGACGTGGGTGCGCTCGACCACAACTCCGAGGAGTTCGTCCATCTGGTCGCCGAGGCCATGAAGCTCGCCTTCGTGGACGAGGACACCTACAACACCGGCAAGGACTACGCCGACATCCCACTGGATCGGTTGCTCTCCAAGGAGTACGCGGAGCAGCAGGCAGAACGGATCGATGTTGCCCGGGCGCAGTTCCACGCCGCGGTCCGCCCCGCAAGCGACGCGCCAACCGCGGTGGAGCACACCACGCACCACACCGTGGTGGACAAGGACCACAACGTGGTGACGATCACCCAGACGCTCATGCTGCCCGCGGGAGTGGTGGTGCCGGAGACGGGGATCATCTTCAACAACGGCATGTCCTACTTCAGCCTCGATCCGGAGAGTGTGAATCTCATCGAGGGCGGCCAGCGCCCCCGTTTCGTGATGAGCCCCACGATCGTGACGCGTTACGACAAACCCTATTTCGCACTCGGGTCCGCCGGCGGCTGGACGATTCCCCAGACGATCCTGCAGGTGCTGGTACGGGCGCTCGACTATGACATGGACGCGCCGGCGGCGGTGAGCGCGCCCCGCTTCGTGGTGCGGTACCTGGCGAACTCGATCCCCTACATGGAGGGGACCGACCTCGTGCTCGAAAAGGACTTTTCCGACGAAGTACGCGAGGCCCTGAACGCCAGGGGCCATCGGCTTCGGGAGCCCCCAAGCCGCATCGGGATGCTGAACGCCATCAAGATCTATCCCGGGTCGGGGGTCCTTTCCGGAGGCCCTGACCATCGCCGCGAAGGAGCCGCCGCCGGCTGGTGACTCTCCGGGTATTTCTCGCGGGCCTCATCGGGTTCGCGGGCTGCGCTCCGGGGCCGGCGGAAACCCGCATCGAGGTTTCCTTTCCGGAGGAAATCCACGAGGGACCGATCACCGGACGCGTCTATGTGGTGATCGGCAACGAGCCCGAGATCGCGGCGATCCGGCAGCGAAGCCTCGGGCACCAGCCGGTTTCGAGCACGCGCGGGGTCCCGTTCTTCGCGGCGGACGTCGAGGAATTGGCCCCCGAGGTGCCGGCCGTGGTCGACGGTTCGACGCCGGGGTATCCGGTCGAGAGCCTCGCCGGGCTGCCCGCCGGGGACTACTACGTCCAGGCTCTGCTGGTTCCCTACACCGAGTTCCGCCGGGCCGACGGCCACGTGATCCGGGCCCATCGGGACGAGTGGGAGGGACAGCACTTCAACTGGGCGCCCGGCACGCTGTTGAGCGATGCGGAGCGCGTGCGGCTCGACCCCGCGAGCGGTTTTTCGGTCCGGCTCCGTCTCGTCGAGGAGCTTCCGGAGATCGAAATCCCGCCCGACGACCAGTGGGTGCGGCGGGTGAAATTCGAAAGTCCGCTGCTCAGCGAATTCTGGGGCCAGCCCGTTTATCTCGGCGCCACGGTGCTGCTCCCGGACGGGTATGACGAACATCCCGATACCCGTTACCCCACGGTGTACCAGCAAGGTCACTTCAGCCTGGCGCCGGCGTTCGGCTTCTCGGCGGAACCGGTGGAGGAATCGGAAGCGGCCCGCGCCGCGCGGCTGAAGCGCGGTGTCGAAAACGGGTTCGAGTTCTTCGAGTCCTGGCGTTCTCCAGGCTTCCCGCGGATGATCGCGGTGACCTTCCAGCATCCGACCCCCTATTTCGACGACTCCTACGCGGTGAATTCGGCGAACAACGGGCCCTACCAGGACGCCCTCATGACCGAGTTGATCCCCTACCTCGAGGAGCGGTTCCGGATGATTCCCGAGGGCTGGGCGCGGCTTCTGACCGGCGGATCCACGGGGGGCTACGAGGCGCTGGCGCTCCAGGCGCACCGCCCGAACGACTTCGGGGGCGCCTGGGTCTTCTATCCGGATCCCATCGACTTCCGGCGGTTCTTCCTCATCAACATCTACGAGGACGACAACTCATTTCGCGCGCCGGGCTGGGGTGAGGGGCAGCTCGCACCCGAGCGCTACGCGTTCCGCGGCGACGACGGGCAGCCGCTGCAGAGCGTCCGCGAGCTGAGCCGGCTGGCGTCCGTCCTGGGCAGCCGCGGCAGGTCAACCGATTACCTGGAGGCGTGGGAGGCGTCCTTCGGGCCCGTCGGCGACGACGGCTACCCCCGCCCGCTCTGGGACAAGCGGACCGGTGTCATCGATCATGAAGTTGCGCGCTACTGGCGGGAGAACGGCTATGACCTCCGCTACTACCTCGAGACGAACTGGGCGGAAATCGGGCCGAGCCTGGTGGGCAAACTCCACTTCCTCTGCGGAGACATGGACAACTACTACTTCAACCACCCCGTCTATCTCATGGAGGAGTTCCTGGAGGCGACCGACAACCCCTACTACGGGGGTTCGTTCCGCTACGGACGTCCGAACAAGGGACACGGCTGGACCCCGATCACGAACGCGGAACTGATTCGGGAGATGGCGGCGCACCTCACCAGGAACGCGCCGCCCGGAACCGATATCCGCGAGTGGAAGTACTGACCCGGACGGGCGGTCTCAACCAGCCCTGACGGCGCGAGACGGAAAGCGGCCGGATCACCGTGCCCGGCGCCGGATCAGTCCAGGCCTTCCGCCGGCAGCGCCTCCTCCTGACCGCCCTTCTGTTCGTCGGGTACGCGGGCTACTACCTCGGCCGGGTGACGTTGCCGGTGGCGTTGCCGCTCCTCGGCGAGGCGTTCGATTATTCGAACACCCAGGTTGGCCTGATCCTCTCCGTGTACTTCGCGGTGTACGCGGCCTCGAAGCTGCTGAACGGGTTCCTGGGCGACCGGGTGGGTGGCAAGGCGATGTTCTTCATCGGGGTGTTCGGCTCGGCTCTGATGAACGCGGTCTTCGGGTTCGGCCAGGAGCTCCTTTTCTTCGTCGCGATCTGGGGAGTCAACGCCTACTTCCAGACCATGGGATGGCTGGCGATCATGCCCATCCTGGCCCGCTGGTACCCGAGCCGGGAGAGCGGCCGGGTGACGGGATTCATGTCGATCAGCTATCAGCTCGGCGACTTCCTCGCCCGGACGTTGGCGGCGGCGGTAGTCGTGGCCCTGGGCTGGTCGGGACTCTTCTGGGGCCATGCCGTGCTCCTCGCGCTTGTCGGGGTGGTGCTCTATCGCCTGGTGAAGCCCGAACCCCCAGCGGGCGGCGTCTCCCGTTCCAGCCCGCGGGAGGAAGCAGCGCCGGCGGCGGCGCCGCCGCCGCCAATTCCCGAGATTGGAGACCCCGCCCGCTGGCGGCGACGGATGTTGGCCAGCAAGGCCTTCTGGGTCATGTGCACGAGCTACCTGCTGCTCTCGATCATCCGCTACAGCTTCTGGGGCTGGTCGGTGGACTATCTGGTGGAGGCAGGCGCCGGAATCGGTGTGGCGGCCGCCGCTTCGGCACTCTTCCCGCTGCTCGGTTCCGCCGGCTCCATCACCGCCGGTTGGGTCTCGGACCGTCTCGGCGCACGCCGCGGACCGGTCCTCGCGGTCCTCTGCGCCGGTCTGACGGGCGCCATCGTCGTCTTCAGCCGGCTTCCGGCAGAGGAAACGTTCTGGCTGGCCGCGGCCCTCGGCGTCGTCGGGTTCTGCCTTTACGGCCCCTATTCGCTGATGTCCGGAGCGATGGTGATGGACTTTGGGGGAGACGCCGCTGCGGCATCCGCCTCCGGGATCGTGGACGGAATCGGTGCGGCGGGCGCCATCTTCGCCGGAGTGGGGATGGGATACCTCATCGAGACCTACGGCTGGGACGGGGCGTTTGGCATCATCGTGGCCATGGCCACGGTGGCGACCGTCCTGAGCTTCGTCCTCTGGAACCACAAACCGCTACGCGCCGCCGAGGACCTGGAGGACTGACGTGCAGGCATCCCGATGGCTGAGTGCGGTGGACACGCACACCGAGGGGGAACCAACCCGGATCATCACCGGGGGGATAGGCCATCTGGCCGGCAACTCGGTTTCCGAGAAGCGGGACTTCTTTCGCCGCCACCTGGACTACCTGCGCACCGCGCTCGTGTCGGAGCCCCGCGGACACCTGGACATGTTCGGGTGCGTGCTGACCGAGCCGGCCAGCGAGGACGCCGAGTTCGGCATGTTCTTCATGGAAAACGGCGGCTATCTGGACATGTGTGGCCATGCCACCATCGGAGTCTCCACGGCGCTGGTCGAGTTGGGGATGGCCTCGGGTGAGGGACCGCGCCGCCGCATCCGGTTCGAGACCCCGGCCGGCCCCGTCGAGTCGGTGGTGGAGGTGCGGGAGGGACGGGCCGTCTCGGTCACCTTCCGCGGCGTGCCTTCGTTCGTGGAACACCTCGACGCCTCGCTCCCGGTGCCCGGGATCGGCGACCTGAGGTTGGACGTGGCCTACGGAGGCAATTGGTTCGTCTTTGTGAACGCCGACGAACTGGGACTCGAGGTCTCGCTGGCCAACATTCGCGAGGTCGTGAAAGTGGGGATGCGGGTCCGCGAGGCGGCCAACCGGCACCTGCCGGTCCGCCATCCCGAGATTCCGGGAAGCGAATCCATCGAGATCGCCACGGTGCTGGCGCGGCCCGCGGACCCGGGAGCCACGTATCGGAACGTGCACGTATTCGGGCCCGGGCAGTTCGACCGTTCGCCGGGCGGGACGGGCAACTGCGCGCGCCTGGCGGTGTTGCACCGCAAAGGGGAACTGGGCCCGGACCGTTCGGTCCGCATCGAGAGCGTGACCGGCGGGATGTTCGTCGCCCGGATGCTCGGGGAGGTCCAGGTTGGCGACCGGCAGGCCGTCGTCCCGGAAATCACGGGTTCCGCGCACATCACCGGGTTTCACCAGTTCCCGCTGGATCCCCATGACCGCCTCGGTCACGGGTTTTCGACGCAATCGGCATAACCGGCGAGCGACACCGGGAGGTGGCGCCGACGGTTTGGGAACCCCCACCGGGAGAAACGCTCATGCGCGTGTCCTCCCGCCCACCCCGCCGGCATGAAAAGCGGCATCCGCATTTGAAGCCCTTGAAGCCGACGAGCGTG
>LXNJ01000421.1_pt1 | contig 30501 bp, 25 predicted proteins | sample 809081 | NCBI WGS metagenome assembly LXNJ01 (sample SAMN04870510, study PRJNA318959) | sponge metagenome | biome: sponge; feature: marine sponge reef; material: water | host: Petrosia ficiformis | place: Greece: Milos, Mediterranean Sea | collected 2013-05-29 | depth 5-7 m | reverse complement strand
GGCGAAGGCGCGCCGCTCCGCGAGCGATTCCCCCTCGAAATTCCTGATAGCGTTTTCCGCTTCGTTAATCCTCTGAATCGCTTGCGATTTTCGAAATCCGGCGTCTGGAGCGTAATCCGCCCGGTGGCGTTGTTCCTGCATGCGGGCGAACGTCTTGGCGAATACGCGGATGTGTGCCGAAAACCGTTTGAGGCTTTCTTTATCGCTGCATCGTGCTTTAGCGGAACGGTGATTCAGCGCCAGATAGGTCAATGTCCAGGCATCCGACCCGCGACCTGCATGAAGACCGCCTATTAACGTATCCGCGCAGGAACCTGCAAGGCAGTGGAACATGGCGTAGTACGCCGTACTGACGGCGTGTTGGAGATTGGTGTTTCTCGGTTTCCCCTGCCCGGTTGGAATCAATTCCCGCGCCGTCTTGATAAAACTCTCCGGATTCATAGGTCTAATATCTTTAGCCGTATAGAATTATCTATAACTATTTATAACATATTCGGCTATTCGACGAAAAAACGGGGGAGAGGCCGCCACAGCCGCCTTCTTTACGCCTCTTCTGCCCAATCGGGGATGTCGTACGCCGGATCCTCCCACTCGGACTTTTCGATGAACGAAGTGATCGGGTAAGCGGTTATACCGAGTTCCTCCAGTTCGGGATCGATGAATTCGAACATCCTTACCGTCCAGGCAGGATCGAGATTGTCCTGGTCGCCATCGAAAATAATCTGTATCCAGAGGATTTCGTCCCCGTCCTGGTCGAGATCGGGTTTAACGATGATGGGATCGAAGGTAAATTCTTCAGGGCTGAAACGTTTCGCAAGAGCCCGGGCCACAATGTTACTGACCTTGTCCAGGTCCTGCTCCGATATTTTTGTTCCGATCATGATACTCCCCTCATAGCTGCATTTTTCAGCAAGAGGGCAAGGCGACGATTTGTCGGGTTGCCCTTGCCTCTCTATATCGTGAGTTACGGATGCTCGAGTTGGCGGTTCCCCTCTTCTCAACCTTGTTACAATCGGGCGACCAGCCCCATTCCTTGTCGCCGTGCGCGGCGACCGCGCACTGGCGGAATTTGCCGGGCCCCAACAATCCGTTTTTACCCTGATTTGCGTAATTTCTACTCCATTTCGGAGTAGTTTTTACTCAAAAAGGGATATGCAAGGTGCCTATCCAATCCCGAAAATTTCCTGCGCCATCTGGCTCGTAACCTCGGCCAACTCTTCATGTGGTCGAGATGTTCGGCGTCGGTTGATCCCCATGGCGAAAGGCTTTCTTTACTTCACAGCCGTAATCATGCACGAAGTTGGCAAGCGTTTTTTCTGGCTCCGGGCCGAGAGGGCGAGCAAACATCTTTCCTCCCTCTGCTTTGCGCCCATGGCCGTAGCCCCTTGCCTTGTGTACCTTTGGCAAACGTACGCTTGCTGGCGCGCCTGTTGTCCGTTTTGTCAACCAAAGGGGCCCCGCTGTAGCGGAGCCCCTTACTGGTGCGAGTTCTCGCTTGTTAACGGAGAGCACATACCTTTCTGATTGGTAACGCAGATAATATGCCGCAATATTAGTTGATCAAGTCCATGGGCCGGTAATGGCCAATGTCAAACCATCCCACTGAATATTGACAAACAGGGTGGTCCCATCGGGGGAGAAGGTTGCGCCGGCCAACTCGGAGTCACTCACCGCATTGCGCGCAAATTTGTAAATCTCTCCCCCCGGTGTGACTCCAACAAGGAATTGCTCATTGGATCCATCCTCACATACGATCAGATCCCCCCAGGGGGTGACTGTCAGATTGTCTGCATTCTCAATCAAACCGGGATCATTGGGTTCAATAAATAACTCGAGCCGATTCTCTGAGGGAACGAGTCGCCAGATCTGACCACACTTGGCACTTCCCCCATTGGTGCAGGCGAAGTAAACGGCATTGTTTCCGTACCACATCCCCTCACCGCGTGCAAACCTTGCTGCACCCTGATCAAATCCTCGAAGATGCAGGTCATCCAACGGAGCTTCAATATCGTCTATATCTATCCAACTAACCTCCATCTGTGATCCGACCGTTACGGTCTGCGCCTCCCAATTCCGCGTGTCAAGGCTGGACCTGCCTGTGATTTGAAGTGCCTGCAATGGACCTCCGGCTTCCAGATTTGCCGGATCCTGCGGAATGAAACGGTAGATCAGACTATCATCTATATCCTCTGTCTGGTAGATTATGTTGGTCGCCGGGTCAACTGCCACTGCCTCATGCCTAAACCGCCCCATTGCCCGAATCGGAGTTGGGCGTGCAATCTGCGGTGTTACGCTTGCGGGGACCTGAAAGACATAGCCGTGATCTTTGGCAAATCCATCTTCCTCTATGGTGGTGATCTCCTCACATGTAATCCAGGTATTCCAAGGTGTTGGGCCGCCGGCGCAATTGCGCAAAGTGCCAGCAAGGCTTAAATACTGAGATACCAACTGCTGCGTTGCGGTATCATATACAAAGGTCGTCGTTCCACCAAGCGCTGGGCTTCCTTCTGTGCCCGCATCATACAGGAGGTCTGAATCAATCCGACTCAACCGCATATTGTCTGCCCCGAATGGACCCATACCTGGATCTGCATCTGGATTAACTTCATGATTCCGAATCACAATAGTTTCTCCGGCAGGGCCGGCAAATGTGGCCATGCCATCCGCGGCGCCTGGTACATAAAACCCATCATCCATCAGATCCCCCATGCGGGAGACAATTTTGTAACTGAATTTTTCGGGTAGATCCATAATTCCTTCTGGATCCGTTACCAGAGGCCCAAATCTATCTCTCGCTCGCGCAGGAAAGCTTTGGCATCCTACCAATGATTGAAGTCCGGCAAAACCAAGCGTAAACGCACCGGATGTCTTCAGGAACTTACGGCGAGAAGCAACTGAAATGGGGTTTTCTAAGGATCTCATTGATCTTCGTTGATGTGATTACAGGGCCTGATCCACATCCGAATCTTTCCTTTCGCCTCTGCACGCTGTGCGGTACGGATGCCTGCGATGCCGGTTCCCCTCTTCTCAACCTTGTTACAATCGGATCGGAAATTGGACGCAATTCCTTTTGTACAAGGCGTCTCGCCGCTCCGATGTCAAGCGCCTACCCAATCCCGAAAACCTCCTCCGCCGTCCGGCTCGTAACCTCGGCCGCCTCTTCCAGCGACACCCCTTTTTCCAGAGCCACTCGTTCCGCCACAAAGCGTACATAGGCAGGCTCGTTTCGCTTGCCCCGGTACGGTGCAGGCGCAAGCCAGGGCGCATCGGTTTCGAGCACGATCCGTTCCAGCGGAATGCTTCGTACGGACTCGGCGAGACCGGCATTCTTGAAGGTTACGATACCCCCGATGCCGACCGCAAACCCAGCCCGGACGATGCGCGCGGCCTCTTCGGGCGTACCCGTGAAGCAGTGAAACACGCCTCGCCGGCCGTACATCTCCTTTGAATCCCCCCATTCCTCCTCGACAATCCGGATCAGATCGCCGAAGGCTTCCCGATTGTGAAAAACGACAGGCAGTTTCCGCTCCCTTGCCAGCCGGATGTGCAGGCGCAGAAATTCCTGTTGCCGGTCGTCGAAGGAGCGGTCCCAATAGTAATCGAGGCCGGATTCTCCTACCGCCACTACATGCGGATCGTCGCATAGCGCTGCCACCGCATCGGAATCCGAAGAGGTCGCCTCTTTGGTTTCCGTCGGGTGCAGGGCGGCCATGGCGTACAGGCCGTCAAACCGCTCGCATAACTCCAGGGCGCGATGCACGGACGGCACGTCGATAGCAGGCAGCAATATTCGCGTTACGCCGGCCTCGCGGGCCCGGTCGATCGCGGCTTCCAGATCGTCTTCGAACCGGTCGAGATACAGATGTGCATGCGTATCGATAAGCATGGCCAAGACCGAAAGAATGGGTGTGTCAACGTGCGTCTGCGAACGAAGCCCGCAGGCCCGGGATCCCTGAGCGGCCATTGCCTGACCCGTTCCTCTCTTGAGTTCGAGTTGTCTTTGTAAAGGCCGTTTCCCCTGTGGAGCAATATCGAGCCATGCCGGATAATCGCGGGAGAGCCTTCCTTCCGGAACCTCTCGACCTCGTGTTCATTGATCCAAACGGGTCTTTACCTTAAAAGAGGAGAGCGAAAATCCCCCGGATGGCCATGAGGCCATGATCGGGCGTGCTGGAAGCATCTCCGGGACACGTTAGCGATTTAATGACTCCCCTGTTGTACTCCATCCTGCCGTACAAAGCAGTGATCCTGCTTCTGGTGCTTTATACCCTGCCGGCACAAGCCCAGGACGTGCGAATACGCCTTCTCGACAGGCAGGCGCCCACAAGCATTACGCTTTCCGCATACGAGGGCGTCGTACGGCTTCACGCCGGGGAGTATACCGATGCCCTTCTGGAGATGGAGACCGGGCAGACCGTGCTGATCTCCCCATACGGACCCTCGAACGAACTCCGGGTATCGTCGGAAGCGCTCACCTTGTACACGGAGACTCTTCGCGCCGAACCGGTGGACGGCGCCTCTTTCGGTATCGAGACGCGAGACGATAAGGCCGCGCAGGCATCCAGACGATACACAGGGAATCTGCTTATTTCAACGGATCAAAACGACGAGGGATTAAAACTGATCAACGCAGTCCCGCTCGAAGCCTATGTAGCCTCCGTCGTATCCACGGAATACGGCCTCGACGACCTGGAAGGATCGAAGGCCATGGCCGTACTGGCCCGCACCTACGTACTGAACGCGCCGGGTAAATACGGACCGGACTACGATCTCGTAGACGACACCCGCTCCCAGGTATACCGGGGAGAGGACGTAATTCTTCCTCTGGCTCTCGAAGCGGCCCGCCTTACGGAAGGGGAGGTGATGACCTGGCGCGGGAAGCCCATTCAGGCCGTCTATCATTCCTCCAGCGGCGGCCACACGGCCGACAACGAATCCGTATGGTCAAGCTCGCCGGTTCCTTACCTGCGGGGCAAACCCGATCCGTATGGCAAACAGTCGCCCCATGCCGAATGGGTGTCCCGCGTTCCGCGCCCGAAACTGCTCGCCGAACTGGGCAAGAAATTCGGTGGGGAAGTCATTGGATTTCTGCTGGACGAGCGCAGTCCGGATGGCCGGGTCGCCTCGGTCTCCCTACTCATGCAGAACGGGCGGCGGCGTTCCGTCGCCGGAAACGAATTCCGCCTGGTCGTCATCTGGCATTTCGGGCCGCGGTCGCTTCGCAGCATGCGGTTCGAAGCCGAGCGGCAAGGCAACGAATACGTCTTTACCGGACAGGGATACGGCCACGGCGTCGGGTTGAGCCAATGGGGCGCACACGATATGGCGAAGCGCGGCATGTCCTATAAAGAGATTCTGGATTTCTACTATACCGGCGCCACGCTATCCCGTCTCGAGGAAACGGATGCGCCGCCAGCTACCCGGTATTCGTCCGGCGCCATTGTCGGGAAGGCGCCTGTCGACACGGCTGTCGAAGAGAGTCCGTTGCCGCCTGTCGAGACGGTTTCGGAAAAGGAGAATCCGGAAAACCCGGTGGAAACTGCCGAGACCCCGGAAAATGCCCGATCACCGGCACAGACTCGCAGGGTCGGCTGGTAACGTCCCGGGGTCAGGCGCCTGTATTACTACATTTCTGTACAGGGGTTTTCTCGATTCCGGCATTACGAAGATTCAATGAAGGAGGAGTCGGGTTCAGGCGTTTTTCTTTTCTTGCGTTATCGGTAGGTTTCTACCCTTGAACGAAGTCCATATATCGCAACAAATATCGACCGAAAACACCTTATTGCATCATGGCGCGACCGGTTACTTTATTTACGGGACAATGGGCCGATATGCCCCTGGAAACGCTCGCAGAGAAGGCTTCCGAGTGGGGATACGATGGCCTCGAACTGGCCTGTTGGGGAGATCATTTCGAGGTGGATAAGGCATTGGCGGACGACGGCTATTGCCAGGGCCGGCACGATCTGCTTGCGAAGTACGGGCTCAAAGTCTGGGCCATCAGCAATCATCTGGTCGGCCAGGCGGTATGCGACCTCATTGACGAGCGCCACGAGGCCATTCTGCCCCCGCATGTCTGGGGAGACGGCGATCCGGAAGGCGTGCGCACCCGAGCGGCAAAGGAGCTTGCGAATACGGCCCGCGCAGCCGCCAGGCTCGGCGTACCGGTCGTGAACGGCTTTACCGGAAGCTCTATCTGGCACTTGCTCTATTCCTTTCCGCCCAACAAGCCGGGCATGATCGACCGGGGGTATGAGGATTTCGCAAACCGGTTCAACCCGATTCTGGATGTTTTCGACGAGGAGGGTATCCGGTTCGCCCTGGAGGTGCATCCCACGGAGATCGCCTTCGATATCGCCAGCGCCCGGCGCGCTCTCGACGCATTGGGGAACAGGGAAGCCTTCGGATTCAACTACGATCCCAGCCACCTCGGGTATCAGGGCGTGGATTATGTCCGCTTCATCGACGCGTTCCCGGATCGCATCTACCATGCGCATATCAAGGACGTGTGGTGGTCGGAGACGCCCGCCGCAGGCGGCGTGTTCGGGGGGCATCTCGACTTCGGACATCCGGACCGGTACTGGGATTTCCGTTCGGTAGGCCGGGGAGCGATCAATTTCGAGGAAATCATCCGGGCACTGAACCGGATCGGCTACCAGGGCCCGCTCAGCATCGAATGGGAGGACAGCGGCATGGAAAGGGAGCAGGGCGCCGCCGAGGCGTGCGCTTTCACGAAGGATATCGATTTCGAGCAACCCGGCGCAGCATTCGACTCCGCTTTTTCCAAGGACGAACAAGCCTGATTCATGCGGATCGCCAATGCGGTTGCCCTGCTGTTCTTCGTCGCCTGGGGGGCATTTCAGCACAATGACCCGGATGCACTGGCTTGGATAGGGGTATACGGCGCAGCCGCAATTCACTGCGCGCTCTTCGCATTGGGGCGATTTCCCCGTTCGCTGGCCTTTGCCTATATGGCGCTATGCGTCGTCTGGGCAGGGATCCTGCTGGGAATTCTCGTAGCCGGCGGCGAGGGAGCGTTTTCGGAGACGGCCCGGGAAGCCTACGGGCTCCTCATCTGCGCAGGCTGGGTTTTTGTGTTGTACAGGGAGAGTGGGTAGGGGGGTGTTCCGCCGTTTCACGAACGGCGGCTTTCTGCACTCCCTTGTGCCGCCCGTTGCAGGCGGTCCATGATGGCTGTACCTATCCCGGTCGGTTCCACGATCTGACAGTAGATAGTCTCCACGCCTGCCGCGTCGCATCGCCGCATGAAATCGAAGAGACGGTGTGCGTACGCTTCGGGGGTGGTAACCCTTTCCACGAGGCGCCAGCGCCCTCCTGAGTCGCTCTGCACATCTTCTCCGGGGAATTCCATCCCGATATACCCCGCTGTTTCCCGGGGTGGAATGGAGGGCGCCTTATCGACCAGCACCACACGGGCCACTGGCGCATAATGCCGGTGCCGCATACCGGGGCTGCGGGGAGTATCGCCCGGATCATGCTGAGGTCCTTGCATATCCGGAACCACTTCGCGGAGCGCTTCCAGCGTAACGCCTCCGGTTCGTAATACGCGAGGAATATCCGTCGTGCAGTCGACGACCGTCGATTCCAGCCCGACAACCGATGGTTCGCCCCGCAGCACGCAGGAAATTCGCCCGTCGAGGTCTTCCAGCACCGCCTGCCAGGTGGTAGGGCTTGGCCGTCCCGAGCGATTGGCCGAGGGCGCCGCTACGGGACACGCGCATACCCGCAGAAACGCCTGCGCTTCCTTGTTCTCCGGTGCGCGCACAGCGATCGTATCGAGGTCCGCAGTGACAACCAGAGGCACGTCTGTATGTTTGGGGAGCACAAGGGTCAGCGGCCCTGGAAAAAAGCGTTCTGCGAGGCGCTGGGCGATCCTCGACGAGAAATCCGCGACCCGGTCCGCCTCTCCAACATCAGCAATATGCGCGATAAGCGGATTGTCCGCAGGCCGTCCCTTGGCTTCGAATATCTTCCGAACCGCCGCAGCGTTGAAGGCGTCCGCCCCCAACCCGTATACCGTTTCAGTGGGAAAAGCGGCGGTTTCGCCGGACAGAATGAACGAAGCGGCTTCCTCGGGAGAATCTGTGACGATGGTCTTCATGGGGAAGACATACGAATCCACCTACTTATGATTCGTCCCCGGCGACTCCTCGTCCTCGTCGATCACTTCAAAATCGGCATCTACGGAGCCGTCTCCTGCGGCTTCTTCCTGGTCCGCTCCGGCGCCTGCGTTCGCTTCCTCCTGTGCAGCGGCGGCTTGCTGCGCCTTGTACATGTCCTCAGCGGCTTCGCCCCAGGCCTGGTTAAGCTGCTCCAGCGCCGAGTCCAGATCGGGGGCCTCGTCATTCTTGCGCACTTCCTTGAGTCGCTCGAGCGCCGCCTCGACCTTCGCCTTCTTTTCGGCAGGAATCTTGTCCCCGTAATCCTTCAGGTTCTTCTCCGTGGAGTACGCAAGCGAATCGGCCTGATTCCGCTTCTCGACCTGCTCTCGCTTCTTCTCGTCCTCCTCGGCGTGCGCCTTCGCATCCTGGCGCATTTTCTCGATCTCCTGGTCGGAGAGTCCGCTGGAGGCCTCGATACGGATGTTCTGCTTCTTGCCGGTTGCATTGTCCTTGGCGGTTACGTCAAGGATTCCGTTCGCATCGATATCGAAGGTGACCTCGATTTGCGGGATGCCTCGAGGCGCCGGAGGAATGCCGTCCAGATGAAAGCGCCCGATCGTACGATTGGCGACGGCCATCTGGCGATCTCCCTGGAGCACATGGATTTCCACGGAGGTCTGGCTGTCCGAAGCCGTGGAGAAAATCTCGCTCTTCTTTGTGGGAATGGTCGTGTTGGCGGCGATAAGCGAAGTCATTATCCCCCCGAGCGTTTCGATGCCGAGGTTGAGCGGGGTTACGTCGAGCAACAGCACGTCGCTGACGTCCCCGGAAAGTACGCCGCCCTGAACGGCTGCTCCCACGGCCACTACCTCGTCCGGATTTACCGAACGGTTGGGTTTTTTGCCGAAAAAATCCTCAACCACCTCTTGAATCTTCGGAAGGCGCGTCGAACCGCCGACAAGGATAACCTCGTCGATATCGTCCCTTGAAACCCCGGCGTCCTTGAGCGCTTTTTCCATGGGGGGGATGGTGCGCTCGACCAGATCGTCCACCAGTTTCTCGAACGCAGCCCGCGTGACGTCGAGCGCCAGGTGCTTCGGCCCGTCTTCCGTGGCGGTGATGAAGGGCAGATTGATGTTCGTCTGCGTTTGCCCGGAGAGTTCGATCTTCGCCTTCTCCGCGGCCTCTTTTAGCCGCTGCAGGGCCATGCGGTCCTTGCGCAGGTCGATACCTTCCTGCTTCTGAAATTCGTCGGCGACGTAGTCGATCAGTCGCTGATCGAAATCGTCGCCTCCAAGATGCGTGTCGCCGTAGGTCGCCTTTACCTCGAAAACACCGTCGCCGAGTTCGAGAATCGAGATGTCGTATGTGCCCCCGCCCAGATCGTATACGGCAACGATTTCGTCTTCTTTTTCCTTCTTGTCAAGGCCGTAGGCCAGCGCCGCCGCCGTCGGTTCGTTGATGATGCGCCGCACATTCAGTCCGGCGATCTCGCCGGCTTCTTTCGTGGCCTTGCGCTGTGCGTCGTTGAAGTATGCGGGTACCGTGACGACGGCCTCGGTCACCTTTTCGCCAAGATAGTCTTCCGCGGTCTGCTTTAGTTTCTGGAGAACCATCGCCGAGATTTCCTGCGGCGTGTACACCCGGTCGTTCACCTTGACGCGGGCCGTATTGTTGTCGCCGCGGATCACTTCGTACGGAACGGTCCTGATCTCGCTTTCGACTTCGCCAAACTGGCGTCCCATGAAGCGCTTGATCGAAGCGATCGTATTTTGCGGATTCGTAATCGCTTGCCGCTTGGCGGGCATACCTACAAGTCGTTCGCCATCCTTCTTGTAGGCAACGACCGACGGCGTGGTGCGCGCGCCTTCGGGGTTGGTGATTACGGCGGGTTCTCCGCCTTCCATCACAGAGACGACCGAATTCGTGGTTCCGAGGTCAATTCCAATAATCTTTCCCATAACGAGTATTTCGCTACCTTGCAGGTCTTTATTTTACGATGGCGCAAATTTGGTGTCCGCAGGACACTATCAAGAATGATGCCGGAGTTCATTCTCCGCCATAATGACAGGCTCTGCGGCGGACATTGCGCCGCCTGGCGGCGCTCCATACGCATTCGGATATGCATATGATTCGATACGGAAAGCATCTTACGGATGATAGCGCAGGGCGCTGGCAGGGAGGAAAATGAAACATCTTCCCAACGCGCTTACGATCATACGGATACTGATGACTCCGGTGGTTCTTATCCTGTTGTACGGCAACGCATTACCGGGTTTGGCTATTGCGTTGATTTTATTTCTTCTTGCGGCGGCTTCCGATTATCTGGACGGGAAAATTGCCCGGAAATTCGAAGCCCGGTCCGAGCTTGGGCAGGTGCTCGATCCGCTTGCCGACAAAGTGCTGATCCTGGGCGCCTTCGTGATGCTTTGTGTGATCGTTCCCGAGTTTGTACCATGGTGGGGCGTGGCGCTCATCGGATTGCGCGATATATCGGTGACCTGGCTGCGCTCGCATTCCCCGGTATCCGGTGGCGATGGCGGTGGGTTTACGTTGCCTGTCGCCAAGGGAAAGACAGTCAGCCAGATTGCATATCTGAGTGGGATACTGACCCTTTTGACGTTCGAGAAACTGGAGGGGGTTGCCGGAGCCTGGGCAAGGTGGATACTCGATACGCCTATCCCGCTTGCAGCCTTTTTACTGGTTGTTGCGTTTACACTGTGGACCGGATGGATATACCTGTTCAGAGAAAAGCGTACCGGATAGGGGCGTGACGCTGCCCAAGCCTGAATTTTTCATGGAAACGAATACGAAAAACGAAGCGGGCCGTTTGTTTGCACGGCAAGTGGCGGAACACCTGCTTGACGTGCAGGCCATTCGCTTCGCACCGGACGAGCCGTTTACCCTTGCGTCCGGTTTGCTCGCGCCGGTCTATTGCGACAACCGCCTGCTCCTTTCCAGTCCGGCTGCGCGACGCACCGTACGAGACGGATTCGTGCACGTATGGAAAGAGCAGGGACTGCACGCAGATGTGATCACGGGGACGGCCACCGCCGGCATTCCCCACGCGGCATGGCTTGCGGACATTCTGGAAATGCCGATGGCGTATGCGCGGGCGCAATCGAAAGAGCACGGGCGCCGCTGCCGTATAGAGGGGGGGAGTATCGCGGACCGGACAACGATCGTGGTAGAGGATCTGATTTCGACAGGCGGTTCCTCCTGTGCCGTCGTGGAAGCGCTGCGCGATGCCGGGGCCGAGGTACAAGCGATCCTCGCCATATTTTCTCACGGATTCGCTGCCGCCCGCCAAAACTTCGAAAAGATAAAGATTCCCCTGTATGTGTTGACCGGCCTGGACGTGCTGTTGGCGGCGGCGCAGGAACGGGAAAAGCTGTCCGGAGCGGCGGTCCGGACGATTCTGGATTGGCGGGCCGATCCGGAAGGCTGGTCGATCCGGCATAAATAAATGTTTTGGGAAGTATGCAGGCCACCGTGCTGACCATTGGCGACGAACTGCTTATCGGGCAGGTACGCGATACGAATGCTGCCTGGCTTGGAGAGCAGTTGACGCTGGCGGGTGTGATCTTGCGCCGTGTGGTAACTGTCGGAGACGATGAGAAAACATTGCAATCCGAGCTCCGCCAGAGTCTGGCCGAAAGCGATCTGGTCGTTACGACGGGCGGCCTTGGGCCTACCGATGACGACAAAACACGCGAGGCGGTTGCGGGTCTGTTCGGAGTCGAAATGGCGTTTCAGGAAAATATTCTGGACGATATCCGGGGGCGGTTCAAGCTGCGAGGGCGGTCGATGCCGGAAAGCAACCGCTCTCAGGCCATGGTTCCTGCGGGGTTCGAGGTCTTGTCCAACCGACTGGGGACTGCGCCGGGGTTGTGGCACGAAACCAAACAAGGAGAAGCGGCAGCAAGCATGCTGGCCGTATTGCCCGGTGTGCCGTACGAAATGAAACATCTTTTTACGGAGGAGGTCCTGCCGCGAGTGCGGCGCCGGGGAGGATTGCACAATATCGTACATCGAACACTGCGTACGGCAGGCATCGGGGAATCCAGTCTTCAGGAAACGGTGGGAGATTTGTCCGGCGTGCTTTCGGACAATCTCCGGCTTGCCTGGTTGCCTGGCCCTGGGGGAGTGCGCTTGCGCATGACCGCATTCGGCAGGAACCGGGAAGAGGCCGACGATCGCATAGCGCAACTGGAAGCGTGTCTGCGGGATCGGATCGGTGCGTATGTATATGGGGCGAACGACGAGACGCTCGAAGAAATCGTAGGGCGCATGCTCCGGGATCGCTCTCTGACCGTGGCGGTGGCGGAAAGCTGCACGGGGGGATACGTGGCGCATGCGCTTACGAATATCCCCGGATCGTCCGCATACGTGGCGGGTGGGATAGTAGCCTATTCGAACCCGGCAAAGATGGATTTGCTCGGCGTATCGCCGGAGGCGCTCCGGCAACATGGCGCCGTGAGTGAAGTGGTTGCGATGCAGATGGCCGAAGGGGTGAGGCGGCGCCTCGGCGCGGATCTGGGTCTTTCGACAACCGGGGTGGCCGGGCCTGCTGGGGGTACATCGGAAAAACCGGTGGGTACGGCGTGGATCGGATATGCCGATACGGGTGGCGTCGCAGCGCACCGGTTACAGCTTGTGCGAGACCGCATGCTCAACAAGCAACTGACCGCTACATTTTTGATGGAAAGGGTGCGAAAAAATCTGCTGGCAGGTCGCCCATAATGGTTACGAATTGCGTATTGTATGTGTCTGTGGGGGGCAGCAGGAAATAAATTGGAATCAAAGACCTTGCGTATGTATATTGTATATGTACATCGCACATATACACATAAACGACTAACGTCATCATGACCCCCAACGACTCAGGGACAAACAGAGCTCTCGACCTGGCCGTGAAGCAAATCGAGAAGCAATACGGGAAAGGCGCGGTGATGCGTATGAGCGATGCGCCTGTCGCTCGCATCGAGTCGATTTCCACGGGATCGCTCGCATTGGACGCCGCGCTGGGCGTGGGCGGAGTGCCTCGCGGACGCGTCATAGAGATTTACGGACCTGAGTCGTCGGGCAAGACTACGCTGGCCACGCATATTATCGCAGAGGCGCAGGCAGCGGGCGGCATGTGCGCTTTCATCGACGCCGAGCATGCATTCGACATCAATTACGCCGAAAAACTCGGCGTAAAGGTGGACAATATGCTGGTTTCGCAACCGGATACCGGGGAGCAGGCGCTCAATATATGCGATATGCTCATACGTAGTGGAGGGTTGGACGTCGTAGTGATCGACTCGGTAGCGGCGCTTGTTCCCCAGGCCGAGATCGAGGGAGAAATGAGCGATCAGCAGGTGGGGCTTCAGGCTCGGCTGATGAGCAAGGCGCTGCGAAAGCTGACCGGTACGATTAGCCGCACCCGGACCTCGCTCATTTTCATCAACCAGATCCGCGAAAAAATCGGGGTCATGTTCGGAAATCCGGAAACGACCTCCGGCGGGCGGGCGCTCAAGTTTTATTCGTCCGTGCGGATGGATATTCGTCGTATCGGGGCTATCAAGGAGGGCACAGAGGTGGTCGGTAACCGGACGCGCGTGAAGATCGTGAAGAACAAGACGGCGCCGCCCTTCCGGCAAGCCGAATTCGACATTATCTATGGAGAGGGCATTTCGGGTCTCGGCGAGTTGATCGATCTGGGTTGTGCATGCAAAATCATGCAGAAATCCGGTTCCTGGTATGCGTACGGCAAAGAATCCATAGGACAGGGACGGGAAGCCACCAAGGAGTGGCTGCGAGAGCACGAGAAGGAACGCGAAGAAATCAAGCAGAGGATCCGCGAGGAATTGGGGATGGTTCCGGAAGAGGGTGAGAAGGTTTCTTCAAACGATGTTTCGGCCTCATAGAGATATTCGGGAACGGAGCATAGAGACAGTGAATCTGTGTCAAAAGGTTTTTTGCGTCCTGGTCTGCCCATTGGGCGGCTGGTGGCGGTTTGCCAACAGCTATCGCCCGCATTTCGCTAACGAACTATCCATTTCGGCGTCAGCGCTACCGGTGCGCTCGCCCTGCAGCGGATCGTCTGGAATCCATGGTGGATGCTCGCCTGTGGCCGTTGCCCACGTATTCCGCAATACTTTACAGGTGACAATGATCGCTATGCGGTTTTATCCCCGGATTGTATAGACAGGCGATAACGGTCATGATCCCATCCTATCGGGGTTTTGTCGCTGCGCAGGGCGGGGGTGAACAGCCTCTGACGCTACACCCGCTTGTCCTTGTCGAATAAAATCGCCAAAACCTAACGATAAAATCGGTCTGGAGTTTTATTTTCTGATCCATTCCCGGGCCAATATCGTCATGTACTGTGCCGGTGGCCATCCCGGTCGCCACAAGATATAGTATGACGTGGACGGTAAGATAAAGCGAATCTGCTCAAGGGTTTTTTATGCTTTGGGCAACCAGTTAAGGGGTACGACATGACCACGGACACGACAAACCCTCTTTCAAGCGTTCGTTACCAGGCCGATGAATCGCCTCCCGCCACGCTTTCCTTCGGTCTTGGATTTCAGCTTGCCGTGCTTTGCATATCCGGCATCGTGTTCACGCCGATGATTGTGATCCGGGCCGCCGGAGGAACCGAAATCTTCTTGTCCTGGGCCGTTTTCGCCGCGGTTACGATCAGCGGGCTGACGACGATACTGCAAGCGATCCGATTCGGTCGGATCGGTGCGGGCTATGTGCTGCTGATGGGAACCTCCGGGGCTTTTATCGCCGTGTGCATCACAGCCCTTGTCGAGGGCGGTCCGGCCATGCTCGCCACGCTGGTCATCATTTCCGCGCTTTTCCAGTTCGCGCTCGCGGCGCGTCTCTCGCTCTTCCGGCGCATCCTGACTCCAACCGTCACCGGGACCGTAGTCATGCTGATAGCGGTGACGGTGATGCCGATCATTTTCGACATGTTGAACGATGTGCCGGAGGGGTCTCCAGCCATGGCCGCCCCGATGACTGCTCTTGCAACCATACTGTGCATTAGCGGCATTGCTCTGAAAGCGAAGGGTACCTTGCGTCTCTGGGCGCCGGTCATCGGAGTGGTCCTGGGCTCTGTAGTCGGCGGATTCTACGGTCTTTATGATACCGTCCGCATTGGAGAAGCTTCATGGCTCGGCTTTCCGAAGAGCGGCTGGCCGGGAATGGATCTTTCGTTCGGACCGGTTTTCTGGACGCTGCTTCCGGCATTCGTGTTCGTGACCCTGATCGGCGCCATCGAAACGGTTGGGGATGCCGTCGCCATTCAACGTGTTTCCTGGCGTAACCCTCGGGCGGTGGATTTCCGGGCAGTGCAGGGCGCGGTAGCTGCGGACGGGTTGGGCAATTTGTTGTCCGGGCTTGCGGGGACTGTTCCGAACACGACCTATTCAACGAGCGTAGCGGTCACCGAACTTACAGGGGTTGGGGCGCGCAGGGTCGGCATTGCCGTGGGGATAATATTTCTTGTGCTGGCTTTTCTTCCCAAAGCGCTTGCCGGGGTCCTGGCGATACCGAGTCCTGTTGCCGCGGCTTACATCGCCATCCTTCTGGCGATGCTCTTCGTGGTCGGTATGCGTATCGTTGTTCAGGACGGGGTCGATTATCGGAAGGGCCTTGTGGTCGGCGTTGCATTCTGGGCCGGAGTCGGCTTCCAGAACGGCGTGATATTTCCGGAATACTTTGCGGAGTTTGCAGGCGGCATTCTGCAGAACGGCATGACGGCAGGGGGGCTCGTGGCCATCCTTATGACCCTGTTCATGGAGTTGACGGAACGCCGGCCCAGCCGGATGGAGGCAGCATTCGACATATCCGCCTTGCCGGAAATACGGAAATTTCTTGTGACGTTCACGTCCCGCAGCGGCTGGGACAGGGCCATGGGAGAGCGCCTTGAGGCCGCCGCCGAAGAAACGTTGCTTACGCTGTTCGACCGGGACGAGGGCAAGGAGAAAGATGAACAGCGGCGCCTGCGTCTGGCTGCGCGCAAGGAGAGCGACGAAGCGATTCTGGAATTTGTCGCCTCGGCCGGGGAGGAAAATCTTCAGGATCGGATGGCGCTGCTTGGCGAACAAGCCGCGGGAGCGCCGGTCGAGCGAGAAATTTCGCTTCGGTTACTGCGGCACGTCGCGTCCTCGGTCCATCATCAGATATATCATAACACCGATATCGTGACGGTCCATGTGAAAACCCCGTGATCCCGGCGCGGCAACACATAGCAGAAGCGCTCGAAAAGCATAGCGTACAATGGAAGCCCTGACGGAATCCTGGGTCGTTCACTTCCTGGGACGGCTGCATCCGTTGGCGGTGCATTTTCCCATCGGTCTGCTCGGTAGCAAGCGGCCCTGCTCGATCTGCCCACCGGACCGCTTCTTCCTATCCAACACTCACTCGTCGTCTATATCGGGAATGACGACGAATTCCGGATAGGCCTCGATACCCAGTTCCGCCACGTCCTGACCCAGCCCCTCGACGGACAACGAGATACGGACCCCGATCGTTTTGTCGATAGCCATCCATGTCAGCCAGGAGGCTCCAAATGCGAAAACAGCAACGGCCAGAATACCGACAAGTTGCACCCCCAGGTTGCCGCCGGCTACAATGCAGACCGCAAGCGTTCCCCAGACGCCGGCAAACAAGTGAGCAGGCACTGCACCGACCACATCGTCGATTTTGAGGCGTTCCATGACCTTCAGCCCAAGAACGCACAGGCAGCCGCCTACCGCACCGATGACCACGGCCCATTGATGCGCAACGATATCGGGACCGGCCGTGATCGCCACCAGACCCGCGATGGCTCCGTTCAGGCTGGCCAGCAGGTCGACCCGTCCGAAAAGGGGGCGCGACAGAAAAATGGCGGCTATGAAGCCTGCGGCGCCCGCAAGGTTGGTGTTAGCAAGAATATTACTGATCGCTACGGCATCGACCACGCCGCTCAGGGCCAGTTGCGAACCTCCGTTAAAACCGAACCAGCCGAGCCACAGGATGAAGACACCCAGCGTCACGGCGGGCACATTCGATGGCGGAGTGATCTTGACCTCGCCGTTCTTTCGGAATTTACCCCTTCGTGCGCCGACGATGAGAACACCGGCAAGCGCCGCCCAGCCACCGGTCGAGTGCACGATCGTCGATCCGGCAAAATCCTGGAAGCCCATTTCCGCAAGCCATCCGCCGCCCCATGTCCAGGCTCCGATAATTGGGTAGATGACCGTCGTCAGCACGGCAATGAAGATAAAGAAGGACCATAATTTTACTCGCTCGGCCAGTGCGCCCGACACGATGGAGGCGGTCGTCCCCACAAACACCATCTGAAAGAACCAGCTCGACATAACCGAACTGCCGTTCCCAAGCACTTCGGAAGCAGCGTCGCCCTGTCCGCCAAGAAGAGCAATCTCATGTTCGGATGTACCGTAAAACAATTTTAAGGAGCCGAACCAACTGCCCGGTTCGACACCGACATACATGATATTGTAACCGATCAGATAGAACGTCAGTCCGGCGATTGAATAGAGACCCACATTCTTCAGGCAAATCACAGAAGCGTTTTTGGTTCGTACGGAACCGGCCTCCAGCATGGTGAAGCCTGCACACATCCACATTACCAGCGCACCCCAGACAAGAAAGGAAAAACTGTTCAGGACAAACTGGACTTCCTCCCCTAGGGCGGTTTGCGCTTGCGCGGTGGAAACGGCGAAGAAAAAAATGGCTCCGAGACCACTCAGACCGATTGCAAGCCGCCGCGCCATTTTATTAGAAATATCGAATTTTTCGAGTTGCACTTCAGATTCCCCTCGTTCGATTGAGACTGGTTCCATACTGCTATAGCCAATCCTTAAGGAAATATACCGGCTATGATTTCGAAGGTACAAATAGGGAACACCCGCCTGCAAGTGTTGGGGAAAATATCCTGTAGACAGGCAATAGTATGATAGGGTGGGGCAAAAAAAACCGACACCCCCTGTTGGGAATGCCGGTTTCTGCTGTAGCGGGGGCGGGATTTGAACCCGCGACCTCCGGGTTATGAGCCCGGTGAGCTACCAGCTGCTCCACCCCGCGATGTGATTATGCAGTAATGTAGCCCGCATTGTACGGATTTGTTCCGGCAAGGACAAGAAATCAGCGATTTTGGCGTTATGGACATGTCGGCGGCGACGCCCGGAATTTGGCATGCACTCTCTTTATGCGGTGGAACATAGGAGAAACGGGAAACGGAACCCCTCGATTCGCCGCACCGTAAGGCTCGTCGACACGTTGTTTTCATGCACTCGGTACACGCATGCCCTTTTCTTATTTTACCCCTGCAACGTTTCGGCTTCTCGATGACTTGGCGGCAAACAACGATCGGGCCTGGTTTCAGGCCAACAAGAGCCGCTATGAGGGAGAGGTGAAAGACCCGGCGCTGCGGTTCATTGCGGATTTTGCGCCGCACCTGCAGGAAATCAGCCCGCATTTCCGAGCCGATCCGAGGGCCAACGGCGGTTCGCTCTTCCGTATCCACCGGGACACACGCTTTTCCAAAGACAAGAGCCCGTACAAGACCCACACGGGCATCCACTTTCGCCACGAGTCGGCCAAAGATGCGCACACCCCCGGTTTTTACCTGCATATCGAGCCGGGAGGATCCTTTGCGGGTTGCGGCATATGGCGCCCCGGCTCGCCGACGCTGACCATGATCCGTCAGGCCATCGCGGACGACCCGGATGCGTGGGCGCAGGCGCGGGACGATACAGGATTCCGCGCAGCGTTCGAGTTGTCCGGCGATTCGCTGAAGAGGGCGCCTCGGGGCGTCGATCCGGATCATCCGATGATCGAAGACCTGAAGCGGAAGGATTTTATCGGGGTGACATCGCTTGTGGACGATTCGATCGTTGCGAACGACTTCCTCGACGATTTTGCGGGGTTATGCCGGAGTGCGTCACCCTTTCAGCACTGGCTTTGCGAGGCGTTGGGGGCAGCGTATTGAGGATGTGAACCCTGGAACCGGGGCAGGTAGCATGCTAAAGGATACTCTGATCAAATCCACTTTGACCAGCGCTTCACGCTCGTGCGTAAAAGATATTGTAATTGCATCGTCGGAATTAGCGGGAAACACTGCGGATTCGGGGCGTCGCGGGCATGAAGCGCCCTTCGGGAGGCAGAGAGGGGCACGCTGGCTGTGTCATTCCTCATTATGTGGGGCCTGCCACATTGCTTCGTCATTCCTTGCCAGCGCACTCCTTTCAGCCTCTGAACTTCGCGGATTTGATCAGAGTATCCTTAAAAAACAACCCACACGGAGATGGCTTGCGGCCCTGATAGGGGTAGCCGCAGGCCGGCCAAGGTTCCGATGACGCTACCCATTACTTTCAGGTTGAAGACATCCGCACACATACTCACTACCCAAACGCAATAACCTAGCAGCACCCGCCATCCGGTAGCCGAAAACATCTTCATCAGGGAGAAACATATGGACGCAACGGAAAACGGCAACGCGGCCGCGGAGATGATTCGCACGGAAACGACAATAGTCATTGCCCTGGCCATCCTTGCGGCGCTTGCCGTAAAAATCCCGGCGCTGTTCGGGCTGGAGATGCACGAGGGAAGCGAAGTGTTCTATGCACGCAACGTCAGCCTTTTCGTGCTGCCGTTTCTCGCCGGGTATTTTGCATGGAAGCACACCCTTGGCGTCCGGAACTGCCTGTGGATAGCGGCGCCGTTTGCGGCGGCAGCCATTCTCGTCAACGTATTCCCGTTCGAGCCGGAAGCCGCCACCGAACTCCTGACTGTGCTGCATCTGCCCATAGCACTTTGGCTGGCCATCGGAATCGCTTATGCGGGGGGAGCGTGGGGGGATAGCGCCCGGCGCATGAATTTTGTCCGATTCTCCGGCGAATTTTTCATTTACTATGTGCTTATTGCACTGGGCGGCATTGTCCTGACGGCCCTTACAATGTTCATGTTCACCGCTATCGGCCTGGACCCCGAATGGTTCGTGACGAACTGGCTTATCCCTTGCGGGGCGCTTGGAGCCGTCCTCATAGCCGCCTGGCTGGTGGAAACGAAGCAGAACATCATGGCGAACTTCGCGCCGCTGCTGACCAGCCTGTTCACGCCGCTTTTCGCGATCGTGCTACTCGTTTTTCTGGGGTCCATGCTATGGACCGGGAATAACATCAGCATGGAGCGCGAAGCGCTCATCGGATGCGACCTGCTGCTCGTGGTGGTTCTCGGCCTGCTTCTTTACGCCGTGTCGGCGCGGGATCCCGAGAAAAAGCCAGGCGTGTTCGACATCTTTCAACTGGTGCTTGTGGTCTCGGCCCTGATCGTGGACGTTGTGGCGCTAACGGCCATCGTGGCTCGCATATCGGAATTCGGGTTCAGTCCGAACAAGGTGGCTGCGCTGGGCATGAACCTTATCCTGCTGGTCAATCTTGCCTGGTCGGCCTGGCTGTATGTGCGATTCCTGCGGGGCGCCGGGTCGTTCACCGCCCTGGAGCGCTGGCAGACCGACTACCTCCCGGTGTATGCTGTCTGGGCAGGGCTCGTCGTGGTCGCGTTTCCGCCGCTGTTCGGATATGTATAGGATACATCCCGCGCCCTTATCGCCGCCGGGCCCCGGCGACTCCTCTTCTTAACCGCTTATTCGCTGCCATTCCGCTGCACAGGAACCGGGTATTTCCGAAATTATACCGGACTGTTTTTTGTGCACTATTCCGGGCTTTTCCCGGCTCCTTCCATGGCGGTTCTGCACCCGTTTCGCGCTCTTCGTCCCGTTCCCGACAAGGCGGCGGAGGTGGCTTCCGTGCCCTACGATGTCGTCGATACGGAGGAAGCCCGCGCCCTTGCCGAAGGGCGCCCGCTGAGCTTTTTGCACGTCGTCCGCCCGGAGATCGACCTGCCGGTGGACGCCGACGAATATGCTCCGGCAACGTATGAACGCGGCGCCGCCAACCTGCAGGCATTCGCTCGAAATGGCGCCTGGGTGCAGGACGAGTCGTCCGTATACATCTATCGCCTGGAAATGGACGGACGGGCGCAGACCGGCGTATTCGGGTGTGTATCCGTGGAGGAATACGACAATGGGACTATCCTGAAACACGAGAAAACACGCCCGAAAAAAGAGACAGACCGTGTCCGCCATATCGTGACCCAACAGGCGCATGCCGAACCGGTTATGATGACCTACCGGAACACGGATCGAATCGATGCTTTGGTTGTCTCCGAGACGGCTTCGGCGCCGCTCTACGATTTCACGGCAGAGGATGGCGTTCGGCATACGATCTGGAAAACGGAGCAGCAGGAAGAACTGGTGAGTGCTTTCGAGCGCGTAGAGTACCTGTATATTTCGGATGGGCACCATCGGTGTGCGGCAGCCTCGCGGGCGGCGGCGGAGATGCGCGAAGCGTCTGCCGGGCTACCGGAGGCGGAATTCTTCCCGGCGGTGCTGTTTCCCATGAGCGAACTGCGCATTCTCGCCTATAACCGCATCGTACGCAAACTGCCCGCCCCCGCAGACGAGTTTCTAAATACGCTCGTCGCCCGATTTGCTTTGTCGGTGCATTCCGGAGAGAAAACGCCTGCCGAATCGGGCAGGGTATGTTTATACCTGAATGGGCGGTGGCATACGATGTTGCTTCCGGCGACAGAACGCAGCGAGGTGGCCGACACACTCGATGTCGCGCGGCTCAGCGAGCATCTGCTGGAGCCCGAGTTCGGTATCGTGGATCAGCGTCTGGATCCGAACATCGACTTCGTAGGAGGCATTCGCGGTACGGGCGAACTGGAACGGCTGGTCGATTCCGGGCGGGCGGAACTGGCCATCTCCATGTACCCGACCAGCGTGGAGGAACTGCTCGCCGTGTCGAATGCGGGTCTGCTCATGCCGCCTAAATCCACATGGTTCGAACCGAAGCTCCGCAGCGGGCTGCTGGTGCATCTGTTCGAATAGAACCGAATCTCTCTCGTTCTCTTGCCGTAGCACTGTTTTTTTTCCGAAGGCTACGGCTCCTTGATAATCTCTTCGCCTGTACCCTGCCATGCGCTTGCATAACTTTTCCGCCGGCCCCGGGGCGCTTCCGGAAGCCGTACTGCTGGAAATGAAAGAAGAACTCCCGGCGTATGGCGACCTTGGCGCCTCCGTCCTTGAGATCAGTCACCGTTCGGCGGCCTATACGCAGATCGAACAGGACGCCAAAGAACGCATTCGACGTCTCCTGAACATCGGCGACGAATGGCATGTGCTCTTCCTGCAAGGGGGGGCCTCCATGCAGTTTCACCAGATACCGCTGAATTTCCGGGGAGAGGAGGTGTCGGCGGATTATGTGGTCACGGGCCGATGGGCGGCGAATGCACTGAAAGAAGCGCAGCGTACGGGGATGGCGCGGGCAGCGGCATCGAGCAAGGATCGTAATTTTGCATACATTCCGGAAGTAAACGCATGGGATATCGACCCCGAGGCGGCATACTTGCATATGACCTCGAACAACACGGTAGTGGGAACGCAATTCGAAGAGGTTCCGCAGGTCGATCCGCCCATCGTATGCGACGCGTCCAGCGATTTCCTGAGCCGTCCGATCGACATGGAAAGCCACTCGTTGATCTATGCGGGTGCGCAAAAGAATATCGGACCGGCGGGCGCCACGGTCGTACTGGTGCACGACCCTTTTCTGCAACGCCGCAATGAATCGCTGCCCGTTATTCTGGATTACGGGATACATGCGGCGAAACTGTACAACACGCCTCCTGTATTCGCCGTATACCTCATAGGCAAGGTGCTGGCATGGCTGGAAGCGCAGGGGGGACTTGCGGCCGTCGAAGAAATCAACGAACAAAAGGCCGGCAAACTGTATGCCCGGATCGACCGGACGGATTTCTACCGCGGGACAGCGCATAAAGACGCCCGCTCACGGATGAACGTGACGTTCCGCCTGCCCTCGGAAGACCTGGAAGCCCGTTTTCTGTCCGAAGCGCACAATCGGGGATTGCTGGCATTGAAAGGACACCGTTCGGTGGGGGGGATGCGCGCCTCTTTATACAATGCCTGCCAGGAAGAGTCTGTAGATGCACTCGTTGCCTTTATGGACGATTTCGAGAGAGAACGCGGGTGATCTACGATGGTCTTCGTATATTCCGGGTGTCTCATGCACAGGGGCATACCGCTCGCACTGCCTGCATGACAGAATCTTTATTCGGGAGCGTATGGCGTTAACCATTGGGGTTCCAAAGGAGACCGCTGCCGGCGAACGGCGTGTGGCTATCGTTCCCGAAGTAGTTCGCAAGCTTGTAACCCAAGGATTCGAGGTCGTCGTGGAAGCGGGGGCCGGCGAGGCGGCATATTTTACCGATGACGCATTCCGTGAGGCCGGCGCGCGCATAGGCACATGCAGCAAAGCGCTCGGCGCCGACATCGTCTTGAAAGCGACTCCACCCTTGAAACCCGAGATCGGGAAAATGAAGCCCGGTAGCCTCTTTCTGGGCCTGCTGGATCCGCTGGGTATGCCTGCATTATGCCTGGAGTTGGCCAATCGCTCCGTGACGGCGCTTAGCATGGAGTTGGCGCCCCGGATATCTCGCGCGCAAAAGATGGATGCGCTCTCCGCCATGAGCAGTGTGGCCGGGTATGAAGCCGTGTTGCAGGCCGCCGCGGCATTGCCCCGGTTTTTTCCACTCCTTACCACGGCGGCAGGTACTTTGAAGCCGGCGAATGTGCTGGTGCTGGGGGCGGGTGTTGCGGGCCTGCAGGCCATCGCCACGGCAAGGCGGCTCGGAGCCCGTGTGTCCGCCTACGATATTCGCGATGCAGCGCAAGAGGAAGTCCGCAGTCTCGGCGCAAAGTTCGTGGAATTGGTTTTCGAAACGCAACAGGACGCCGATACGGGCGGATATGCTACGGCGTTGACCGCAGAGAAGGCAGCGCAACAAACGGCCCTGCTGGTTCCGCACATTGCAGCGGCGGATGTGGTGATCTCGACGGCGCTTGTGCCGGGCCGTCCTGCTCCCATCCTCGTCACCGACGAAGCCTTACAAGCCATGAAACCTGGATCTGTGGTGGTCGATCTCGCGGCGCCGGGCGGGGGCAACTGCACAGCTACGAAACCGGGAAAAACCGTTACGTCGCATGACGTACGTATTTTCGGCCCGCTCGATCTACCGTCGAAAGCACCTGTCGATGCCAGCGCCATGTACGCCCGCACGCTGTTTGCTGTCCTTACGGAATTTTCCGACGGCGAGGCGTTCCGCCCGAATTTCGAGGACGAGATTTTCAAGGGTATGTGCGTGACGCACGAAGGACAAGTCGTACACGAACGCATCCGCACCCTGCTCGATACATAGCGTATTCCCAATCCGGTTCATTCCGATGCTGAGCAATCTGGTCATATTCATCCTGGCGGCATTCATCGGGTTCGAGGTAATCAGCAAGGTGCCGCAGACCTTGCACACGCCACTCATGTCCGGCACGAATGCGATCAGCGGCATTACCATTGTAGGAGCCCTTGTGGCGACCGGCATGATCGAGAGCCCCTGGGCCAAATGGATTGGCTTTGCGGCGCTTATCGTCGCCACGATCAACGTGGTCGGAGGTTTTCTCGTCACGGATCGGATGCTGCAAATGTTCAAGCCGAAGCGGCGCGACAGCAGGGAACCTTCCAGTAACGCTGCCTGACGCTTCGCTCCCATGCAGAACATTATCCTACTGGCTTACCTCGGCGCTGCCGTGCTCTTCATTCTGGGCATGAAACGGCTGCAATCCCCGGCCACGGCCCGTACGGGAAACAGGCTTGCCGCCATCGGCATGTTGATTGCCGTCGCGGCGACGCTGTTGCAGCAGCGGATTCTTTCCCCGGTGGAGATGATCGGCGGATTCGTGGTCGGCGCGGCCGTAGGGATGTTGCTGGCGCGGCGGGTGGCCATGACCAGCATGCCGGAGCTGGTTGCGGTATTCAACGGTTTCGGGGGCTTGGCGTCCGCACTGGTGGCAGGCGGAGAAATTGCGCGCTATCTGTCCGTTGAGCCGGGAGGCGGTGCAGTGGCTCAAGTCGCCCAGTCCATGGCGGCGCTGGCGCCGCTCGACGTACCGGAGGCAATCACCGTCGTGCTGTGTATTCTGATCGGCACGATCACGTTTTCGGGAAGTTTTGTTGCGTTCGGCAAGCTGGGCGGGCACCTGAGCGGTAATCCCGTTTCGTTTCCGGGCATGCGCGTACTCACGGTACTGGCGGCGCTGGGTGCACTCGGGGCCGGCGGATACCTGATCTACGGGGCAGGCGGCTCGTTTGAGGCGATGGATATGCAAGCCATTATGTGGGGCGCCTTGGCGCTCGGCTTCCTTTCGCTGGTATTGGGCATTTTCCTCGTCATTCCCATTGGAGGAGCGGACATGCCCGTCGTGGTGGCGCTTCTGAATGCCTATTCGGGGCTTGCCGCAGCGGCCACCGGGTTCATGCTCGATAACACGGCGCTTATTGTAAGCGGCGCGCTGGTCGGTGCATCGGGACTTATCCTGACCTCCATTATGTGCGAAGCAATGAACCGGTCGTTGCTAAACGTACTCCTGGGCGGCTTTGGCGGGGACAACGATGGAGGCGGCCCGGCGGTGGAAGGCGCCCGGCCCGACCTGACGGTGCAGGAAACGTCGGTCGAAGATGTGGCCATCCAGTTGACGTATGCCGAGCAGGTGATCGTTGTGCCCGGCTATGGCATGGCTGTAGCCCAGGCACAGCATCAGGTTCGAGAACTGTCGGATATGCTGCAAGCCCAGGGCGTTACCGTGAAATACGCTATTCATCCGGTGGCCGGCCGCATGCCCGGACATATGAATGTATTGCTTGCAGAGGCGGACGTGCCGTACGACCAACTCTACGAAATGGACGATATCAATAGCGAATTCGGCATGACGGATGTGTCTCTCGTGATTGGGGCCAACGATGTGGTGAACCCATCGGCGCGTACGGACAAGGCCAGCCCTATCTACGGCATGCCCATTCTGGATGTGGATCGTTCCGGCACAGTGGTGGTGCTAAAACGCAGCCTGCGCCCCGGCTATTCCGGCATCGATAACATGTTGTTCTATCACGATAACACACGCATGCTTTTCGGAGATGCGAAAGACTCGCTGGCAAAACTTGTAGCGGCCGTAAAAAATCTGTAGGCGGCTCCAGAAGCGTCATTCCCGGGAATGCAGCGCTTCAATGACCGGATGGAGTACGCTCCATTCAAATAGTCACTTCCCCAACATCTTTCTTCTGCTCCCTTCTTGCAATCCGGCTACTCAGCCAACCTGTAGCAACACACGTCAGCGTCCCGATTGCGCCGAAAAGCAAGCCATTGATCGACGTAAAAAAGGTGCAGTACGCGAGTGCAGCGGCAGACGCCAGGGCGCCAATCCACGCATGCAAGGCAGTGGTTCGGCGTGTGAAGATGCCCAGAATAAACAGGCCGCCAAGAGTGCCGAGGAAAAGGCCGGTGATATCCAGAAACAGGCCCCAGAGCGCTCGCAGATCCAGGGTACTGATGAGCATTGCACTAACTGTACCAAGGATACCCAGGACGAATACAATCCACCGGGCAAGGCCGAGCCACTGTTTCTCTTCCCGATCCGGTCGGAAGCGCTTGAAAAAGTCGGTGGTGACCGCAGTCGTGATGGAATGAATCGAAGAATCGAGGCTGGACATGGCGGCGGCAAACACCCCGGCAATAACCAGACCGCCCAGACCGGCGGGCATTTCCCTGACGATGAACCAGGGCAATAGTTGATCGGGCCTTTCGAGGGTAGCAAGTCGATCCGGGAAGTTCTGATAAAAGACAAACAGCGCGGTGCCGAGGAAGAAGAACAGGATGGATGCCGGCACGGCAAGCAAAGCGCCTGTCCAGATAGCGCTGCGCGCGGATTGCTCGGTCGGGGTGGTCATATACCGTTGCACGACCGCCTGATCCGTGGTGTAGGGCAGCAGGTTTGTAAAAACCATCCCGAGAAGGATGACGAACAGTGAATCGCTGTACAGGTCCCAGCCGGGATTAATCAGGTTCCACTTGTCGTGCTCTGCGGCTTCCGTAACGATCTGCCCGAAGCCGCCGGGAATATCTGCAGCAATGATGCCCAGTGCAGCGAGCGCTCCGCCGATCAGTACGACGACCTGAATCACATCGGTCCAGATAACGGCTTCCATTCCGCCCAGTACGGTGTAGAGCGTACTCAGCAACCCCATGAGAGCGATGCACAGAAAGAGGTGCAAGCCCGTCACCGCGCTCAGCGCCAGGGCCGGCAGCAGCAAAACGATGCCCATCCTCCCCAGCTGAAACAGGATAAACGAAGCGGAGCCGAGCAAACGCAATGAGACGTCGAAGCGGTTTTCAAGATATTCGTAGGCGCTTGTGACGCGAAGTTTGCGATAAAAAGGCAGGAAAAAGAAGATGACGATCGGGGCAATGAGCGGGATGCCCATGTTGACCAGGAAGCGTGTCCAGTCGCTGGCGTAGGCGGTTGCGGGAATGGAGAGATAGGTGATGGCCGAGAGCATGGTTGCAAAGATGCTCAGGCCTGCTGCCCACCACGGCATTCGTCCTCCGGCGAGAAAGAAATCCTGCGCCGTACCGGTTCGCCGGGAAAAGTAAATGCCCATGGCAACGAGCAAGGCGATGTAAACGCCCAGCACTATGCCGTTTACGGGCCCAAAGGAGCTGGCTTCCTGCGCCAGACCGGTGATAAGGAAGTGTGTCAAGGCTTCATGGTTCATTACGATGGACGTTCCAGATCGACGTTTTCGAAAATAGCCAACGCCCTGACCTCTTCGTACAGGGACTGTTTCCGGTTGGCGGAAAGCGGCGTCAGCGGCAGCCTGACTTCGCCGCAATCGATACCACGCATGGCCATGATGCTTTTACCGGCACGGATTACCCCATATTTGAGCAATACTTCGACAAGGGCTACCGCGTTGTCGGAAAAGCGCCGGGCCGTTTCCATATCTCCCTGTTTAAATGCTTCCATCATCCATACATAATTCGGCGCCGCGTAGTTGTAGGTGCTGCCCACAGCCCCTTCCGCTCCCATCGCCAGCGCGCCCAGGAGCATCTCGTCCGACCCGAAAAGCATCGTATACCGGCCGGATTCCATCGCCGTACAGCGGTGGAATTGCATCAAGTCGCTTGCCGAAAACTTGACGCCCGACAGGGTGGGTATGCGCTTGCCGCCGACACGCAAAAATTCGGGCATGGACAGGTTAACGCCGGTCATGGAGGGGATGTGGTAGTAGAAAAAGGGCAACGCCGGCGCTGCTTCGGCAACAGCTGCGCAATACTCGACTAGGCCATCGAGGGAGTCCGGCTTGAAAAACGAAGGAGCAAGCGCCGCGATGCCGTGCGCCCGGATCGATTGGGCGTGCTTGGCCAATCTGCGTGCTTCATATACGCTGTTGTGGCCTGCGTGTACGATAACAGGCAATTTGCCTCCGGCATGAGCGACCCATTGCTCTGCCAGTAACATGCGTTCATCCACGGTCAAAGAGGCGCCTTCTCCCGTTGTACCGCAGATAAAAACACCGGCAACCCCTTCTTTTTGCAGATGATCGGCCATATCCGGGACGATGCCGGGGTTTACGCTGCCATCCGGGTGCATAGGAGTGTACGGAGCTGCGATCAGGGCGGTAAGTTTTTCCATATCGGGCTATTGTGTATCCGGATGGAGCGTCATGCCCTCATTCCCGGGAATGCAGCGCTTCCATGACAGGATAGAGTACGCTCCAGACGTTTTCCGCAACGATCCGATGCCCGGATTCGTTCGGATGGATGCCGTCCCTCTGCATGAGAGAATCCACGCCGCCCATGCCCTCGAGAAGAAAGGGAATCAGGTGGGTATTTTCCATACTGGTCAGGGTCGGGTAGATTTGCTGGAACGCCCGGGTGTAGTCCTGTCCGAGATTGGGCGGAATTTGCATACCGGCAAGAATAATCTCCATGTTCGGGTTCGCGGTGCGCGCCTTCTCGATAATCGCCTGCAGGTTGCTTTGCGTAACCTCTACCGGGATACCCCGTAAACCATCGTTCCCGCCTAACTCCAGCACAAGGATACGCACCGGATACTGTTGCAAATACCAGTCTATGCGCCGCAAACCTCCCGCGCTCGTCTCTCCGCTTAATCCGGCATTAATCGCCCGCACATTCCAGCTCAGGGAATCCATGCGATTTTGTATGAGGGCAGGAAAAGCATTTGCGGGATCGACCCCTGCTCCTGCCGAAAGGCTATTACCCAGAAAGAGAACGATCGTAGCCGGCTTTTCTGCATTTTCTGCGTACTCCGCACCCGGGCTATCGCTTTGCTCCATCGCAGGGGAGCCATTTCCCCCGCCAGGGGCAGCCGTTCCCGTGTCCGTATCCCGGGACCCGCAGGCGAGGCACAGAACAGGAATGCAGGCAAGCAGGTATAGTTTGCCGATTTTCATGTATCGTGAGCAATACCCTTGCATGGATGCAAGGCATACATAAACAAAACGAGGCCTATTTCCAGCAAACCCGTGGGAAGGAGGGCCTGTTTCAGAGAAATTTCGAATGGCTTCCATTCTTTCCGTCCGCAACCTTACCAAGACCTACCAGAGCGGCAACCGGTTACTGACCGTGCTGCATGACGTATCCTTCGATTTGCGTCGAGGAGAAACATGCGCAGTGGTTGGCCCCTCCGGTTCCGGCAAAACCACGTTACTGGGTCTGTGCGCCGGGTTGGACCGGGCCACTTCGGGAAGCGTGGATTTGTCCGGCGAACGACTCGGCGCCATGTCGGAGGATGCGCTGGCGAGGCTTCGGAACCGGGAAGTCGGATTCATTTTCCAGACATTCCAGCTGATTCCTACGCTGACGGCGCTTGAAAATGTAATGGTCCCGGCGGAACTGCGAGGCCAAAAGGGGCCCCGCGAGCGAGCAAGCGAATTGCTCGACCAAGTGGGGCTTGGGGAGCGGATGTCTCATTATCCTGCACAGTTATCCGGGGGCGAACAGCAACGGGTATCTATTGCGCGGGCGTTTGTAAACCGGCCGGCGATGCTGTTCGCCGACGAACCGACCGGCAACCTGGATACCGATACGGGTGCTACGATCGAGGAACTTGTTTTCGAAATAAACGAGACCGCAGGTACCGCCTTGCTGCTTGTGACACACAATCACGAACTGGCGCAGCGCACCGGCCGCATCATCCGGCTTCGAGGCGGAAACATCGTCTCGGATACCTTGACGCGAGCCTGATCGGCGCTCCTGTAAACCTGAGCGGACGATACAATGCCCAATCCCTGGATATTCAGGATGGCGTGGCGAGACAGTCGGGGCAGCCGGCGGCAGCTCGCGCTCTTTTTGTCTTCGATGATCGTCGGCGTCGCTGCCCTGGTGGCCA
>LXNJ01000420.1_pt1 | contig 30522 bp, 22 predicted proteins | sample 809081 | NCBI WGS metagenome assembly LXNJ01 (sample SAMN04870510, study PRJNA318959) | sponge metagenome | biome: sponge; feature: marine sponge reef; material: water | host: Petrosia ficiformis | place: Greece: Milos, Mediterranean Sea | collected 2013-05-29 | depth 5-7 m | reverse complement strand
TGGGACACGCTCCTCGAAGCCGGAGCGGAGGCCGGGCTCATACCCGCCGGCCTGGGAGCCCGGGACTCGCTTCGGCTGGAGGTGGGCTACGCGCTCTACGGCAACGACCTGGACGAAGAGCACACGGCCCTGGAAAGCGGACTCGGGTGGATAACCAAGTTCGACAAGGGCGCATTCGTAGGCAGGGACGCGCTGGTCGGGCAGAAGGCTGCCGGTGTCCGTCGCAAGCTGGTCGGGATCAAGCTCGAAGGCAGGGGTTTCCCCCGGCCGGGCTACGAGGTCGCGGCTCCTGATGCGGACGAGACGATCGGTGTCCTCACCAGCGGCACGGTCTCCCCCATTCTGGGCTACGGGATCGCGATGGGGTACGTTGCCGCGGACCATGCCAAGGTCGGCAGTCCCATTCGGGTGAACCTCCGCGGGCGGTTCATCGACGCTACCGTGAAACGCCCTCCGTTCTATACAGAGGGCTCGATCAAGAGGTAACCATCATGCGCGTTGGCATCCTGACCGTCAGCGACGGATGCGCCGAAGGACGACGCACGGACCGCAGCGGCGCGTGGATCGAGGACTGGTGCGCAAGCCGCGGCTACTCCGTGACCGAAAGAGCCGTCGTGCCCGACGATCAGGGAAGGGTCGTGCGAACGCTCGTCTCGTGGTCCGACGCGGGGCAGGTCGATCTCATTCTCACCACCGGTGGCACCGGGCTTGCCAGACGCGACGTAACGCCGGAAGCGACCGGAGCGGTAATCGAACGCGAAGCGCCGGGGCTGGCGGAGGCCATGCGCAGCTACGGACTGCGGAAGACTCCGCTCGCGGCCCTTTCCCGCGGGCTGGCCGGGACCAGGGGCAGCGCTCTGATCGTAAACCTGCCGGGATCGCCCTCCGGCGTCCGTGACGGTATAGCCGCGCTGGAATCCGTTCTGGAGCACGCGGTCGCTCTGCTCGCCGATCCGCTCGCTCCTCACGAAATCGCCCCGTGAGCGGCCGTCGGGTACTGGTCTCCACCCACGACCTCGTTCGTGCCCGTTCGCTCAAGGACGCCTTCGCCGAGCTCGGCATTCGGGTCGAGATGGTAACTCCCGACGAGGAGCTCTCCCGCGAAGCCGACGCCGGGCTTCTCGTGGTCACCGGTGGAGCTCTGCCGGGTCGTCTCGGCGAGCAGGCTCATCTCGAGCTCTCGGTGCCGGTATTCGCTGTCGCCTCCGGTAGGAAGGGCACGCCAGGTCGTTCGGCCGACGCGGGACGGTCGTCCGGCCCATGGGACCGGACCGACGGCGACCGCGTCGACGAGTCCTTTACGGCCGATGCCGCCGACGCCGACATCGCGCACATCGGTGTTCGACGCATGAAGATGCTCAGATTGCAGGAGGAGACCGGGATCATCGGCAGTACCGAAGCCATGCGCGAGGCGCTCGAGCAGGTGGTGCACTTCGGACCTGTCGAGGCGACCGTTCTGATTACCGGGGAATCGGGAACCGGCAAGGAGCTCTTCGCCAGGGGGATTCACCGCCTCTCGGCTCGTCGAGTGAAACCCTTCATAGCGGTCAACGTGGGAGCTCTCTCCGACTCGCTCCTCGAATCCGAGCTCTTCGGCCACGAGAAGGGGGCCTTCACCGGAGCGGTCGACCGACGCAAAGGGCTCTTCGAGCTGGCGGATTCGGGGACGATCTTTCTCGACGAGATAGGCGAGATGCCGTCTGCGACCCAGACGAATCTTCTGCGCGTGCTGGAGCAGCGGGAATTCCACCGGGTCGGGGGTGAAGAGACGGTCAACGTGGACGTGCGGATCGTCGCGGCGACGAACCGGGATCTGCCGGAGGTTGTGGTCAAGGGCGATTTCCGGCGAGACCTGTACTACCGGCTCAACGTACTCTCCATCCGGCTCCCTCCCCTGCGGGAGCGACGCGCCGACGTCCCGGAGCTAGTGACGGCTTTCGTGGCCGAATCGAGCGAGCGTCACGGACTCTCTCCGCCCGAGATCCCGCCCGAGACCATGGAGACGCTCATGGCGCACTCCTGGCCGGGGAACGTCCGCGAGCTTCGCAACCTGGTCGAGTCGATGGTCATTCTCGCCCCGCGATCCCCCGCGCGGCCGGTGTTGCCGGACGATCTGCCCTACGAAGTCAGGCGTGGCGGCACGCTGGGCGGGGGCGTGGCTCTCGTGCCTGCCGGTCCCCCCGGCGAACGACGGGACAGCGGGAGGTCCGGCCCCGAACTCGCAGTCATACTTCGCTCACTCATGGAGCTCCGCACCGACCTTGACGAGCTTAGAGGCGAATTCGAACTCTTCAAGAGCTCGGGATGGAAACCGTCCGCTCCGGTGGTGGGGCGCATCGCATCAGGTTCGGCCGTGCCGGAAGGCGAATTGGTGGAAGTCGTCGACCTCGACGAGACCGAGGCTCGGCCGGACTCCGGGACGCATTCCCCGAGCAAGACGCCGGGGAAGGGTTCGGTCGAAGAGGTTCCGGTCGAGGGTGTTTCGGTCGAGGACGAGCCCTCCTCCGCAGACTCCTCCCTATTCCGGCCCGGCATGACCATGACGGAACTGGAGCGCGAGGCCATCCGGGCCACCCTCGACGCCACCGGAGGGAATCGCAGGGAGGCCGCCAAGATCCTGGGCATCGGCGAGCGAACCCTATATCGGAAGATCTCGAAATACGAGCTTTCCTGATGGCTCCCAGACGGGCACCGGTCGAGGCGTCATCCGGTCGCTGCTTCTTCGGAAGGCCCCGGCCGACATTATATTTCCTCTTGCCGCGAGAGTGGCGGAATTGGTAGACGCGCGGGATTTAGGATCCCGTGGCCTTTGGCCGTGGGGGTTCGAGTCCCCCCTTTCGCACTTCGGTGCACACAACCCACCGCGCCTGCGGCTCCTCGCAACGTGAGCGACGCTTCTGGAACGTCGGGGTCGGGAGGCGGCGACCTGTCGGGCGGCGGACGAGCTGAACCGGAAGGTAGCTGGAGACCCCAAGGAGGCATTCATCTTAGAGGCATCCCAGCTTTCGATCGACATCACCAGGTTGCCCGACTGGGGTTGTTCCGTGAGGGTCGGCGTTCCGAACGATGTGGTGGAAGCTGCGGAACGGAAGGCCCTGCGGCGGCTGGCCGGCAAGGCTCGGCTCAAAGGATTCAGAAAGGGGCGCGCCCCGGAGGCTGTCGTGAAGTCCCGTTTCGGCGAAGCCGCGAGAGATGAGGCCCGTGAGGCCGTGGCCGAGCAGGCGTTCGCCGTCACGGTCGCGGAGCACGACCTCATGCCCATTACCAATGCCCGGGCGCGCGAATTCGAGGAGGGGGACGAGGCGCTGACCTTCGTACTGGAGTTCGACCTCAAACCCGAGGTCACCGTGGGTCGCTCGGGAGGATTCGTCGTGGAGCGCGCAGTCCCGCAGGTCACGGACGAGAATGTTGACAAGTACATGGACCGCTTGCAGGCGAAACTCGAGGAGGCCGAGGATACCTCGGAAGGTCTCGAGCTCCACGCTTCGATGGGGTTCGCCGATGTCGAGCAGTTCAGAAATAACGTTCGGGCGGAGATGGAGAAGGAAGCCGAAAGGTTCGCGTCCGAACAGGTGCAAAGAGCACTGGAGAGGGCGTTTGTCGACGCCAATCCGGTAGATCCTCCCAGGTCGGTCGTGGTTCGAATCCTCAGGCAGATGCTGGCCCGCATCGTCCCGGAGAGCGAAGAAAAAGCTGCTGAACTGATCGAGACCCTTCGACCCGCCGCCGAGTTCGAGGCCCGCCGCGGACTGCTCTTCGACGCGCTGGTCGACACCGAGGGACTGGATGCCGACGAGGTCGAGGTGAGGTCCATCGTGAACGATACCGCCGATGCCGAGGGCAGGGACCGGGCCGAGGCCTTCGAGGCCGCCCGCAAAGCCGGGGGGCTCGAATACCTGAGGAACCAGCTCCGGGAGCGGAATGTCCTCGAGCACATCCGCGAGCGATCGGAAATCATCGAGAAACGACCGGACTCCGGTCTGATCTCGTGACACTGAGAACCTATTGAGAAAATGACGATCTACACACCGTATGTCATTGAACGCACGAGTCGCGGCGAAAGAACCTACGACATCTTCAGCCGCCTTCTGCTAGACCGCATCGTGTTTCTGGGAAGCGGGGTCAACGACAACGTGGCCAACGTCATCGTGGCCCAGCTCCTCTTCCTCGAGGCCGAGGACCCCGAGCGCGAGATTTTCATGTACATCAACTCGCCTGGCGGGGATGTCTACGCCGGGCTGGCGGTATACGACACCATGCAGCATCTTCGGGCTCCCATCTCGACCTACTGCATCGGCATGGCCGCCTCCATGGGCGCCGTCCTGCTCGCCGCGGGCGAACCCGGCAACAGGCACGCGCTTCCCAACTCGAGGATCATGATCCATCAGCCCTCGGGGGGTACGCGCGGCACCGCAGCCGACATGGAGATCGCCGCCCAGGAGATCCTCCACGTCCGTGCGCGCTTGAACCGGATTCTCTCGAAGCACACCGGGCAGTCCGTCGAACGGATCCGGGACGATGCCGACCGGGACCGCTACCTCAGCCCGGAAGAGGCCGTCTCCTACGGACTCATCGACGAAGTGCTGGAAGGACCTTCCCGCCCGGGCTCCGTACGCGGTGACAACCCGAAGACCTAATCCAATGCCCCCATCAGATCCCTCCCTGCGCTGCAGCTTTTGCGGCAAGACCCAAAAAGCGGTCAAGAAGTTCATTTCCGGCCCGAGCGTCTACATCTGCAACGAGTGCGTCTCGCTTTGCAACGAGATCCTGGCGGAAGACGCCGAGCGTAAGGCCGTCGATCCCGAACCCACCCCGACACCAGAAGAGATCAAGCGCGAGCTCGACAACTTCGTCATCGGTCAGGGCGAAGCCAAGACGGCGGTCGCGGTCGCGGTCTACAACCACTACAAGCGGGTCTGGCGCGATCAACCCGAAGAGGAGATCGAGCTCGACGGTTCCAACATCCTGCTTGTCGGTCCCTCGGGAGTCGGCAAGACGCTTGTGGCGCAGACGCTGGCGCGCTTCCTCCGGGTACCGTTCACCATCGCCGACGCCACCACGCTCACCGAGGCCGGCTACGTCGGTGAGGATGTCGAGAACATCCTGGTCAGACTTCTCCAGTCCGCCAACTTCAACGTCAACGAGTGCGAGAAGGGTATCGTCTACATCGATGAGATCGACAAGATCGCTCGCAAGTCGGAGAACCCGTCCATCACGCGGGACGTATCGGGCGAGGGCGTGCAGCAGGCGCTTCTCAAGATCCTGGAAGGAACCGTGGCCAGCGTGCCTCCGCAGGGCGGTCGCAAACATCCCCAGCAGGAGTACATCCAGGTGGACACAACCAATATCCTCTTCATCTGCGGCGGTGCCTTCGACGGCATCGACGAGGTGATCGAGCGTCGGCTGGGCCATCGGAACATCGGTTTCGGAAAGCGGACGTCGAGCGACGGGGACGCCGCGGAGACGAACGGCCGGTCAGCCTCCGGACGATCTTCGGACCCCTGCCGGTCCGAGAGCGAAGGGGCCGAGATTCACGACCTCGACGGCAGCGTCGAGCATCTGCGCCCGACCGATTCCGAGTCGGAGGAGGAGGACCGGAAAGACAATCCGCTCGCGTATCTCGAACCCGACGACCTCCAGCGCTTCGGCCTGATCCCGGAGCTGGTCGGTCGTCTGCCGGTAACGGTCTTCCTCGAGGAGCTCGACGAAGAGGCGCTGGCCCGCATCCTGGTGGAGCCGAGGAACGCCCTCGTCAAGCAGTATCAGACGCTCATGGGGATGGACGGAGTCGGCCTGACCTTCGACGCCGAGGCGGTCAAGGCGATCGCCCGACGCGCCTCGCGGTGGAAGACCGGCGCCAGAGCTCTGCGGGCCATCATCGAGGACATCATGCGCGACATCATGTTCTCGATCCCTTCCAGGGACGACGTGCTCGAAGTCGTCATCACCCCGGAGTGCGTGAACAAGAAGGCACCGCCGCTGCTCGTGCTCCGCCCGGAGGTCTCGAAGAAGGAGGCGTGAGTTTGCGAGCCGTCGTGGATCTCGCGCGGTGATCATCCGCTCGGTCGACTTCGCCGGATCCCTGGTTCAGCCGGGTGCGCCCTTCCCGGGAACCCTGCCCCAGATCGCGCTCTCGGGACGTTCAAACGTCGGCAAGTCGTCGCTCATCAACACCCTGTTGGGAAGAACCCGCAAGCGGGAGGCCCGCGTCTCGGCCAGGCCGGGCAAGACCCGGGCCCTGAACTTCTTCGAAGTCAACGGGGCATTCTTCCTGGTCGACCTGCCGGGTTACGGCTACGCCGAGGTTCCGGACGAAGTGCGCGACTCCTGGATGCGGATGGTGACCTGGTATCTCGCCTCGGGCGGTCCGGCGGCGGTGGTTCAACTGATCGACTCCAGACATGATCCGACGGAGGCGGACGAGAGCCGGCTGGAGCTGCTGGCGGATGTCGGCGTGCCGACGGTGGTCGCGCTTACCAAGGTCGACAAACTACGGGGCGCCCGGCGCCGCTACCTGACCGAAAGAGTCTGCGCTCGGCTCAGCATTGACGAGGAGCAGGTGATCTGCTTTTCGTCGCGGACCGGGGAGGGGCGGAGCGAGCTTCTCGAGGCTGTGGCGGCCCTCTCACTCTGATCCGAACTCGCTCCGCTTCGATCCGTTGCAGGGTCAAGGCCCAACTGTTGTCGCGCTCGCCGCGATAGACGAAGGTCAGCGATTCTTCCAGATCGAGGCCGGGCGCGAAGGTCAGCACCGCCATCTCGGTCTCCCGAGGCTCCATCCTTCTCGTGCTCCATCCCGGGGTCACCGGCAGGATCCGCACGGGTCTAAAGCGAACGCCCTTCGAGAATACGCCGATCTCGTCCGGGAAGAAGTCGCCTCCCTCGTCGGAGAAGACCGAGACCAGCATGAGCACGGCGCCGGGAGCGGCCCGGGTTCGGTGAGCCGCGGCCATCCCGGAAAGCCTGCGGTAGGTGTCGGGCGCCGCCGTCCTAGTCATGCTCTCGGTAAGCGGGGTGATGAGAAGACGAACGCCGCCGCTCGCGATGCCGACCGATATGTCTCGCTGGGTGAGAGTGCCCAGACCCGGAGCGGGCAGCGGATCCGGGGTCGGAAGACCGTTGCCGGTCACGCCCGCTCCCGCCGTGCAACCCGACTGAAGCGCGAGGCCCAGCAGCCCGAGGAGAAGGGCTCCTCGGACCGCCGGAAGGAACGTGGCCGCAGGCATCCTTCCAGGGTCGGGCCTAGCAGTCTGTGGCGATACTCGCACGAGCACCGAAAGCGGCGAAGCGACGCGCGCGGCGCGGATTCAGCTTCGGGTTGCCGTGGGCGGCGTTGTCCACGGGATGCTAGCCGGGCATGCGCACGTTCACGACCCGGGTCTGACCGTCGGTGGAGATCTGGAAGCGGAGGGTGACGGCTTCGCCCCGCCCGACCGCGGCCAAGGCGTCGCTCAGATCGCGCTCGGTGCCGATCTCGCGGTCGCCGACCTGAACGAGCTTGGCGCCTGCGTAGCGACCGACACCGCTGCGAGCCGCCTCGCTGCCGCGATCCACCCCGGCGAGGTAGACTCCGCCCGACGGGTAGTTCCCTCCCCGGGCCTCCGCTTCGCTGAGATACGCCACCCGAATGCCGAGCCTCTCCACGCCGTGAATCTCGATCTCGTCCACAACCTCGGGGACCTCGTTGAAGGGCGCCTCATCCAGCTTGACCCGGACGTCGACCGGGGCGCCGGCGCGGTAGACCGTGAGTGCGACCACGTCGCCGGGGCCGTACTCGGCCATCGCTCCCTGCAACTCGCCGGAATAACCCATCTCTTCGCCGTTCAGCGCGACGATCACGTCTTCGGGCTGAAGCACCGAAGCGGACGGACCGGTGGGATCGACCGCCTGGATGAGAACGCCCGCTACGCTCGGCAGGCCGTAGACGTCGGCGTCGTTCGCGGTCACCGTCTGGATTTCCACGCCGATGCGCGGTCTACGCACCGTGCCGAACTCTACGATGTCTTCCATGACGCTGCGCGCGATATTGATCGGTACCGCGAAGCCGTAGCCTTGGAAGGCCCCGGTCGTCGACAGGATCGCCGTGTTGATGCCGATGGCCTGGCCCTTGAGGTTGATCATCGGGCCGCCCGAGTTGCCGGGGTTAATGACGGCGTCGGTCTGGAGAAAATCCTCGATCGCCCAGCGAGACGCCTGGAACCTGGACGCGTTGTCCCCGAAGCGCGGATCGTTGCTCAGGTCCTGTTGGAGAAGCTGGAGCGGCCTTCCTCGGGCCGATATGATCCCTGCGGTGACGGTAAAGTCGAGCTGCGGCGTCCGGCCGACCCCCGGATTGCCTACCGCCAGAACCCACTCCCCCACCCTGACGTCGTCGGAATCCCCGAGCGACATGGAGGGAAGAGGCGCATCGGGTTCGACCTTGACCACGGCGACGTCGGTGAAGGGATCGACCCCTATGACCCGCGCCGGCAGGGAACGCTTGTCGGCGAACTGAACCGTGACGTCCCGGGCGTCATCGACCACATGGGTGTTGGTGAGAATGTAGCCGTCGGGGGAAACTATGAAGCCGCTGCCCACCGAAAGGCTGACCTCGGGCAGGCCCTGCGGGTCGGTGGGGCCGCCGAACTGTCGGAGCCATCGCTCCGGCAGATCGGGCTGCTCGTTCCGGCGCAACGCCTCGATCCGAACCACGCTCGGGGTGACGGCGTCGGCGAGATTCGTGAAGGCGTCGCTGAGGTCGACGGCAGGCTGCACCGAGGCCGCCGCGACCGCCGGGGTCTCGTCTATGACTGGCATCGACGGCGATTCGATAGTGGTCCAGCCGACGACGCCCGCCAGCGCGAGTCCCATGAAGCTTCCAAATGTGGCGAGTACGGCAAAGCGGGCCTTGGCTCGCAGGGGGTCGTAGTTGGTCATCCGGTCTTCCTTAGGTGAACGTGATTCGGTCGCAGGAGGGTTCTAGCCGTGAGACAGCCCAAGGCGGCGCTGGGCCGGACCGTCCCTCAGCTGGACGATTCCACCCTTGCTTGGACGCCGGTGGCGCGTATTCGGTTGTCTGACGCGGCTCGCCGGGTCCGTGGCCAAGCGGTCGCCTAGCGACGGTCGTCTTCGACGATCTCGTAATCGGCATCCACGACATCGTCGTCACCGGCCGCACTCCCGTCATCCGGCTCCGAGTCCTCCTCGGGCGCCTCCTCCTCGGAGGAAGCCGCCTCCGCGGTCTGGGCCTGGTGCATCTCCTGTCCGACGCCGGCATATGCCTCCATGAGAGTGTCGAAGGCCTCGGCCAGCGTGGAAGTGGCTTCGCTCTTGAGTGCGGCGCGGGCGCCTTCGAGGGCGTCGTCCACCCGAGCGCGGCTCTCCTCGGACACCTTGTCGCCCCACTCGCCCAGATCCTTCTCGACCTGGTACACGAGTCCGTCGAGGCGGTTGCGCGCCTCCACGGCGTCCTTGCGCTCCTTGTCCTCCTGCGCGTGCTTCTCGGCGTCCTTGACCATGCGCTCGATCTCGGCGTCGGAAAGTCCGCTGGAAGCCTCGATGCGGATCTTCTGCTCCTTGCCGGTGGCCTTGTCCTGAGCCGACACGCTAAGGATGCCGTTCGCGTCGATGTCGAAGGTGACCTCGATCTGCGGAACGGAGCGCGGAGCCGGGGGAATGCCCGCGAGCTGGAACTTGCCGATGGTCCGGTTGTCGATCGCCATCTTGCGCTCGCCCTGGAGCACGTGGATCTCCACCGTGGTCTGATTGTCTTCCGCCGTGGAGAAAACCTCGGCCTTCTTGGTCGGGATGGTCGTGTTGCGCTCGATGAGAGGCGTCATGACCCGCCCGAGCGTCTCGATTCCGAGCGAGAGCGGAGTCACGTCGAGCAGAAGCACGTCGGTGACCTCGCCCGCGAGCACGCCGCCCTGGATCGCGGCGCCCACGGCCACGACCTCGTCCGGATTCACACCCCGGTTGGGCTCCTTGCCGAAGAAGTCGCGCACGACCTCCTGAATCTTCGGGATGCGAGTCGATCCGCCGACCAGAATGACCTCGTCGATCTCGGAGGTCTCGAGCCCCGCGTCCTGGAGGGCCGCTTCCATTGGCTTGACGGTACGCTTGACCAGATCTTCCACCAACTGTTCGAAGCGGGCGCGGGTCAGCGAGTAGTTGAGGTGCTTGGGACCGTCGGCGGTGGCGGTGATGAAAGGCAGGTTGACGTCGGTGCTCATGGTGCTGGAGAGCTCCATCTTCGCCTTCTCCGCCGCCTCCTTCAGTCGCTGGAGCGCCATGGGATCCTTCGAAAGATCGATGCCCTGGTCACGCTTGAACTCCTTGACAAGCCAGGAGATGACGCGCTGATCGAAGTCGTCACCGCCCAAGTGGGTGTCGCCGTTGGTCGACTTGACCTCGAAGACCCCGTCGCCGAGCTCCAGGATGGAGATGTCGTAGGTTCCGCCCCCGAGATCGAAGACCGCGATCTTCTCGTCGGCCTTCTTGTCGAGTCCGTACGCGAGGGCGGCAGCTGTCGGCTCGTTGATGATGCGCTTGACGTCGAGGCCCGCGATCCTGCCCGCGTCCTTGGTGGCCTGGCGCTGCGAGTCGTTGAAGTAGGCCGGGACGGTGATCACCGCTTCCGTGACCGAGGTGCCGAGGTAGTCCTCCGCCGTGCTCTTCATCTTCTGGAGGATCATGGCGCTGATCTCCGACGGCGTGTGCGCCTTGCCGTCGGCGTTGGGGATCTTCACCCGAACCCGCCCCTTGGCGTCGCCGACGACTTCGTAAGGGACGAGCGTCTCCTCCTCCTTGACCTCGTGCCTCAACCTGCCCATGAAACGCTTGATGGAGAAGACCGTGTTTTCAGGATTCGTGATGGCCTGGCGGCGCGCCACCTGGCCCACCAGCCGTTCTCCGTCCTTGGTGAAGGCCACCACCGACGGCGTGGTGCGTCCGCCCTCCGAGTTGGGAATCACCACGGGCTCACCGCCTTCCATGACGGCTACCACCGAGTTGGTCGTTCCCAGGTCGATTCCGATTGTCTTGCCCAATGTCCGCTACTCCCGAAGATGAAACGCCGTACCGGGATGGTGCCGGCTGTCCGTGCGTGCGATGGGCAAGATTCGTACCGGCGCAGGAGGGCGTGGAACTGCCAGAGTGGCAGAGAGGGTGACCTCAGGCGAGACTCGCCCGCCGGATTCCGGCGCCTCCGGCGTCGGTCGTCCACCCAAGGTACCAAGCCAGTCGGGAGAGGTTAGATTGCCGATTACGTTCCTCAAGCGAGTGTGTCCTTGCTTCCGGGACGTGAAGGTCGCCGACAGCGGCCTCGCACCAGCACATGATCCTCCTCCTCCAAGCCCGCCCTTGTGACCCGAACCCGTTCGTTCAGCGTCGGACTCTGGATGCTGTGCCTGCTCCTGATCGGCGCGGGGGCCATCCGAGCTCACGGCGGCGAGGCGACAGGTTCCGCCGAAACCGGTGCGGCCTTCGCGGAGGCCGTCGAAAACGGGTCGTCCGCGCAGATCCGCGTTCCGCGAGAGGGGACGGGGGCCAGCTTTCTGGAACGGGCGCGCGGACTCCTGGGAATGGCGGTCCTGCTCGTGATCGCTTGGCTGGCGAGCGTCAACCGGCGCAAGGTCATGTGGAGGGTGGTGGTCTGGGGCCTGGCTCTCCAGCTCATGTTCGCCTTCCTCATCCTGCGGACCGGCCCCGGGGAACAGGTCTTCGGTCTCCTCAACGACGTCGTCGTGCAGCTCCTCGGCTACACCCGCGAAGGCTCCTCCTTCCTCTTCGGAAACCTGGTCAATCAGACCATCCCGGTGGGATCCGGGACGGTGGGAAACGGCGGCTTCACCGAGATCCCCGGGCAGGTCGCGCAGGTGGGCGCTCAGCTCGCATTCGACGTTCTGCCGACGATCGTCTTCTTTTCGTCGCTGGTCACCATGCTCTACCACATCGGGATCATGCAGGTGTTCGTCCGAGGCGTGGCCTTCGTGATGCAACGCACGATGGGCACGTCCGGGGCCGAGACCATGTCGGCGACCGCCAACATCTTCATCGGGCAAGTGGAGGCCCCGCTCACGGTCAAGCCGTTCGTCGGCAGGATGACCAACTCGGAGCTCATGTCGGTGATGACGGGGGGCTTCGCGACCGTCGCCGGAGGCGTGCTCGCCGCCTATGTCGGAATGCTGTTCGTCTACTTCCCCGATGTCGGCGGGCACTTGCTCGCGGCTTCGGTGATGTCGGCTCCGGCCGCGCTCGTGGTGGCGAAGCTGATGTATCCGGAAGACGGCGAGCCCGTGACCGCCGGGACCTCTCCCATCGGCGTGGAAAGGACGGACGTCAACGTGATCGACGCCGCCGCCCGCGGCGCGAGCGAAGGCATGCGTCTCGCCCTGACCGTGGGAGCGATGCTCATAGCCTTCGTCGCCCTCATCGCGCTCGTGAACGGCATTGTGGGATGGGCCGGAGGGCTGGTGGGGCTGGAAGACCTGAGCCTTCAGCGGGTCCTCGCCTGGTTCCTCGCCCCGCTCGCCTGGCTGATGGGCGTTCCTTGGCAGGACGCACAGGAGGTGGGAGGACTCCTCGGCATTAAGACGGTTATCAACGAGTTCGTAGCCTACGTCCAGTTCGCCGGCGCTCTGGGCGAGGGCGCGAACCTCCATCCGCGCTCGATCGTGATCGCCACCTACGCCCTCTCCGGCTTCGCCAACTTCGCCTCGATCGCCATCCAGCTCGGCGGCATAGGCGATATCGCGCCCGAACGCCGCGGCGATCTGGCCAAGCTCGGGGTCAGAGCCATGGTCGGCGGCACGATCGCGGCCTTCCTTACGGCCACGATCGCGGGCATACTCCTGTGAACCGGCGGTCCGTTCTTCCAGCAGCCTCCGCGTCGTTCGCGGGCAGCGCACCGGTGCGATGCCGATGAAGGACATCACGGACGTCCCGGCGAAAACCGCAGTCGAAGCGGCCGCCGTCCTCCATGACGCCTTCGGCTTCCGCCCCAAGGTGGCGGTCGTACTGGGTTCGGGTCTCGGGGGGCTCGTCGAAGCGCTGGAGGACAGACGCGCGGTTCCGTTCTCGCAACTGCCCGGCTTCGCCGATACCGGAGTCGTCGGGCACGCCGGGGAGTTCGTCGCCGGTCGGCTCGCGGGCGTTCCCGTGGTTCTTCAGGCGGGACGCTGCCACATCTACGAGGGTCATCCGCGCACGGCGGTCGCGGCACCGGTGCGGACCCTTGCCGAGATCGGAATCGAGGCGCTGGTGGTCACCAACGCGGCGGGAGGGATAACCGAGGCGCTCGACCCCGGCGAAATCATGCTGATCACCGATCACATCAACCTGATGGGGACAAACCCGCTCATCGGCGCACCGCTGCCCGGCGAGAGCCGCTTCACCGACATGACCGTCGTCTACGACGCCGGGATGAGGAAGCTCGCGCTGGCTACGGCCGAGGCGGCGGGGATCGAATTGCACCAGGGGATATACGCTGCGGTTCACGGACCCTCCTTCGAGACTCCTGCGGAGATCCGGATGCTCGGCCTGTTGGGAGCGGACGCGGTAGGCATGTCCACGGTTCCCGAGGTCTCGGTGGCGAGAGCGAGGGACGTGCGCTGTCTGGGCTTCTCGGCGATCACCAACCGAGCGGCCGGATTGGGTAAGGGAGCCCTCGACCACGCCGAGGTGCTGGCGCTCGCGGATGTCTTCCACGACCGGCTCGCCACGATCGTGGGGGGCGTCCTGGAAGGGCTGGACTCCGGCAGCTCCGAGGTGCGATCTTAGGATGGTGAGACCCATCACGTCGACAAGGAGAACCCCATGAGCGGACGAATAGCCCTGCGGACCCTCGCGTTGGCCATTGCGGCGGGTGCCTGCTCCGACGTGCCGGATGACACCTTGGACACCGAACCTCCCCTGACAGCGGAGTTCGTCGAGGTGTTCAGGGTGGGTAACATGGACCCGCCCTATTGGGCTCAGTTCGGGACACCTCCGAGCCTGGGGTTCGACGGCGACGGCAACCTGTTCGTCCTGAACCCTGATGCCCCGGTCGTCGCCGTTCTGGATCGCGACGGCGAATTCGTCCGGACCCTAGGACGGAGAGGCGAGGGCCCCGGGGAGTTCAGCGGCCCCGACGACATCTACGTTTGGAGGGACGGTACGGTGGCCGTAGCGGACCGGGGAAGCGGCACCTATGTTGTGTTCGCTCCCGATGGCTCCTTCGACCGTCAGGTGAACATGTCGGCGGGCCGAGTCGCGGCTTATGGAATGATGGCGTTCCGGAGCGGTGCCAGGCCGCATCCTGATGCCGTCGCGCTGGTGGCGCGCGGCATGAGCAACCCGGTTCAAGAGATGTTTCGACGGTTTGAATCGCCCAACCCGACCATCGGTCCGCGCGGCCTGGAGCGGTTGACCCTGGGACCTGTGGGCACCACCGCCGAGCCCATCGTCAAGGCCGGCGAGGTGCGGGCACCGGCGCCCGGTGAGGAAGCGTCCGGTGCCACGGACGAGCCTAGAAGGTTCGACCCGGGTCTGCTCTTCGACGTCCTGCCCGACGGGTCGGTGGCCTATTCCGATTCCGCCGGCTATTCGATCAAGCTCGTTGCGGGCGACGGTGCACCCATCGGCACCATCGCAAGACCCTTCAGTCCCGAGCCGGTGACCACCGAGGTCGAGGCGACCGTTCGGGATTCGGCCTTGGCAACCCACGAGCGCCTCTACGGCGACCCCACCAACCCGCAGGGGCCGGACCAGGCGCCGCCGGAGTTGATGGCGGACATGGTCGCGGAGATGCGCGCCAGGATAGAGGGCATGCGGTTCAACCACGAGATACCCGTCGTCGTCTCCCTCAGGGCCACATGGGAGGGAGGGCTTTGGGTGCAGCGCCGACGCGAAGGCGACCCCTGGGAAGGAGCGGTCGGCGTGATCGATGTCTGGAATCCCGACGGACGCTACGTCGGCACCCTGCCGACGGGCGATCCAACCATGCCGGACGCCTTCGGCCCCGATGGGCTGGCCGCCTGGGTCGAGCTGGACGAACTGGACGTGCCAACGATCATCGTGAGGAGGTTGCCGCCCGGGGTGAGGTGACGTTAGGGCCGCTCGGCCCGCGCGGGTCCTTTCCCCGGATTCCTCGTCCCCGGACTCTCAAACGAAGTAGGACCACTTCACGATGGAGGTAAGCAGTAAGATGGGCGAGGCCCGAACGATTCTGCAAACAACGGCCGCCGTGTTGCTTGCAGCGGTTACCTTAGCGGTGTCTCCGGCCTACGTCTGCGGACAAGACAGTCGATCCGACTCCGGTATGGCCGATTGGGCTCTTACGCCCGATCTGCGCATCGGAAACGACGGAGAGCTCGATCTCACAAGGGTCAGGATATTGCTCCCGGCCGACGATGGGTCGCTTCGATTCCTTGATGCCAACGAGCTCATCGTCCTCGGGCCGTCGGGCCGGATCCGGAGTCGCTCCCAGCGGGGAGAGGGGCCCGGCGAGTTCATCTTACCCATCCAACTCGGGTGGTGGATGGGACGGGATTCGATTTGGGTGCAAGATGCGGCCTTGCGTCGCTTCACCGTATTGACGGCAGACGGTGAGTACGTTCGGAGTTTCAGGCAGGAGGAGTTGTCGTACGGATCCGCGTTCCGGGTCGGTGTGGTTCGCAACTTTCTTCCGGACGGGTCGCGCCTCGCCCTGACCGAGCAATACGGACCAGAGCCGCCGGACTCTTTCCCATTGGTCCGCATACAGGGCAATGGGACAATTGAGGAGATACTCCGCGTATCCTACTATGGGAATAGTGCCCGGCTTTATTCGGAAAACGGGGGCTTCTTCATGCACCCGCTGCCCTCTGGACCGCTGTTTGCATTCGAACCCGGGGGTGAGCGCACGTTTTTGGTGGACCGTCCGGCATACGATGGCGGGGGGACCCCGCGTGCCCGGATCCAGGCCAGGTCACCGAGCGGCACCGTCCTGTGGACCCGCGACATCGCTTACGATCCCGTGCCGGTTCCGGATCAGGAGCTGGACTCGCTCTCGGCTTCCCTGCGACAAAGGTTTGAAGATATGTTCGGCGGCAGGTCGAGACGCGAAGTCGCTCGAATCTTCGACCGTTCCGTCCAACTCCCGAGCCACTATCCGCCGATTAGATCAGCGTTCAGCGAGACCGGGGGCAGGCTGTGGTTGCAATGGGCGGATGGACGAGGCGACTCGCAGTTCACGGTATTGGATTCAGACGGATCGATCATGGCACGCGTGGCTGGCCCGGAGAATGACGACGGGGCGCCTCGGGCAGTTGCGGGAAACTTCGCATGGGGGGTGATCAAGGGCCCCTTTGACGTGCCAATCATCATCCGCTGGGTGATCGATCGCCGCGCGGCGCCCTCCATTCGATCCGCACCTTGTGACTCAACGGCGTGGCTCCGGACCCGAGATCGGGCGCGGAGGCTATGCTCGAGGTCACATAACCGATGGCATGCCCTACGGCCTCGGTCAGCGGCGTACCGAGCGCCAGACCGGCAGTGATCGCGGCGGAGAGCGTGCAGCCGGTACCGTGAAAAGGCCCGCCATCGATTCTCGGGTGGCTCCAGATCAGCTCGGTCGAGCCGTCCCAAAGCAGGTCGTGTAGTTCCGTCGCACCGCCGGACGTGGAGCCCAGATGGCCACCAGTGACCAGAGCGGCCCGCGCCCCCATCTCCACCAGGGCCCTGGCCGCCGCTCGCATTTCGTCGAGCGATGACACCTCCTTTCCGGTAAAGAGAGCCGCCTCGTGAAGATTCGGCGTGACCACCTTCGCAAGGGGCAGGAGTTCTTCGACCAGAGCTGCCTCGGCGCTGTTCGACAAGAGGCGGTCACCGCTCGTGGCCACACTGACCGGATCGAGAACGAAGCGGTCACGGAGGCGGTGCTCGCGGATGCTCTTCGCCACGGCGGAGACGATCCCGGCGTCGGCCAGCATGCCGGTCTTCACGGCCGCAGGGTGAAGGTCGGGGACCACGACGTCGATCTGCCGCCGCACGTCGCTCGCGGCAAGCGCCCGAACTCCGCTGACACCGGTGGTGTTCTGGGCGGTCACCGCTGTAAGCGCGCTCGTGCCGAAGACGCCGAAGGCTTGGAAGGTCTTCAGGTCGGCCTGGACGCCCGCACCTCCGCCCGAATCGCTGCCGGCGATGGTGAGAGCGACGACGGGACTCGGCTTCGAGGTGGGCATTTACGTTTCTGGTGTTCGTTCCAGCATGGTCGGTGCGCTCATCTTGAGTCGACGTCGCGCTGTGGAGTGCTTACCCGGCCCGGCGGTGAACGGTTTGGCCGAAACGCGGTACCTCCGTCCCTAGCCGTCCCTCCTCCCGGATTCCCCCGAACGCCTGTCGCTTGCCCGTACTTCACGCGCCTCCTACCTACGGTCTGAGCGATCGCCGCCGCCGACGGGCGGCCAGGCTGCACTCGTCCAGGCAGAGAAGACGCGATCGACTTGTCTTCGTGGAGGGAGCCAGGGCGGCGTCGGAAGCTCTGGATGCCGGGGTCCGGGTGCGGTTCGCTTGCGCGACCGAGCGGGGGCTGGACACGCCGCTGGCCAGTAAGTGCTGGACGGCGTGCGCCGATGCGGGAGTCGACCGACTTTTCGTGTCTGAGGACGAGATGCTTTCGATAGCGGATAGCGTCACCCCGCAGGGCTTCGCCGTCGTCTGCGAGGAACCGCGCCACGACCTGCAGGCGGTCGCTCGCTCGAGGCTCACCATCGTCCTGGATGGCATCCGGGATCCGGGCAACGTCGGCACGCTGATTCGCTCGGCGGCGGCGCTCGGGGCCGGTGGTGCGGTAGTTCTCGACGGTTCCGCAGACCCTTGGGGAACAAAGGCCGTCAGGGCTTCGGCGGGGATGATGTTCCGGCTGCCGGTGGCATCCGCGCCGTGGAGCGAGGTCGAACGGGTAATCGCGAAGGCGGGTGCGGTCACCTGCGTCGCCGACGCCGCCGGCAAGCCGGTCCCACTGGCGTCCTCGTGGCCGGACCGGATCGCGTTGGTCATCGGCAGCGAAAGGAGCGGCGTTCGGGCCGAGGCTCGCTCGCTCGCCGGTCTCACCGTGGCCGTGCCCATGCGCACGGGAACCGAGTCCATGAACGCGGCCGCCGCAGGCGCCGTCCTCATGTGGGAGATCCTGCGTTCCGGAAGGCACGTGACAGCGGTTCCCAAATGACGGCCATGCTCCTGGCCGCGCTCCTGGGCGCCTGCGTCGGTTCCTTCGCCAATCTGTGCGCGTTGCGCTGGCCTCGGGACGAATCGGTCCTGTGGCCGAGATCGAATTGCCCAGGCTGCGGAAAACCGCTGAGCTGGCTCGAACTCACGCCGGTTCTGGGCTGGTCGTTTCTGCGAGGGCGGTGCCGTCGCTGCTCCATCCCCATCCCGGTTCAATACCCGCTTATGGAGGTCTCGGGGGCGCTGATCTGGGTGGGCATGGCGGCGTCCCAGGGAGTCGGCCTCGAGGCCTTGCGAGGTGCGCTCTTCCTCACCATTCTCCTCGCGATCGCCGCTTCGGACGCGCGCTTCTACATCATTCCCGATCAGCTCTCGGTCGGTGGAGCCGTCCTCGGCCTCGTGCTCTCGCTGGCTCCGGGCGGAATCGATGGACATGAGTCGGCCATCGGCGCCGCAGTGGGATTCGCTTCACTCTGGACCGTGGGCTGGTGTTCCACGCTTCTGCTCCGACGCCTGGCGCCCGAGCGGCTCGGCGCTTTCGGTGCCGAAAGGGCCTTGGGCGGCGGCGACATCAAGATGATGCTGATGACGGGAGCGTTCGTGGGACCCGGCGGAGTCGCGATCTCCATCCTGGTCGGTTCCGTGGCGGCGCTCGCGGTCTTCGGCCCGCTCAGCCTGCGAGGGCAGCGGCTGATCCCGTTCGGGGTTTTCCTCGGGGTCGGAGGAGCCGTGGCCTACACCTGGGGAGAGAGGCTCACCGACTGGTACCTGGGCATGTTCGGATAGGGAAGATCCGTCACCGCGTGTCGTGCACGGGCACCGCCCTCGCAATCTCGCGCTCCACATCTTCCGCCGTGCGCATCTTCGAAAGATCGAGCTCGAAATCGGGTACCTCGGTAGGCCCTGCGAGCTTTGCGGCGAGCTCCCGTATCTCCCGTGGAGCCAGCTCGAGTTCGGCCAGCTCGCCGACGCTCAGCGTCGCCCCCTCCTTGGCCCGGAGCCCTCCGTCCCCACTTACCTCAAGCAGCTGGCGGATCGCCTCGAGCTCCCCTCGACTCAGGGCGCTTCCCAGCAACTGGTAGTCCATCCAGGCTTCGAACGTCAGCGGGGCCACGCGCCTTACAGCTCCCGCCATCACCTTGGCGTACTCGCGTATCTCCCACTGGGCGTGAGGGTCGGCGCGCAGCAAGAGGAAATGGAGGAGATTGTGGAGGTCGATCTTCCAATACCACTGCGTGTAGGTCGATAGAGGAAGGTCGATGCGGGCGATCTCGCGGGCAATGTCCTCGGCTATCAGCCACGAGTATCCGTCGCCGGCTTCCGCCCGAATCCTCTCCCAACGGCCGACCGCCTCCCGGTAGACGACATCTTCGACGCCTCCGTCCCGCCCCTGCTTGTTGGTGGCGCTCTGAGTCTCGACCTGCCCGCGCTCGGGGCGGTAGAAGAGGAGAGGCAGGAGGGAATACCGTGCCGAGTACTCGTTGACCGAGGCTGTCCGATGGCGGATCCACTGTCGCGCGACGAACATCGGCATGGCGCAGTGAAATTTGAACTCGACCATCTCGGAGGGAGTCGTGTGCCGGTGGCGACGGAGGTAGCGGATCAAACCTCTGGTGGCGGATTTGCGGCGGGTGCCGGCTCCGTAGCTGACCCGGGCCGCTCGCTCCACGTCCGAGTCGCCGCCCATGTAGTCGACGAGCGCGACGAAGCCGTGGTCGAGGACCGGAAAGTACCCGCCGAGTATCTCTTCGGCGGCGGGAATCGTGGGGCGGCGGGTCTCGGGCATGGAGGTAATCTATCCTGATTTGCGAGGTCTGCCGTGGCCCGTCGGGGGTAGGGTGGCGATATATTGCTACGGATTTTTCCGCTCCCGACCACCCTCGGAGACGATATGCATCCCGACGACCTCGCTCAGTGACATTCTGGCTCGCCGAACGTGCGAAGGCATTCGAAACGAGACGCGCGATTCTGGCGGCCGAGGGCATCTTCACCTACGGCCATCTGCTCGGCGCCTCGGAACGGACGGCAAGACGGCTGCTCGCCCGAAGGGACGCGACGGGGCCTTCCCTCCGAGGACTCGACGGCGCCCGCATCTGCTTCCTGGTCTCTCCCGGATGGGGATACGTCGTGACCCAATGGGGGATCTGGAGAGCGGGAGGGGTAGCGGTTCCGCTCGCCATCTCGCATCCGTCGCCCGAGCTTGCCCATGTGCTCCACGACCTCGATCCGGAGCTGGTCGTGGTCGAGGCCGGGCTTCGCTCTCGCCTGGAGAGCGTCGCACGCGAGCTGCGGATCCCCCTGCTCGACCTGGATGACATGTCGGGTTCCCGGTGCGCTTCCAGGTCGCGCTCGGACAGGTTGCGCCGGAGACTCGCGGCAGGAGTGTCCCGGCGACGGCAGGCCGGATCCACATCGGCGAGTCCGGACGGGGAGGGTCGTGCGGCGGTGGATCTCCCTGTGGTGACGGCCGGCGATCCGGCGATGATCCTCTACACCTCCGGCACCGCAGGATCGCCCAAGGGCGTCGTGATCGACCACGGTCATCTGCAAAACCAGGTAGAATCGCTCAGCGAGGCCTGGAGCTGGACAGCCGAGGACCGCATCCTGCTTCATCTTCCCCTTCACCACGTCCACGGGATCGTCAACGTCCTCCTGTGCTCGCTCCGGAACGGAGCCCTCTGCGAGATCCTGCCACGCTTCAACGCCATCGACGTCTGGGAGAGACTGGCCCGGACCGAGATCACGCTCTACATGGGCGTGCCCACAACCTACCGGAGGCTCGCCGACACCTGGAAGCTGGCCGACTCCCAGACCCGGGGCGCCTGGAGCGCAGGAGCGCGCGGGTGCAGGCTCATGGTCTCGGGCTCCGCGGCGTTGCCGGTCCCGCTGCTGGAGAGTTGGGAGGAGATCACGGGTCAGAGGCTTCTCGAGCGCTACGGCATGACCGAGATCGGCATGGCGCTTTCCAATCCGCTGGAGGGTGAACGACGGGCCGGTACGGTCGGACACCCGCTTCCCGGCGTCGAGCTCCGCCTGGTGAACGAGGAGGGTGAGGAACCGAAGCCGGGCTTCCTTGGCGAAATACATGTGCGCGGCCCGACGGTCTTCGGCCGTTACTGGGACCGGACCGACGAAACCGCGGAGGCATTCACCGAGGACGGGTGGTTCAGGACCGGTGACCTGGCATCGGTGGACGAGGACGGCTACTACCGGATCCTAGGGCGCTCGAGTCAGGACATACTCAAGACTGGCGGCGAGAAGATCTCGGCCCTGGAGATCGAAGGGGTCATCCGTTCGCATCCCGGCGTGCTCGACTGCGCCGTGGTGGGCGTCGGCGACGATGACTGGGGCGACCGGGTCTGCGCTGCGGTCGTGGGGAAGGCGTCGAGCCGGCTCGCCGAAGAGGAGCTCGCCGCCTGGGCCCGAGGGCAGCTGGCTCCCTACAAGGTTCCGAAGGAGATACGCGTGGTCTCAAGCTTGCCGCGCAACGCCCTCGGCAAGGTGATCAAGCCTGCAGTGAAGGAGCTCTTCGGAGAGAGCCGGTAGGCGACGGCTTCTCTCCCACAATAAGGAAAATGTCCGCAGACCCCGGGGGGAGCCTGCGGACACCAGGTTGTCGTCGGTCGTCTTCCCCTGACCGGCGTCAGCCTCCTACCAGTGGTAACCCACCCGGGCGTAGTAGAAGCCCCCGTTGAAGCCGAAGGGAGTGAACTGGCCGTATCGGTTGCCCACTCCGTCGGCCGCTCCCGGGTACTCCTGCGGGAAGGTGTTCAGGACGTTCTGGCCGCCCAGAGTCAGCCTGAAGCTTTCCGTGAGTGGATAGGACGCTTCCACATCGAGGAGCGTGCGCGCCGGATAGTCGATGGTGTTGCTGGAACCCGACTCGTAGTACGGGGTCTCGCCATCGAAGTAACCGCCCCAGTAACTGCTTCTCACCAGGACGGCAGCGCCACCGGCCAGGTCGTGCTGCACCGTCACGTTGCCGCGGACGTTCGGAAGACCCTCCTCCAGCCGGCGGATGCGCAACGCGTTCAGGGTATTGGCGTTCCATTTCGTGACTTCGGTGCGGTTGAAGTTCCACGCGCTGCTGATCGTCGTTCCCGAGAGGTCGTCGCCCACCATCCGGTAGGCCGCCACGATATCGATACCCTGGCTGCGGGTATCGAAGTCGTTGATGAAAAAGCGGAACCTGGCCAGCACGCCACCCGGGCGGATGATCCCTTCGGCCAGAAGAGTCTCGATCTCGTCGGGGCTGAGCAAGAAATCCTGGCTGAAAGTAAGCCGGTTCGACATGTTGATCTGGTACGCGTCGACCGACAAGTTGAAGTTGCCGCTCTCGGCGACACCGCCGATCGCGACGCTCACGGAGGTTTCGGGGTCCAGTGCCTCACCGCCGTACCTGGCCGCCAACAAGGAAGTCGACGGGATGGTGCCGTTGTTGGTCAGGTCGCCGAGGTCGAAGTCGTAGATGGTCGAGATGTTGAAGGCGTTCGACTGACCCGGAGTGGGCGCCCGGAATCCGGTGCTGGCGCTTCCTCGCAGCGCGAAGCCCTCGGTAAGCCTGACCCGACTCGAGAGCTTGCCGTTGACCGTCGTGCCGAAGTCTGAGAAATTCTCGGCGCGACCCGCCAAGCCAACGGTCCAACCGCCATCGGGGTCCCGAACCTCGAGATCGGTATAGCCGGCGTAGTTGGTGCGCGACCAGTTGCCTACAGTGAGCGGTCCGAAGCCGGTGAAACCGTTCGAACCGGGCGTGAAGCCCTGGCTGGCCAGAGGGCCCTCGGTCCAGGAGGCTTCGTCGCCCTGGATGATCTCGAAGCTTTCCGTCCTGCGCTCGAGTCCGCCCGCGACGTTGACCCTGTCGTTGAGGGCGTACGAAAGGTCGAGGTTGAGGTTCAGCTCCTGCTGATCGTAGATGCCCGGGCGGAAGAACGGGGTGCAGGGCTGCTCGGGAACGTGAGGCGAGGTGCCTTCGTCGCTGCACGGTTGATTCGGTCCCAGAGACGCGTTAACCGTGTTGTACATGAAGAAGTCCATGTTCGACCGGCCCCAACCGACGCTCAGGTCCCAGTTCAGCCCGTTCTCCAGAATACCCTTGAGTCCGGCCACGCCCGAGGCGTCGAGAATCTCGGAGCCGAACTGCGGGGTGAAGCCGCCCGGAAACAGCTTTTGGAAGGTGAAGCAGTTGGGGTTGGCGAGGACCTCCTGCCAAGCCGGCAGATCGGTGACCACGCCACCGGATACCGCCACCCGGGGGCACCCGGCGGAGCCGTCCAGGACACCGTCCTGGGCGTCGAGCAGATCGCCGACGAGAAGCTTGGAGCCCATCTCGTCGCCGGTTCCGAAGACGCCGCTGCGGGTATTCGGGTTTCTGAAGTAGAACCCGCCCTCCACCGTCTTGGAAACGTAGCTGCCGTTGCCGTAGAAGCTGGTTCCGTTCTGGAATACGTAGCCCGTGTTGGCCCACAGCTTGATCTCGTCCTTGATGTCGGGCGAACCCCAGATCTGAGCCGGTTCGCGCACGCTGGTGTTGCCTGCGGCGATCAAGGCGAGAGCGTCGTTTCGCTGTACGGCACGATTCGTAGTTCCGGAGTTGCCGTACTCGCCGGTGAGGTTGAGAAAGCCATTGTCGCCGAGAGGAAGCCCGACGTTGCCGGTGATGGAGTACATCTCACCGTCGCCCTCGGTCAGGTAGCCGCCACTCTTGACCTCGAGGGAGCCGCCGGAGCGATCGTTCTTGAGAATGAAGTTCATCACGCCGGCGATGGCATCCGAGCCGTACTGAGCCGCAGCGCCGTCTCGAAGAATCTCGGCCTGCTCCACCGCCGTTCCGGGGATGACCGAGAGATCCGGCCCCTGCGAACCGTCGGCTAGACCGTTTCCGTACCAGGTGATGACCGCTGTGCGGTGGCGGCGCTTGCCGTTCACCAGAACGAGCGTGTGATCGGGAGCGAGGCCGCGGAGATTCGCCGGTCGGGCGAAGGTCGCCGCGTCGGAGATCGGCTGGATGTTCACGTTGAACGACGGAGCGACGTTACGGAGCAGGTTGGCCATGTCGGTGTCGCCCTGCTTGACGATTTCGGCGCTCGGAAGAACGTCGATCGGCACGGCCGATTCGGTTACCGTGCGGGGTCGGGCGCGGGTGCCGATGGCGCTTATCCCGCCCAAGACGATCACCTCCTCGGAGAGGGCCGCGTCGGCGGAAGTGACCTGACCGGCGCTGACGGTGATGTTGACCGACTCGGTCGCGTAGCCGATCAGGCGGAACTCGACGGTCTGCGCGCCCGCCGGGACGCCCTGCACCGCGTAGACCCCGTTGCCGCGCGAGAGGGAGCCGAAACCCGTGCCGGCGATGGACACCTGGACTCCGGAGAGAGGCTGACCCGTCATGGCGTCGGTGACGGTTCCGCTGACGCCGCCGGTATCCTGAGCCGACAAGCCTGTCGAGCCCAGTGCCGCCAGTATCGCGAGTGCCGCACCCGCGGGACCGATGGTACTTCTTCTCATGTTGGTTCTCCTGAGTGAGCTGCGGATGTAACCATCCGCTTCCTGCGTGAACGGACGTTAGGCTAACGTCCGGAGAATGCAACCACGAACAAAACCATGGCGCTCCGACATCGGGAGAGCCATCGCGACCGCCGCATCGGAACGGCCTTGGTCAGTGTGCGTAGAAGGTGAGCCAATCTAACCGAAACCTCTGAAACCTGCCAGTCATGCCGATCGCCGCAGCGGAACACCAAGCCGACATCCTGGCCTCCCTTCGCAAGCTGAAGGGACGCGCCACCGTTGGAGACGTCACCTCCGACCTGGGGCTGGCCGCTGCGGAGGTCCGGGCCGGGCTCAAGGCTCTTCTAGGGACCCACCACGGACATCTCGCGGTCACCGACTCCGGCGAGCTCATCTACACCTTCGACCGGGGCTTCATCGCTCGTGGCTCGGAGCCGCTCCTCGCTCGAGCCAAGCAGGCGATCACCGGCTTCCTCAAGAGCGCCTTCAAGGTCGCCATCGTCGTCGTACTGGTCGGGTACTTCCTGCTCTTCGTCGCGCTCGTCATCGCCGCGCTGCTCGCCAGACGGGACGACTCGGGCTTTGGAAAGCGGCGCGGGGGCGGAGGCGGCTTCGGTCTGGGGGATTTCGCGCTCTGGTACTGGATATGGGGATCGGGATGGGGTCGGGGCAGGCCGTACTACGGTGCGGCCTGGGAGCGATCGCTTCCCCGCTCGGTCAAGGTGCCCTTTTACAAGAAGGTGTTCGCGTTCGTCTTCGGACCCGATCTGCCCAATCCGTCGCAGCGTCGGCGCGACCGCGAAGCCCTTCAGCTCATCCGCGCGCGAGGAGGCGTGGTGTCGGCGGCCGAGTTCGTCGAACACTCGGGTCTCGAGCTGGAAAAGGCCGAGGACGAGCTCGCTCATCTCCTCGGGGCCTTCGACGGAGAGCCGACCGTCTCACCGGAGGGCGAAGTGATCTACGTCTTCCCCGAGCTCATGGCCAGCGCAGGGAGATCCCGCACTCGAGCTCCCGATCCAGCTTGGCTGAAACTCGAGAAAAAGAGGCCGCTCACAGGGAACACAGGTGCGGCGAACGCTATCGTCGTGGGCATGAACGCCTTCATTCTGGTGGCGGCGGCAAGCGCGCAGTCCTTCATTTTTCCCGCTCTGGGAATCGTCAATCCCGAGCTCGGCATCGTGACGCCTCCGCTTGCCGCGATGATCGGCCTGGTCTGGGTGCCGGTCGGTTTCAGCGCACTCTTCTTCGCCGTGCCCGCGCTGCGCATGCTGGGAGTGGTGAGGGAGAACCGGAAGCGTCGGGAGCGCAACGTCCGCCGCGTGCTGCTCGGGCTGATCTATTCCGAAACCCTCGCGCGCGGGGCCCCGATCTCGACCGCGGACGCGGGTCGCTACGTGACGCGGCGGCTCGGTTCGAGAGCGGCCGAAGGGACCGGCTCCTCCGAACGGGAAGCCGCCCGGGCGCTCCGTTCCCTGGCGCGGGAGTTCGACGCCAATGTGGTGGTGGACGAGAGCGGAGACGAGCACTTCGACTTCTCTGCGATCACGCGGCAGTACGCGGCGGGGGAGCTGGTCAGGTCCAACACGCGACTGGGAGAGATCGGCAAGGTCGTCTTCGCCACCGATGACGATTCGATCACCGAGTCCGAACGCGACGCCCGCCTCTTCGATCGCGCTCTGGCGGATTCGAAGACCGATCTCTCGCGCTACGTCCGGAGCGCGGAGAGCGTGGACTACCGGGACGACTTCGCGGGAATGGCATTCGACGCGGAGTTGGCGCGGGGGTGATCCGAACAGGCGTCGACGTTCTGCTGGGTGAGGACGACGGCGCACTCGGCCGTGAACTGAAAGGCCGACGTCTGGGCGCGATCGTCCATCCCGCCTCGGTCACGGCCGACCTCGTGCATACCGCGCAGGCTCTCCTCGACGCCGGTTTCCACCTGCGGGCGCTTTTCGGACCCCAGCACGGCGCGCGCGGCGAGAAGCAGGACAACATGATCGAGTCCGACCACTTCACCGACCCCGCCACCGGACTTCCGGTTCACTCCCTTTATGGAGATGTGCGGCGTCCCACGCCGGAGATGCTCGACGGGCTGGATGTGGTGATCTGCGACCTGCAGGACGTGGGCGTTCGGGTCTATACGTTCATCTGGACCATGGCGCTTGCCATGGAGGCGTGCGGCGAGGCCGGAGTCGGTTTCGTGGTGCTCGACCGCCCCAACCCGGTGGGATGCCTGGCGAGGGAGGGGCCGCTGCTTCGTCCGGGATTCGAGTCTTTCGTGGGGCTGCACCCGCTCCCGCTTCGTCACGGCCTGACCTGCGGCGAGGTCTCGAGGTGGCTGGTGGGTGAGCGGGGCGTGGAGTGCGAACTGGAAGTCGTGCCTTGCGAAGGGCTCGAACGTGCCACGATCTGGTCCAAGACCGGGATCTCCTGGGTCATGCCCAGCCCCAATCTGCCGACTCCGGACTCGTGCGCCGCCTATCCCGGCATGGTGTTGCTGGAGGGCACGAACCTGTCGGAGGGCCGGGGGACGACGAGACCCTTCGAGCTGGTGGGAGCGCCCTTCATCGACGGACCCGCACTTGTCGCCCGGCTCGACCGGGCCGAACTTCAGGGCGTGCGATTCCGCCCTTGTCACTTCGAGCCGACCTTCAACAAATTCGTCGGCGAGACCTGCGGCGGCATCCAGCTGCACGTGACCGACCTCGAGCGATTCCGGCCCGTCCGCGTCGCCGTCGAGCTTATCGCTGCGGTCAAGGAGCTCTGGCCGGCCGGTTTCGCCTGGCGCGAACCCCCCTACGAGTACGAGGAGACCCTCATGCCCATCGACATCCTTTGGGGCTCCGCCGGGTTGCGAACCGCTGTGGACGAGGGTTCTTGCCCGGACGCCCTGCTCTCGGAGGCGGACGACCTGGACCGCTTCGGCCGGGAGGTCGAACCCTACCTGCTCTACGTGTAGCGGCGGCCGGCGCCGGGGGTTCGTTTAGCCTTGGCGACCGAGGTTCAGGCCGTCGGCAACGGGCGAGCGGGACGCTTCGTCGGCCGGTGTCTCGGGAGGTACACCGCTTTCCCCGGTGCATGCCCAGAAACGCTCCATGTCCTCCTGGATGTGCAGATCGAGGGTCTCCCCAGGGTCCACGGTCAGTGTCGGGGTCCTGCAACGCGGTCCCGCAAGCACGTCGATCTCGATGTATAGAGGCTGGTCGATCTCGAACGGGATCGAGAAGGCTGCGTCGCGCTTGCCTGTGACCGAACCGATCAGGTGGCGCCGGCCGGGGGTCACCGCGTAGAGCCGGGCGTCGTTGAAACGGAGGTTCTGCACGTGAAGCCGCACCGAGTTCTCACCGACCGGGTCGCGGGTGAACGGGTCCTCCACCCCGACCGTGCGCCCCGGTCCCCCGCAGGCGGCGAGCGCCATGACTGCGGAGGCGAGGACGACGGAGGTCGGAAACGTTCTCATCTGATCGCCTCCGGCATTCGCTCCCTCAGCTCCTCGAGGTCGAGGGCCCAGACGCCTCTCCCGTGGGTTCCGGCGATGAGCATGTCGCTGGGGTGAACCACCAGGTCGTGCACGAAGGTGCTGGGCAGATTCCCCAGTACGTCCCACGACTCGCCGCGATCCATGGAAACGTAGGCGCCGACGTCGGTGCCCAGGTAGAGGACCTCGGGATTTTCGGGATCTTCGCGGATGATGTTTACGGGACCGACCGGGATCCCGTCGGCGATGCTCTCCCAAGTGGCGCCGTAATCCGAGGAGCGCCAGGCGTAGGGGCCGTAGTCGTCGTTACGGCGCCCGTTCTGGGTCACGTACGCCCTGCCCTCCACATGCTGGGAGGCCACGACCTCCGAGGTGAAGCGACCGGGGTGGAGTCCGGCGGTGATCTCCGTCCACTCGCCGCCGTCGTTCATGCTCGCATGGACCCGGCCGTCGTCGGTGCCCGCGTAGAGCAGCCCCCTGCGCAACGGCGACTCGGCGAGCGCGACGATGGTCTGGTACTGGATGTCGCCGATCTTGTCGGGGTCGTTGTAGGAGAGATCGGGCGAGATGCGCTCCCAGGTGTCGCCGCGATCCGTGGACTTGAAGACGTGCTGCATACCGTGGTAGATCGTGTTGGGATCGTGGGGCGAGATGATGAAGTGCGCCAGCCACTGCCCTCTGAGCGGTGGCTCGCCTTCTGCAGCCTGCGGAATGATCGACTCCGTCTCGCCGGTGGCCAGGTTGGTGCGACGTAGGCTGCCGTAGAAGCCGGCCGAGTAGACGATGTTCGGGTCCCGGGGATCGACGGCGTGATGGCTGCCCTCGCCTCCCGGCGCCCGGTCCCACGCTATGGGGCGGAGATTGTTCCGACCTCGGGAAAGATCGACCTCCGCGCTGAAGGAGCCGTGGTCCTGAACCGAGCCGTAGACTCTGAACGGCGTGCCCGTGTCGACATTCACGTTGAAGAACTGGACCATGGGCAGATCGACGAAGAAACGCCAGTTCTCACCCGCGTCGTACGAGACGTAGACCCCACCGTCGTTGGCGTTCACCAGATAGTCCGAGTTGTCGGGGTCGATGAAGAGGCCGTGATGGTCGCCGTGCATTCCGGTCAGCCTTCGGAAGGAGGCGCCGGCGTCTTCGGAGACGTTGAGCCCGAGCCCCATCACGTAGATCCGGTCAGGGATGTTGGGATCGACGCGCATCTGGCCGAAGACCCAGCCGTAGGTGGCGGAGAGTCCCTCCATGTAGGAGTCCTGTTGCGACGTCCGCCGCCATGACGCACCTCCGTCGTCCGAACGATAGACCGTCGCTCCCCGGATGACGTCCCCCCGGGGCCTGCCGTAGGAATCTGTCTCGGTGGTGTCCGCCGGGCGGGCGCTCTCGTAGTTGTCGACGAAGGCGTACACGGTCTCCGGCTGCGACATCGCCAGATCTAGGCCGATGCGGCCGCGGTAGCGGGCTTCCGGAAGCCCATCGTTGATCTGCGCCCAGGAAGCGCCGCCGTCGGTGGTCTTCCACACGCCGGATCCGGTGAAGTGGTCGTCCGAGCCGGTGAACGCGGGCTCGTTGCGGGGATCGTTGAAGGCTGCCCGACGACGTTGCCAGGTGGCCGCGTAGAGCGTGCTCGGGTCGTCTGGGTGGATCACCAGGTCGATCGCCCCGGTCATGTCGTCGACGAAAAGGGCCAGCTCCCAGGTCTCGCCCCCGTCGGTCGTCTTGTAGACGCCGCGCTCGGGGTTGTCGCGGTACTCCTGCCCGCTCGCCGCCACCCAGACCGTCTCGGGATCGGCGGGGTGGATGACGATGCGGGCGATAGTACCGGTCTCGGTAAGACCCATGTGCTCCCAGGTGTCGCCGCGGTCGTCCGAGCGGTAGATGCCCATGCCGGCGTGGGAGGAGCGGAAGATGTTCGCCTCGCCGGTTCCCACCCAGAGAATGTCATGGTCGGAGGGCGCGAGAGCGATGTCGCCGATCGAGGTGGTGAGCTGTTCGTCGAATAGCGAGGTCCAGGTGACACCTTCGTTGTCGGTCCGCCACACCCCGCCCGAGGCCCCGGCGGCGTAGATGGTGTAGGTCTCGCCCCTCGGGACAGCTACCGCGATGTCGGTCGAGCGCCCGGAGATGTTGGTCGGCCCCAGGTGTTGCCACTCGATCTCGCCGAAGGGTGAGAGCTCGACCATGGCGCGGTGTCGCTCGAACTCTTCGAGTCGCTCGGTGGCGGACATGCGTTCCTGGGCACCGGTCGAGCCGGGGAGCCCGGTGACGGATAGGAGCGCGGCCAGTGCGAGCGTCGCGGTCGGAAACGCGGTTCGGATGGTTCGGTCGGGTCTGATCATAGCGTTGGTTGCCTGGCTCTTTCGGTTCCTGGT
>LXNJ01000419.1_pt1 | contig 30528 bp, 23 predicted proteins | sample 809081 | NCBI WGS metagenome assembly LXNJ01 (sample SAMN04870510, study PRJNA318959) | sponge metagenome | biome: sponge; feature: marine sponge reef; material: water | host: Petrosia ficiformis | place: Greece: Milos, Mediterranean Sea | collected 2013-05-29 | depth 5-7 m | reverse complement strand
GACCGCCTCTCGGCGGTCGATGCCGGCCGGAGGCCGGCGCTCCGAGTGAGGGCGGATTCGATTTCGACCGCCTCGCGGCGCCCGATGCCGGCCGGAGGCCGGCGCTCCGAGTGAGGGCGGGATTCGATTTCGACCGCCTCTCGGCGGTCGATGCCGGCCGGAGGCCGGCGCTCCGAGTGAGGGCGGATTCGATTTCGACCGCCTCGCGGCGCCCGATGCCGGCCAGAGGCCGGCGCTCCGACCTACCGGGTCCGCACCGGATCGGCGGGGCGGGGTGGGAGCGGGCGCGGATCAGCCTCGACCGCCGCCATGACTTCGGCGATGGCGCGTTCGAGCTGGGGGTCGCCCCCCTCGATGACCGACCTGGGGTCGTTCTCGACCTCGATGTCGGGGTCCACGCCGTAGCCCTCGATCACCCACTCGCCTTCGGCGGAAGCGAAACCGAACTCGGGGACGTTCACCCCGCCGCCGTCCATCAGGGTCCCGCGGTTCGTGATCCCGATGACCCCTCCCCAGCTCCGCTTGCCGATCAGCGGGCCGAGGCCGGCCTTCTTGAACATCGCGGGGAAGATGTCGCCGTCCGAACCCGAGTTCTCGTCGAGCAGGCAGACAAGATGGGGCGGCGGGACGACGCCCGGATAAGTGCTGGCCGCCTCGCTGGTCCGCGAGTAGCCGAGCGACAGGATCTCGCGGCGGAAACGCTCGATGAGCATCTGGGAGATGTTCCCGCCGCCGTTGCCGCGGACGTCCACGATCATCCCCTCGCGGCGCACCTGGCTGTAGTACCACTTGATGAACTCGCGGATGCCGTTCGCGCCCATGTCGGGGATGTGGAGGTAGCCGATCCGGCCTCCCGTCGCTTCCTCGACGCGCCGCCGGTTGGCCTCGATGTTGTTCAGGTAGATGAGCGGGTCCTCGTCGGCGACCGGCTGGAAGGTCGCCTTGCGGGCCCCCTCGAACGTCGGCTCGGAGTTCACCGTGAGCTCGATGGGACGGTTCGCCTTGTGGAGGAGCTGCCGGTAGGGGCTCTCGTCCCCGCGCAGCTCCACCCCGTCGATCGCGAGCAGGTAGTCGCCCTCGGAGACGTTCACCCCGACCTCGCGGAGCGGTGAGCGGTAGCGCGGCTCCTCGTTGTGTCCCTCGAAGATCCCCGTGATCCGGTACCGCCCGGCGTCCACGTCCCAGGCGAAGCGCGCCCCCGGGAAACCGGCGCCCGGCCGGTCGGGGATCTCCATGTCGCCTCCCTGGATGTAGGCGTGCGAAACCTGGAGTTCCGCGATCATCTCGGTGATCACGTAGTTCAGATCGGAGCGGTGCTCCACGTAGGGGAGCAGCGAGCGGTAGCGGGCGCGGAGGTCGTCCCAGTCGTGGCCGTGCAGGTTCTCGACGTAGAAGAAGTCGCGGAATCGCCGCCACACCTCGTCGAAGATCTGCACCCACTCGGCCTTCGGGTCCCGGTCGGCCTCGAGCCCCGCGGTGGAGACGGTCTTCTTCGTGCCGGCGCTGTCGGTCCCGATGTTGTAGCGGTGGAAGGAGTTTCCCTGCCGGACCACGACCATCTTCCCGTCCCCGGTCACCGCGTATCCCGAGATCCCGCTGTGGAGCGTCCCTTCCTTCCGCGCCTTCAGATCGAAGACCCTCAGCTCCGGCGGGCTCGCCGGGCTCCGGCCGTAGAAGGGCGGCGCGGTGCGGGCGTACAGCAGGAAACCGTCCACGGCGGCAAGCCCCTGGTAGTTGTCCTCGTCCACCGGCACCCGCATGACGCGCTCCTGAAGGCCGTCGAAGTCGATTTCGACCGGGCCTTCCGCATCCTCGGCGTCCTCCGCGCCGCCGCTCTCGCCCTCAGCGTCGTCCGCCGGAGCCGGCTCCTCGTCGCTCTCCGGCGGGAAGAGATGCGGAACGTCCGGGCGGAGCGCCACCGCGTAGATGCCGCTCTCCCGGTCGAGCGCGTAGTTCCACTCGAAGTCGGCGATCTGGGGCTGGAACATCCGGTCGCTGATGTAGAAGAGGTAGTTCCCCCCGGCCCCCCACGCCGGCGAGAACTCGTTGAAGTAGGACCCCGTGACCCGGCGCAGCTCGCCGTCGCCCGCGGACCAGATGTAGATGGACGAGAACCCGCCCGGGTCGTTCAGGCTCATCGCGAGATGGCCGCTCCGGGGCGACCAGGCGTAGTCGTTCACCTGGCCGTGCTTTTCGTCCGCGACCTCGACGATCGTCCTGTCGGCCACCGTCACCACGAAGAGCCGGCCCTCCTTGTCGGAAAAGGCGATCCGGCTCCCGTCCGGTGACCAGCTCGGGTTGTAGCGCATCGCCCGGCCGCGTTCGGTGAGCTGCTCCGCCTCGCCGCCCGACTGGGACACCACGTAGATTTCTTCCTCGCCGGTGGCATCGGAGATGTAGGCGATCCGCGTCCCGTCCGGGGACCAGGCGGGCCACTTCTCGTGGGCGCCCGGGGACGCCACCACCGTGCGCGTGACCCCCTTCTCCACCGGCACCGAGAAGACCTCGCCGCGGGCCGCCACCACCAGGCGCTTCCCGGTGGGCGAGATGTCGAAGTGCTCGATGTTCCCGGCGGCCGAAACGCGCGACGGGCGGCTGTGAAGGCCGTCGGTGGGAACGGTGATCTCGATGGACGCCGGCGCCCCGTCGCCGTTCGTGTCGAGCAGGTGCAGGGTTCCCGCCTGCTCGAAGACGATCCTCCCCGAGCCGTCGCTTCCCGGCCAGCGGACGTCCCAGGTATCCGAGTTCGTCCAGGTCCGGGTGTCGCCGCTCTCGGTGTCGTAGGAATAGAGATTGTTCGTCCCGCCGCGATCCGAAGTGAAGAAGATCCGCGAGCCGATCCACATCGGATCACGGTCGGAGCGCGGATCGTCGGTGATCTGCGTCACCTCGCGCGTCGCGTGATCGAAGATGTAGAGGTCCTGCGCCCAGCCGCCGGCGTAGCGCTTCCAGGCGCGGAAGTCCCGGAAGAGCGGCGAATAGACAAGCCGGCTCCCGTCGGGAGACCAGGCCCCGGCGCCCGCGCGGGGCATGGGCAGCGCGGTGGGGAGTCCCCCGCCCTTCGCGACCTCGTGGAGCCTCCCCTCGGCGACCCCGTTTCCGTCGCGGAGCGAACGGAACAGGATCCTCTCGCCGTCCGGCGACCAGTCGTAGACGATGTTGTCGTGTCCCCAGCGGGTCGGCAGCGGCCCGGTCGCGGGGTAGAACGTCAACTGCTTGGGCGCACCACCGCCCGAGGGCATGACGTAGACCTGTTCGTCCCCGTCGTACTGCCCGGTGAAGGCGATCTCGCTTCCGTCCGGCGAAAACCGCGCGAAGAGTTCCCGCCCGGGATGCGAGGTGAGCCGCACCGCAGTCCCACCGGCAGTGGACGCCGACCACAGGTCTCCCGCGTAGGTGAAGACGACGCGGTCCCCGTGGATGTCGGGGAAGCGGAGAAGCCGGGTCTGGGCGGCGGCGGGGTGCGCCAGCGCCGCGAAGGCGGCGGCGATCAGGAGGGTGGAGAGGGTGCGCATCTTGATTTCCTCGTTGAATTCGGGTTTCGAGCCTGCGTTTCACCGAAGGGCGCGGCTCGGCGTGCGAAACGAAGCGTGTCCGGAATCGTTCCGTCGCGGGCCGACAGGCCGGTGAAACGGATTCTCGCCGCAACGCTTCACCGTCCGGAATGGCGCGCATACACTCCGCCTTCCGGGGGGGTAGCCGATGACGCGTCTGCTGGCGGTACTACAGAAGGAGTACCGGCGGGTCGTTCCGGTGGGGTACTCGGTATCCGATCTCACCACGGACCTCTCAGCGGGCCTCACGGTATCGGTGGTCGCCCTTCCCCTGGGCCTGGTCGTCGCCATCGCGGCGGGGGCGAGCCCGGACAAGGGCCTCGTCGGCATCATCATTGGCGGGGCGGTCATCGCGCTCTTTACGGCCAGCCGGTTCCAGATCGGCGGCCCCACCGAGGCCTGCATCCTGATCGCGGTGGTGGTCATCGAGATGTTCGGCTACGAGGGCCTCCTCGCGGCGACGCTGCTGGCCGGACTCTTCCTGCTGGGGATGGCCATCGCCCGGGTGGGGATCCTGATCGAGGCCATGCCGCAGGCGGTCATCACCGGCTTCGTGACCGGGATGGGGCTGATCATCTTCACCGGACAGATCGTGCCCTTCCTGGGGCTCGCCGGTTCCGTGCATGCCCACGACCACGGAGGCGCCGAGCACTCCCACTCGTTCCTGTTCATCATCGAGGGCGTGACGAGCCGGCTCGGCAACTTCGAAATGACCACCTTCCTGGTGGGCGCCGGCTCGCTGCTCGCGGTGGTGCTCACCAAGCGCTACCTGCCGAAGCTGCCGTCCTACGTGATGGGCCTCGCGGCAGGCGCCCTCGCGACCTTCTTTCTCCGGCTCGACGTCGCCACCATCGGCGGCACCTTCGGGGAGCTGCCCAACCGGCTGCCGCTGCCGCTGATCCCCTCGATGGAGTTCTGGGTGCCCCTCCTGCCCTACGCGGTCGCCATCGCCTTCCTCTCGAGCGCGGAGTCCCTGCTCGCGGCGTCGATGGCCAGCCGGTCGCGCGGCGTCCCCAGCCGTCCCAACCGCGAGTTCACCGCCCTCGGCATCGGGAACATCGCGACCGCCATCTGGGGAGGGTTCCCGGTGGGCGGTTGCGTGGCGCGCACCGCGACCTGCCTCGCCTCCGGAGCGCGCTCCCCGCTGGCCGGCCTCTTCCACGCGATCTTCGTGGCGCTCTTCGTCCTGTTCTTCGCCTGGGCGCTCGAGTTCATCCCGCTGACCTCGCTCGCGGCGGTGCTGCTGGTGGTCGCCTGGCGGATGCTCGAAATCGACCGGATGAAGGTCATCTGGCGCGCCCCCATCGGCGACCGGATCATCCTGTTGGGGACGCTCGGAACCACTCTCTTCTGGGATCTTCGCTTCGTGCTGCCGGTGGGGCTGGCGCTCGCGGCGGTCATCTTCATCCAGCGCGTCTCGGGGATCTTCGAGGTGCGGCGCGGCGACGCGGCGCTCTTCGATTCCGACGAGCTGGTGATCCCGAGACCGCTGCCCTTCGAGATGCCGGACGGCGTCGAGATGTTCACCTTCCGCGGGGCGCTCTTCTACGGCACGGTGAGCAGCCTCTCGGACCTGCTCGCCCGGGCCGCGGACGAACGGCCGGCGTGCGTCTTCGGAATGCGGAACGTGTATTTCATCGACCCCACCGCGTGCCTGCTGCTGAGGGACCTGGCGCGCGCCCTGGGCCGGAGCGGGACGACCTGCTACTTCTGGGGAATCCAGCCGGAGGTCGCCGAAGTCATGCACGCCACCGACTTCAAGCCCGAGGAGGGCATCCACTTCTTCCCTGATGCGGCGAGCGCCGTCGAGGCCGCCAGCGAGCGGGCTGCCGCGGTGGGACATTCCGACTGAGCCCAGGATGGAAAGACGCACCTTCCTCGGCCTGATGGCCGCTGGCCTGGCCGCCCGGGACTCGGCGCGAGCCCAGGCCTCCCGGCAGCCCCCGCGCAATCCGGCGATCGACGACCTCTACGACCGGTCCGTGGTCATCGATTCGCTGGCGGTGGGCTACGAGTGGGACGACGTCGAATACGCCGCCGTCAAGGAGTCCGGATACACCGGGATCCAGACCACCCTCTCCAGCAACAACTTCCAGGTGGCGGCGCGGGCGCTGGCCGAGTGGCGCCGGCGCATCCGCGAGAACCCGGACAAGCTGGTGCACGCCACCAGGGCGGCCCACATCGAGCAGGCGAAGGCCGAGGGCAAGATGGCGGTGGTGTTCGGCTTCCAGAACGCCACCATGCTGGAAGGGGTGCTCGACAACCTGGACCCGCTCTACGATCTCGGGACCCGCTGCATCCAGCTCACCTACAACTCGCAGAACCGCCTCGGCAGCGGCTGCACCGAGCGGGTGGACGGCGGCCTCTCCGATTTCGGCGTCGAGGTCGTCGGGCGCATGAACGAGCTGGGCATCATCGTGGATCTCTCGCACTGCGGCCGGCAGACCTCGATGGACGGGATCGAGGTCTCCTCGCGCCCCGCGGCGTTCACCCACACCTTCTGCGAGGCGATCTACAACGACCACCCGCGCGCCAAGACCGACGAGCAGATCCGCGCGATGTCCGACAAGGGCGGGATCACCGGCATCGCGAGCCTCGGCTACTTCGTCGGTCCCGATCCGGACACCTCGCTCGATGACTACGTGAACCACATCCTGCACGCGGTGGACGTCGGCGGGATCGAGCACGTGGGGGTCTCCACCGATCACGCGATCCGCGGGCTGAGGTCCTGGGCCACCCGCGAGAACTGGTACGAGCCCCGCCTGAGGAACTTCAAGCCGAGTTACCGCGTCCGCTGGCCTCCCTTCATCGAGGGCCTCGACGAGCCCGAGCGGTTCCGCAACGTAGCCCACGCGCTCGATCGCCGCGGCGTCGCCGAGGTGGACATCGCGAAGATCCTGGGCGGCAACTGGATGCGGTACTTCCGCGACATCTTCGGGGGGTAGGGAACGCCTCCGCGGCCGCAGCCCGCGGAACACCACCACCCCGCCCCGCCTCAAAAACCGAAGCGCCCTGGAACGCCGGCTTCAGCCGGCACCCGCGGCCGCAGCCCGCGGAACACCACCACCCCACCCGCCTCAACAATCGAACCGGCTTGGAACGCCGGCTTCAGCCGGCACCCGCGGCCGTAGGCCGCGGAACACCACCACCCCGCCCCGCCTCAACAACCCGAAGCGCGAAGGACGGCCACCCGGCAGGACCTCATGGCCCCGGTCCACCAGCCCCTTGGCGATGGCGAGACCGATGCCCCGATTGGCTCCGGTCACGAGCGCGCGCTTCATTTCGTCCGGCCCCATCGGCGGTCGGCGTCCCCGTCGGCACAGAGGGTGGTGGGCTCGCCCGTCTTGCCCTCCACGATGCGATCGATCCGCGCCCACACTGCGATGATCCTCATCGTGGAACGATGAAGGAACGAGCAGCAGCCGGCCCGCGGGGCCGCGATCCGCACCCCGCCAATCTGCGTGAAGCGCCGCCGCCGGATGGTGATGCCTTCCCCACGCCCTTGATCCTCGACGGGGGCCTCGCCACCGAACTCGAGGCCGACGGCTTCGACCTGAACCACCCGCTCTGGTCGGCGAAGGTGCTGATTGAGACTCCCGGCGCGGTCCGCGCCGTCCACTCCCGTTTCCTCGAAGCCGGCGCCGACTGCATCATCTCGGCCACCTACCAGGCGAGCTTCCCCGGACTCGCGCGCTACGGGCTCTCGGACAAGGAGTCGGAGCGGCTGTTCCGTTTCGCGGTGGAGCTCGCGGCGGAGGAACGAAACCGCTTCTGGCGGGATTCGGCGAACCGGGAGGAACGGCAGCAGCCGCTGATCGCGGCCAGCGTCGGTCCCTACGGAGCGTTCCTGGCCGACGGCTCGGAATACACCGGCGACTACCGAATCGACGACGCCGCTCTCGCCACTTTCCACTGGCGGCGACTCGACGTCCTCGCCCGGTCGGGCGCCGATCTGCTCGCGATCGAGACGATCCCCTCGGCGCGCGAGGGGCGGGTGCTTCGCCGGCTTCTCGAACGGCTCGAGGATCCCCCGGCAGCCTGGATCTCCTTTACCTGCCAGGACGGTGCCCTCCTGTCCGACGGGACGCCGGTGGAGGAAATCGCGGCCGAGTTCACCGACTGCGGCCGGGTCGCCTGGGTGGGCGTCAACTGCACCGGCGCCAGGCACCTCGCCGAACTGATCCCGAAGTTCCGGGCCGCGAGCGGAAAGCCCGTGGTCGCCTACCCGAACGGCGACGGCCGCTGGGACCCGGTCCGGAAGGTCTGGGAGACGCCGGCGGAAACGGCGGACCTGCCGCAACTCGCCCTCGAGTGGCGGCGGCTCGGCGCCACCGTCATCGGGGGCTGCTGCCGCACCCGGCCCGCGGACATTCGGGCGATCCGCGGCGCCCTGACCGCGGACGCCGCCTGATTCCACAGACGGGCTCGACTCGCGGTGCGACGCCAGCTTTCCAAGCGGTCAGCCGAACCGAATGGTGGACGAACTGCAGGCCGGGACCAACAGCGGCGTGAGCGCATTCCAGGTCGCGAGGTGCCTACCACGAGCCCCATGTCCCTAGTGGCGCCAAGGTCAGGGTGGTTGCACGAAACGGAAGTCGAACCACACGCCCTGCATGTGTTCAAAGTCCCTATCCGTAGAGAGCAGAGTGGCTCTTGCCAGATGCGCCGTCGCAGCGAGCCACAGGTCATTCTTTCCCATTGTGCGCGACGGTTGGATCGGAGATTCGCCCGCCGGGCCCGGCTGTTTCCCCCGGCTCCAAGCCTCCATATGGGCATAAGTGTCAAGGAGCGTGCGGGACGCTACTGGTACTGGTTGTATGGCATTCAGGACGCTCTCCACCCGGGCTCGTTTAGTGCAACCCCAATTCCGTCGTTGAGAAATGGATAGCAGCTCACCATGACAGACGATTGACGTCAGGCGCAGCGCCGCATGGTCCTTAGCGCCGGAGGTGTCCAAGGCTGGCGATGGCTTGTCGATGACCAAACCGAGCAGAATCCCGGTATCGAGAGCGAGACGCGACACTGATCAATCCAGGTCAGCGAGCAGCTCCTCAAGGGTTTCTTCCCCCGGCCAAGCTTCCTCGAAGCGGGGAAGCGAACCTCCCGTGGTCCGTTGAGCGGATGCCTTGCTACCAAAAAGCAACCGCCTGCCATTGGGTTGGGTCGGGAGCGTTCGAAAGACGGCGTCGCCTTCGTGTGGCGTAGTGATGCGTTGGGCTTCGATCTTGCGCGGCATTCCGTCCAGCTTGTAATGGACTTTGCCCTCAACCGTTGCTTCATGACCCCAAAGATCCCGGAGAGCTTCGACATCGATGTACTCCCTGAGGATTTCTCCGCGTAGTACCGAGTTGGATGCCACTCGTAGCTGAAACTGGCCCTTCCGGTGCCCGATTTCATCGAGAATTCCGGTCACCACGCGGGGACGCGGCATTGGGATTTCCGAAATTCGTTCCTTGATGGCTTGTGCTGTTGAGCTCCCAATTTCGAGCGAGGTGCTCATGCTGTCGACCCGTTTGAGCCTACAGGTAGCGCCTGTACCAGGCAGGGCGTTGGCTAGCCCCTCTGCTGCATCCAACACCGCGTGGTCGAAGAGATCACCAGGAGCACCCGGATCAAGCACCTCCGAGACCGCCCGGGTGGCCAAGTCGAACGCCGTATCTTCGAGGTCGGGTTGCTCGCCCCACAACAATCCCGAGGAGAACTGATCACGTGCGGCAGCCCCGAGGGTTGGCACTGTTAGCTCTACGACGGTCGAACCGCCGCGGAGTCCCGTCATCTCCAGGTCAACGGCTGCTCTAAGCCAAGCCGGGACAGCCCCCTTTTTGCGCCCAGAACCCGTTGCTACGAGCCGGGTGGCACGCATGGCTGTGTTCCTGAGTGCGTCCACCAGCGCGACCAGGGTTGCCCACTTAACTGTTCCGGGCGACTGCGTCAGTCCTTGGATCTGAAAGGAATACTTCGCTCTATTACGGCTCATCGCGGCGCTATTCCTCCGGCAGGAGAGTAACAATCCCACGTGCGTCGATGGTCCCCGAGCAGGACACACCGGTCCATCCGAAGTCTCCAACTGCGGTCCCCGACGGGCCTCACCCACCGCTGCGGGAGTCGACGACCTGGCGCCACCGTCATCGGGGGCTGCTGCCGCACCCGGCCCGAGGACATTGGCGAGATCCGCGGCGCCCTGATCGCGGACGCCTGATCATTCAAGGGGTCCCGAGCTTGCGGAAGCGCTGGCGGTGGGTCCGGATGGTCACCTCCGTGCGGACGCCGTCACGGAGCACTCCGAGGTCCACCTCTTCCCCGGCGGAGACGTTCAGCCGCAGGTAGACGAGACAATCCGAGACGGTCGGGTCCGCCTCGACCCCGCCCACGGAGTAGATGACGTCGCCGGGCCGGAGGTCGTGGAGTTCGAGCACCTCGGCGCGGGGGTTGACGCGGGTGACCTCGCAGGCGAAGCCTGCGGGATCGAAGCCCAGGTCGCGCTTCCTCGCGCCCGTGAGCGGAGCGGTGGTCAGGTGGGTCTGGGGATCGATCGACCAGTAACGGTGGGCGATGTCCGAAACCCACCACTGCGGCGGCAGTTCGATCGAGAGATCAACCGGCCCCACCGCCGCGCGCTCGACGGTCAGGGAGAGGTGCGTAGCGCTCCGGTCCAGACCGTCGTGGACGTAGAGCAGGTCCCCGAACGTCAGGACCCGCCTTCCCGCGAAGTTCACGATGGCGTCGCCGGGGAGCAGTCCGGCCGCCAGGGCCGCTCCCTCGGCGCGCTCGACCACGAGGCCCCGCGGCACGTCGAGGTGGATGCCGAGGTTCCGAATGTCGGGCGAGCGGAACATCTCGCGCCGCTTGTCCAGCGTTCCCTCCCGCTCCCGCGCGGCGGCCCGGTAGTCCCCGATCATGTGGCATTCGACGCAGCGCCCCCGCTGCAGTTGCTGCTCCCGCAAGCGCTTCAGATGGCTGGGGAAGAAGGGCGGCGGCCGCGGCGACGCCGGCAACTCACCGGCGAGCCAGCGCTCGTGCTCCTCGAGGCCCGCCCGGAGCGCGAGCGCGAAGCTGTCCAGATCCAGATACGAGTCCGCCGAAACCGCGTCGCGGCCGCCGTAGCGCAGGTAGATCGCTTCGTCCGGGCTGACGATGAAGAAGTAGATCGAGTGATGCCAGTCGAAGTCGTAGAGGCCGACGTTGATCCGATTCATCCTCGTAATACGGGCGCGGACGAAGTTCTCGAGCAGACGTCCCCTCTCGGAATCTGGCGGCGACAGCACAACCTGTGCGTCGAATCGTCGGCCGCTGATTCAGGGCGAGCAGCGGAATTCGACCAGTAGCGGCCGTCCCGTCTCTTTCGCCAGCGCCAGCGCCTGCTCGTAGTTGCTGAGCCATTCGAGGGTGTCATCCCCGAACGGCTGATTCCCCACCGCCGCCACTTGTCCCAGAATGCTCAGCCCGACGAACAGGCCGGAAGCGGCGAGGACCGGGACGCCGAAGCGTCTCACGAATGGGTCTTGTTGCATGGTCAATCCTCCGCGCTACGCACTTCCGCCAGAGATTCGGGGTCCACAGAACGCCCGCCGCCGCGCGTCACCGGGACGCGCAGGCCGTCCACCATCGCGCACAGCCGGTCGGTACAGGCCTGCGCATCCACCTGGACCCAGCTCCCCGGATCCGCGCGCCGGACGCGGGCCGCGAAGAACGAGCGGTCCCCGAAACCCCAGGTGTACCAGCGGAGTTCGGGTTGCGAGAGCTCGGTGGGGGCCGTCTGCCGCCACGGCGCGGCCAGTTCGATCTCGGGTGACGGCGTGATCCGCGTCGGCAGTTCGGTGTCCGGCCTGGCCTTCCCCGTCACCTCGCGGGCGCGCTGCACGTTGTCCATCGCGTAGGTGTGCCAGCCGGGCTCGTGCCACACGTCCACGATGAGCCAGTCGCCCTCGACCCGCGCCGCGTAGCTCACCGCGAAGTTGTCGCCCAGCCAGACCTCCTGGCGCTCCGGTTCTCCGGTTTCCTGAGCGACGGCCGTCGCGGAGGTGCCGGCGAGCATCAGCACCGCCAGCAGGTTTGCGGGGATCAGGTCTTTCATGGAATCGCTCTCCCGTTCGATAGAGCTTCCGGCGGGTCCGGACGACCGCGTCCATGCGAACCCGCCAAACCGGGTTTCGCAGTCGTCAAAGTACCAGAAGCCACCGGCGCCTTCGGAACCGCTCCAACCCGGCGGGCGTATAGGGTCCGCACCAACAGGACTCACCGAAAGGAAACCCATGGCGATTCGACACGATTCCCCAGGCCGCCGTTCCATCCAGGTGGAGCGCGAAGTCCCCGGTACCCCGGAGCAGGTCTGGGCCGCCCTCGCCACCGGCCCGGGCATCTCGTCGTGGTTCTATCCCACGGATGTCGAGGAACGGGCCGGCGGCGTCCTCTGCTACCACACGGGATACCAGATGGACAGCGAGGCCAGGATCACCGTCTGGGATCCGCCGCACCGGTTCAGCCACGAAGGGACAGACTGCGGCGAGGACGGCCCGCCGACCCGTACCGAGTGGACCATCGAGCCGCGGGCGGACGGCCGCTGCCTCGTCGGCGTCGTGCACACCGTGTTCACCGAATCCGACGACTGGGACGAGTCGCTCCTGAGTTTCGAGGCCGGCTGGCCGCAGGTTCTGGCCATTCTGGACCTCTACCTCGGCCACTTCCGGAATCCGCCCGCGTCGATCGTGCGGGCGCTCGCCACGCTCGACGCTGGCGCGCACGACGCCTGGGTCGCCCTCCTCGGCGCGCTCGGCGCCGAAGGCCTCGCACCCGGCGCTCCGTGGAGCCTCTCCGCCCCCGGCGCGGCGGACCTCGCCGGCGTCCTCGAGGAGGCTCGGCCCGGCCGCCAGCCCTACGCGGTGTTCCGGCTCGACCAGCCCGCGCCGGGAATCGCGGCGGCGAGTACCTACAAGATCTCCGAGAAAGCCACGGCGACGCTCAGCCTCTACTTCTACGGCGACGATGCCCCGGCCGTGGCCGCGCGGGACGAGGCGGCGTGGCAGGCATGGATCGAGGATCGCATCAAGTCGTGAGGCGGTCCCCCCAGGCCACGAGTATCCTGATGGCGCGAACGAGAACCTCGATGCGTCGCGTGCAAGCCGCGTGGCGGCCCGTCGCGACCGCCGCTGCGGTCCTGTCCCTGTTCGCGGCCCCGCTGGCAGCCCAGTCAGGCCACAACCTCGAACGCCCCGCCCACTGGAAGGCCCGCTACGACGACGGCACGGCGGACTCGGATCGGCGTTACGTGGTGATGCGGCCCGGCTGGCACGTCTTCGCCGGCCCGGGCGGGCTGTTCTGGGATCCCGGGAGCTTCGCCTCCGGAACCTACGGGGTCAGCAGCACCATCTTCCTCTTCCCCGAGGGCGACCCGGAGCAGTCCGGCTCGACCCGGCTCGACAGCCCCTTCGGCCTGTTTCTCGGCGGGAGCGGCCTGGAGGCTGAGGGCGCCCGCTATGTCGCGTTCGAGCTGCGGAACGACCGCCATTTCCGCGTCGCGGAGCACGCGGGCGGCGCGGTCCACGACCTGGTGCCCTGGACGGCGCACGACGCGGTGGTCACCCTGGGCCCCGAGGACTCGGGACCCATCGAGAACGTGCTCGCCGTGGACGTGCGCGGGGACCGTACGGTGTTCTATCTGAACGATGCGCAGATCGCCGAGCTGCCGGGCGACCGGGTGGCGCTCGACGGCGTGATCGGGGTCCGCGCCGGCGCCGGCCTCAGCATCCACGTGACCGAGGTGGACATCGGCCCGAACCGCCGCGCGGAATAGCGAATCGAGCCGCCCTTGCCTTGAAAAAATGAATCTCTCCCGTGCAATTTCAAGGTAGGGGCAGCCTGCGACGGATCCCGCGCACCCCCGGCGCGGTCTCCCTCCTCTGCGCTCTGCTGCTCGCCGCGCCGGGCGCGCACACCCAGGACATGCTGGTTGTCCCCCTCGAGGGCACTGCCGAGACCAGCGCGAACGCGAGTCTCGGCGATCTTGACGGGGACGGCGACCTCGACATCGTGCTTGCGAAGGGCCGCCACTGGCCGCTCAAGGACTGGGTCCTGCTGAACGACGGCGCGGGCGGCTTCGCCGAACGCCATGAACTACCCGGCTCGGCGGACAACACCTATACCGCCGCGCTCGCCGATCTCGACGGCGACGGCGATCTCGATCTCGTGGTCGGGAACGACCGGCCCGACGACAAGCGCATCTACCGGAACGACGGGACCGCATCCTTCGTCCTCGCCGGAACCTTCGGAGAGCCCGAGTGGCCCACGCGGAACGTCACGGTGGCCGACCTGAACGGCGACGGCGGTCCCGAGATCGTCGTCGCCAACCGGGGCGGCGCCGAGAACCGGAGCGCGAACTACATCTGCGTCAATGACGGGTCCGGAGCGTTTCCCGAGTGCCGGGTCCTGTCCCGGAACTCGGCCACCACGATCGGGGACGGGGACCTCACGGGCGACGGCTTCGCGGACCTGTTCGTGCCGCACCGGGACGGGGGCCAGAGCTATCTCTACGTGAACGACGGCCGCGGCGGGTTCTCCGAAGCCCACGCGGTGGGCCCGGCCGAATCCGCGACCCGCGCGGTGGCCTTCGGCGACCTGAACGACGACGGGACGCTCGACATCGTGCTCGGCGATCAGCGCGGGGGCGGGGTGTGGCTCTATCCGGGCCGGGACGGGACCACGTTCGAGGAGCGCCGCCAGATCGGGGCCCCCGCAGACAACGCCTACTCGCTGGCAGTGGCCGATCTCGACCGGGACGGGAACCTCGACGTGGTGATCGGCAACCGCGAGGCGCCGGGCGCGATCCTCACGAACGGAGGATCCGGAACCTTCACCCGGACTCCCTTTGGCGACGCCGCGGGGGCTGTCTACGGGCTCGCGATCGGGGACGTCAACGGCGACGGCGCGCTCGACATCGTCGCCGGACGATCAGACGCGCCGAACACCCTCTACCTCGGCAGCACCCGTTAGTCGAAGCCGCGCCGGGCGGCAGGGGAAATTCCCTAACCGGGAACTCCCGGAGCGACGAAACGTGGCTGCCCCATCGCCTTCAGGTGCCGATAGTGCGATCGGAGCGCCGAAGCGAACGTGGGAAAGGACATGTAGCGAACCGAAAAGTCCCGGCAGGTCTCCTCGACGACGCGGCGGATGCGTGGATAGTGGAGATGACACACGTTGGGGAACAGGTGATGCTCGATCTGGGAGTTGAGGCCTCCCAGATACCAGGCCGCGATTCTGCTCCGGGGCGCAAAGTTCGCCGTGGTCTCCACTTCGTGAATGGCCCACTCCTTGCCGATGGCGCCCGACCTGGGGTCCGGTACCGGAAAGGTCGTGCCCTCGACCGTGTGAGCCAGCGAAAACACCGCGGCCAGGGTCACGCCGGCGATCAGATTGATGAACACAAAGACCGCCAGCACCTGCCACCAGCCATTGAAAAAGAGCGGGAGCACGAGGGCGTACCCGAGATAGAAGATCTTGGTCAGCCAGAAGGTAGCTTGCTGCGACTTGCTTGGTTTTGGCAGCGAGTAGTTGCCAATCCGCCCGGAGATGATCCTCTTGAAATCGCTGTAGATCACCTGCAGTGTCAACATGCTGTACATCGGATAGGCATACAGGTGCTGAAACCGGTGCCACGGCCGCCATTCCTGCAACTGGCTCCACCGCATGATGGCGTTGGTCTGAATGTCCGTGTCCATTTCCTCGACATTCGTATAGGTGTGATGAAGGACATTGTGCTTGTGCTGCCAGATCATCTGACTGGCTCCGATGAAACTCGCGGTGGAGCCCATGAGCCAGTTGATCTTCTTGTTGTCGCAATAGCTCCCGTGTGCGCCTTCGTGCACCAGGTTGAAGCCAACCAGAACCAGGGCCTGCGAGAGGGCAATCGCTGCGATGATCGTGGAGATGACGGACGTGGAGAAGAAAACCAGGAAGACGTACGAAGCGACCAGCGTCGTCAGGATGATCGCGGTCTTGGGCAGCATCCGCCAGCCTCCCGTTTTCCGAGTCTTGAGGTCCGGGAATCGCTCATGCACACGTTGTTTGAGCGTGGCGTAAAAGCCTACGTCGCTGTCAAAGACGATCTTCTTGTAGGTTGTTTCTGCAGTTGACATGAATGGCTACTCTCGATCTTGAGGGTTTTGCTGATTCGCCGGCCGTACCGGCGTCACTGGAACCGGCTACCGATCCCGTGCCTCCCAGGCGTCTTTCCCGTAAAGCGTGAACTCGTCCACCTCGAACCAGAACTCGCCCAGTTGCGATTCACCGCGCCGGGAGAGGTAGATCCCCGTGCAGTTGTTCCCGTCCCAGAGGGCGGCATCCTCGGGCACCGCGACCGGGACGAGTTCGTCCGCCGCGAGTTCCACGACCTGCCATTCCTCCGAGATCCCCACTTCCCGCCCGAAATCGACCCCGCTGCAACGGAAGGTCAACTCGAAGGCGTGACTCCCCCTGGCATGGAGCCGGATGCCGCCGAGTCCCTCCAGGCTGACCGGGACCCCGCCACGGTCGAACGGCTGGTACATCTGGGCGAGCGGGCCGCGGGCGGCGCCGGCCGCAAGCGTGCCGTCAACCCGGGCGGCGGCAGGAGTCGATGCCGCGCCCCCGGCGGCGAGAGAGAGGTCGGCGCTCGAGACGCCGTTCGTGAAGGTGTGCCAGCGGACCCCGGTGTGAGCGAAGAGGTCACCGTCCTCGAAATCATCGAAGGGCAGCACCTGATCGACCGCAAACACCTCGGGGAACGGGGATGAGGACGACGTCGCGGCGGCCATCGTCGGGGCGATGCCGTCGCGGATCGCCACCAGGTGGCTTGTCGTGCGGATGAAGAGCTGCCCCTCGGAGATCGCCGGGGTGGCGAGACACACCTCGTCCATGGTGTTCGTCGCGAGTTCCTCGTACTCCGGGCCGGCGCGGATGACGAAGATGTCACCGTCCTCGCTCGTCAGGTAGATGCGGCCGTCGGCCGCGACGGGCGAAGCGGTGTAAGCGCCGCCCCGCTGGCCGATGCGCCGCTTGTACACCCGCTCGCCGCTCGCGGCGTCGAACACGGTCAGGACGCCGTTCGTCGCGACCACGTAGAGATAGCCCTGGTACACGAGCGGCGAGGCCATGTACGGCCCGTCGCGGGGCGAGCTCCAGGCGACGTGGTCGTTGGAGCGCGTCCCTTCGGCCAGTGAGATGTCGCCGCTCGCGCCGGTACGGATCGCGAAGATCGGGCGGATCCGGTAGCCGCTCGTCAGGTAGATGAGCTCCCCGTCCACCACCGGGGTGGGGGTGGTGTTGAACGAGCTGCCCGACATGCGCCAGAGCTCCTCGCCCGTCCTGGGGTCGTAGCCGAACATGGTGCCGGCGCCGTTCGTGATCAACTCGGTCCGCTCGGCGCCCGCGTGGACGGTGGGCGTCGAGAAGGCGGAGATCACGTCCCGCTCGGTCCGCCAGACTTCCTCCCCGCTGGCCACGTCGAAGGCGGTGATGAAGGAGCCTTCCTGCTGGTCGGCCTGCACGATCACCAGGTCCTCCCAGATGATCGGGGAACTGGCGGCTCCCCACTGGTAGGTGTCGTCGTAGGAGGCGCCCGAATCCAGCGGACCGAGGTCCGCCTCCCAGAGGAGCGCTCCGTCGAAGTCGAAGAGGAACAGGTTGCCGGTGGCCACCAGCACGGCGACGTGTTTCCCGTCGGTGGCCGGCGTCGCCGAGGCGTAGCTGTTCTTGGGGTGGCGCTGGATCTCCGGAGCCTCGCTGACCGCTTCGCGCACCCAGAGCACGTCTCCGCCCTGGCGGTCGATCGCGTACACGAACCAGGTGTTCCGCTCGCGGTCGGAACGGCGGTCCATCCGCCCGTCCGGTCCGTAGCGGAAGACGGGATCGGGGTCTTCGCTGACCGCGGTGGTCAGGAAGATCCGGTCACCCCAGATCACCGGGCTCGAATGTCCGAGGCCCGGAACCGGAGTCTTCCAGAGGATGTTGTGCCCGGTCACCGCATCCCAGAGCGTCGGCGGATCCTGCCCGTCGGCCACCCCGGAAGCCAGCGGTCCGCGGAACGACGGCCAGTGGAACCGGTCCCCGTCCCCCTGCGCGTGCGCCGTGGTCGCCACCACCAGGAGAGCGCTGCACGAGAAAAGGGTGAGCGAGCGAGGCATCAAACGAACGCGCAATCGTATCCGGGTCCGGGCGCTGCCGTTACCCCGGCTGTGGATTGGAGCGCCGGCCTCCAGCCCAGGCCTCCAGCCCGGCATCGCGGCCCGGGAGGGCCGCGGAATCCAATCACCTCACTCTCCTTCGCCCAAGACCGCCCGCAAACCACCCTCCTCTGACAGCACCACGGCTCGCAACGCCAACCTCCGGCACGGCAGAAACGGCTTGGAACGCCGGCTTCAGCCGGCACCGCGGCCCGGGAGGGCCGCGGACCAGTCACCGCCACCGTGAGCGGTGATGCCTACACGTGTGTCGTGCTGCGCGATTACAAGTGTTTTGCGCTGCGCCGCTATACGTGGGCGGCGCTCAGCTCGGCAGCCGGTTCCTTGCCGCCCTACTGCCCCACCCCCGTCGCGTCCCGTGCGGCACGAGCGACGATGTCCCGGGGGGAGGCCATGGCGGCGGCCTCGTCGCCGCCCACTTCGCCGAGCGCGGTCACCGTCGTCGCCTGGGCCCGGTAGCTGGAGTCGTTCCGGAAGCGCTCGATCAGGGAGTCGGCTCCCGCCGAGCCAGCCCGGTTTGCGGGACGGCGCCTACCGCTTCCAGGGATTGACGATCTCCACCCCCGTCTGGGCGAAGTCCCCTTCATTGCGGGTAACGATCGCGAGCTGGTGGTGGAGGGCGGTGGCGGCGATCAGGCCGTCGGCGGCCGGCAAATGGGGGATTCGAGCCGCCAACCTACCCCAGTTGTCGGCAACACCCGGACCGACCGGCAGAATCCGATCCTCGAACCAACGCGGCAGATCCACGCGCAACCACGCGGCGTTCCGTTCGCGCCGGCGTCCGACGGGCATGCTCGCAACGCCCTTGCGGATTTCGCCCAACGTCAGGACGCTGACGAACAGCGCCTCGGCGGGGGCGTGCCGAAACCAGGCAAAGACCGGGGCCGACGGTTGCGGTTTGATGAGTTCGGAAACGGCGCAGGTATCGACGAGATAGCTCACAGGTCCACATCGCGGGGCAACGAGCGGTCGCGCTTCAACTCCAGGTCCGTTCCAGCCAGCGGAGAACGGGCGAGGAACTCCGCAAGCGACGGACGCGGACTTTTCAGTCGGTCGTAGTCTTCGGGCGAAAGAAGGACCGCGGCGCGTCGGCCGTGGATCGTGATTGTTTGTGGACCCTGGGTGGAGGCGTCGCGCACCAGCGCACTGAAGCGGGCTTTCGCTTCCTGAACCTGCCAGACCCGCGGGCGGGTCTTGTATCTGACCATTCTGACCAGATTTATCGTAGTCAGTGAGGTCTCTCGAGGCAAGGTGAATTCCGTCGATCCTTACCCGGTCGCGCGGGCCGGTCCGCGAGCGGCGCGCCTTCTTCCCTGACCCGAACGCGCCTGCCGCAGGTGCGCTACTGCCCCGCCCCCGTCGCGTCCCGTGCGGCACGAGCGACGACATCCCGGGGGGAGGCCATGGCGGCGGCCTCCTCGATGACGGCCGCGGCCTCGTCGCCGCCCACTTCGCCGAGCGCGGTCACCGCCGCCGCCTGCGCCCGGTAGCTGGAATCGTTCCGGAAGCGCTCGATCAGGAACTCGGCTCCGGCCGAGGCACCCAGCCGGGCGACTGCTGAAGTCCGTACGTCGGACCTGGCGTCCTCGGCGGCGGCCGTCCGCAGCGTCGCGGCGTCCTCCGCGTCCCCCGGATCGAGACCTTCGACCGCCGCCTGCCGGACCGCCCAGAAGGGATCCGACGCGACCGCGGTCCGCAGTGCGGCCCGGGCCTCGCCGCCGCCCATCTCCCCGAGCGCGACCGCCGCCCGGCGCCGCCCGGCGCCGTCGTCATCCGCGAGCTGCGCCATCCACTCGTCCACGGATTTGTCGATGCTCAGCTCCGCCAGCAACACGTCGTCCGCGTCGAAGCGGACGTAGCGCGGTTCCTCGGCGGACGGGAAGCTGAGGTGCTGTTCCCGGCCTTCGAGCGTGAATGGGTGGACTTCCGAACCGGACTCCGTGACCACCCGCACCGACAGCGGCGCGCGGTACGCCTCCGGCACCGTGCCCATGCTCGCTTCGGGCCCCTGCACCTGGCGGATGTGCATCTCCACGGAATCCCCGTCCCACTCGGAGGCCATCTCCAGCACCGGGTGGCCCGGGCGGCGGAGCCACATGTCGATGAACCAGCGGATGTCCTGGTCCGTGGCCTCGGCGAACGCGGTGATGAAGTCCTCGGTGTCCACCGGCTGGAAGGAGTGCTTCTCCAGGAAGTGCCTGATGCCCGCCCGGAACTCCGCGTCCCCGGTGATGTGGCGGAGCAAGCGGATCAGCGCCGCGCCCTTCGGGTAGGTGTGGGCGTCGAAGTTGTCGTTCGGGCGGCGCCACTGGTTCGTGATCACCGGCCGGCGGACGGTCTCGGCCTGCCGCAGGTAGGACTCCCGCTTCCGGCGCATGTTCTCGCCGGCCTCGTCGGGGCCCAGCTCGTGGGCGTGCCAGAGGTACTCCGAGTAGGTCCCGAAACTCTCGGTCAGCCAGGTCTCCCCCCAGTCGCGGTAGGTGGTCAGGTCGCCCCACCAGTGGTGCGCCACCTCGTGGGCGACGAGGCCGTGGCTCGGGAAGTCCTGCTCGGCGCGCTCGTCGTGGATCGTGCTCTGGCCGAGCACGGTGGCGGTGGTGCTCTCGGCGCCGCCGCCGATCCCGGGGATGGTGATCTGGTCGTACTTGTTCCAGGGATAGGGGACGCCGAACTCCTCGTCGAAGAAGGCCATCATGGCCGTCGTCTTGTGGAAGCTGCGGTGGGCGTCTTCGACGTCCTTCGGGTACACCCAGTAGTTCACCGGAATGTCGCCGTGGAAGTCCTCGATGACCTCGTAGGGACCGGCGACCAGTACCGACAGGTAGGTCGGGTGGGGCTCGTCGAGCCGCCAGTGGTGCGTCCTCGTCCCCGGGCGGGCGCCCGGAGTGATCCCGAGAAGCGCTCCGTTCGAGAGCACCTTCCAGTCCTCCCGGACGGTGGCGAGCAGCTCGAAGGTGCTCCGGTCCGCCGGGTGGTCCACCGACGGATACCAGTGGCGGGCGCCCTCGGGGAACGAAAGGGTGTTGATGAGCTGGGGATTGGCGTCCGTCTCGTCCTTGAAGTCGAGTCCGAGGTCGTAGCTCGCCGGCATCCCGTACTGCGTCGCGTCCACGTCGATTCCGGACCCGCCGTAGTCGATCTCCAGCACGAGCGTTTCCCCGCTCGCGAGAGGCTCCGCCAGCGTGATCGCGAGAGTGCCGCCTTCGTGCGTGAAGTCGAGTTCCGCGCCGCCGGCGCGGACCGCGCGGACCTCGTACGTTGCGGCGTCCAGCGCGACCTCGGTGATGTCTTCCTCGGCCTGCAACCGGATCTGCACCTGTCCGTCCATGCTCTTCGTGGTCTCGTCCAGATCGAGCGCGACGCGATAGTGGAGCACGTCGAACGGCTCGTCGCGCTGCTCCCGGACCGGCCAGTCGGAGCGGTCCTCGTAGGGCGACTCCGCCGGCGGCGGTTCACCGGTCCCGCCGCCGCAGGCGATCAGGAAGAGCGAAGCGGCAAGAAGTCTACGAACCCACCGGGAGGATCCGGCAGCGGGAATCAAGCGAATGCCCATCAAGCGGAACATCGTACCCGGGGACGGCCGGAGCAGCTTGACACGTGAGCTTGGATATCCATTTGGGCCGGCATAGGATGTAGAACACTTCAATTTCAAGATACCATGACGGGATGGAAGCGAACCCCGTTCTGAGGAAGACGAGCGTGGAAATCGACGATCAACTCGTCGCCGAGGCCAAGCGCCTTCTGGGGACGTCGTCGATCAAGGACACGATTGACGGCGCGCTGCGCGAGCTCATCCAGAGGGAAGCGCAGCGCGAGGAGGTCCGGGCGCTCACGACAAAGGACTGCCTCGACCTCGCCGACGAAAGCGTCATGGCGAAGGCGTGGCGGCGCTGAGTTTCCGTCAGACCGCGTGCCGTACCTGATCGACAAGAGCGCGGTGGCGCGCATACAGCACCCGACCGTGCGAGCCCGCCTTGAGCCCATCATCGAGGCGAGGGAGGCTGCAACGTGCGCGATCGTGGACCTCGAGGTGCTCTACTCAACCCGGAACCAGACAGAACACGCACAGGTCCGAACGCGGCGCGCATGGGCGTATCGGCGCGTCGAGTTGACCGAGCCGATCTTCGAGCGGGCGATCTCCGTCCAGGGACTCCTCGCCGGACGCGGCCGTCACCGGCTGCCGATACCTGATCTGATCATCGCGGCCGCGGCGGAAGCGGCGGGCCTGACCGTGCTGCACTACGACGCGGACTTCGACGCGATCGCGGCGGTCACCGGCCAGACGATGGAATGGGTCGCGCCCCGCGGCTCGCTCTGATCGGGCCGGGTTGCCGCAGCGCTCCTTCCGGCGGCGACGCCGGCGGGATGCGGCTCGCTACCTGCCGAGGTCGATGTCCACGCCGACATGGACGGCGCGCGGCGTGCCCAGGGTCTCGATGGGGGTACGGGCCGAGATGATCTCGGCGTCGAGAAGGTTCTCGCCCGCGAGGAAGACCTGGAGCCGATCATTGACGGGATACATCACCCGAATTCCGACCGAGACGAATCCGTCCATCGGCAGTTCGTTCCGGTCGTCCTCGAACTGGTCGCCCATGAAACGGAGGTCGGCGCGCACCGAAACCGGGCCGTGCCAGGCGCCGCCCACCACGCCCTGATGGAACGGCACCTGCGGAAGCCGCAGTCCCGTCTCCTCCACCTTGGAGCTTGAGAACAGGTAGGCCGCGAAGAACTCGGAGTTGGCGTCGGGGTACACGTAGACCTCGGCTTCAAAGCCGCGCGCCCGGGAACGTCCGATGTTCTGCCGCTGGCGGAAGATGCCCTCGTCGGTCACCTCCAGGGTGACGTTCCCCACCGTGTCCCGCATCCAGTTCCAGTAGGCGTTCCCGCGCACCAGCATCTTCTCGGTCGGGTAGAAGTCGAGGCCACTCTCCGCTCCGTAGAGGGACTCCTCGCCGAGCTGGTCGTTCGCGGCCACCCGCACGTTTCCCACCCGGAAGGGCCGGTAGAGCTCGTTCAGCGAAGGCGCGCGGAAACCCCGGTAGGCCGAAGCGCGGAGCGTCGTGCTCTGGAGCACGTGGTAGCGAACCCCGAGGCGGGGGTTCACGCTGGCCTTGGCGCCAGCGTTCTGCCACAGGTCGAGCCGGCCATCGGCGAGGACCTCCAGCTCCGGCGTGAGTTCCAGCCGCTTCTGCACGAAGCCGCCGATCCGGTTCTGGGAGTGGTCGCCCCACGAAGTGCGGATCCAGTCGGCGCCCGCCTGCAGGCCTTCCGCGACCCGGGTCGTGAAGACCCCGCCCACCCCGGAGTACTCGAACATCTGTTGCGCCGTGGGGAATTCGTCGTTGCGGCCGGCGAGGATGCGCGAGAAATCGCTGTTCAGCCGGGAGTCCTGGCCGAACACCCGGAGGTCCCAGTTCTCCTGGGTGATGCCCCCCTCCAGCATCACCAGCCGGGAACTGTTGATCTGGATCGGAGTGCCGTTCCGGCGGTCCTCCGAGTAGTAGTTGATCGAGAAGTGGACCGGCCCGGACGTCGCGCGGCCGACCATGCTCCGAAAGTCCACTCCCGCGGGCCGATCGACCGCCCCGCGCTCCGCCTCCCGGATCCGGTGGTAGCCCTCGCTGTTCAGCATCCGCGCCGCCCCGACAACGGAAATCCCGTCGGCCTCGTGGGACCCCATCACTTCCGCGTCCTGGATTCCGAAGCTCCCGAGCTGTGCCCGGGCCCGCAGGAGGCCCGACTCCGGACGCCGCGAAAAGAGCTGCACGGTGCCGCCGAGCGCCGAGCTCCCGTAGAGGGGGCTCGCAGCGCCGCGCGCCACCTCGATGCGGTCGAGGAAGAGCGTCGGCATCCGGTTCCAGTACACCCAGTTGCCGAAGGGGTCGTTGAGCGGAATCCCGTCCCAGAGCACCAGCGTGCGGCTCGCTCCGCTCGGCCCGATCCCGCGAAGCGAGACCCCCGTGGTGGTGGGGTGGGAGATGAAGCTGGTGTTCCGCCGGAAGAGGCCGAACCCCGGCACCCGGCTGAGCGCCTCGTCCACCAGGGTCCCCGGTGAATTCGACAGATCCTCGCTGTCCACCGCGGTCACGAGTGCGATGGAGTCCACGATGGTTTCTTCGCCGCGGGTCGCGGTCACGACCACGGTCTCGGTGTGGGACCGGGGAGCGGTCTCCTCTTCCTCCTGGGTCTGAACTTCGGCCGCCTTCTCCGCGTCCTCGGCGGAATCTTCGTCCGGCGGCGAAACCGCGAACGCGGCCGCGGGCGGGGGCAGCGTCAGAACCAGCAAGAGCCCGAGCGGCAGGAAAAACCGGCCGGGATGCCTCGGGAGCGGAGGGCGGGCGGGGGGAGGATCCATGGGCGCGGGCGATGATACCGGGCAGCAGCAGCGGCGCCGCCGGCGCAATACTCCCGCCCATGATTCGCCTGATCGCCGCGCTCTCGCTCCTGCTGATGTCGGTCCCGGCGGCCGCGCAGCCGGCGGACTGGTCGAGGCCGTTTCCGGCTCACCGCGTGATCGGAAACCTCTACGCCGTGGGGACCTACGACCTGGCGTGTTTTCTCATCACCTCGGACGACGGCCACATCCTCATCAACACCGGACTCGCGGGATCGGCGCCGCTCATCCGGGAGAACGTCGAGTCGCTCGGCTTTCGTCTCGAGGACGTCCGCGTCCTCCTCACCATGCAGGCGCACTACGACCACGCGGCGGCCCTCGCCGAGATCAAGAAGGTCACCGGGGCGAAGCTGTGGGCGACCGCGGCCGACGCCCCGCTCCTCGAGGACGGAGGAGCCAGCGATCCGCACTTCCAGGGCGAATACACCTTCGCGCCGGTCCCGGTGGACCGGGTCCTTCGCGACGGCGAGGTGATCGAACTCGGGAGGATCCGGCTCACCCTGGTCGAGTCGCCCGGACACACCCCGGGAAGCGCCACCTACACCATGACCGTCAGCGAGAACGGCCGGGACTACCGGGTCGCCATCGCGAATATGGGCTCGATGAATCCGGGGCTCCGGCTCTCGAAAGATCCGACCTATCCGGGCATCGCCGGGGACTTCGCCAGGACGTTCCGGCGCCAGCAGGCGATGGAGGTGGACGTCTGGGTCGCGGCGCACGCGTCGCAGTACGGACTCCACGACAAGTACCGGCCCGGGGATCCCTACCGCCCGGAGACCTTTGTGGACCCGGGGGGTTTCCGGAAGCTGGTCGCGCACTACGAAAAGCTCTACCAGGAGCAGCTCGCGGCGGAGGGGCGATGAGCGGCGTTCCGGGCGGGATCTGAGCCACGGCGCCATGTCCGCGGATGCGGCGGTCGGGTCCGCGCGCCGCCTGGTCGCGGCGGCAGAGCACATAGTCGGCTTCACCGGCGCGGGGGTCTCGACCGAATCGGGGATCCCCGACTTCCGGAGCCCGGGCGGGGTGTGGGCCGGGAACCGGATCGTCGACTACCAGGAGTTCGTGTCCAGCGAGGCGGGGCGTATCGAGTACTGGCGGCAGAAGGCCGCGGCCTGGCCGGCCATGCGCGACGCGCGACCGAACGCGGGCCATGCCGCGTTCCTGGAGCTTCATCGCCAGGGCCGGCTCGACGCGCTGATCACCCAGAACATCGACGGCCTCCATCAGCGGTCGGGGCTGCCCGCCGAAAAGGTGTTCGAGCTGCACGGAACCACGACCGAGGCGGCCTGCCTCACCTGCGGCGACCGCATCACCTCGGACGAAGCGTGCCGCCGGATCGAGGCCGGCGAGAAGGCGCCGCGCTGCCGCGAGTGCGGGGGGCTCCTCAAACCGGCGACGATCTCCTTCGGTCAGGCGATGCCGCGGGACGTCATGGAACAGGCGCAGACCGCGGCGGAGACCTGCGACCTGATGCTCGCGGTCGGCTCCTCGCTGGTCGTCGAGCCGGCCGCCTCCATCCCGCGGGTGGCCCGTTTCGCGGGAGCGCGCCTGATCATCGTCAACCGGGACCCGACGCCGCTCGACCGGATGGCCGACGCGGTGGTGCGGGGCGAGATCGGCGCCGTGCTGCCGGAACTGGTGCGGCGCGACGGGTAGGGTCGCGAGGACGGCCTGGAACGCGCCACGGCTCCCATCGGGATTCACGGGCCATCCCGACGGGGTCCTTCCCGCCGCCCGCCGCCCGCCTCCCGGCGGACTGTGCCGGCTGAAGCCGGCGGTCCAGGCCCATTCGCCATCCCAACAGGTGGCGTTACGCGGGTTCGCGCAACCTGCCGGCCGTGGACGCGATGCGTCGTGGGCTACAGCCGTACGGTCCCGTCCACCCGCGATAACCGCCGGTCGAACGTCCCGACCGGACGATGCCCCGCCTTGCGGGCCGTCTCGACAATGAGGCAGTCGGAGAACTCGCCCGTGCCCTGGCCCCGGAAGGTTGCGTGCGCCCGGCGGACCACATCTTCGTCCTGAAGCGTCAGGCGGTCGTGGTCCAGCAGCATCTCGACGACGGTGGCGACACGCCGCTGGTCGAGCCCGTACGCGGACTGCAGCACCCGTACCGTCTCCGCCAGCACCAACAGGGACACCCGGGCTCCCCTCTCGACAAACGCCTCAGCGCGCGCGACCTGATCCGGGTCGTCCCGGACGATCAGCCGGATCAGGACGTTCGTGTCAAGAGCGCGCATGCCGGCGCCGCAAATGAGTCCCGATTCCCGTGTCCATCTCTTCGACGCTCACTCGTTCGGGCGCCGACGGGAAGACACCCCGGTGAATCTCCAGCGACGAGTACTTGGTCGCCCACCGGACGACCACTTCCCGTCCCCGTTCGCACCACTCCACCGTCGACCCCGGAGTCAGGCCCAGCTTGCGCCGGACCCGCGCGGGGATGGATACCTGGCCCTGGGAAGTGATGCGCGACTGAATGCTCTCCACGTGCCGGTTCGAAACGTTGCCCACTGCTCCATCGTCGTTGTCATTACCCCGGCAAGTCAAGTGCCCGGCCGGGCCGAACCGAGGGGTCGCGGAGGGACGGTCTACCTCTCCACCACCCGTTCCACGAACCGCCGCAGCAGGCTCGTCGCACCCGGGGTTGCCGGGGTGATCGCGCGAAGCTCTTCGATCGAGGACGCGCCGGTGAGCGCCAGGTAGGGGGGATACGCGGCGATTCGCTGGATGAGGTCGTCCCGGTCGAGTTCCGGGTGGAACTGGGTCGCGTAGATGGGCTTTCCCGAGAACTTCAGGGCCTCGTTCGCGACGGTGGCGCTCGACGCGAGGCTCACCGCGCCCTCCGGCAACTCGTCCACGATGTCCTCGTGACCGATGACCGCGGGGAACCCGGAGCCGAGCGGGCCGAAAACCGGGTCCCGGCGGCCCGCCTCCGTCAGGTCGAGCCGCAGGACACCCACCTCGGCGCGGCCGTGGTCCGTCACCACCCGGCCACCGAGAGCCCGTGCCAGCGCCTGAAAGCCCCAACAGGACGCGAAGGTGGGGATGGACCGCTCGTAAAGGGTCTCCATGGCCCCGAGCGCCCCGGAGAGCCACGGGCCGCCCCGCACCACCGAGTGGTCCCCGCTTCCGCCGATGAGGACGACATCGATCGCATCGAAGAGTCCCGCCGGCGGGGCGTCGGCCAGGAGATCGAAGATCTGGAGCTGGTCCGGTTCCAGTCCGAGCGCCCGGCGAAAGCAGAACACCTCGTGCGCGGCCATGGGATCTCCGGGCTCGCGCACCTGGAGCAGGAGGAAACGGGGCGGGGTCACGGGGCGCAGAGAGTACGGGAAGAACGGTCACGGACGGCGGGAACCCGCCGCCCGAAGACCGCCGGATCCGGGTCCTCTTACTCCGACGTGTAGCGGCTGAGGAGCGGTTTCCCCGGGAAGACGCCGTCCACCAGCGCGCCGTCCCGCACCACGGGGACGCCGTCCACCACCACGTGGGCGACCCCTTCGGAGAAGCTCAGGTCCTCCTCGAACGTCGCGGTGTCAATGATGGTGTCCGGATCGAACACGGTGATGTCGGCGATGGCGCCGATCTGGATGCGCCCCTTCCGCCGCATCAGGGGAGCGACGTCCTGCAGCCGCTCGGCGGGCATCAGCGTGATCTTCTTGAGCGCCTCGTTCAGCGTCATCACCCCCTGGTCGCGGACGTAGCGGCCCAGCACCCGGGAGAAGGTGCCGGCGGAACGCGGGTGGGCGCCCGGTGCGTAGGGCATCCCGTCCGACGCCACCATCACGAAGGGGGTCGTGATGGCCAACTCGATCATCTCCGGATCCATCATGTGCATGATGACCGTGCCGCCCTCCTGCTGGAAGAAGTTGAAGGTCTCCTCGGTGAGCCGCTCCCCGGTGTCCTGCCACTGGATGTCCGCATAGGTCATCCCGAGTTTCTCCTGCCAGCCCTCGTCGAAGATCGCCGAGGAGATGCCGGTGGAGGCGGCGGTGTAGGGGTAGGCCTCGGTGGTCACGTCCACCCCGGCGTCGCGGGCGCCCTTGATCAGGGCGAGGGTGACCGGCAGGTGGTGCAGGCTCGAGCTGTTCAGGTGCACGATGTGGAGCGCCGCGCCGGTGGCCGTGGCGTTGGCCAGCACCTCCTGGATCGCGGAGACCGCCATGTCGCGCACGTGGGTGTAGATCGGAACGTCCAGTTCCGCCGCCAGTTCGAAGATCCGGAAGATCTCGCTGTGGGTGGCGCCCGGGTAGTACTGGTGCGGGAGCCCGATGCCGAGCCCCCCGGCCCGGATTTCGGCGGCGATGGCCTCATGGACCGCCTCGGCGTCCTCCACCTCGGCGTAGTTCGCTTCGCGGAGGAGGTTGGCGTGTTCGATCACCAGTTCGGCGCCGGTGCTTTCAGCATCCAGGACCCCTTCCGCCACCTCGCTGACACCCGGAATCCCGAGCAGGCGCAGTCCCCCGTGGGACGCCGACGCGCCGTAGTGGATGAGCGCCCCGCCAGTCCGGCTCTCCAGGAACCGGCCGATCCGGGGAACGCCGCCCTCGAGCTCGAGGGCCGTGGTGACGCCGTCCATCGCCTGGTACTTGTTCGCTTCGGTGGTCTGCCCGTGGGCATGGAGATCGATGAACCCCGGACTCACGACCTTGCCGGACGCATCGAGCAATACCCCGCCCTGCTTCAGCCGGTTCTGGAGCACTTCCCGGGAGATGGCCACGATCTCGTTCCGCACCACTCCCACGTCGCGGACCGCGTCGAGTCCCGTTTCGGGATCGATGACGCGGCCACCGGTGATCACGAGATCGAGATCGCGTTCCTGGGCCAGCAGCGCGGCCGGAAGCAGAAGAGCGAGGATGAGGGCGCCGGAGCGCCAGGAATGGCTGGAACGCATGCGTGCGGTTCTCCTTCTTCGTTACTCGGAGGAATGGCGGCTGAGGAGCGGCTTGCCCGGGAAGACTCCCTCCACCAGGGCCCCGTCCCGGACCACCGGGACACCGTCCACGACCACGTGGGCGACTCCCTCGGAAAAACTGAGGTCGTCCTCGAAGTTCGCGGTGTCAATGATCGCGTCGGGATCGAACACGGTGATGTCGGCGATGGCGCCGATCTGAATCCGGCCCTTCCGCCGCATCAGGGGAGCCACCTCCTGCAGCCGCTCGGCCGGCATGAGAGTGATCTTCCTGATCGCTTCGGGGAGCGTCATGACGCCCTGTTCCCGGACGTAGCGTCCGAGCACCCGCGAAAAGGTCCCCGCCGACCGTGGATGGGCCCCGGGGGCGTACGGCATCCCGTCCGACGCCACCATCACGAACGGCGTGCTCATCGCCAGTTCGATCATCTCCGGATCCATCATGTGGAAGATGACCGTCCCTCCCTCTTCCTGAAAGAAGTGGAACGTCTCCTCCGTGAGCCGCTCGCCGGTGTCCTGCCACTGGACGTCCGACCAGGTCATCCGGAGCCTGTCCTGCCAGCCCTCGTCGAAGATGGCCGAGGAGATCCCGGCGGAAGCCGCCGTGTAGGGGTAGGCCTCCGTCGTCACGTCCACGCCCGCATCCCGCGCGCCCTTGATCAGGGCGAGATTGACCGGCAGATGGTGGATGCTCGAGCTGTTCAGGTGCACGATGTGGAGGGCCACGCCGGTGGCCGTCGCGTTGGCCAGCACTTCCTGGACTGCCGAGACGGCCATTTCCCTCACATGGGTGTAGATGGGGACATCCAGCTCCGCCGCCAGCTCGAAGACCCGGAAGATCTCGGTGTGGCTCGCGGCCGGGTAGTACTGATGGGCCATTCCGATGCCGAGGGCCCCGGCCCGGATCTCCGCCGCGATCGCCTCGTGCACCCGGCCGGCGTCATCCACTCCGGAGTAGTTCGCCTCGCGGAGGAGATCGACGTGCTCAAGGGTCCGTTCGGCGCCGATGCTCTCGGCGTCCAGGACCGGGTTCGCCCGCTCCGCGACCCCTCGAATTCCGAGGAGGCGCACCCCCTGATGGCGCACGGAGGCCCCGTAGTGGACGATCGCCCCACCGGCCCGGTTTTCCAGGTAGCGCTTGATCCGGGGGACCCCGTCCTCGAGTTCCAGCGCCGTGGTGACGCCGTCCATCGCCTGGTAGCGGTTCGCTTCGGTCGTCTGCCCGTGGGCGTGAAGGTCGATGAATCCCGGGCTGACCACCTTGCCGGACGCATCGAGGAGCACCCCGCCCTGCTTCAGCCGGTCCTCGAGCGCCTCGCGGGAAATGGCCGCGATCTCGTTCCGCGCGACTCCGACCTCGCGAGCCGCATCCAGCCCGGTCTCGGGATCGAGAACCCGGCCGCCGGTAATCACGAGATCGAGGTCCCGCTCCTGAGCCGGCAGCGCCGCGGGGAGCAG
>LXNJ01000418.1_pt1 | contig 30535 bp, 29 predicted proteins | sample 809081 | NCBI WGS metagenome assembly LXNJ01 (sample SAMN04870510, study PRJNA318959) | sponge metagenome | biome: sponge; feature: marine sponge reef; material: water | host: Petrosia ficiformis | place: Greece: Milos, Mediterranean Sea | collected 2013-05-29 | depth 5-7 m | reverse complement strand
TCCGCCGTAGAGACCCCTCGCATTGCCCCAGCCCGATTCCTCGAGACGATCCACCACATCCTTGAACAGCCACTTGAACTCAGCATCCGGATCGTCGGTGTTGCTTCCCTGCGTCGCGACTCTGGCAAGTCCTTTCAACTCCGCTATCTCGAATTCTGCCTGGGCATCCCTGTCCTGCTTGATCCCCTGCTCCAACCTTTCCAGCAGCAGATTCCAGCTAGTGAGTATCAAATGACGCAAACCACCTGGTTCTGACGCGAAAATCACACTCTTACCTCGGTCGTCCAGCCTTAGTTCATGCCCCGCGTTGCGTAACCTGCCTATCAGTTCATCCCAAAGATAGTTGTCAGCGACACGAGGCTGCGGCACCAAGAACAACAGCACCGTACGCCTGTCTGTTGGCAGCGCCTCCCAGTACGTAACAGGCTGATTGTGGGTCAACTCGGCCCAGAATTTCGACTCCACGTACGCCAACAGTCCGCCGCCAGAGTCATAGAGAGCCATGTCCGGGAAAGCTCCCGCCGACTCAAGAAACGCCTGTGTTTTTGCCTCCGCGATGGGCAGCGGCTCACTGTCGTCCCCCAAGAACTCGGATAACGCATTCATTGCGGGTGATCGATGAGACAAAATGAAGCAGAGCGCATCCGTTGCCACATCCTCCAGCCCCACCGTATGCCGAACGGCAATATAACTGAGCAGGCTATCGTTATCGGAAGTCGTCATGTCCCCTCCGGATTGACTTTGGGTATCGTGGTTTAGCCGTCAATCTCTATCAGTATCCGGCAGTGGTCGCTTGGCCCCCACTCATCAATTTCATTCAGAGCGCGGACGTTGATGGATTCATGAAACCCTCGAGAGGCGAAGGCGAAATCGAGTTGTCTGTTGTCAGTCACTGCCGGGTTGTAGTTATACGAGAATGTAGCGACGTTTCTGGAGTTCGGCGGCTCGCCTGGCAGCAATTTTTCCGCCTGGCGTCCATTCGGAGCTTGCGGTCCGATGAACTCCAGCCCAATAGCTGCCATCCTGTCGAAGACGGATCGATAGCGGGCTTCCCAATATGGATCCCCGCCGTCGCCATAGCCATGGAAGATGTTCAAATCACCGCTCGCCACGATGCGATGTGTGGCGGGATTCTCATGGCCGATGAACGCCACAAGATCGGAGATGATTCGATGCACAGAGGCGTCGGCATAGATCCACGATGAGCCGGTGGAGGGATGCGGGCTCCACCACCGCCCATACATAGACACTGCAATGAATGGCTGAATCTCAGCGTCCTTCGGAGTAATCCGGGCCGCCGTAAGAATGCCGACCCCGCTAACTTCTATTTCATCTTCATTCGCGCCCCAAGCAGGGCTCATCTGCTTGAACCACTCAACATCCACGCGATCAGAGAGCTTTACAACCATTGGCCAACGATCATAGAGGGCTGACCAGCCATGCCCTTCCCACCAATCCGAGTTCCAGTGGTGGGAGTCGTAGGATTCCTTTGGGCCTATATCGACGCTGTCCAGGACATCCTCGGGAGGCTGCCAAGCCTCCTGAATGAGTGCAACATCCGCGCCCATTTGCACCAACTCGCGCCATGGCGCGAGCTGTTTGTTGATATTCCAGCTGACGACGCTAATCATGCGTCTGATGGTACAGCAGACACCGTGGCGAGGATTCCGTAGTGGTCTGAGAGTTTCTTGGCATGGTGGACGTTGCTGATTGGCTCCACGGATTCGCAAGCCAGATCCCCGCTCAGAGCAATATGGTCTATGTTTCTGCGTCCCTCGAATGAGACATCCGCAGTGACGATAGTCATGTTCGTCGAGAAGGCGTCCTTAAGAGCCTCTCTTAGGTGCACCAGAGCGCGAGCTCCCGCGCCAATGACCTGGTTGAAATCGCCCATGATGATGGTGGGTCTGACGGGCTGCTCGGCTAGAAAGTCGGTCAGAGCGGCAAGGTACTGCTCATGGTCTTGCCATCGGTCCCTACGGGCAGCGCCGCGGCGTGCCTCCGCGCGTGAACCGAACCAGGGAATGCAGATTCCCATCACCGTGACTTCGCCAATCGATGTCTGGGTAATCCCGGAGATGAATCTCCCGGGAGTCAATGACTCATGTCCAAGATCGTCAACATCGCGCCATGGCTGCTCTGACCATAGCAATACCTTGCGGCGGTTTCCCTTGTCGCCATAGCCATAGTCGGCCTGCGCACTGACTGAATACCCGTCCCGTGACAGGAGTTGGTCATGCGTCTCGGTCAGGCAGACGATCTCCGGCGCAAGCGCGTCGATACGTCGAAGAATCTCCGGCGTGCGAACCGACTGCGGAGACGCCCACTGAACATTCCAATTCACGACCCGAACCATGCGTGGATCGTAGGCCACGCAGGCACCTGCGGGCAAAATCCGCCTGCTCCCCGCGTGACCCATGCGGGTCACGCGGGGAGCATCGATCCTAGTTCAGCTCAAGTCCGGTGAGCGTATAGATCTCCGGGGTCGGGGGCTCCAACCACGCCGGCAGCACCTCGTCCTCCCACGGAATGAACTCGTCGTCGATGGATTCTCGCGAGATCGACTCCTGTGGCGCATCACGCTCAGAATTCCTGCGCACGTTGTGGGCGGCGGGCGGAGCGCTTGCGATGCCGGTATCCCTAAAGAGCGCAAGAGCGGACACATCCGTGGGGCGTTCCAGACTCTCTTCGGCACTGTGGTGTGAAGGTTTTGCCGGAGGCGGACCGGGCTCGCGTGTGGAGCCCGCCGGAACATTGAAGATGAGGGGTGCTCCTTGCAGAAGAACCGCTCCAATATGAAGGCTTCCAAACATGTCGCCCTCCTTCGCAGGCCGGGCAACTTTGCCGTCCCTTTCGGGTCCCCGACCCGCTCTACACGGACGGTATACTCCTCAAGACGTAACGTGTCAACTGCCTTGCAGATGTTCGTCGGTCAGCCACCTCTATGCGTTCGTCATTCCAGCCAGGACGAATATGACAGACCAACGTCGTTTCATTAGAATGTGACCATGGTCATGACTATGGTCACATTGCCACTAATCCATTGGTGAGGGAGATTCAGAAATGACAACACCGGCAGGAACGCCCGGCAACCCGCGCATCATCAAAGCGTCGGTGTTTAAGGCAACATGTCTAATACTCATGGATGAGGTGGCGGAGACCGGCGAAGAAATCATCATCACCAAGAATGGCAAACCCGTCGCCAAACTAACCCCCACGGAGAAGCGAACACCGCTGCCATGGTTTGGCGCCGACCGAGACAAAATACGCATTATCGGTGACATTGAGTCGCCAATTGACGTGGTGTGGGAGGCCGAACAGGGCCTCATTGACGGTCACGATGCTCCTCCTTGATTCCCATGTCCTGATCTGGAATCGCACAGATGACAGCAAACTGGGAAGGCGAGCACGCGACATCATCGGGAGAGCGCTGGAACAACGCGATGTTTGCGTCTCCGCAATCACTTTCTGGGAGATTGCCATACTCCATGACAAGGGACGCCTGGCAATGATGATCGACGTTCCAGCCTGGAGAGCTTCTCTCCTGCAGTCCGGATTGACGGAGATTCCCGTCGACGGCGAAATAGCCGCCCGCGCCGGAACCCTTGCCGGACTGCCGGGCGACCCCGCCGACCGCATAATCGTCTCGACTGCTCTCGCAGGACATCAACTCGTAACAGCCGATGAGCAGATTCTGCAATGGAGCGCCAACCTCCCCACACTCGACGCCCGAGAGTAAGTCCCGGCATTAACAAGCGTGCCCCCTCCGCCTTCGAGCGGAGGGGGCACTTTGCTTTCTTTGCGAGCGAAGAAGACTTAGTCTCTCGCCGCGGCAGACCTCGGCCCGAACGGCTCGGGCTGGAAGGGGCCGTCCCGCTCCTGCAGGTATGCCCTCAGGCCGCCCTCTTTACCGGCGTCCTCCATCTTACGCTTGAAGTCCTCGCGCTGAGACGTGTGCGCCAAAGCGGACAGCTCCGCGTTCAGATTCCACGCGTTGTGGAATCCCATCATGTTCAGGCCCTGCGTTGCGACGGCAAGATTGATCTTCACTGTCTCCGGGCTAACCAGTGCGATGCGCTCGCCGATGTAGGTGCACTCCTCCATCAGGTCCTCGTGCGGCACAACCTTGTTGACCAGGCCGATGCGCAAAGCCTCCTGCGCGTCGATGTGATCGCCGGTGAGACCGTAGCGCAGCGCATGCTTGTAGCCCGCCAGCAGCGTCCAGATGAAGTTCGTATTTGAGATGTGGCGAATCTCCGGCTGACCGAACACCGCGTTCTCGGACGCGATGGTGATATGCGTTGTCAGCGCGTACCAGGAGCCCCATGCGAGCGCCCAGCCGTTGATCGCGCCGATGATTGGCGTGGTGAGCTCCCACATGTGCATGAGGCGGCGGATACCCGTCCTGTCCTGTGTTCGCCATTGATCCAGGAACGACGCGACGGACTGCCCCTCTTGCAGGCCGTACGGCCAGACGGTGTCCGAGTTGCCGCCACCCGCGCCCAGTGCCAGGTCCGCACCCGCGCTGAATGCTCGACCCGCGCCCGTCAGAATGATGTATCGGACATCTGGATCCTGCTCAGCTTCGTCGAACGCCGCGTGGACGTCCGTTCGGAGTCCCACGTTGAATGCGTTCATTTGGGCGGGGCGATTCAGCGTGATGACCACGCCCTTGCCCTGCCGCTCATACAATACGTTTTCGTAATCTCCCATGAATGAGTCCCTCCTGACCCCCGTGATTCAAACCGGTGAATTGTCCAAGGACAAGGGTATCATTCCGCCAGTGATGTGTTAGGATACGTACAAGCGTTCGTGGAACGCGCGTTCGCTTGGCCCCGGCCAGATTGAGATTCAAGCGGGAGGAATGGTATTATGGCAACGGCAATCAAAGCCCGAGAAAGCGCGGACACGATGGTGACGGAGAAGGAAAAGGCGCTCGAGCAGGCGCTGACGCTGATTGAGCGCAGCTTCGGCAAGGGTTCCCTCATGCGATTCGGCGATTCCGCCGGACGCTTTGACGTGGATGTCATTCCCACCGGTTCCCTGTCACTTGACCTCGCGCTTGGCATCGGCGGCATTCCGCGCGGACGCATCACGGAAATCTACGGCGCGGAATCATCCGGCAAGTCCACATTGGCGCAACACGTCATTGCGAGTGGGCAGAAGCAGGGCGGAACGGTAGCGTATATCGACGCCGAACACGCAATGGATCCCACGTATGCCGCCGCCTGCGGCATCAGCATCGATGACCTGCTTATCTCCCAGCCGGACAACGCAGAGCAGGCGTTGGACATCACGGAGGCGTTGGTGAGGAGCGCCGCGGTGGATGCCATCGTCATTGACAGCGTGGCCGCGCTGGTGCCGAAGGCCGAGATTGACGGGAACATGGGAGACATGCACGTGGGCCTGCAAGCCCGCCTGATGTCCCAGGCCCTGCGGAAATTGACAGGAACCACACATCGTTCGAAGACGGCGGTCATCTTTATCAACCAGATCCGTGAGAAGGTCGGTGTCCTTTTCGGCAGCCCCGAAGTCACCCCCGGCGGACGCGCGTTGAAGTTCTATTCGTCGGTTCGAATTGATTTGAGACGCATGGAAACCATCAAGCAGGGGACGGAGAGCGTCGGTCTGCACCTGCGCGCGCGCGTGGTCAAGAACAAGATGGCCCCGCCCTTCCGCGTCGCCGAGTTTGACATCATGTTTGGACATGGCATCAGCCGCGAGGCCGATCTCATTGATCTCGGCGCGCAAGGCGGTTTCCTCAAGAAGACGGGAGCCTTTTATTCCTACGGAGATGTCCGTCTCGGACAAGGTCGCGAGAACGCCAAGGCCTTCCTCCAATCCAATACGGACCTCGCCAACGCCCTTGAACAGGAGATTCGCAGCGGCGAAGCCTCCCAAAACGGCAAAGCCAACGGCTTCACACCGGCATCCGTCGATGATGATACGGAGGAAGTCACCTGACTCTATATTCGAATCTAAATCTGGACACAAGGGGCTGCGGGATAACCGCGCCCCTTTTTCTTTGTCTATCGATAGCTACTGCATGGAATGGCGGCGCCGCTCGGCGCCGTCATTCGTTCACGCCAAAACACCACAACGGGCGGATATCACACCGCCGTGGATCCGGGGAGAATCATCATGACCATCGATCCTGTCCTGTTCGTCTTTCTTGTGCTCCTGCTTGGCGCGGCCGGCACGGCGGCCGGATTCGTCCTGCAGCGCATCATTACGTCTGGAAACATCCGCGGCGCATCCCTTGAGGTTCAGCGCCGCTTGGAAGAAGGCGAGACCGAGAGCAAGGAAATCCTCCTCCGCGCCCAGCAGGAGGCCATCCGGGTTCGCGATGAGTCCGAAAAGGAAGTCCGCGAGCAACGCAGCGAAGTACAGCGCGTAGAGAGGCGCCTCCAACGTAAAGAGGAGCAGGTCGACCGCCGTCTCGACAACTTCGAGAAGCGGGAACGGCAACTCAACGAGAAGGAAACGGAGATCGACGCCGTCCGCGCGCAGGTGGATGAGCTGCACGCCGAACATTTGCGGGAACTCGAACGGGTCGCTCAGCTCACCATGGACGAGGGACGCGAATTGCTTCTCAGTCAGTTGGAGAGCGAAATCGAGATCGAGGCCTCCCGCCGCGTACGTGAGATGGAAGAGGCCGTCCGCGAAGAGTCCACGGAGCGCTCATTCAAGATCATGGCGCAGTCCATGCAGCGCTACGCCAATGAAGTCGTCTCTGAACTCACAACAAGTGTCGTCTCCCTCCCCAACGATGAAATGAAAGGCCGCCTCATTGGCCGCGAGGGTCGCAACATCCGCGCGTTGGAGAACGCCACGGGCGTGAATCTCATTGTGGATGACACGCCGGAGGTGGTAACGCTCTCCGCGTTCGACCCTGTGCGCCGTGAAGTGGCGCGCATGGCCGTTTCCCGACTCGTCATGGACGGGCGCATTCAGCCGGCCCGCATCGAAGAATTGGTCGTCAAGGCGCAAGAAGAGATGGAAGAAATCATGAAGAAGGCGGGCGAGGAAGCCTGCTACGACGCTCGCGTCCAGGGCCTCCACCCTGACCTCGTCAAGACCCTTGGCCGCCTCAAGTTCCGCTATAGCTACGGCCAGAACGTGCTCCAGCACAGCATTGAAACGGCGCACCTAGCCGCATCACTTGCGTCGGAACTCCGCACCAATGTGGACATCTGCCGCCGCGCCGGTTTCCTGCATGACATCGGCAAGGCCCTCTCTCACGAGGTTGAGGGTCCCCACGCCGCAGTCGGCGCGGATCTTCTTGAGCGCTACAAGGTCAACCAGCGCGTCGTTCGCGCCGTCGGTGATCATCACGGTGAAGAGGGTTGGAAGAGCACGGATGCCTTTGTTGTGGCTGCCGCGGACGCCATCAGCGGCGCGCGTCCCGGCGCGCGGCGAGAGAGCGCCCAGCAGTACATCAAGCGGCTTGAAACCCTTGAACAGATCGCCCTGGGATTTGGCGGCGTAGACAAGGCCTATGCCATCCAGGCCGGGCGTGAAGTTCGCGTGATGGTCCAGCCGGACAGTGTGGACGACGTTGCCGCCATGCGCATGGCACGCGACATGACCAAGAAGATCCAGGACTCAATGGAGTATCCCGGCCAGATCAAGGTCATGGTGATTCGCGAGACCCGCGCTGTCGAATACGCGCGCTAGAGGCCGACCGAGGCATCATGCGCATCCTGATGATCGGCGACGTTATGGGCAGCCCGGGGCGGCAGGCCGTCAAGAAATACCTGCCCGGCCTGCGCGATGAGCACGACATTGAACTTGTAGTCGCCAACGGTGAAAACTCCGCAGCCGGCTTCGGCATCACGCCCAAGGTTGCCAAGGAGCTTCTCGACGCCGGCGTGGATGTCATCTCGTCCGGCAACCATATCTGGGACAACAAGGAAATGATGCCGCACATGGATGAGGAGACTCCCGTGCTCCGGCCATTCAACTATCCAAAGGCTGCACCCGGGCGAGGTATGACCATGGCAAATGGCGCGCTCGTCATCAGCCTTCAGGGACGCACCTTCATGCCCGTCCAAATCGACGATCCGTTCACGGCGATGGATCAACTGCTGGACACGCTGAGTGAGCGCCCTCGCGCCATCGTCGTGGATTTCCACGCGGAGGCAACGTCTGAGAAGGGCGCGCTTGCGTGGCACGTGGACGGCCGCGTGAGCGGCGTTGTCGGTACACACACGCACGTCGCCACTGCGGACGCCCGCGTCCTGCCCAAAGGGACGGCGTTCGTAACCGACCTTGGCATGTGCGGCGCAATCGATTCAATCATCGGCAGCGACCCGGGTCCCGTGCTGGAGCGATTCCTGACCGGCATTCCCGTCCGTCTCAACGTTGGAAGCGGTCCCAGCCGATTCAATTCCGTCCTCATCGAAACGGACGACACGACAGGCCTTGCCGTGTCCATCCGGCGCATGGACTGCGACGACAACGAATGAGCTCCGATCTCCACACCCACTCGACCATCTCGGACGGTATCCTCCCGCCCGCGGAGCTTGTCCACCAGGCGGCAGCGGCGGGCGTCACGTACCTCGCGCTGACGGATCACGACTCCACGGAGGGGCTTGCAGAAGCGCAACAGGCAGCGGCACAACACCCCGGCTTGACGCTCATCCCCGGCATCGAGATTTCGACGGATGTAGAAGAGGGCGAGGCGCACATCCTCGGCTACCTATTTGACGTCGACAACACAGAACTGCAGGCAACGCTGGCCTCATTCCGCGAAGACCGCGTTGGCCGCGCCATGCGAATGGTCGAGAACCTTGGAAACCTCGGAGTGCCCGTGTCGTGGGAGCGCGTCGTGGAGATAGCAGGCGATGGTGCGATTGGTCGTCCGCATATCGCCCAGGCGCTCATGGAAGCGGGCCACGTCCCCAGCATCCGCGAGGCATTCGATAGCTACATCAGCAACAACGGCCCCGCCTACAGCGGCCGCCGCAAGATGCTCCCGGAAGAGGCTTTTCGCCTGATACGCCAGTACGGCGGTTTGCCGGTCCTCGCTCACCCGGACGAAACGCCGCAGGTGGAGTCCCTGCTCCCCGGATGGGTAGCGGCAGGTCTTGCAGGCATGGAGGTCTACTACGGCCTCTATTCGGACGATTTACGAGCACGCCTTAAGTCGCTCGCCGATGAACACGGCCTGCTCGTGCTCGGCGGCAGCGACTACCACGGCCCGGGGCGCGCCGCGGACTGCCCGCTGGGCGGCTCCGGCACGCCGCCGGAAGCAGGTGAAAGCCTGCTCGCCCTCCACGCCACTCAGACCACAGTCTGACCACCACCCCCATTCACCCTGAGCGCGGTCGAGGGGTCACCTCAACCCGCCACCCGAAGAAAGCTTGTCCCATACGTGATACGAGGCGGGTCTCATCTACTCGTGCGCCACTCCTGCGATAGTGCTAGAGTCCGAATAACCGTTAGCTCTGAAATACCCGGCCCATTGGAAGGAGCGTGCGATGAAAACTATGCAGTGGTTGATGACCAATCAACGCATCCCCACCATCCTCGCCGCGAGCGCCATCGCGACCCTCGTACTCATGCTCCTCCGGCCCGGTGTCGCGCACGCAGTAGGTGTTGAACAGGAGACCTCTTTCGTCTTCAACACCCTCTCTTTCCTCATTTGGGGCGCGCTCGTCATGTGGATGTGCGCCGGCTTCACCATGCTGGAGGCCGGTTCCGTCCGGACAAAGAACGCCGCCATGATCTGCATGAAGAACATCGGCCTCTACTCGATCGCCGGACTCGCCTACTACATCATTGGCTACAACCTCATGTACGTGGACGTAGGCCGCGATCTGAACATCCTTGGGCTCAACATTGGGGATCTCATCGGCACGTTCACCCTCACCTACAGTTCATCCGCGGCAGAGGTGGCGCTTCTCGAAGCTGAAGCGGGAGCCTCGGCGGCAGGCGTCCTGGAAGATTCCACCTATGCCGGAATGTCCGACTGGTTCTTCCAGATGGTCTTCGTCGCCACCACGGCCTCCATCGTCTCCGGCGCGCTCGCTGAGAGAGTCAAGATGTGGTCTTTCTTCATATTCACTCTCTCACTCTCGGCCTTCATCTATCCCCTCATCGGCGCGTGGACCTGGGGCGGCGGCTGGCTGAGCGATCTTGGCTTCACCGACTTCGCCGGCTCGACCATCGTCCACGGCACCGGCGGTTGGGCCGCGCTGGCCGGCCTCATTGTCATCGGTCCACGGCTGGGCAAGTTCCGGCGCGACGGCAGCGCGCGTCCCACGCCGCCCTCAAACATTATCTCTGTCACTCTAGGAGTCTTTATCCTCTGGTTCGGTTGGCTGGGATTCAACGGTGGATCGCAGCTAGCCCTCGGCGGCGCAACCGATGCTATCTGGATGAGCATCGTGCTGGTAAACACAAACCTCTCCGCAGCATCCGGTGTGCTGGTCGCCCTCTTTACGTCCCGGTATATCCTTGGCCGCACGGATCTCTTCGCCGTTCTGAACGGCGCAATAGCGGGCCTCGTGTCCATCACCGCCGCGCCCAACTTTGTCGACCACTATTGGGCCATCATCATTGGCGCTGTGGGAGGACTTGTTTGCACGGTCGGGCTGCGACTGCTTGAGCGCGTCAAGATTGATGACGTTGTCGGCGCAGTCCCCGCCCACCTCTTTGCTGGCATCTGGGGAACACTGGCGGCGAGCATCACAGTCGGCGCGCAGCTCCACATCCAGCTGCTGGGCGTCGTTGTCATCGGCGTCACGGTTTTCGGCATCGCCTGGCTCGTCTGGAAGGCGCTGGACATGACGCTAAGCGCGAGGGTGTCGCGCCAGGTTGAGGAACTAGGCCAGGACGCCGGCGAACTCGGCATGGAGTCATACCCCGAATTCGTCCTAATGCCCGAACCCGACTACGACGACGACCTGGAGGCGGAGGTGTCAGCCAAGGATTAGAGCGAATGGCGCTGGCGCTACTGTCATTCCGGCGAAGGCCGGAATCCATCGCGTGGCCCGAGGGCCACAGATTGCCCTGTCATCCTCGCACCATCTCTGTCATTCCGAGCGCAGCCGAGGAATCTAAAGCCGTACGTCACCAACCAGACGTCATACCCTGCACACCCGTCATTCCCGCGAAAGCGGGAATCCAGAGGCTGTCTCGCTGTTCAATCGGGTCAAGAAACCAAGCGGCAGCTAGGGATACCAGCGTTCAAAAGATTCTGTCGGGCCTGCTCTAACACACTTGAATCACAGGACATGACAAGGAAGGAAGCTTGCCCAAGATAGCCGAATCCGGTGACTCCCCTTGCATCCAGTCTAGCTAGCTTCTTACGCATCCTCGGAACAATAAGGTCGCTCTGGCGGCTATAGGACTGGTCGTAGACCAGTGTCATATGATCAGAGTTCTGTAGAACGAAATTGGACAATTCTTCAAGTGAAATGAAGTTGGGCCAGTCTTCTGATCTTCTATTCTCTATCGAAATCCCGGTGTCAGGATCGATGAAAGTGTGCCCCATCCGGAGAGCGCCCTGAAAATAGTCTTCTCGGTCAGTTTGCGCTGTAATGACTTTTGACAAACGCACTCGTCCTCCAAGCAAGCGCTCAAATGACTCAACCTGTTCCGGGCTCCATTCGTCGGTGAACATAGGGATAATGACCCAAGGCTCATCAGGAGCAAGGCACTGCATCAGAAAGCTCTTTGCAAGGTCATAAGAGTCGCCAAAATACGGTAGTTGCATCGTCTACTCTCCCGCCTTTTCTCGATTCCTGTGCTTGTCCAAGGCATCCGTCAAATTCTTGCCGTTGGGGCCATATCCCATGTCGACCAGAAACTGGGCAATACTACCTCTGTGGTGAATCTCCAGGATTGCCGCTTCAGCCTTGCGGTCATGAGTGGAGACAAAGAATGAGCCAAGTCGCTTCGTTTCCTGTCCGCAGCCACACCAGCAGAATCCGGTTGGCATCAACCTTTCACTCGAAGTCACTTGCCTGCCTCCCGTCACAGGTATCGATAACGCTATCGATAATATACGTCGATGCAGGCGACGGGGTCAAGCGCGAATTCTTGAATGGCGGGTGCCCCCACCCCACCCTCCAAAAACCACCCTGCCGCCCCTCTTGGAAGTGGCGGCAGGGTTTTCTGTTCCCTATTCAGCCAGTTTGGGCTGACGTGTAAGCCTAACCCTCCGCGGAAAGCTCGCTGCGGCCCTGGTACATGCCGAGGCCGATGATGAACAGCGCCACCGCTCCCACTGTCAGGTTCAGGTTGTTGACGACCAGCAGAGTCTGCAGATCAAGGTCCGGGAAATGCATGCCCGTCATGATGACTACGAAGCCCACGATTCCGACCAGCATCAGCGCATAGGACGCAATCTTGTATATGTCCAGGCTGCTGAACCGTGAGGACAAGCCGAGTCCCAGGAGGAACGAGGCGAATGGGAAGATGAACAGGAACGCGAGGAATCCGCCAACCATGTCCGCGTAACCCCCGATCACGAGCGAATCATATTGCGCCATCACCTCGGAGCTCAGGGTGTCCCCTTCACCGCGCTGCAGGAGGTGAATCAGGAGGTGCCGCTCGGCATGTCCGAGGACGACAATTGACCACTCAATCACCGTCAGAATGATGCCGAACCGGAGGAGAGGCCGGGCCAGGGCTCCTTCGCCTTCAGAGACGTTGTAGAGCCGAATCACCCCTCCAATCATCAACAGCATCCCGATAATTGACACTGTCGTAACCAGGTGACCCAGGTTTGCATAGTCCGCCATCACGGCAACTGAAGCGCCGTAGTCAGCGGGGTCTGTGTATTCAATGATGAATCCACCCGGCAGGAAGAATGACGCGACCATCGTCACGACAAGTCCGACCATAAACGCCAGGCCCGCTGCCTTGGTTTTCCGTGTGGCTCGATCCTCGGAATTCATAGTGCCTCCCATCTGTGGTTCCGGCTCTACAGTTGCCGCACGCGGCTACACTATTCCACTACACACGCAAAGGCAAGCGCAAACGAGTATCAATTAGGCGTTCGGCTGCACAGGAGGGAACTTTGTACCGGGCACGGAGCGCATCGCGCGGTAAACAACCTCCGGCGCGGCGGGATGCACGTAGATGCCCTGCGAATACACGTCCGTCGTCAGTCCGATGCGCATTCCATTGGCGATGTCCTGGATCAACGTCGCCGCGTCCGTGCCCATGATGTGAGCCCCAAGAATCTCCCGCGTCTCCGCGTGCGCGATGATCTTCACGAAGCCCGTCAGATCCCCGATGGCGATGCCGTGCGCCGACCACGCATACTCATATGTTCCCAGCACGTACGGCACGCCCTCGTCTCGAGCCTGCTGCTCTGTCATGCCAACCGCGCCTATCTGTGGCGAGGCAAACACGGCGTGCGGCATCGCATGATAGTTCACGGCAGCCTTCGGCCCACGATCAAACATGTTGTGGTCGGCGTGCCACCACTCCCAGTTCGCGTTGTGCTTGAGCTGGTAGCGCCCCACCACGTCGCCCAGCGCCCAGATGCCCGGCACGTTCGTCTCCAGGTACTCATCGACAACGACCAGCCCGCGTGCATTCATCTCGACGCCCGTCTTGTCCAGGTCGAGCCGGTCTGAGTTGGGACGCCGCCCTGTTGCAAGCAGCAGCGTATCGCCGATGATAGTTTGATCGCCACTCGGTGTCGTGATCTCCAGCGAGATTTCGCCATTGTTGTGCGACACGCTGCGCGTCTCCGCATCGAGAATCACTCGGTACTTGCGCTTGGCAAGGTCCGTAAATCGGCGCGCCACGTCCTCATCCTCGATGGGCAACAGCGTTGGCCCGCGCTGCACGACTGTCACGTCTGTGCCGAGCGCGCCGTAGAAGTGCGCAAGCTCGATGCCGACAAACCCGCCGCCCACGACGATGAGCTTCTCCGGCTGCTTGTCATACCTCAGGGCCTCGTCGGACGTCAGGTACGGCACATCATCGATGCCGGGAATGGGCGGCACAACCGGGCGGCTACCGGCAGCGACCATGATCTTCGGCGCAGTTATCCGCTCGCCGTTGACCTCCATCGTCTTGAAATCGACGAATCGACCCTCGCCCTTGTAGATAGCCACCTTGTCATTGCCGTGGTAGCGGGACTCGACAGTATTGGCTGAGTCGTCTGCTTCGGAAATGACGCGGCTGATGATCTTGTCCCAATCGATAGCATCGACGTGTGCAATGATGCCGAAATCGGCCGCCTTGTCGATGATCTCCATCACGTCAGCAGAGTGGATGAGCTGCTTGGAGGGAATGCACCCGCGATTCACGCAGGTGCCGCCGAATGGCCCGCTCTCCACGATGGCAGCGGTCAGGCCCTCCGCAGCGGCAGAGTCGGCGATGCTCACGCCGGATCCCGTCCCAATCACGATCACATCAAATTCACGCGCCGCAGTGGTCATGGCAGCTACTCCCTGATCGGTCTTGTTCTCTTCAATCCCTACAGTACGGAACCAGCATAACCTCGATAATGTCGTCTAATTCCGTTGGGTTTCCGCAAGGTGATCCAGAATACCGATACCGATGTCTGCTGCCCAGACAACCAGTTGCGAGTCGACAAATTCCAGGGTGTCGCGCGGCGAGTTGATGCGCGAGACATCGTCCGCCGTGATGATGATGACCGGCACGCCCGCGTCATCGAACGGTCGATGGTCACTGTTCGAAATGTGCCTGGTCAAGTAGCCGGCGAGCGTTATGTCCATCTGCTCTGCTGCGGACATCGCCGCGCCGGTGAGCTCCTCATCTCCCCGTACCTCGACTCTTGTGCCGGAACCGACGGATTCATAGTTGATCATCGCGATGATCTCGGAACGCTCCTCCTCGGTCAGTTGCTCCACGTAGTGCCTGCTGCCGAGGAGCCCAACCTCTTGCGACCCAAATAGCAGCAGCCGCACAGTGAACGGGTAGTCCGTTTCGATGATGTTGTTGGCGATTGCCATGAGCGCTGTCAGTCCGGAACCGTTGTCATTGGCGCCTTCCGTGAGATGCACGGTGTCATAGTGTGCGCCGACGATGACAACGCCATGCCTGTCCGGCCCGCCCGGTTTCTCGGCGATCAGGTTGCGCGACGGCTGATAGAAAGTCTCGACACCGACGGTCACTTCCAGGCCGCCGCTTTCGATTGCCTCCTGCAGCGCAAGGCCATTCCCGCGGCTGATGCCAATCGCCGGTATACCGGGCACGTCATCCGGAGTCACCATGACGCCGCTGAAGAGTGCATCCTCGCTATTGAAGATGACCGCGCCGACTGCTCCCGCTGCCTCAACCCGCTCCACCTTCTCCTGGAACGTAATCGCCCCGCGCTCAATCAGGGCAACCTTGCCGTCAAACCGTTGCTCACCAACATCGCTTTCCAGCGCCAAGCCAACAAAGACCAACTCGCCGGTAGCCTCTCCTTCAAAAGAATCCGTAATGGGCAGGGATTGGATCGCCTCCAGGCCGGCCGGCGCTTCGGGACCCACAACAACCGAGGACACGGTGTTCACCAGCCGCTGAAAATCCTGGAATTCAGTGATGTACCCGATGTCTTTGAGCACGCAGTTCAGCTCTTCACCCGCCGCGTATTCCTCGTCCGTCGCACTCTCCCGAGGACTGAATTCTCGCGTCAGATCAAACAGGAAACGCCATGCCTCATCGCTCGCTGAAATGGTCGGATGATCGAGCTCCGGCGGATCAAGCACACACGAAGGATCGCCTGCAGCCCCTGTGGGCGCCGACGGGGCGGCAGTTGGAGACAGCACGGGCGGAGCAGTCGCCGCTGGGGTTGGGGTTGCCGTCCGCGCCAGCTCGATGACGGGTGTCGGCGCGGGGGCAACCGGCGATTCTGTTGTGTCTGATGTGAAGTCGTCGCACGCCGCGCCTATCAACGCAATGGCAAAAATCCCTGCAAGCCAGAACCAGGCCACTGCCAAGCGGCGACTGTCCGATTTCTTTGTTAAAGAGACACCACGACCCGATCTCTTGGATCGGGTCGCTTTGCGGAAGAGTTTGAGGATACTACTCGTGAACAACCGGGAATCTCCTTACATGTCCATGCTCTTCTCGCCGCTCAGATACGCCTGTGGCTCCTTGGAGAACGCAACACGGCAACCGGGGCCGCAGAAATAATACGTCGTCCCCTCATGCTCATAAGAGCCTCCGGGCGGCTTGCTAGGACTGACCATCATGTGGCAGACCGGATCCTCCGCCGGCTCTTCCTTCTTCATAAACCCCAAAAACTTGCTGACCATCGTTCGAGACCTCCATCCACGTTGAACCCCTATCAGGAGCAATACTCAATCCTACCCCACACGAACGCGACACGCAGACTAGTCATTCCAGGGGTTGAGAACAAATTTTGGGGCGCTTTATCGCAGCCCGCGCTGGAACGCGGTTCTCTGATTCACATGGCTTGACTGCCGGATCGCGAACCTGCGCCGTAACGCCCCTACCCCGCCCTGAACCTTTTCAACCGCAAAGAATTCAGCACGACGCTCACGCTGGACATCGCCATTGCCGCGGCGGCCATCATCGGATTAAGGAAGCCGTGCTCACCCAGCGCGAACTGCAGGCCCGTCGGCACGCCGCCACTGAATACCACATACAGCACGCCCGCTGCGATCGGAATCAGCGTTGCGTTATAGATGAACGCCCAGAAGAGATTCTGCCAGATGGTCCGCACGGTACGGCGAGAAAGTTGAATGGCCGTCGCGATGCCGTTTGGATCGCCGCTAACCAGCGTCACGTCGGAGGCCTCCATCGCAACGTCCGCCCCCGTGCCGATAGCAATTCCGACATCCGCCTGTGCCAACGCGGGCGCATCATTGATGCCATCGCCCACCATCGCAACGTACCCGCCTCCGGTCTGCAGCGCAGAAACGGTTTCCGCCTTTTCGGCCGGGAGGACCTCTGCGCGAACCTCGTTGATCCCCACCTGGCTGGCAATGGCCTGCGCCGTCGCCCGGTTATCTCCCGTCAGCATCACTGTGCTGACGCCTAGCGCATGGAGCCTTTCAACGGCCCGCGCCGCCGACGGCTTCACCGGATCCTGGATGGCCAGCACTCCGACAGCCTCACCGTCTGATGCGACGAACATCAGCGTTTTGCCCTGCTCAGCGAGTGTGTCCGCATTCTTCCGTAGGGACTCAGGCATCTCCACGTTACGCTCAGCAAGGAGTCGCGCGCTGCCAATGACGACACGGCGGTCATCGACGATTGCCGTGACACCCGCGCCGGGCAGCGCCTCAAAGTCCGTGACCGCCATTCCCTGCCCCGCCGCATTACCCGCGCGTGACAGCACGGCCTCCGCCAGCGGATGTTCAGAGTTCGCCTCAACCGCAGCGGCAACGGCTAATACGTCACTCTCAGCGGAAGTGTGAACTTTAAAAACATCGGTGACGGCGGGGCGGCCCTGCGTGATGGTTCCCGTCTTGTCCAGGGCGACGGTTCGGATCTTGCTGGCAAGCTCAAGCGCCTGTGCGTTTCGGATGAGAACACCGTTCTCCGCGCCCTTGCCCGTGCCAACCATGATGGCCGTGGGCGTGGCGAGCCCCAGGGCGCACGGGCAGGCGATGATCAGCACCGCCACCATGTTCAGTGTTGCGAGGGTGAATGCCGGATCGGGCCCCAGCGTGATCCAGAAGATGAACGTGATGATGGAGACGGCGACGACCGTCGGCACGAAATAGGACGAGATCAAGTCCGCGAGCCGTTGCACCGGCGCCTTGGAGCCTTGCGCCTCCTCTACGAGTCGGACGATCTGCGAGAGCGCGGTGTCCTTGCCAACACGCGTCGCACGCAGCCGGAACGCGCCCGTCCCATTCACCGTCGCGCCGTAAACCTCATCGCCCTCGCGCTTATCGACGGGGATGCTCTCCCCCGTCAGCATCGACTCGTCGATGGTTGACGCGCCCTCAGTAACGATTCCGTCCACCGGCAGCCGCTCCCCGGGTCGCACGGCGACGATGTCATTCGGCAGCACGCTCTCCACGGGCAGCATCACCTCTGCGCCGTCACGGATCACCCGCGCGGATTTCGGCTGTAGGCCCAGGAGCGAGGCGATGGCATCCGATGCCCTGCCCCGCGCACGCGCCTCCATCCACCGCCCCATGAGGATGAGGGCAATGATAATGATCGCCGTGTCGTAATAGACCGCCGCCTCGCCGCCCGCCGACTCAAAGAATTCCGGCACAAACGTCGCCGCCACGCTGTAGAGATAAGCGGCAGTCGTTCCCAGCGAGATGAGCGTGTTCATGTTGGATGTTCGTTGCTTGAGGGCCGACCACGCACTGGCATAGAAGAGCGACCCCGCCCAGAATTGGATGGGCGTCGCGATTGCGAACATGATCAGGTGGGCAATCTGGTCGGGCACGCCGCTGAGCATTCCCAGCAGCATGACGAAGGCGCCGCTGGAGAGCGCAACGAGGAACCGCATCCTCAGCGCCCGCTCCTCCTCCTCCTTGGCGACGACCCGGGCGTCCTCCTTCTCCTCGATGCCCGCGACCCGCAGACCCGCTTCCACCACTGCGCCGCGCAGATCGCTCGCGTCGACGGCAGCGCTGTAGTGTTCGATTGTGACAGCGGTGGAGTCGTCCTCATCCGGCGTCACCCACCGGACACCGCGCAGGTTCATGAGCGCAGAGACGGCCTTGTCTCGTGGATCACCGCCGTCCGTGTCCGGTTCGACGAACAGCCGCTGTGTCTCCGTCCGGGCGCCGTAGCCCGCGTCCTTGACGGCGGAGGCGAGCACATCAAACGAAAGCCCCTCGGGAACTTCCACCATTGCGCGCTCGGTCGCCAGGTTGACCCGCGCCTCTTCAACACCGGGCACGTCTGTCAGCGCATGCTCCACGTGCATCACACACGCGGCGCACGTCATGCCGGAGACGCTGATAGAGATGGTCTCAAGCTCCGAAAGCCTGTCGTCAGATTCAGTCGTTGTCATGCGAATAGTGTACGCCTATGAAAGCGGCGGCAATGCCGCGTTCCATCATGGATGCCTCTAGGCGTCCATTCTACTGAAATCGCGCGCCCTGACATTGTGATTTGGGGGTACTATGGATAGCGCGATGCTCCTGCTGGGGAATCGTCTAACGGTAGGACGACAGACTCTGAATCTGTTAGTCGTGGTTCGAATCCACGTTCCCCAGCCAAAACAAGATAAGCTGCCTACGAAATCTCAGTGGTCAGCGTCTCCCAGCCGGGTGCCAACGTTGGAATTCCCCATTCGGTAGGCGGCGTCCATGTGCGCCAGCGATCATCGATAGCAGGATGATCGCCGCTCTGTATCCATTTGATTGCCCGCTCCGCCTCCACTCGCGCCGCCTCGGCATCCTCGCGAGTCATGCTCCCAAACGCAACAGCCTCTTCGACCTCATCCTCGTCCTTCCATTGCGGTTCACTGAGATCAGGCGGGAAGACAACGTCAAGGTGTAAGTCGGTCGTATCGAGGCCAATCTCGGTCCGTCGAAACGGTGCCTCCAGGTTCACATACCACCACCGAACGTCGCCGTCCCCCAGAAAAACAAGTACCGAATGGGCCGTGTCCTTGAGGAATACCCGCACCATCCCTTGACCATGCCAGATGTTATCCCGCAGCTGCCAGTCACCGTGGGGCAGTCGAACGTCATTCCCCGCCAAATCAACGGGGCTTTTCCAGACCGTCCCCGGCGGCGTAAAGGCCGCAATCACATCCCCACGATCCTCGACAACGACAAACACCCACGCCGTGAACACCCGCCCATGCCAGATATTCCGCCCGGTGATGCAATCACCAGGCTGCCACTGAACCTCAGTGGCTTCAATACCGCTCACAACAACCCCATGCACAAATGCACAGCCTTACCTCTACCAGCGCGCCTCAGTTCTTTCTCCTCTACTGAGTTAAGGAGGACAGTCGATCGCCACACTTGCCCACGATTACATTTCGCTTGACACTGCCCAGCGAGACCTTTCTCCCTAGTAAGGCGGCTCGAGGATCTCTCTTGCTACGTTGAACGAGAATCGGAAAGAAGTCGTTCACTTTCTGATCTGCCAGTTCTGTTGCCAGTACTCTTAGGCCATTCTGTATTTGTTCTACTGCACGATCAATCGAGAATTGACGACCTCCCTTGAGTTCAATCATCGCGAGCCAATGACCATTCTTAGACAGAGCTGCGAAATCCGCGGTCCTTCCTCGCGTTTTCAACGCACTCTTTACGCAGTTCATTGAGATTAGGTGTATAGAGTCCCTGAGCCCTCGAAGATCGACCGAGCAATTTGCTTCTGCACAGGAATCCGTTACACAACTATTCAGCCGTGGCGGCACATACATGCTTAGAGTTCCTATCGTTCGAGCGCCAAGGCTTCATCATAAATTTGAGCATGCACGCTCGTAAACGATCCCAATGGGATGCCTTGTTCTGCATCAACCTCCAACGCGTGTACATTTGTGCCGTCGGCGGTAGGTTCAAACATATACGCCGATACCTGTTCCGGTCTAAGAACCTGAGCGGCAGTATAACGTCGAGCTGCCCTTCTCCGTGTCGACAAGTTACTAAGCATAACTAGGTTTCCAAGTTGTGATACCAAGTAATCACTATGCGTCGTTATCAGCACATGAACGCCTGCATTAACAAGCATGGCAATTGCACTTGCAAATCGCCGTTGATTAGCTGCATCAACGTGTGATTCTGGTTCCTCAACTATAAACAGGTCTCCCGCCCGCACCACATGCTTAAGGTATAGAACGATCGGCGCAATCTCTGAGACCATTGATGAAGCCTCGTGTAGTTGGAATTTTCCTACTTCGCTACTAAAGAAGACATCTGGATACTCAGAAGTATCATCAAGATCTATAGTACCATGGGTTATATTTTCTTCTAGAAACCTTATGATTTTATCTAGTGGTTTCCTCTCACGGTCATTTGAATTCATGAGCAGAAGCGACTGAATCAAGTCAGTCACAAATCCAGGCAGCCGTGGAATCTCGATTGAACGTATCCAGGCACGTGATGACTGATCGACTAAGAGGCTGGAGAATGCTTTATGGCCCAATAATATGCTTGATCGGCTAGCTGGCATGTAGTGTGCACGTGGAATCAAATCACTTGGAATGAACAAGTCCTGTTCGTATGCCAAAAGGTCCATAAGGAAGTACTCAAAGTCATCCTCTATCATGCGGGCAGGGAGACGAAAGATTCTGGGGTCAAGACCCTTGTCAGAAATCCTGTGATTCCAAGCTTCTGTGGTTAGTGTACCGCCCATGACTTGAGTCTTCCACGAGAATTCGTTGCCTTGGTGTCCCACCTCAATAGATAGATGAGATGGCCCAAGAGCCGGACTGCGCCTTTGTAACCTTTCTATGTTTGTGCCATAAACTCGCTGGATTTCTGGACCTAGAAAAGTTGCCAGGCCTTCACCTAAGGCACGAGACATCACTGAAAAGGCTTCTTGCAGACCCTGAGGTAAGTCCCCGACACGTGCTGGGCTACCCTCAAAGAAGGAATGCCTTGTAGGCCATGTCTCCCTGATATCAGCTTTTGCTCTCTGGAGTAGGGCAGGATTGGGTAACTCTCCAAGATAAGCCGCAACAGGTGTCCTAGTTAAGCTCTCAAAAATTTGCCTACGGCCCAAAGTCCTCGACAAGCAATAGAGCGCCAAGGCCAAATAAGACTTTCCAGAGTTGTTCGGGCCAACAAAAACCGTCAAGGGTTTAAGCTCTATCGAGGCCTTTCCTATCGGCCCTAGATCGCTAACTTTGAATTCAGTCATCTCTTTTCATCCATGGTGGGGTGGCGAAGCACATATCTACTTTACGCAGTCTTGACCGATCCGTTCTGCCTTGGAGCCAACGACTCTCCTTCACCGCCAATACCGAATCTTGTCTCGCCCCCCTACCGCGGCAGCCCCAGCCCCCGTGTCGCAACGATGTTCCGCTGGATCTCCTTAGTGCCGTGGCCGAAGGTGCGGCCTGTACTCATCAGGGCGTTTACGCCAATAAACCCGTTCATGGGCGCCCAGTCGGCGCCGTGCGGCATCACCTGCGCGGCATCGCCGATGATCCGCGTGAACCCACGCCACAGCTCCTGTACCAGCTCACCGGACAACACGCGCGAGATCGACGCGATACGAGACACATCCTCGCCCTGCCGACTGTCCCACGCGCCCTTCCAGCAGATGGCGCGGAACATGCCGAGCTTGACCCGCAGGTCTGCCAGCAACTGGCGGTTGATGGGATCATCCAGAGGTGTGCCGCCGTCTGCCCTGTACGTCCGCGCGAAGTCCACGAATCGCTCCCACTCACGCAGCAGCGCGGCAGGAGAGCCAACCTCCACGCGCTCAGCCGTCAACGATGCCGCCATAACGTACCAGCCACGATTCTCCTCGCCGAGCATGTACTGCGACGGCACACGCACATCCTCGAAGAACTCCTCACTCCAGCGACGCCGGCCCGCCATGTCGTGGATCGGGCGAATCGTGATGCCCGGAGAATCCAGTGGCACGAAGAATATCGACAGCCCACGATGCTTGGGCGCGTCAGTGTCAGTCCGCACCAACATCCGGATCCACGTGGAATGGTGCGCGGTCGACGTCCACATCTTCTGGCCGTTGATCACATAGTCGTCACCGTCACGGACCGCCCGCGTCGTCACGCCCGCCAGGTCGGAACCGTTGCCGGGCTCCGAGAGCCCAAGCGCGATGGGCATGTCCGCCGTTGCGATCTTTGGCAGCCATTCTTCTTTCTGCCTTGGCGTTCCGTGCAGGATTACGGCATCGCCGCCGAACGCCCCACTTGCAGGAGCACCTCGGTAGGCCATCTCCTCGCGATAGGTCAGCATCCGTGTGAACCCGGCGTCCTGCCCGCCGTGCTCCGTGGGCCAGTGCATGGTGTACCAGCCCTTGTCCACGAGCTTCTTGGTAAAATGGTGGGCGGCGTCCAGCGCCTCCGGGTCATCCAGATGCCACGACGCATTGGACACGTCGCTCATGTGGTAGCGGGTATCGTCCCAATTCTTCGCGACGAAATCGCGAATCTCATCGCGAAACGCCAGGTCCTCAGCCGACTGTTGGAAGTCCATGATGCCTCCCCCTCCCTGTCATTCGGGCATCCGACGCCTCAGTGTAGCCGATTCGAGACCCGAATTGAGACTCAAAACACTAGCCAGCCGTAGGCAACAGAACCATACAATTTGACCATCGGACGACTCAAAGAGGGAACCGGAAATGACGATACAGTCTGCAATCGACGCGTGGCGTGAGAAAATCCTCGCCCACGACCGCGAAGCCACGGCGCTTCGCAGCGGCCACGGCCCGGGACACGATCACCATCACGATGACCATGAGGACAGTGAGCACGATGGCGGCCACGTTCACGGAGGACACGGCGGTTTCTCCTACACCAACCGCCCACGAGACCTCCATCGAACCGACGACCCCGCAGTAAACGCCCTTTTTGCCTTGATCGACTCAGACACAACGGTGCTGGACGTTGGCGGCGGCGCGGGACGATTCGCGCTTCCACTGGCAACCCGCGCCAAACACGTCACGGTCGTCGAACCATCGGATGAAGCTGTCGGCATACTGCAGGAGCGCGCCGCCGAGGCTGGGCTGACCAACATCACTGTCGTGAATGAGCGATGGGAAGACGCGGATATCGCGACCGCTGATCTTGTCCTCTGTTCACTCGTCCTACACCACGTGCCGGAGGGCGCAGGGTTCATCACGAAGATGCAGGAGCGAGCATCGGGCCGCGTGGCAATCATTGAGATGATGGAGCCGCCCAGCGCCCTCGAAGTCCCCTTCTACGAGCGTGTCTACGGCGCAGTGCCAACCCCCATGCCCGGCGTGCCTGAACTCTTGCAGCTCCTCTGGGCAATGGACATCCACCCGGACCTCACGATGCTCCCGCCCGAGACCGCCGTCATGGGCCGTGACCGCGACGAGATAACAAGTCAGATTCGCCGCCGTTTGGACGTCGAGGAAAACACCCCGGAAGATTCCCGTCTCCTCGCCGCTCTCGATGAACTCCTCGAAGAGACAGATCGCGGCTACACCGTCACCGGCATCGCCCCCCGCCGCGCCGCCATCATCGCGTGGCGTACAAACGAGGATGGACGCAACTAGGCGACCCTAACCTGTATCAACTACTGGCACGTCGAGGACAGCATCTAGTCGCCATTCAAAACGTCGTGTGGGGCGACCCTTGGGCCGCCCCACACATGACTCTCGTAACGTGCTGCTATCTATCGAGGCAGTCCAAGCCCCCGCTGCGCGATGAGGTTGCGCTGGACTTCCGTGGTGCCGCCGCCGAGGCCGCTCCCGTGCATGGCTTCGTAGCGGAAGCCGGGGTAGCCGCCCATGGGCGCACGAGACTCACCGAGGCCAAGCCGGCCGTACTCCTGCAAGATGCTCGCCATCAACTGCGGCCACTTCTTGCCGAGGTTGTCGCCCCACGCCTTGCCCATGGAGCCTTCCTTCACAGGAAGCTCGCCGCGCGACTGCATGAATGCGACGCGGTATGAGAGCATCCGGCGTGTCTCAAGCTCAATCTTGAGGTCGGCGACCTTGTGGCGAATGAGTGGGTCGTTCAGCACATCCTCACCGTTGAAGCGGGTTTCCCGCATGACGGCGATGAACCGGTCAAGCTCGCCCAGGTACTTGGCAGCGGTCTCGATGCCGGATCGCTCAAAGGAGAGCGTTGTCATCGCCGCGTACCAACCGCGGTTCTCCTCACCGATGAGGTTCCGCACCGGAACGCGGACATTGTCAAAGAAGACCTCGCTCCAGCGGCGCGTGCCCGTCATGTCGTACAGGGGCCGCAACGTGACGCCGGGCGTGATTTCGCCGTCATCATCGCGCAGCTGCATCAGAACATAGCTGATGCCGCGGTGCTTGGGCGCGTCCGGGTCTGTGCGAACCAGCACGTGGTACCACTCTCCGTAGTGCGCGCCGGACGTCCAGATCTTCTGGCCGTTGATCACGTAGTCGTCGCCGTCACGGACGGCGCGCGTCTGAAGGCTGGCAAGGTCAGAGCCGGCGTTCGGCTCGGAGAATCCCTGGGCGAAATCGATATCCGCGTTAGCCACCTTTGGCAGGAACTCTTCCTTCTGCCAGTCCGAGCCATGAATCATCAGCACGGGGGCAACCAGGCCGCCACCGAACGATGCCGGAGCGCCCTCATAGGCCATGCCCTCACGATAAGCCAGCTGGGTCTCGATGGAAACGGCGCGGCCGCCGTATTCCTCCGGCCAGTGCATCGTCCACCAGCCCTTGTCCACCAGCTTCTTTGAGAAATCACGTTGCGCCTGCAGCGCGTCCGTGTCTGCGTGATACGGAGAAAGGAGGCCAATCTCATCCCACCCGCGTGGGTCCGCAACCTTCTCGCTCCATTCCTCTCGCGTGAATTGGCGCGCCTCGTCTTGCAGAGCCTGATCGGCAGCATCAAGCCGAAAATCCATCGTATTCACCCCTCCCGTGGCTCCGGGGAGCCATAGTTCGTCCTGCGGTCGCCATCAATAAGCGCACGCTCGGAATGGCGACATTATGGCGTGTACACCTTGGTAGGCGCAACTGGTTGGTGGGCTCATGTGCGGCGGACAATAATTGACAAATCGAACGTCTTATGTATGAAATAGGGCGCGATTAAGCGGCGCGAATCCTTAGAGGTACCGCGAGAGTTGGAGGAATGTGATGGGTGATGTTGCATCAGTTATTGCGGCTGCCGGAACCCTACTAGTCGCCGTCGGAGTCCTGATAGTGCTCCTCAGGCTTGTTCCCGTTATCGACAAGTTGGCGGAGTACGTCGATAAATTGAACCAAAGCGACGGCTGACCATAGCTGCCGGTTGCCGTCAACTCCCTAAAGGGGAGTCACTTAAGATTCCGCGACGGTTTCCGTTATCGTCACGCTGTGGAGGCTTGTGCCGGGATTCGGGTCCGACTGTGGGTCCCTGATGCGAATCGACCTCACCACGTCCATGCCCTCGGTCACGCGGCCAAACACGGCGTGCGCGTCATCAAGCCACGGCGTCGGTCCGAATGTGATAAAGAACTGTCCGCCGCCCGTGTTTGGGCGTCCAATATTGGCCATGGACAGGATGCCCGGCCCGTCGTGGCGGAGTGTGGAGTCAAACTCATCCTGGATGGTGTAGCCGGGGCCGCCGGTGCCTGTGCCGCCCGGATCCCCGGCCTGCGCCATAAAATCAGGAATCACGCGATGGAACGTCGTATTGTCGTAGTACCCTTCGCGCGCCAGGAACACAAAGTTGTTGACGGTGATGGGCGTCTTGTCTGCTGTCAACTCGATGACGAAGTTTCCCACGTCCGTCTCAAAAGTCGCCGAATAGCACTTCGACGAGTCGATCTGCATCTCGGGCGGTGAGGACCAACGATTCAGCTTCTCAGTCACGGTAAGAGTCTCCTCTCTATCTACGGGCGTAGCGGCGACCGGTGTCGGGCAATCCGATTCCATGGACGAATCAGTTGTGCCACCGGCGCTTGAATCAGTAGTTGGGGTTGCCGTCGGAATCGGAGTGAACGTGGGGATCGGGGTCGGGATGGGTGTGTCTTCTCGCACCTCGCACGCCATCGCCCCAATGGCCAGGGCAACGCCAATGGCCAACACAAATACGGCAAGCAACGGCAATTTCGGGGCAATAGGGCGGGAACGCATCACGCATTCAGCATAACTGTCGCTGAATTAGCCCCGCAACACAGCTCTTCGCTGTATCATTCTGTTTTACACGGCGCGCCGCCTGGACGGGAGGAGGGGCAGCACGCATGGCGCAAATGCGCTGTTGGGACGCCCTGCGCGTCTCATGAACGAGAATCGGACAATCACGTCCGTTCCGGGCGTCCGTCTCGCGCACATCACGGATAGGGATGCCGTGACGGGGACAACCGTCCTTCTCTTCCCAGACTACGGCGCAATCGGCGGGGTCGAGGTCCGCGGCGCGGCCCCCGGAACTCGTGAGACCGATCTCCTCCGCCCCGGCACCCTCGTCGAGCGCGTCCATTCCATCTTCCTTACCGGCGGCAGCGCCTTTGGCATGAACGTCGCAGAAGGCATAATGCGCCACCTTGAGGTGGAGGGCATCGGATTCCCTACACCCGGCGGCGTGGTGCCCATTGTCCCCGGCGCGGTGATCTATGACCTTGGCATCGGAGGCACGGATCGACGCGTAACGCGCGATTTCGGCCTTGACGGCGCACGCGAGGCATCGGACGCGCCTGTCGAGTCCGGCAGCATCGGAGCCGGTACCGGCGCGACCGTCGCAAAAACACTCGGGCAGGATCGTGCCCTCAAAGGCGGTGTCGGCACGGCAGCCATGGATCTGGCCAGCGGACACAGAATCGGCGCGGTCATGGTGGTCAACGCCTTTGGCGACATTGTGGATCCCGAGACCGGCGTGCTCATCGCCGGTCCCCGCAATGACCGCGCGGACGGGCCGCCCTTCCTTAGCACGCGCGAGATCCTGCGCAGCAGGGACAGAGGCGGACCAGGCGGCCGGTTCGGGCAGCAGCCAACCAATACGACCATCGGCGTCGTTGCAACAGACGCGCCCCTGTCAGTCGCACAGGCCAACCGACTCGCCATGATGGCGCACAGCGGCATCGCACGAGCCATCGTGCCGTCATATGGCATGGGCGACGGCGATACGCTTTTCTTCGTCTCCACGGCCCCGCCGGACGCGACACCGGTGGACACCTTTGGACTCACGCCGATAGGAGCGGCGGCGGCGGAAGTGGTCGAACGCGCCATCATCGATTCGATTCGATCCGCTACGGGCATCGCCGGTGTCCCGTCCGCAGCTGAACATATATCCGGCATGAACGGACACCTTAGGCAATGACGACGATTCGCGGCGACAGAGTTGGCATTCTTGGCGCGGGAGCCGTTGGCACGGCGCTTGCCGTCGGTCTCGCCGATGCCGGATACAACATCACTGCAATCATGAGTCGCAACGCGCCACGCGCCAAGGACCTTGCCGGTCGCGTGGGCGGAGCGATACATACCCAGCAGGCGGGGCTGCTCGTTGATCTGGCCGACACCGTCTTCCTAACCGTGCCGGACGACGTGATTGGTTCAGTCGCGGAAAGCGTGCCGTGGCGCGATGGCATGGCGGCTGTCCACTGTTCCGGTGGCACACCCGTGAGCGTACTGGAGTGCGCTAACGGCTATGGGGCGGTGACCGGCGGATTCCATCCCCTTTACACCTTTCCCCAAAACTCGTTGAGAACAACAACACTGGAAAACGTGACGTTCGCCATCGAAAGCCAGGACCCGGCCCTGCACCATCAACTCCGTGACATGGCTCATGCCCTTCACGGCCACGCCATCGACATTAACGAGAAATCACGCGCCCTCTACCATATCTCAGGAGTGTTCGCGTCAAACTACTTGATCGCGATAATTGCCGAGGCCGCTGGCCTTTGGGCGCAATTCGGGTACAATCAGTCGCAAGCCTTGCAGGCGTTGCTGCCGCTGATTCGTGGAACGGTGGGGAATATCGAACGCGATGGAGCGGCTGCCGCGTTGACAGGCCCGATAGTCAGGGGAGACCTCGGGACCGTGCAGGCGCACCTTGAGCAGTTGCAGACTACCTTGCCGGGCGTAGTACCCTTATACGCGGCGCTCGCGCAGGCGACGGCAAAGTTCGCCGTTGACTCGCAAAGGCTCGATGGGACGAGAGGAGCGGAAATTCTCGCCCTGGTGGGCGAGTCAGAGACGACAGGATAGACGAACTCATGATGCGCACAATGCTGGCCGGGAAGATTCACCGCGCCACCGTGACCGAGGCTAACGTGGACTACGAGGGCTCGATAACGATCGACCCCGATCTGATGGAGGCCGCCGGCATCCTGCCATATGAACTCGTGCAGGTGCTGGACATCACGAACGGCGCCAGGCTCGAGACGTACGCCATTGAGGGCGAACGCGGCTCCGGGCAGGTCTGTGTCAACGGCGCAGCCGGATTGCTTGTGCGTGAGCGGGACATGATCATCGTCCTCCATTTCTTGCACATGTCTGAGGAGGATGCCTGTCGCGTCAGCCCGCGCATCGTGCGCGTTGACGCCCGCAATCGCATCGTCTCCCGCACCAACCGCATCGAAGCCCGCAGCTACTACTAGAAGGCAATTCTCCGGGGCTGCGGCAAGGGAATGACGCCCGTGCGCACAACCATCAAGACGATCCAGGAATTCAAAGACCGGGGCGAGCGCTTTCCGGTTCTGACCGCCTACGACTACTACACCGCGTGCGCAATCGATGAGTCCGGCGTCCCCGCCATCCTCGTCGGTGACAGCCTCGGCAACGTCGTGCTCGGCTACGACTCCACTGTGTCCGTCACGATGGACGACATGATCCACCACACCGCAGCCGTGTCTCGCGGCACAAAGAGGGCCCTCGTCATCGCCGATATGCCGTTCATGTCATACCAGACGAGCTCGCAGGATGCCCTGCGTAACGCTGCCCGCTTCCTGCAAGAGGCCGGCGCGCAGAGCGTCAAACTCGAGGGCGGCGAGGTCATGGCGGAGACGATCAGGGCGCTTGTCGACCGCGGCATCCCCGTCATGGGCCATATCGGTTTCACACCACAGTCCGAGTTCCAGATTGGACGGCGCTTCCAGGGGCGTCGCAACGTCGAGGACGCGCGCAAGATGATCCGCGACGCTGAGGCCGTGCAGGAGGCCGGCGCGTACTCCATCGTGCTGGAACTCGTGCCGGAGCAGCTTTCACAGATCATCACCGAGCGCCTCAACATCCCTACCATCGGCATCGGTTCAGGCCCGCATTGCGATGCACAAGTGCAGGTTGTGAGCGACATGCTTGGCATCGTCTCAGACCATGTCGGGCGGCACGTCAAGCGCTACGCGGACCTGAGTGACACAATCCGGGCCGCCGTCAACGAGTACGCCCAGGAAGTCCGCGACGGCACGTTCCCCACGAGCGAACACACCCGCCCCCTCTCCGAAGACATCCTCAAAGACCTCTAACCCCACTCCGCTCATCCTGAGCCTGTCGAAGGGCCGGCCCCCTCAACCATTCCCGCCCCCCTCCGTCATTCCCGCGCAGGCGGGAACTTGAATCGCATTTCCCAACCAGCACCCACCTGTAGACTGATACCTAATCACCCCCACACCCAGGACGTTCACCAATACGAGCGACACTCAGCCCGGCCACCCCGAATCAACGCGGGACAAGGTAACCTTTTGAACTTCAAGAACCTGCTGAGGACGGCAACGATTGCAACTGCCGTTGTGTTGGCCGTCCTCCTTGCCGCAGCGTGTGAGGATCGTGAGCCGCAGGACATTGCCTTTGAAATGGAAATCGTCGGAGGCGAATTGACCGCCGATGAATCAACGCTGACGGTCAATCAGGGGGATACGGTCACGATCGATTGGACGAGTGACTTGCCGCTCCTAGTTCATCTGCATGGCTATAACATCGAGGCGCAGGTGGGGCCCGGGGAGACGGCGCCGATGAATTTCGAGGCACATGCGACAGGGCGGTATGACATCTTTATTCACGCTGCGGAAGGCGTTCTTACAGCAGACTCGGGAATGGATGACAT
>LXNJ01000416.1_pt1 | contig 30629 bp, 24 predicted proteins | sample 809081 | NCBI WGS metagenome assembly LXNJ01 (sample SAMN04870510, study PRJNA318959) | sponge metagenome | biome: sponge; feature: marine sponge reef; material: water | host: Petrosia ficiformis | place: Greece: Milos, Mediterranean Sea | collected 2013-05-29 | depth 5-7 m | reverse complement strand
GCTATGAATGCCTTTATGGCATTCAGCGGGACTGAAGAGCGTTTGACATATTCAGAATATACCTAACAAGAAATTACCGAATTAAAAAATTAATCTTCATTTAAGCGCGCCGGGCGACCGGTGTATGCTCAGAATTTGGGTGTTTCATGTGTGCATGTTGTGGGTGGACATTTTTTAAGGCAAAACACGCTATGCCCTACCGTAAACAGGTATAGCGGCACCGTTGATTATAGATGAGTCATCTGAAGTAAGGAAACAGATCACTTTTGCAACATCGGCAGGAGCTACCCACCGGCTATGGTCTTCGTCCGGCATTGCCTCACGATTAGCAGGAGTGTCCATAATACTCGGCATAATAGCATTGACGTTGATACCAGAATCCATTACCTCAGCAGCTAATGCTTCAGTTAAAGTGCGCACACCACCTTTTGAGACACAGTAAGCACTCAATCCTGCCTCACCTTTTAGTCCTGCACGGGCGGAGACATTAACAATCTTGCCGAAACCACGCTCCGTCATGTGCGGAATCACCGTTTTGCAACAGAGAAAAACAGATTTAAGATTGAGGTTCATGAGGAAATCCCATCGATCCGTTTCAAGTTCGGCTGTCAGAATTCCTCCAACAAATCCGCCAACAATATTCACCAAAATATCCAGATGACCGAATTGTGTTATGAAAGTTTGTATAGTTTTCTGCACTTCTGGTTCTTCAGTGACGTTTGCAAATAGGAAGGTAACATCTTCGCTAAGTTCAGGGTTATGTTGTTTGAAACGTTCTACCTCATTATCAAACAGATATGTAACTACAACGGTGTCGCCTTGGGCAAGGAAGGCTTTGGTGACAGCACTACCTAAAATACCAGTTCCACCAGTGATAAGGACATTTCGGTTCGGTTTTGTCATTTTAAGCTCTCCTATCCCTCTAACGTTTGTTTGAATGCCTCAAGACTGTTTGCCCGTGCTGCCTCGCGAAGCAATTGCTTAAGACGTTGCAGTTCTTCAATGTTTTCAAGTACAAGCTTTAAAGTCTGAACATCATTGGATTGAAATTGTTCCTCAAGCACATCAAGTATAGCCTCAATAGTGCCTTTGCGCACTCCTTGTTCAATACCTTGTTCAATACCTTGTTGTGTGAAGTGTTGGATAACAGATGATTCTTGCATGGTTTCCTCCAATATAATATCACGAATGGTTTCGTAGTCTAATATTATTCCACCCAAAATACCAAGGTTGGTAAGATAATTCGCTTGTTGTGATTCGTCTTGCAGCACAGATTTAGCGATCTGAACACATTGCCGTAACCACTCCTTAGAATCCACGTTTTCTGGTGGCTTCATAAGAGGCGCGAATGGAATTAAGCCTTTTAGTTTAGCATCCAGGAAGTTTTGTCCGTCTAATTCACATAGTCTAATCACCTTGTATTGTATTAAGATGTTGTATCCGTGCATCTCTTGAACGTATTGCCCTGGGTCATTGCGACCTGCATCCGGATGCAGATAGATAACATGTGAATAGACCGGCATTCCAAAGGTTTCAATACCTCTTCCCGCGTAGCCTGCTACTCGGTATGGCATAGGAATCTCCGTACTGTCACGTGTCTGAATCTCAAAATGTATAACGGCATTTTTGCCGTGAACGTTTGCATGTATAAAACTATCGGCACGATTTGATTTGACAGTCGGTTGCTCAGTATTGAGAACTTCAATAACCCGTGCCTCTGAGATGCCGAGGCCAAACTGAATCCAGTCCTCAGGATTTTGTTGAATAACGTTTTTTGACACGATGTCGTATTGCCCGCGCGGGACTGATGATTCAGTAGATGTAGACTGTTCTATATTTTCTGCCATATTGATTTTTGACGAAGACTCGTATGTCTTGACGATGTATTTTCTTTTCTACGTTGTTGTTAAGACCCCGATGCCAGGACGATCTGGTAAAATCAACTTGCCATTCTCAAGGGTAACACCGATGTAAGGATCGTTTGATATTAGCAGATTTCCGTCTAAATCTGCATAGTCTACAAGCGGTGTTAAGTGGGCTGCAGCTGTGATGCCGAGGGAACTCTCTATCATACAACCGATCATAACAAGCAAACCGTGCGCGCGAGCGGTGTGTATCATCCGAATTGCTTCTAAAATGCCGCCGCATTTGACTAATTTTATGTTAATCCCATCTACAGCATTTACCAGTGCAGGAATATCACTTGCCCGCTTGACACTTTCATCTGCAATAATCGGTAATTCTGAATGTTCGCGGACATATTTGATTCCTGCTATATCATCAGGTTTTGTAGGTTGTTCAATTAACGCTACACCGTACTGTGCAAGCTGACGGATTTTCTTAACAGCCTCTTTCGGTGTCCATGCCGTGTTAGCATCAACGTAGATCGGTTTATCTGTGACGTTTCGTAGTGTTTGAAATATCTCAATATCGCGCGGTGTGCCCAACTTCACTTTGAGAATCGGATACGCTTCTGCTTGTAGTACTTTTTCCGCCATAACTGCTGGTTCATCAAGACCGATTGTAAACGAGGTGCATGGTGTTTTGTGTGGGTTGAGACCCCAGAGTTTGTAAAGCGGTACACCGAGTTTTTTGCCCAACCTATCATGAAGCGCCATATCAATGGCAGATTTTGCAGCGTAGTTGCCATCCAGCGTTGATTCAATCCCTGCCATCACATCTTGAATTTCGTCAAGGTTACCGTCAAGTGCTGAGGAGAGGGTTCCTAATGCTTTTTCTACTGTCTGAACAGTTTCACCATAGAATTTTGCGGGGGCAGCTTCACCGATACCGTCATCTATTTCTACAGAGATTACTTCCCGGTATGCGTCTGTCTCCCGGCGGGAAATCTTGAACGGATGATTGAGTTGCAGTTGGGTGATTTTCGAAGCGATGTGCACCGTCATTCACCTGGCACCTTGTTTAAGTATAACATGAAACGTTCTAATTTTTCCGTATCAATCTCCGTTTTCTCTTTTAGGAAAAGCCACGCACCGATGAAAATAGCGGACGCTTCTTGCAAAGCGCTGGAATCAGGATAATCTAAAGTTCGGATTTCAAGTGTCATCGCCATTTTGTTTGTATGTTGAATTACAGGTGTTTCTCTGTCCTGCACGGTGATAATTGGTGTCTCAAATAGTTTTTGGTTGAATTGTTCAAGTATCCGTTTTTGAAACGTCTCCGTGCCTTGGTTGCCGCGGTTATGTGCAGCAACAACTGCAGGTTTACCTTTACGTCGTGTGATGTGGTTTATTTGTAGGTAATATCCTTCATCTTTGATATTGTTAACAGTCTCAATTCGTTTTTCTGTAGAAACTTTTTGTCCGGGTGTATGAACATCGTAAACCTTTGCCCCAGCAAGTTCCAACATCTCTTTCAACTTTGTAATGAGTTGACGGGTTTTAGGCGTATCTGTCTGTGAGTCAAGGACGAGAACAGTTTTGGCAAAAGCGCCATCAGCAATAGCGTGAAGTTTCGCATTGACTATTGTTGCTTTATTCGGTTCTATGCGGATTTGATGTTTATCGGGATAAAACCCGGGTTTTGAAAGGTGTAGTATTGTTTCAAGCGATTTTTTTAATATGGAATTGGTTTTAATGAAGTAGTGTCCCTCAGCATCTGTAGTAGCAGTTAACTCAGGATCGGCGCGCAATTGAACACCAGGAATTGAGGCGCCAGAATTTGCATCAGAAACTTGTCCTTGTAAAATCCCATTGCTAATGTCCGTGAAGTTGATTTTTAGCGAATTGCGAGCCTGACCGTAGGCTGCTTCCACTGTCGCAGTGCCGGATTTTTTAAGAGCATGCAGATAAAAGTGTGAAGTGCCACCTTTTGAAAGATTTTTGGTATCAGTGAGGGGGCCGTTGGTTGTTTTTGCTTTGATTATCTCGTCATCTGCAATCGGCATGCCATCAACGTCAAGAGCGGTTACAGTGATGCCTACGTAGCTTCTGCCGTCATAGGGTAGGCTATCTGTCCATGCGCTCAACTGTAGTTTCACCGCTGGTGGTGCGACCTTAAATTGCTGTGGCTTCGGTAAACTATGATTCCCATAATAGTTTACCAGTTCTGTTTGGACTAAATGGATACCGTTTGACAATGGTTCTTTGATGTGGACAGTGATTATATCCGTATCACTGTCGTATTTGAACGGCACGTTCACATTATCGATTTTGACCTGAATAGAATTGGTAAAAATCTGCTGACGTTTAAGCATCCACGCACCACGTTCGTGCAAGCCATCCTGCACCTGAATCTTAAGCGTAGGTGTTTTGGTTTGTATAACAGATTCATGTTTGGGAGTTATCAGAATACCTTTTGGAAACCCTGCTTCAACATAGCGGGCAATACCGAGAAAATAACCGTACGCCTCTTTTTTGAGGTAATCATCATTTTTCAGTCTTGCCTCTTCTTCTGGATTCGTATAAAAAGATGCTTCACATACAACTGCAGGGCATTCTGTCAACCGTAAAACACCGAAACCTGATGCAACGATTAACTTATCGGAATATAGACCTGTTGACGCAGATTTGGGCAAACGCAAGGCATCTGAAACACCTTGTTGGATATAGCGCGCAAGGTCTAAACTTGGGCGGGAGTCGTCAGCATCACCGTGATACCACGTTGAAGTATAGTTTATTTCTGGATTATTATCAATTCCATTATGGTGTAGCGATATGAAGAAATCGGCGTGATTTTCGTTAGCAATTTGACCGCGTTCTGGTAGGCTGACATAAGAATCGTCAACGCGAGTCATGATGACGGTCGCCTCTGCCTGTTCCAACATCTTTTTTAGGTAGAATGCAACCTTTAGGTTGATCTCAGCTTCGCGGAGACCTGTTGGACCGCGTTTGTAATCTGGGACGTGTCCTTGGCCACCATGCCCTGGATCAAGACAAATTTTAAAACCTTTGAGGTGGCGCGCATAAGGCGGAATCTCTACTTCAACAGCATCTTGTTTGGTTGATACCTCAGGGTGTTGTTGCGCACAAGAAAGAAAAAATAAAAGAAATAGGACAATAGCGGTATACTGAAAAATATGACGAGACATTTTTCTAAACCTATCTTCTTGTCGGACGCAGTTCGCGAAGATACTAAAAATGTCCGTAACCTCAAACCAAACTTAAGACTACGGACAAAAGGCCTGTAAAGTTACTACGTTCTACGATGTAGTCCTTTAGGTCTGCCGAGGATTTCTGCCAGAATAATCCCCCGACGATACGTTTGAGGAGAGAAATCGATCAGAGAGGTCGCAGGCATTGATTTCGTTGACAGTCGTCCAGGAGAATCTATAGGAATGGATGGCGGTACTATTGGTTTTATATCAGGTACTGGCTCATAAACAGGTTCAGATTGCTCAGTTACCATTAGGACATCTGCTTCAGCACTCTCCTGAGTTTCATGTGCTAATTCTGTACCAGAGCGAAATTCCTCAAAATTCTCCATAAAGGGCGGAAGCACATTTTCTTTATTGACAGGCGTACCCATCTCATTTTTGGCTTCTAATTTCTTCCGTTCTATCTTCTTATATTCTCTATTACTTGAGATGATTACGTAAATTATGAAAATCAATATTGTCAGTGGTAGAATCACCCTTGACCACAGATTATAATCCATACGTAGTCCTCGATCTATATTGTGAGTATCTAATACCATTTTTAAAAGATGAAACATCATTTTGAAATTATCGGTTCAAGCTGAGTTGAAGAATGTCCGAGGCGCCAAATGCCAAAAGCGCATTTGGCGTTGATTTGGCAATGAATTGCGCGACTACAAACGCGTTTTTTGTTAATGAAAGGCGATCAATTAGAAATGGTATAAGAACTGTTTTGCGTTTCTATATGTTTACCTTCTCCTCATTCGCAGTGTCTTAGGTTTCCCGAGGATTTCAGCAAGAATGATACCTTGACGAAATGTTTCGGGAGACGGATCAATCAGAGAAGTTATAGGTAACGGTTTCGTTGGCAGCGGAGTTCGAGAATCCACTGGGATCGGTGGCGGTTCTATAGGTTTTCTTTCAGGTGCTGGTTCTTGAACGGGTTCTGGTTCAGATTGCGCCGCAACCATTGGCATATCCGCTTCGGTGTTTTCCACAGTTTCCTCCACCATTTCTGGTTCAGAGGGAAAACCCTCAAAATTTTCCATAAATGGCGGAAATACAGTTTCACTTTCTTGAGCCGTATCAACCTCACTCATGTTTTCAGTTTGACTTTGGTTGTTTTCAGCTGGGCGTTGGTCAGTTTTCCGACGGCGCATTCCTCCAAATATCATTATAAGTAGAAAGATAATTATAAGAATTAGTGCTTCCAGATCAAATCCCATCAGTTTCTCCTTTAGAAGTTATTTATGAGAGCCCCAAGGAATGAGAAGATCGGGTTGTGTCTCCGTCTTCAGGACCACCTGGTGAGGCGATGGATTGACGCATTTCAGTATCTGCAAGGATATTGCGAAGCGTGTAATAATCCATCACACTCATCCTTGTTGAATTAAATGCATCTGAGATAGAAAGCGGAATTTCAGCTTCCGCTGCAATCAATTTCACTGTCATTTCTTCAACAAGTGCCTTATTTTCTTCTTCTTCCGCTTCTGCACGTGCGCGTTGCTCTTCCGCTTTTGCGCGTGCTATCTTAAGCTCAGCTTGTGCCTGATCGGTTTGTAATTTTGCCCCAACGTTCTCACCAACATTGATGTCAGCGATATCAATAGACAAAATTTCAAAGGCGGTTCCAGCCTCAAGCCCTTTTTCAAGCACTGTTTCAGAGATTCGTACTGGGTTTTCCAAAACTTGTTTATGGTTCCCGGAAGACCCGATCGTTGTGATAATACCTTCGCCGACCCTTGCACGTATGGTATCTTCGGTAGCACCACCGACGAGGCGATCAATGTTTGCTCTAACGGTGACGCGTGCTTTGACAATGAGTTGGATTCCATCGCGCGCAACCGCAGTAATGCCGCTGTTTGGATCCTCTTGGCTTGGAATATCAATAATTTCTGGTGTAACACTGACCTGTACAGCTTGTAAGACATCCCTACCTGCTAAATCAATAGCGGCGGCTTGTGCGAATTCAAGGTCAATGTTCGCTTTATCTGCGGCGATGAGTGCAGCAACAACACTTCCTACACGTCCACCCGCGAGGAGATGTGCCTCAAGATCATCAAGCGAAAGACTTAACCCTGCCTTAGTTGCGTTAATTTGTGGTTCAACAATTTGGTTGGGTGGCACACGACGTAAACGCATCGCTACGAGGTCAAAAATACCGACTTTAACTCCCGCTGCAATTGCAGTAATCCACAATCCAAGTGGAACGAACCATCCAACAACGATTAAAAATAGCAGAATACAAACAGCAATAATTGCAACAACAACCATTTTATTCTCCTTCTCTCTGAGGTGAAATATCTAAATTGCCTTCACGAAAGGCACTGGCGAGTGCGCGAGGCACAGTAGCTTCTGCTTCCACAACCTTTGCGCGCTGTTCCTGAACACCTGCAGTCATCTCCTGTTTCCTTGCAACAGCGAGTGCGCGGCGTTCTTCCGCCTTTGCCTGTGCAACAACAAGGTCAGCCTCTGCTTGTTCCGCTTGAAGTTCTGCACCTATATTTTTCCCAACGTTCACGTCTGCAATATCAATAGACAGGATTTCAAAAGCGGTACCTGCATCAAGCCCACGATCCAGAACAGTTTTTGAGATAATATCTGGATTTTCAAGCACATCTTCGTAAGTTTCAGATGCACCGATCGCACTGATGATGCCCTCACCGACACGTGCAATGATGGTTTCTTCACCAGCACCACCGACAAGGCGATTGATAAAAGTACGCACAGTGATTTTGACGGTGGCAATCAGTTCAACGCCATCAAGTGCAAGCGCGCTGATTCTGGAAGTAGTTATGACGCGCGGGTTAACGCTGATTTGAACCGCCTCAAACACATCTCTACCTGCTAAATCAATTGCAGCTGCTTGCGTGAAATCAAGGTTAATATTTCTCGCTTTATCTGCCGCAATAAGCGCACTGACAACATTAAGAACGTTACCTCCAGCAAGATAGTGTGCCTCTAAATCAGACGTTGCCACTGTCAACCCAGCTTTGTGGCTACTGATAAGTGCTCTAACAATGACATTTGGATTAACTCGTCTCAGTCGCATTCCAATGAGTTCAGAAATGCGCAATGGGGCACCGGCTGCAACAGCAGCAATCCAGAGCCCAACTGGGACGAACCAGAAGAACATAAAAATAACGATGAGAACAATTACCGCTAATATCGGGACTCCTACTGAAAACTCTCCCATATCAAATTTCCTCTCTTTAAATTAGAGTTCGTTGATTCATAAAATAATAATGTCAATTTCACAATTTTTATAAACTACGGACGACAACACGGCTACCTTCTACTTGAATAACCTCTATCTCTGTTTCTGGCTCTACAAATTCTCCCTGCGTAACGATATCAACACGTTGACCGTTGATTAGCGCAACCCCTGCGGGACGAAGCGGGGTTACAGATTTTCCTGATTTTCCGACAAGTGCAGTTAACTCTTCAGGTGCTGCTTGAAAACCTTCCTCACTTCTTTGGGCAGCACTAAGGATAAAGGTTTTTCCTATAGGTGATTCACGGATAAGTGATAGACCAAAAATCGCTATAGGTATCACGAAAATTAGCGCGACACTCGCATAAATGAGTGCCGTCGTGACCCCCGATTTTGACCAAATCATCCAGAATCCGACAATGAGTAAAATTATTCCCGGAACACCCGCTGCACCAAACCCCGGAAGAATCAAAATCTCAACAAAAACTAATAATATTCCAAGGGCAATGAGAATAGTTGGAACCCATAACATTGATATTTCCTCCACATAGTTAGAACTTTAGAATTTTCATTGCTCAATAGCTTCAACCAAAATTTTGGAACCTTCAACTTCTAATACTTTAACAGGTGTGTTTTGTGCGATGAAGTCACCAACTGTGATAACATCCAATCGCTTGTTATCAATTCTGGCTGTTCCCGCTGGGCGTAAGGGAGTTAATGCTACACCTGTTTTACCGAGAAAAACCTCAAAATCCTGACTGCCAGCTGAGTGGTAACCTTGTTCAGCACTCATCACTGTGGACAATGCAAGGTGCTGAAATGGTGCCGATTTAGGAAGAAAAATAGTAGCAAGAATTGCCAACACGGAAGTAAGAATCACTGAAATAGAGAGCCATAATAGTGCAATACTGAAATCGTCAGTACTTTGGAAAAACGTGTAAAAAACACTTGCCAACATCAAAATTATACCCAAAATCCCAGCGACCCCAAAACCTGGAATCACAAAAACCTCTAATATAATTAATGCCAATCCGACTACAAAGATTAATGCAACAATATACGCATTCGGGACTTGGTTTAGCATGTGTCCACCGAAGAAAAGACCGATGAAAAGCAATCCAAGAAATCCAGGAATGCCAAAACCTGGTGTCCGAATCTCAACGATTAAACCGAGGCCGCCTAAAGAAAGCAAAAGCGCGCTGATGTAGGGGCTAGTAATAAAAAAGACTGTGCGGTCTGCAAGTGTCACTACAAATTTAGTAACTTGAGCGTTTGCCAGCGATTTAATGGGGATAACTTTATCGGTACCGAGTTCTTCTTGCCTGCCTAAGATACCGTCTTCAGTGAGAGCGATCATTACAACATCATTTTCATCGTCTCTGTAATTCTCATCAATTTCAACAATTTGGTATTGAGCAAGCAGTTCGGATAGGTTTTCTGCTTGCGTATCAACAAAACCGTATTCAAGGGCTTGACGGGTCGTTAAGGTGAGAAGTTCTCCCTCTGCGCAAAGCACTTGCATCCGTGTGCCAGCATCTTGTTCATTAAAGTACTCTTCAGGCCGTAATTTAATTATATCGCCATTTTCTAAACGTACAAGAATAAGCCTTTTGTCCACCATAGCCTCAGCGATATCAGGATTTCGACCTTGTCGTTCAGCAGTGGAGCGAATAGTGCCTCGGATATAGGTGACGATTTTCTCACCAGCTTCATTACCTTGTGCATCTACGGGGGCAGAATCGCCAATCGTTGCGCCTGATGTCATAACAATCTGATCACATGCAGCAGAAATCATGGCACCAGCGGAGATAGCTTGTCGGTTGACGAAAGCAATAGTCGGTATTTGTGTTTCTTGGATTGCTCTGATAATTTTTATAGCAGAATCAACTTTCCCACCGGGGGTATCAACATCAAAAATAATAGCATCAGCATTTACATCTTCTGCCTTTGTAATACCTTTATTAATGTAGGTACTTACGCCGCCTCCGATTTCTGTGCGGATATCTATGACATAAACTAAAGCGTTGTCCTCAGCGGACACTCCACCTCTCATGAGAAGGCATCCGATTAAGAGAAGCGAGCAATATAGCAGATTTTTTTGGCTTTTCATCTTCCTATCACTCCTGTTTAATTAAAAATGCCCTTAAATATATTTTGCTGATTAGTGGATAGTAAAGTCTTGCTATAAGTATACCTTAAAAGCGGTTAGTATGTCAAGAAATGTGTTTTATGAGGGTGTGTAAAATTTTTGGCATGGGTATTTCTCCTCTCTTGTAGGAGGGTTTTCAACCCCGATAAATCGGGATTACAAATCCTTTCAACAAGAAAGATCACATGGTTAATGGCAAAATATTTACACTCGTTTTATAATGCTGAAAATTCCTCCTTAATCCAAGCGTGTAGGACGTGGTTTAAAATAAGATGCACATCTTCAACCGGACCATACTGGTCACTATCAACAACAACGTTGACATCACAAATTGTTACCAATCTTCCGCCACCAAATCCGCTCCATCCGATGGTTTGACAGCCTATGTCTACGGCGTGCTGCATCGCACGGATAACGTTCTCTGAATTGCCACTTGCACTGATACCTATCACGACATCCTCTGGATTCACGAGATTTCTGAGTTGTTCTACAAAGACATCTTCGTAAGCAACGTCATTTGACCATGCTGTCATCGTCGCCACGTTATCAGTTAAACTAATTACGCGGAACCGAGGTTTACCTGCAATGCTTGTACCTTTACCCAAATCACAGGCGAGGTGGGATGCAGTAGACGCACTGCCGCCGTTGCCGATAACGAAAATTTGTTTGTCGGCATGATAGGCACCCATGATTACATCTATAGAACGCCGTACATCTTCCAGTTTTAAGCGTTCTAAAGCGCCTTGTAGATGCGAAATGTATTTTTTGATTCTCTCCATCAAGTTTTCTCCATATTTGAATGGAACATCATACTACCAATGCAATGGTAGCGAGGTCTCCCAGTGATTCACCCAACTGTGCAGGCATTATCTTGACTGCTTCGGCAGGACGTGCCATTGCAAAGTCTGATACAGTTTTTCGAATCGGTTGAAGTAAAAGGTCTCCAGCGGCGATAGCAATTGTTCCCAGTAGAACAATGTCCGGATTCAAAATATTGACCAAATTTGCGATGCCCCATCCCATGTAATATGCTGTTTCGTCAATCAACTTAAGTGCCAACGCGTCACCTTGCCGTGCTGCTGCAAGTACATGTTCTGATTTTACCGTCTCTATATGTCCATCTGCAAGAGCAAGTATTGTAGTGTTTGACTGTTTTTGAATTGCTTCCTTAGCACGACGTGCAATAGCTGGACCTGAGCAGATAGCCTCCAAACACCCGTGCTTACCACACCCACATAGCGGACCATTGGGCAAAAGAATCTGATGACCGACTTCGCCTGCGCTGTCGTTGGCACCGTGGAATATCTGTCCATTTATAACAATTCCGCCACCAATTCCAGTGCTCATCGTCATGTAAAGGACAGTATTATAGCCTCTGCCACCTCCAAACCGGTATTCGGCGAGTGCTGAGGCGTTGGCATCATTTTCAATCGTAGCGGGTATCTGAAACTCCGTTTCAAGACGCGTTTTAAGTGGAAATGCATCCCAACCAGGCAAATTCGGAGGAGAATAAACGATCCCTGTTTTTGTATCCAATGGACCACCACAACTCACACCAATCCCTGAAATTGCTTCCTGCTTGAGATTTGCCTTGGTGATAGTTTCGTCCACCATCTCAAACAGAAGTTGGATAGCATATTCAGGCCCCTTATCAGCAAATGTCGGTCTGCGGACTTTGCTAAGAATCTTGCCAGAATTATCCGCAACGACGGTTGCGAGTTTTGTACCGCCAATGTCTATTCCTGCGACATGTTTTTTCATAGTGGCATTATAGTAAATCTAAAAATATCTTAACATTTTCTTCAGATTAGCGGCGTTTGTAGTCGCGCAATTCATTGCGCCTCTTATATTCATGGTGTGTTTGAAATCCACATAAGAACAAGACGGAAAAATTAGAATTACCGAAATATTTTCTTAATCTTCATCAAAGCGCGACTACCAAGGATGGAACGCACCTACCGCTGATGGCTGAAAGTCGATTGCTGATAGCCATTGTCGGGTTTCATAAACTCTACCCATAGGTGTCAATTTAGCGTCCAATCTTTCTTGTGGGAGTGAATCAACGCCAAATGCGCTTTTTGGCATTTGTCCAAATCAACGCAGCATGCGCGTTTGGCATGCTGCGGGTTTTCAACCCCGATTTAACGGCTTGGGTCTCACAAAATCGGGCTTAGAAAGCCCTCCCACAAGAGGAAACCCAACATTTTTTCCTTAAGTTGACGCTTATGGGTTTCATAAACTCTACCCAACCCACGCGCTATCCGTAATTACCAATTTATAATTGATCGTTCAACTCACGCAAAGTAGGGTAAATCTGCTCATAAACTTTCAACTTCTCATCGTACTGTTGGGCTATTTCCTCACGCGGATAGTAAACCTTTTGTGGTTTGACTAATAGGTCAACCGCCTCTTCAATTCCACTATACTTACCTATTGCCGTTCCTGCAAGGATAGCAGTCCCAAGACAGACACCTTCGGAAATGTCAAGTGCGATGACCTTTTTACCGAACATATCCGCTTTGAGTTGCAACCATTTTTCCGATTTTGCGCCGCCGCCGATGGCACGGACCTCGTTTATGACAACACCGGCATCTTGCAGCATCGCAAGATTCTGTTTTATTTCATAACTAATACCTTCAAGTATCGCCTTAACAAGTTCACTTTTGCTTGTAGAAAGTGTCAATCCAACGATTGCGCCCTTCGATTCCAAGTCAAGATGTGGGGTTCCAGAACCGGTAAAGTGCGGAAGGAGCATGGCTGTTCCGGGGGAATCGGATATATCTTCAAGGAGGATATCGTAGACATCGCGTCCCTCTGCAGATGCTTGTGTTACTTCTGCTTGTGCTAAGGTATCCCGAAACCAGCGTAGCACAACACCACCGCTTGAAACAAATCCCAATGTGACATATAGCCCTTCAACGACATGCGGATAGCATGCAAAATTCCCATCTATCATCTGTTGGTTGATAACAGGTTCGCTAAAAGCAGGGGCAATACATTCCACAGTGCCAGTTGCGTCCATAAGTTCGCCACCGCGAATAATTCCTGCACCCAACGCCCCACAAGGTTGGTCGTGCCCGCCTGCAACAACAACTACGCCTTTGGGAAGACCGAGTTCACCTGAAACCTTAGCACCAATTTCGCCGATGATAGTGCCTGACGGAACTGTATCGGGCAAGATTGACACGTCAACATTCGCCAAACTGAGCATTTTTTCGGACCAGCATTTGTTGATAATGTCAAAGCACATCGTACGCGCTGCCAGAGAATAGTCTACCGCAGGTTGCACGCCCAACCTGAAATTGACGAAATCTTCAAAGCCGAAAAATTTCCACACCTCTTTATAAATTTCTGGTTGATTCCGCTGTATCCATACCAGTTTCGCAAGTGTGTGGATATTACTCGGTGGCATACCAGTGATTTGCATCACTTCTAAAGGTGTAATTTCTTGCAGGATTTCTTCGCAGATTCCTGTGGTGCGAGAATCAAAGGTAGTAATAGCGTTTGCAAGCACATCACAGTTACCCCAAACGGGCGTCACGGCTTCGCCTTGTGATGCCACGCTAATTGCTTCAATCGGATCTGTTTTTGTTTGTGCCGCAACCTTGCGAATTCCGTTGGAAACATTTTCCCAGACAACATTTGAATCCAGTTCTGACCAACCGGGTTGCGGGTGTATCAACGGATATTCGCCATACGCTTGTGCAAGAGTTTCACCATCCTCGCGAAATGCTATAACTTTACATCCTGTTGTACCAACATCAATGCCCAATAGGCTCATTCGTTTTCTCCTTCATTCGGGATATGCATATCATAATAAAAATTCCTTTTTAATGCAAGGAATCAGTTTTATAGGGTTTGTAAATATTTGGTTACATAGGTTCAATTTACAATGATTACGCGGCGTTTTCCACTGTAGGGCGGATTTCTACAAAAACTTTACACACCCGTTTTATAGAGCAGGCTATTTAGTTTATGAATTACCGGTTGATGCGTGTTACTAATAGTTTATTTAGAAATGTGAAAAAATATAGCAGAAAACCCGAAAACTAAATAACCCTGCAATACTATCATAAAAACTTGACATAACCTTATGAAATGTGTTACCATATTAAAAAGTAGTCTTACATTAAACGTTTTGTTTGGAATAACGTATTATAAGGCAAGAAAATAGGAAAGGCTTACAACCAAAGAAATTAGGGATCTTTTGTGATGCAGAAGTTTGAACGCTCTACCATCTCTACAGTACTGGCAAGTGGAACACGGTCCGCTCTATCATTTTTACGGGGAAATATTTTTGATCTTTGGGCACTCTTTACGCTCGGGTTGTACCCGTTTTTGTACTGCGGCGGTAGGTGGTGATAGTTTGTAAGCACTCATGAAAAAGTTTTAATTGAATCTTATACATCACTACCCAGTGTCGAGAATAATTCGATGTTGGGTTATTTTTTTACTAATCATCAACATTGACTTGAAACAGAGTTATGTGTCGGAGGGAATTCAAACCATGGTAATCGTTACCAAAACGGATGCAACACCTAATCAGATTGACGCAATTGTCAAACGGATTGAGAGTGTAGGGTTGAAAGCACAGATTTCAACTGGCGAACAACGCACCGTCATCGGTGTAATAGGAGATAAAACATTGCTTGGCGATATTCCGATGGAGTCAATGTCTGGCGTTGAAAGGACGATGCCGATCACTGCCCCATATAAATTAGCAAGCCGCCAATTTCGGGATGAACCGACTGTTATCTCCACAAACGGGACGAAAATTGGGGGACGGAAGTTAGCGGTTATGGCGGGTCCTTGTGCGGTTGAGAGTACCGAACAGATTGTAACTATTGCAAAACAGGTGAAGAAAGCGGGAGCCGGTTTTATTAGAGGTGGCGCATTTAAACCTCGCACAGGTCCTTATAGTTTCCAAGGTTTTGGAGCAGATGCATTGAAAATGCTTGTCGCAGCCAAAGAGGAAACGGGTTTGGGCATCGTAACAGAAGTGATGACTCCCAACGAAGTTGAACTTGTTGGTGAACATACGGACATATTTCAACTCGGCACACGGAATATGACAAACTTCTATCTGTTGCGTGAAGTTGGTCGTGCCCGCAAACCTGTTATTCTGAAGCGTGGAATGGCTTCGACGATTGAAGAGTGGTTGCTTGCTGCAGAATACATACTTTCTGAAGGGAATCCGGATGTTATTCTATGTGAGCGAGGCATCCGCACCTTCGAAACCCACACGCGTAACACATTGGACCTTAACGCTGTTCCTGTTGTTCACGAATTAAGCCATTTGCCTATCGTTGTTGATCCGAGCCATGGAACCGGTATCCGTAACTTGGTGAGCGATATGACAAAAGCATCCGTCGCAGCTGGAGCAGATGGACTGTTACTTGAAGTTCATCATGATCCTGATAATTCAATGACAGGTGATGGTGCACAGTCTCTGTTTCCTGATCAATTTGAGGCACTCATTCAAGAACTAAAACCGATCGCTATCGCTGTTGGACGTGAAATATAAAACGGCAAAGTAGGATTTTACTAATTCCATTGTAAAGGGGTATATCATCCCTTCTAATGACAGACAGGTAACCCATTTGGAGGACACAACCGTGGACGATTTTGAAACGAACCAAGAAAAGGTTTATATTTTTGATACAACACTCCGAGATGCGGAGCAAACTCCCGGAGCCGCTCTCGGCATTGAAGAAAAGTTGGAGATTGCCAAACACCTCGCTAAATTAAATGTTGATGTCATTGAAGCTGGTTTTCCAATTTCGTCACCGGGTGATTTTGATGCTGTTCAACGCATAGCTAACGAGGTTAAGGGTCCCGAAATTTGCGCGCTTTCACGCGTTGTTGAAAAGGATATAACGTCAGCGTGGAAAGCGATCCAAGATGCTCACCGCGCACGTATCCATACGTTTGTTGGCACATCAACTATCCACATGGAACGCATCACCCGCACAACACCAGAGAAAACCCTTGAAATGGCGGTGGATGCGGTTGCTTATGCAAAGAGTTTGTGTGCAGATCATCCAGATGCCACCGTTGAGTTTTCGCCGATGGATGCAGGTAGAACAGAATTAGCATATCTGTACGAGGTGGTTGAAGCCACTATCGCCGCAGGTGCAACCGTAGTCAATATCCCTGAAACAGTCGGATGGACAGTTCCTGCAGAATTTGGTGGTCTTATTGCAGGAATCAGGGAAAATGTCTCAAATATTGACGATGCCGTTATTAGTGTCCACTGTCATAACGATTTAGGATTAGCGGTCGCAAACAGCCTAATTGCGATTGAACAAGGCGCACGGCAAGTAGAGTGCACCATCAACGGACTTGGTGAACGTGCTGGAAATACCTCGCTTGAAGAGGTCGTCATGGCTATCCGAACGCGACGCGATTACTTTAAAGCGTATTACACCGATATTAATGCCAAAGAAATCGTTCCTATCAGCAGACGTGTGAGTCGGACTATGGGCATTCCAGTGCAACCGAACAAAGCAATTGTCGGTGAAAACGCTTTTGCACATAGTTCAGGAATCCATCAAGATGGGATTATTAAGTCGCGTGTAACCTTTGAAATCATTGACCCACAAGAGATCGGATGGAAAGAGAGCCAACTAATTCTCAGTCCACGTTCTGGACGGAACGCCTTGAAACATCGCCTTAGCGAACTCGGATATGAGCTGGATAAAGAGCAGTTAGAGAAGGTTTACGAAAGATTCCTCCGCGTAGCAGACAAGAAAAAAGCTGTTCATGATGCCGACCTTGAGGCAATTATGAGCGATGAGATTCGTACCGTTCCTGCGATTTTTGAACTTGACTACATCCAAGTCGTAAGTGGGACGAAGATTTCACCAACAACCACCGTAGGTATCCGCACAGAGGAGGGGATCGTTGAGAATGCTTCTACTGGTGATGGTCCTGTTGACGCAGCCTTTAAGGCAATTAATCAGATTGTCACAATCAAACTGAACTTGATTGATTATCAGATACGTTCGGTGACGGAAGGCGAAGATGCGATTGGTGAGGTGACGCTCAAGGTGCAGGACAATGGGCACGTCATCACAGGAAACGGTGCGAGTACGGATATTATTGAAGCCAGTGCAAAGGCGTATATCCATGCTGTCAATAAATTGATTCAACTCCGCTCAGAAGGGTAGTGTTGAGAACTAAAATTTGAATTCACGAGTATTTATCGTAGATTTTTGAATTGATGATACACACTCACTCGGCGCGCTTGCAAAGCGCGCCTACATTTAGATATTACTATAATAGCGTGAGTTGGACCCCGTCTAAGTTTCCAACCCCTGATATCACTTTAATCAAATCTGTATTGTTCATAACACCTTCAACGCGTTCAGCGTTCATGCCCCAACCGTAAAAAGGCACATTGCTGACGGTATGTCCGCCAGTCGTCCAAGAAATTTCAGGAACTTTTCCTTGTCCGTTATTTTTATCCACCCGCAATCCACCCGTTTCGTGGTCTGCTGTGACAAGAATAATGGTATCTTCACGATCTGACACCCGATCGAAAACGGTTTGCACCGCTTTAGAAAACTCAATTGTCTCCAAAAGTTGGCGTTCTATATCGTTAGAATGCCCAGCATGATCAATGCGCCCACCTTCAAGAAGTAGAAAAAACCCATCTTCGTTATTAGCGAGAATGTCCAATGCCACGGTTGCCATTTCTGATAGATATGGTAGATTGTTAGGTCCATCAAACATATACGGGATATTGGTCTGCCCGAACTGTCCAGAAACAAAGGTTTCCGTATTGGTGTTGAGGGTAAGCAGTTCCTCTCGATCAGTTACGACTGTATAACCAGCGGATTCTGCCCTCTCCTCTGTAATTCCATTGCCACCGCCTCCCAACAGCACGTTGGGACGAGTGAGATGGAGGTAATCATGTGCGATTTCACCGAGGTTGTTACGTTGCGAGTTGTGTGCGCCAAAAGCAGCGGGGGTCGCATGGGTGATGTAGGTTGTTGAGACGAGGCCGGTTCTTTTGCCCAATTCCTTAGAAACCTCAAGGAGCGTCTTCAGTGAGGTGCCAGTGCCCGGGATTTCCATACTAATAACACCGTTGTTGACCTTGTGTCCTGTCGCTATGGCGGTTGCAGCAGCGGCGGAGTCAGTCATCGGTGTGTTTGCTGCATAAGTTTTCAATTCTGCCTGGTGAGGAAACGCCTCAAAGGACAGGGTTCCCGTTTCGCCCAATGCGTAGTAGCCCGCGGCTTTGACTGCTTCAAAACCCATCCCGTCCCCGATGCATATAATAACATTTTTCGGGAAACGGGGACTGATAGGTGACGAATCGGATGCCATGAATGTCTCCTTAAGGTTTTGTGTTTTTGTTACAGATAAAAAGACAGAACCTTCCACTGTAGGCGTGCTTACAAAGCGCGCCTACCAGAGCGATATTTTAGTGTTCGGTTGTTGGATTTCGCAAACTCTGCCTATACGTGTCAACTCTAAGGATATATCTTCTTGTGGGAGTGAATCAACGCCAAATACGCGTATGGTATTTGTCGGGTTTTCAACCCGGATTTACTTGGTTGAATCTCGAAAATCGGTCGGACAAGGTCTCCCTCCCACAAGAGAAAATCCAGCATTTTTTTCTTAAGTTTACACCCGCAGCATGCCATACGCGCATGCTGCGTTGATTTATGGGTTTCGCAAACTCTACCCAACCTACGTCCTCGATTCAATTAACAAGGATCTCATTGAAAAGCGCACGAGTCTTTTCGGTCCACTTTCCATAATCCTGCAAAAAAGTCTCCACGATAGAGGTATCTTCCGTTTCCACGTATCCGAGCCGACGGGCTAATTGCGTCAATTCTGCCCGATTTGTAGGCAACGCATCCAACGCGCGGTCGTGAACAATCCGTAATGCATTTTCCACGCGCCGAAGAAATTGATACGCTTCTGATAATCCTGTACGCTGTGCCTCTGTCAGAACGCCAATAGCGTGCAATCTGTCAATTGCAAGAAGCGTATTCGGCACACGGACTGAAATTGTATCGGTTCCATGTATCAGTTGAAGGGTTTGCACAGCAAATTCAATATCAACAAGTCCTCCGTATCCTGACTTTACATTAGCAGTAGGTTTACTGACTTTTCCACTCCGTCTACGTCGTGGTTTAGTTTTTCGTGTGGCTTGTGCTTCTTTCCGTTGGCGTGTCCGCACAATCTCGGAGATATCTTCAGAAGTGAGTGGTTGCTTATAGCAAAAGGCGTGTGCGATCTCCATAAATTGGTTTCCTACTCCTTCCACATCTCCTACCACGACGCGGGCGCGTGTGAGTGCCTGCCGTTCCCAGATTTCTGCAGTATGGTCATAGTAATGCTGGTATCCCGACAACGGCAATGCGATCGCGCCACCTGTGCCATAGGGACGGAGCCGTAGGTCGATCTCATAAATACTCATTCCGTGATCCCCACCAAGTTGCTTTACTAATTCTAAACCGAGAAGCGAGAAAAACTCCGAATTTGGCATTCCTTGAGTTGTTTCACCATCTGCTGTGTAGACACACATCACATCTAAATCTGAGCTAAAGTTAAGTTCACGTCCTCCAAATTTCCCCATTGCAATGATGGCGAAAGTCACGGGTGTTCCGTCATCGCTCATTGGGATACCGCGTTCTTCGCGTAGCTGCGCGTCAATCTTCGGATAGATGGCTTGCAGGATTGCTTCGGCCAAATCGGAGAGTTCTTTGGTCGTTGTTGGAAGGTCAGCGTTACCGAGGATGTTTCGTAAGGCGATGCGCCAAATCTCATCGTTCTTGTAACGTCTAAGCGCTCTAAGCACGTGAACATCAGATGTATCCGCGACGAGTTGTAAAACCTCTTCATGTTTTTGGGCGAGTGTCTTCGGGGATTCGGTGAAAGTCGGCACTGTCAACAAATCAAACAGTTCTGGACTGGCAATCAGTAAATCTGCCAAGTAAAGGCTTGAACCGCAGACACTTATGAGTGCTTCAAGTACCCCTTGTCTTTCCATAAACATGGTGTAGTAGCTGCTCCGCGCACCGACTTTAGCGGCAAATGCATCAAAATAGCGAAGTGCCATATCTGGATCGGGGGCTGCACGCAAATATTTCAGGAGACTCGGAGCGAGTTTGAAGAATGCACGTCTGACTGCGGGGGAGAACTGCTGTCCATCACTACCGTTGGCAAGTTGTCGCAACAAGCGATGTGCTTCACGCACATTCTCAAAACCGAACTTACTCAATTGTTCCTGAATCTCTTCTGAGTCATCTTGGCTAAGCAGCACAGGGATATCTAACTGGTTTGGTTCACGGACGTCCATCACTTTTTCAAAGATTCCACGGACACGTGCTGTATGGGTTTGGTAATCTTGTCGGAATGTTTCAAGCGGTGCGTCATGGTATTTCAAACGTCGAGCAAGTTGAATCTCCTCCTCCTCTTTTGCCGGAATTGCGTAACGTTGTTGGTCCGCCTCTATTTGGATACTGTTTTCAAGCCTTCGTAAAAACTGATAAGCATCTGATAAGGTATCAGCATCTTCCGCTTCCAACAATTCGTTAGCCTTCAACGCTTCAAGTGTCTCCAACGTATTCTGTGAGCAGAGTGACTTTTGCTGTCCACCATGTATCATCTGGAGGCATTGGACAGTAAACTCAATATCCCGAATAGCACCCGGACCAAGTTTGACATGCTTTTTAAGGTCTGTCCTCTCTCCTATAAGCCGTTCCTCTATGCGCGCTTTCGTATTCCGAATGTCTACCTTAATTTCATTAAGCGTTACCCCATCTAAATAGCGTTGATACACAAACGGCTGAATCATGCGGATGAATTCATCTCCAAATGCCATATCCCCAGCGACCGGACGCGCTTTTATCAACGCTTGACGTTCCCATAAATCGCCCCATCCTTCATAATAACTTTCATAGCTTTCCATAGAACGAATAATGACCCCAGCGCTGCTCTCCGGACGCAAACGAATATCCACACGAAACACATAGCCTTCCACCGTTACTTCGCTCATCGCTTTAATTAAAAACTCACACAAACGTGTGTAATATTCACTATTATCAACACCTTTATCGGTTTGTCCTTCATCTGAATAAACAAAAATTAGGTCAATATCAGAACTAAAGTTGAGTTCATATCCCCCGAATTTTCCCATTCCGATAACAGCAAAGCGGCAGGGAGCGGTGCCTTCTTCATTTAGCGGTGTGCCAAACTTTGGCTTTATGATCTGATCGCAGCCAATTTCATAGCAGTGTTGCAACGCTGCTTCTGCCAAATTGCTCATCTCCAATGTCGTTGTTTCAACGGCTACTACCTGGAGAAGATCACGGAGTGCTATGCGAAGGCTTTCGCGACGCTTGTATCGCCGAATTATCTGAAGTTTCTGATCAATATCTTTATATCTACTGAGTGCCGTAGCGAGCTCGTCATACATGATGTCGCGTGTTTTCGTGGCGTCCATCACGTTCACATCAATGATGTCATAAAAATAGATCGGATTGCGAATCAGAATATCGGACAGATATGAGGACGCGCCGAAACTGAGCATCACGGTCTGCATCAGAAACGGTGCATCTCGCAAGAATTGATAAATCCATTTTCGGTTAAACGTTACACGTGCAAAACGCGAAAAATTATTTAAGGCAGCTTCAGGATTAGGTGAATTTAGGCAAGTTTCTAATATCGGGATGACGATCTCGGCAAAACAGGTTTGGATGTCGGTATCGTCAGTGGCAAGTTCTTGTAGACTTCGCAATATAGAGTCATTATCCACGCCTCCGTCTCTATCGGATGCGTCCGATAAAATTTGATGGATTTCGTCTCTTTGACGTTGTGGGAGCGGCAGTTCTGCGTAATTCATCTTCTCTCCTCTATATGCAACGCTACGACTGATATTATTTTAGCATACGCGTGTTTTCATTGCAAATAAATTGTTGTGTGAATCATCAACGAACGGTATGCTGGATTTGCGAGCAAAAATCGTAATGAACACAAGTATGGTTGGATACGCTGTTACTTACGTCTATACGCCAAAAGCCATGGACACCGTTCTGCTGTTAGGCAGCGATGAGACAGTTACGGTGTGGCTAAACGGAACAGAAATCCACAAAAAACGGATTTACCGCCGTATCACGCCAGATGCAGATACGATTCCGTGTCAGTTGAAAGCAGATGGAACGAGGTTGTGTGTAGCATTGAACAGAAAAGTTGGACGTGGGCACTGTATCTGCGCTTTTCTGATGCAGAGGGTGTGCTTAAATATAGTCCTTAACCCAAAAAATAGCGCGGATTTAGCAAATTATTTGTCTTAATTCTGCAAAATTCTAATAACTTCCAATTTTTTTCAATTTTTAACTTGATTTTTTTTTTGCATATTGTAGTATAATTTATGAAGATGGCAAGCAAACCTAAACTTTGGGAGTGTTTATCCTCGGTTTGCTTGACCAGTGTGAGCAATTTTACAGACACGCCACATTGGCGTGTGTCATAAACAAGACGAGGTATGATATGCTACGCGATATTTTCACCAATAAATGGGTTATTAGTGGCATCACCTTCTTAATCGTATTCGTCGTTGCGTGTGTATTTTGGTACCGATATGATACGGCACCTTACAGGCGCGATGCAGCCAAAACTGCTGAAGTTGCCCGTGAATGGGAAGCTGAAAAAGCGGCATCTGATAACGAGATAGAACAGGCAGCCGACGCATCTGCGGAAAGCAATATACTAACCGCAGAAGAACCGGCAAAACCTGAACTTCCGCGCATCGGTGAGATAGTGGACGGGAGAATATTTTTAGGAACAGAACCACCTTCGCCTGAACTCCTGGCTCAATTCGGTATTCTACCCCCTGCTCAAGATGAGATCATCTCTCCCTACGGGTTCGGTCCTTATCCAGAATTACCGGAAGGCTTCGGACCGATCACATGGCCACGCAAAAGTGCTAATTCAGAATTGAGAATACGTGTTAAGATCAAACTTCTAAAACAAGGGGTCCCTGTTAAAGGTTCTGTTATGGAAAACGGCTTGGTATACCCTATCATCAAAGGTGTCCGCTATGTAATATGGGGTGAGTCCGATGGAAAACAATATTTGCTAAGATCTCTGGGCCATCCCGATGATGGTCATTACATGAGGGCGATCAGAAAAGAAAAAAACGCGCGCGATGAAAGTATAACTGCAGCCGATTTTCCCGGTATTAAACTAATCCCTTTTGAAGAGGGCGGTATAGATCCCTATACCTTCCTTGATTTACCCAAATAAGGAGAATTACTATTATGAAACGTTTTGTTATTTTTACACTGATTTTTGTGATGCTCGGTTGTGCTATTATAGTCCCCTGGGCTGATGTACGAACAAGAAACGTAAACCAGTATTATGGAAAATGTCTCTCAGCAGAGTCTGACGGTCCAGTATATGCTGAAGCTTATATCACATCAGATGTTGACTATCCGGGTGAAGGAGATGGTATTGTTGATAAAGCGAAAAGCATGTTGGAGACACTCCTGGAAGGTTACGGCATAGAGTACGAAGCGTGGGCCAGATACGAAGGAGATGCACCTAACGATGACTACGAAGGAACGTATGAAGCGTATGCTGGGGTCCCTGGTGATCTTACCGGCGATTACCAGGGACGCACGGATTGGGATGAAGAAGTGGATGACGACGTGGAGTCTACGCGTAAAACCAAGCTGCACAATAATCCAAATAAATGGTCAGATGCAGAAAAAGAGAGATATGGAAGTTGGGATGCCATACAAGCAGACACGGACTTATCCGGTTGCTCTGCTTGGGCGGATATTGACGGTTCAAGTCCAGCAATACCCGGTAAGTGGGTCGTCGTAGAGGGGGCCTTCTGAAGTGTCTGGGTCGGAAATAGCATATTGGTTAGAGTGGCAAGATGGACGGGAGGCACTATCTAACCATGCTTATGGAAACGCTTGGAATTTTCCCGATCCCACAGAACACTAATGAAGAACACGAAGAGTAACGAACACCATTGAAATACTCTTTGACATCTATATAGGCAGGTAACCGATGCGTTACTTGCCTGTTCTTTTAATCGCATAAAATGTGCTTCTATACCTGTTCAACACTCAGCGTTGCCAGCTCGCCATTTAACTTTTGATCGAGACTGAACGCATTTTCCCCTGGCGATTCAACGATCTCAGTCGTCAACGTTTCCGTGAGGATATAATCCCGATGCGTCTTGAACGCTTCTGCTACAAGTGCGGATGATGTGTTCACACTGAGCTTTATCCGATCGGACACGTTAAAGTCCGCTTCTTTCCGCATATTCTGGATTTTGTTGACAAGTTCGCGTGCCATACCTTCAAGCACTAACTCATGCGTCAGTTCTGTTGACAATGCAACAAATTTTCTCGCGTCCACCTCTACAAAAAAGCCTTCTCGGTTCTGTGTCTGCACATCAATTTCTGACTGTTCAAGGGTATAAGTTTCACCAGATGCTTCAATCTGAAAACTCCTGTTTGCTTCCAATTCCGCTTTTATATACATTGTATCTGCGGTAGCGAGTGCTTTTGCAATTGCCTGCACACCTTTGCCGTATTTTGGTCCCAGGACCTTAAAGTTCGGTTTGAGTGTAACCTGTGCGAACGCGTCCAACTCCTCTGTGAAAACAATTTCCTTAACATTCAACTCATCGTGAACAAATGCTGCCAAACGATTGACGGTCTCTTTTTCAGCGTCAGATAGTCCACCGAGTGTGATTTCAGCGAGTGGTTGGCGCGTTTTAATACCGGAGCGATTCCGAGCAGCATGCCCCATGCTGATTACCTCGCGTGTAAACGCCATATCGTTTTCTAAAGCAGTCTCTATCAACGCAGCATCTGCGACTGGATATTCTGCAAGGTGAACGCTGAGCGGTGCATCAGGATTGAGCGAACCGACTAAATTACGGTAGAGTTCATCTGCTAAAAACGGGATGAACGGCGCAGCGAGTTTCGCTACGGTAACAAGTGCCTCATAAAGTGTGGCGTAAGCTGCTTGTTTGTCTTGCCCTGCCTCTGCACCCCAGAATCGGTCGCGGGAACGGCGAACATACCAGTTGCTAAGGTCATCAACAAACACCTCAATCGCGCGCGGTGCATTCGTGAGATGGTAATTCTCCATGTCATCACGCACCTTGTTAATCAAAGTATGGAGACGAGATAAAATCCACCTGTCTATGATAGCGCGTTCCGCAACCGGTGGTGCATCTTCTAAGACATTAACCTGCTCTAAGTTGGCATACATCACGAAGAAACTATAAACATTTTGAAACGTCCCCATGAATTTCTTCAACGCTTCGTCAATGCCTTCAAGTTTGAAGGTTCGCTGTGCCCAAGGCGGTGATGCCGTGAACATATACCACCGCATTGCGTCTGCCCCTTGCTCGTTCAAGATCGTCCACGGATCAACTGTGTTGCCACGACTCTTACTCATTTTCTGTCCGTCTGAGGCAAGAATAAGTTCAAGACAGAGACAGTTTTTGTAAGCAGGTTTGTCGTAGAGCAGTGTGCCGGTGGCTAAGAGACTATAGAACCATCCGCGGGTTTGATCAATGGCTTCTGAGATAAAATCTGCAGGATAGGCACGCTCAAACAGTTCTTGATTTTCAAACGGATAGTGCCATTGTGCAGTGTGCGCACATCCTGAATCGAACCAGCAATCAATCACATCCTGCACACGGTGCATCGTGCCACTACATTCCGCACAGGCAAGCACAACATCATCTACGTAGGGGCGGTGTAGTTCAATATCTTCTGGCACATCGGTGCCGAGTTCCTTCAGTTCGGCAATACTACCAACGCAGTGTTGATGCCCGCAGTCGTCGCATATCCAAACAGGTAGCGGTGTTCCCCAATAGCGTTCACGGCTCAATCCCCAGTCAATGTTATTTTCTAACCAATTCCCGAACCTACCATCTTTGATATGTTCAGGATACCAGTTGATTTCCTGATTGTGCTGACGCATCTGGTCTCTGATGGCGGTGGTGCGGATAAACCACGATTCGCGCGCATAGTAGAGCAACGGATTATCACATCGCCAACAGAACGGGTATTGGTGTGTATACTCAGCAGCTTTGAACAACAGCCCGCGTCCGTCCAAGTTCTTAATGATTTTCGGGTCGGCATCTTTGACATATTCGCCTGCCCACACGTCTTTAACTTCTGGGACAAACTTGCCATCTGCCCCCACCAATTGCACTAACGGCAGATTATGTCTCTGCCCAATATCATAGTCGTCTTGTCCGAAAGCGGGAGCAATATGCACCAAGCCACTTCCCTCTGTGGTCGTTACAAAATCACCAGGAACAATGTAGTGAGATTTTTTCGGATGTTGTCCAGCATCAAATAGCGGTTCGTATTCCCAATTTTGGAGGTTGCTGCCCTTATAGTTCTCAACAATTTTCGGAAGTTCATCACCGAATAAACTTGACATACATTCTTTCGCGAGAATGAGGTATTGCCCGTCTTGTTCAACAGCAACATAATCATAATCTTCACCGACAGCAACAGCAACGTTAGATGGCAACGTCCAGGGTGTCGTTGTCCATACAAGTAGATAAGTATTCTCTCTATTTTTTAGTGGAAATCGCACAAAAATGGATGGGTCAGCAACCTCTTGGTAACCGAGCGCGACTTCGTGGCTTGCTAAGGTCGTGCCACATCGGTAGCAATACGGTTGCACCTTATGCCCCTGATACAACAGTTTTTTATCCCACGCTTGCCGCAACACCCACCAGACGCTCTCAATATAATTGTTTGACAACGTGATATACGCCTCATCTAAGTTCACCCAGAACCCGATGCGTTCCGTCATCTGCCGCCAATCCTGTTCATATTGAAAGACGTTTTCCTTACACTTTTCAATGAAATTCTGAACGCCGTAAGCCTCCAGCTCCGCTTTATTTGTGATATTGAGTTGCTTTTCAACCTGATATTCTACGGGAAGCCCGTGTGTGTCCCAACCCGCTTTACGATGGACGTAATGTCCTGTCATCGTCTTATAACGGCAAACAGCGTCTTTCATGATGCGTGCAAGGACATGATGAACACCGGGTGGTGCATTTGCAAATGGCGGTCCCTCAAGGAAAACAAAGGGTGGCGCGTCTTTGTACATCTCCATACTCTTCTGAAAGATGTCGTTTTCACGCCAGAACGCAAGGGTCTGTTTCTCCTTTTCAGCAAAGGTAAATTGCGGCGATACCTCTTCAAACATTTTTAACTTTTAGCCTCCTGGTCTGTTTCGTCCGTTGTCCGAAACAGGTTATTTGGTAAACGGGTACTGGGTTGGCATCATGAGGCTTTTCTACTAAGGTGCACGATTGACTCAAACATGTTTAGTTCCTCATGTTGCCTCAATCTCCATGTCAAAGGTTTAGTTTGCTACCTACTATTAAAAAAGAAAACACCCTCACCGAAATTGTCTGTTTCAGTGATGGGCGTGTCAATAGTCCTTTTTATCTGCTTGCGATTAGCCCACCACAGCACGACGAATTGCAATAATAATGCGTCCGGCGCGAAGGTGGTCTTGGTGTAGGGCAGTGTGGCGGGCAGACTTTTTATATTGCAATGTCAGTGTGATAAGCGATAGATGTAACATCAGATAATCTCGTTTGGAAACTATAATTGGATAGTGTATCTTTTAATGTATGGTAACACATTCTATAGCATCATGTCAAATCTTTTTGGTATAAATCCTGAGTGATTTGGTGTATAATGGATATAGTTGAAAAGGAAAACCTCTATGGAACAAGAAAAAGATACCACTTTACAACAAATTGCTGAAAAAGCCTTAGCTGATTCTGTCGTCCGTTTGGATGTGGAAAGAAAAATTCCTTGTCTTGCATTACGTCCTCAGCTTGATTTAGTCAAAATTGAAACTACTAATGGTAGCGGTTTTTTCATTGATAAACATCTAATAGTGACAAACTTTCACGTTATCGCTGGGGCAACATCTGTGACCATAAAACTTTCTGGTCAAGAAGAATCATACCAAATTGAGAACGTGGAGGCTTATGATAATAAAAACGACCTAATACTTTTAAAGGTTAATTATGAAGGTATTTCGCTTACACTTGGTGATAGTGACACAATTCAAGATGAGGATGAAATCTGTGCTGTTGGCTATCCAAATGATCATGCTAAGATTGAACACGGAACTATTGAAAGTATATGGAAAAGACCAAGCGGTGATCTGATCTGCCTGACAACTAAATCCACTGGCGGGAGCAGTGGTAGTCCTATCCTAAATAATAAGGGAAAGGTAATAGGTGTGAAGAAATCCAGTAGGATTGATGAAGCTGGAAATGTCGTATGCGGTTATGCTGTCCCTCAAACAGATTGAAAAAGTTTCTACAGGACAGAACAGAATCAGTGCCTTTTGAAGAATGGCAAGAACTTCCAGAGGTGCGTTATTTAGCCGAAATTGACGCGGCAGAAAAGTTTTGCAACGAAGGAGATTACAAAGAAGCGATTGCTCATTATGATATTGCAATTGACCTTGTCCCTGATATGCAGAACGCTTATACAGGCCGTGCGGATGCAAAGCTTGAATTTGGACTTTTAACTGAGGCAATGACTGATCTAATATCTTTGCTTAGATTCCATTCTGTGCCATTTAGTTTTTCAAATATTCGCGAGTCCATCTCGTGGAGATGGAAAATGCTTAAACTTTATGGTTTGCGGTTTTCGCTCCATCTATTTGTTTCTATTGTGGGAAGAAGATTTTGGTTAACTGCCAATGCAAACTCAAATCTACGCAAAGCTAAATCTGCAACGGATCAGGGAAAATATAAAGAAGCCCGTAGATATTATAAAAACGCAATCAACCTATATTCTGAAACAATTGATTTAAAAGAGAAGACAGGTATTACCTATAATAGTCGAGGATGGGTGAGATATTTATTGGGGCAATTTGAAAACAAACTGGGCAATATAGAAGAAGCGGAATATTGTTACCAATTTGCAATAGACGATATTGATACCGCTTTTAAGTCCAATCCGAAACTTTCAAGAGTTCGTGCTGCCTTTTATCATACTCGCGGTGCTGCAAAGGCTGCTCTCGGTGACCACCATGAAGCGATTGAGGATTTCAATGAATCCAGCCGACTCAGACCGAAGAAGGCATTATACTATCACGACCGCGGACTTTCAAAAGAAGCACTCGGACAGCACGAAGAAGCAAAAGCAGATTTTGCGAAGGCAAAAGAATTAGACCCAAAACTCGAAAAATAAGACTTCCGAACTGACGCTGTGAATAATTGAAAGAGAACCGTATTATGCAAGAGAAAAGAGATGACCAATTCCAAGATATAATTGAAAACAGCAAACAATCTATTGTCTTCTTGAAAGGCAAAAAATTTGGGTTGACAACTGGGGTTGGAATCGGTTTCTTCGTGGAACCGGATAAGATTGCAACAAACATTCACGTTATGAACTTGCCAATTGTCAAATACAAGATAATCACCGCAAAGCAGTATGAGATTGAAAAGACACCTATTCACAATCGTGTTTATGAGGCAATAAAAAAACTGCTCCTTCGGAGGTATCCTAAGCACTTAAGGATGCAAGAAAATCGAGGACCTGAACTACCTCGTAATTGCAATGAAACAGCAATTTACACAATTGAAGGTGTGGCAGCATGCGATGACAAGAACGACCTTGTGATCCTTAAGGTTGCCGAAACAGGTGTGCCACTTCCCCTTGGAAATAGCGACGAGCTTCAGAGGGGAGATCCAGTTTCTATTGTCGGTTACAAAGGCAAAAAATACAAAGGTATAATAGGCAACATACTTAGCGGACATAATAGCGACTATCAACTCCTGATAAAAGCAAAAATTTCACCAAAGGATTGTGAAGGTCTAAGCGGCGGCCCCGTGTTAAACAGCAAAGGTGAAGTCATTGGAGTTGTTGATGCTGGCGGAAGGCTGCCAAGTGACAGTGACATTGATACCTATTCAATGATTGGGGCAATTCCATTAACAGTGCTCAGAAGGTTGATGGAAAATACTGGACAGATTATATCTTTTGAGGAATGGCGAAACCGGCCGCGAGTCCGGGCATATTCCAAAGGAAAACTTGGGAACTTGGAATATGCGGAGGGGAAACACAATAAGGCTATAGATCATTATAATGACGCACTACGACGGAACCCTGATTTGG
>LXNJ01000415.1_pt1 | contig 30629 bp, 23 predicted proteins | sample 809081 | NCBI WGS metagenome assembly LXNJ01 (sample SAMN04870510, study PRJNA318959) | sponge metagenome | biome: sponge; feature: marine sponge reef; material: water | host: Petrosia ficiformis | place: Greece: Milos, Mediterranean Sea | collected 2013-05-29 | depth 5-7 m | reverse complement strand
TCGGATCGGGAGGCGGCGGGGCGGGCTGCTCGGCGGGCGGGGGAGCCGGCGCCGCGGCGGCACTCTCGGTGGTCGGCGGGGCGCTCTCACCGGCAGGTGCAGGAGCGGGCGCTGGCGGCGCCTCTGCTGCTGCGGCCGGTGCCGGAGCGGGGGCCGCGGTGGCGACACCTGCGGGTTCGTTGCTGCAGGACGCCGCCAATATCGCGGCGACGGCCGCCACAGCCACGACGAGGATGCCCCGAGCGGTGCGCGAGGTTCTCGCCGCAGTGGTTCGGACTGCTCGGTCGCTGTTCAAAGGTGGTGAGACTCTAGCGTCGCCACCCCCGGCGACATCGTCGCGCCGCGACTCAGAGGGAGGCGGCCTTCAGGAGCACGCCGGCTTCGTCGACGCCGCCGAAGCCTCCTTCGACGAGTTCGCCGGAGGGTGTGAACAGCGCCCACGCGGGCTGGGAGACGACCCCCATCTCAGCCCACGAGTCGAAGGACTCGTCCCAGAGCATCCGGAACGAGGAGATTCCCGTGCCGCTGACGAACTCCTGGGCGAGGTCCAGGTCATCCTGGGTTCCCAGACCGACGAGGAGAATCTCGTCGCCGTGATTTCGAGCGAACTGCTCGAGGCCGGGCGCCTCCCGGCGGCACACTGGTCAATGGGGCGCCCAGAACCACAGCAGGATGGGCCGGTCGGCAGGCGCCAGGGAGGACACCAGGAGGCTCTCGCCGCTGACGACGTCGATGACGGTGACGTCGGGGAGAGTCGTGGGGCCGGCCGCAGCCGGCGGTTCGGCAGGTGGGGAGGCCGGCGGGGCGGGAGCCCTGCCGGCCTGTGCCGGTTCCGTGCCGCCGCAGGAGGCGGCCACGACCGCCAGGAGGGTCAACACGGCGAGGGTGAGGATGCCGGGGGCCGCTCGCCCGGCGCCTCTTGCAGGGGTGGTCCGGATCACAGGTGGACGAAACCCTATCGCTGCGGCAGGTCGGGCCGCTGGTCGCCGCGGCGGGACTATGGCTGGATCCAGATCGCCTCGACGGCGGCGATGCGAGGCCCGTCCGGGGAGAGGAAGTCGAAGATCACGCTGAGCTGCGCCCGTCGCGGCACGGGTGACTCCTCCTCGGTGGTGGTGTCCTCCTCCTCCTCCTCCTCGTCGTCCGGGCTGGGGAGATCGGGCGGCAGCTCGACCTCGTCGGAGTTCGTGCCGGCCTCGGTCGTGGTGGTGGTCGTCGGCGGGTCGGGCGCGGCTTGGAGTACGGGCGGCAGTGCAGAACCGGCGACGACCCCCTGGTAGACCGAGACGTAGGCCAGGGACGAGAAGTCGGTGTGCGGTTCGCCCAAAGGACCGGGGGTGTTGACCCTGACGATCGCGCTGTCGCTCTCGCCGTCGATCCAGAGCAGATCGGCCAGCGAGGAGGTTGCGGAGCCGTCGCGCGGGTTGGGGACGTCCAGCGCTCGATCCCACCACGTGCTGTCGGTTCCGGCACCGGCTGTCGATACCCGTGTGACGTCGTCGGAGCCGGCGCCCCAGCGCAGCACGAGTCCACCCGGCAGGAGTGCGGGCGAGTCGACCTCCGGCCCGGTGGTGAGCCGGCGCGCCAGGCTTTCCATGGTCGCGGTGGCTGTGTCATCGAGTGCCAGGGGCTGCGCCACGAGCATGTCCGTCGGCACCCAGCCCTGTACGCCGGCGGTGGTGATCACCTCTGCCCAGGCAGCGCTGCCGGCGCGGCGGTCGGTGAGACGGGCGCCGTCGGCCAGAAGTCCCAGCGCGGCGGCACCGTCGCTGGGTTCGGAGCGGATCGACGGTTGGGTCGCGCCGATGGTGTGAGCCGTGAGTTCGCTGGTATGGCTGCCGCCGTCACGCGTGTGTATCTCGCAGGAGCGGTCGAGGAGGTTCCCGAACGCGGCGCAGTCGCCGTTGAGACGGTATTCCGCGACGCCGACCTCGGAGAACTCGAACACCGTGGCATTGAGTTGTGCGAGGAACTGCTCGGCCGTGATAGCGGCAGTGTCTGCGCTGAACGAGTCGGCCAGGTTCGAGGGGAGATCGATCGTCACCCACTGTTTCTCCGGCGCCGGCGACGCGGTTCGGGCTGCGTCGCTGCTGAGCCCGCGGAAGCCGGCAGCGACCTCGGCCTCGTTCGGTCCGCCCAGGAGTACCCCGAGAGCAGTGGCGAGATCGTTGGCGGCGGCGGGTCGCCGCCGGGGGGCGGCATCGGACTCCCCGCAGGCGAAATAGACCGTGACCCAGGCTGCCGGGGTTTCGGCGCCTTCCGCGCCGGCCGGCTGGGCGGCGCACTGCGAGGTCTCCGGCTGGGCGGTCGAGATCACGGATCCGGTCTCGGTGCCGGTTCCGGACGATGGCGGCGGGTCCGGAGGCGGCGGTGGGTCCGACTGCAGCGGATCAGGGGCGGGGGGAGTCGGCGTGACCGTGGCGATCCCCGTGGTGTCCTCCTGCGGTGGGTCGGTCCCGGAGACCGCGGGGGGAGTTGGACCGGGGGCCGTCGGCGTGCTCGGGGGTGGCGGCGGCGCAGAACCCGGCTCGGTGGAGGGGCTGGCGACCGGTGGGATCACGATCTCGCCCCCCGGATCCGTGGCCGTGTTCGTGAGGGACACCGAGACCACAGTGGCAATGGCGGCGCAGGCGGCGGCAGCGAGCACCAGGGCCGGCCGCAAGCGCAACTGGGGTACCCGCTTGGCGGGACGGATCCGGCGCTGGATCTCGAACAGAGCCCCGGGCGACACCTCGACGGCGTCGGCCCGCTGGGCGAAGGCGTCCCGCAGGCGATCTTCGAGGTTCACGCGTGCCTCTCCGGCTCATCCGCCCCGTGCGGCGCCAGCGTCTGCTGGAGGGCCGCCAGACCGCGGCTGGCGTGCGTCTTGACCGAGCCCCGGGAAATCCCGAGGGTCTCGGCGATCTCGGCCTCGCTCAGGTCGAGGTAGTAACGCAGCGTGAGCACTTCGGACTGACGCCGCGGCAGGCCTCTCACCGCGTCGATGAGCGCGTCGCTGTCGAGACGCTCCATCGCACCGGTCTCGGCGCTCTCGGCCGACATCGGTACCTCGGGTACGACGCGGCGACGCACCATGCGCCTGCGCATCCGCGAGCGTGCGCCGTTCATGACGATGCTGCGCAGGTAGGCGGGCTCCTTGCCGGGCTCCGGGCGGCTCTTCAGCGTGTGCATCTTCAGGAACGCGTCCTGCACGACTTCCTCGCAACTGCCGACGTCGTCGAGGAGGAGGGAGGCGAGGCGTACGAGATCCTTGTAGTGGTCGGAGAACATCCGGACCAGCAGATCATCTTCCGTCTCTCTCCCTCGTGGGCTGCCTCGCCGCTCTGGGGGGCTCATGGCTGGAGGCTCATAGCGTCAGCGCAGGTTCGTTGAACCTGTGCACGTACAGACGCACGAGGATGCGCTCGCGTTGACAGCGTCGGGGAAGAGATTCCGGGCACCCATGGCGATCGCCGTCAACCTAAACCAGCGCGCCCCGCTGGCCGCGGCGCTCGACGCTCTCGGGGTAGAGGAGTGTTCGAAGAGTGGCGCGGCGGCGCTTCGGCGCGGCCGGCGGACTTAGATCTCCGAAGGGGCGGAGTCGACCAATTCGCCGACGACCGGGTCAAGGCGGCAGATCGTCTCGAACGCCTCCACGATGCGCTCGAGTTCCGCGGCGTCGAGTTGAGCCGTCACGGGTTGGAGCCGCTCCTCCCCGATCCTCCAGCATCGGCTGACGGCCTCTCGTCCGTCGCTGGTCAGATTGCAGATCACGACGCGCCGGTCGTTGGGATCGGAAAGACGCTCGACGAAGCCTCGTTCGACGAGCCGGTCCACGACGGTGGTCATGGCGGACACGGCGAAGCCGAGGGAAGCTGCCAGGGCGCCCATCCGCAACGGTCCGGCCTTGTCCAGCAGGTTCATGGTCTTGGCATGGGAGAGGGTCATGTCAAGACCCATCCAGTTCTCGAATTGGTGGAGGCGCATCTGGCGGTTCAGATACTCCGTGGCCGCGATGAATCTTTCGATCAACTCATTCTTCGGGTCGTCTTGCATGAGATCCTCTTGCCCTCTCCGAGAGGAATCTTGTTATGAGCGGGCCTCGCCCAATTGGTTATTCTCGTGACATTCAGGCTTTCATAAAGGAAACTCTACGCGGACTGCATCGGGTGCGTCAAGCTTCCGACATATCGAATCAGATGTCGGACGTGATCAGCATGGCAACCCTTCGCAACGAGCAAATCAAGCATTTGTCGTTACCAATAGTATGGCTATTCTGAATACTCTGCCGGTCGATTGGCCTCAGTAAATCATTGCCCCTTATTCTCATACTATTCAGATTTATTTAATAGTAAGCCGACCACAATCAGCAGCGCGAGCCTTGCCGTCTTCAAAGGGACTGCTCCAACGGCTCCGGAAGCCGATACGGCAGTGAGGATCGGTACGGGGCTTGTGCCCGCTGCCGTGCCGGCGGTCACGCCGGCGGCACGGACGTGCCCGGGGTGACGGTGGAGCTAACGGGACTCGAACCCGTGACCTCTGCCATGCCATGGCAGCGCTCTAGCCAACTGAGCTATAGCCCCGGCGTCCGCAGGCTACCAAGCGTGCCGACGTCTGCCTGCCGAGCCGACGGCGGATGGATGGGTGGGCGGGATCGCTCACCGGTCCATCTAGCATCGGGGCGTGCGGGACCGCTATGACGCTGCGGCCATCGAGCGTCGCTGGCAGCAGCGCTGGCGCGACGAGGGCACCTACGAGATCGACAACGACGATCCGCGCCCTCCCTACTACGTGCTGTCCATGTACCCCTATCCCAGCGGACCGGCGCACATGGGGCACGTGCGGAACTACACCTTTGGCGACCTGCTGGTGCGCTACCGGACGATGCGCGGCGACGGCGTGCTCTCGCCCATCGGCTTTGACAGCTTCGGGCTGCCTGCCGAGAACGCCGCGATCCGCACCGGTGAGCACCCGCGCACGTTCACCGAGGCCCGCATCGCCGAACTCTCGTCGTCCCTGGGGCGCATCGGCGCCGTGTACGACCAGCGGCGGGTTTTCCGCAGCCACGACCCCGCCTACATCCGCTGGACGCAGTGGATCTTCCTGAAGTTCTACGAGGCGGGCCTGGCCTACCGCGCCGAGGCGCCGGTCAACTGGTGTCCCGGCTGCCGGACGGTGCTGGCCAACGAGCAGGTGCTGCCCGACGGCACCTGCGAGCGCTCCGGTGACCTCGTGGAGCACCGCGAACTGGCCCAGTGGTTCTTCCGCATCACCGCCTACGCGCAGCGTCTCCTCGACGACACCGCCGGCATCGACTGGCCCGAGCGCGTCAAGAACATGCAGCGCAACTGGATCGGGCGCTCGGTGGGCACCGAGCTCGCCCTGCCCATCGCCGACGCCGAGGGCCGGCCCCGCGCCGACGTGGCGCCCATCGAGGTGTTCACGACCCGTCCCGACACGGGGTTCGGCATCACCTACGCAGTACTGTCGCCCGAGCATCCCCGGGTCGAGGAGTTGACGGCGCCCGAGCGGCGCGCCGCCGTGGAGGAGTTCCGCCGTTCCGTGGCGTCCCAGAGCGAGATGCAGCGGCTGTCAACCGAAGGGCGCCTCGACAAGCGGGGAGTGGCCTGCGGCACCTCGGTGATCAACCCGTTCACCGGCCGTGCGGTCCCGCTCTACCTGGCCGACTACGTGCTGATGACCTACGGCACGGGAGCCATCATGGGCGTGCCCGGCGAGGACCAGCGCGACTGGGAGTTCGCGGTGGCCCACGGCCTGCCCATCGTGCGCACCGTGCAGCCGCCGGAGGGCTGGGACGGCGAGGCCTACAGCGGCGAGGGGCCCTCCATCAACAGCGAGTGGCTCGACGGTCTGGGGGTTGCCGACGCCATCGAGCGGGCCGCCGACTGGGTGGAGTCCTCGGGTCTGGGGCGCCGCAAGGTCAACTACCGGCTGCGCGATTGGCTGGTGTCGCGCCAGCGCTTCTGGGGCTGCCCTATTCCCATGGTCTGCTGTGAGGCGTGCGGCTACCGGCCCGTGCCGGAGTCGGAACTGCCGGTCCTGCTGCCCGACGACGTGGACTTCCTGCCCACCGGGCGATCCCCCCTCAACGCCCACGAGGGGTTCCTGGCGACGATCTGCCCGGCGTGCGACGGCCCGGCGCGACGCGAGACCGACACCATGGACACCTTCGTGGACTCGTCCTGGTACTTCCTGCGCTTCGCCGACCCCGCCAACGACGCCGCTCCGTTCTCGGTGGAGGCGGCGGCGCGCTGGCTGCCGGTGGACCAGTACATCGGCGGCATCGAACACGCCATCCTGCACCTCATGTACGCCCGCTTCTTCACCAAGGCGCTGGCCGACATCGGCGTGGCGCCCGCAGAGTTGAGCGAACCCTTCGCCCGGCTGTTCACGCAGGGCATGATCCGCCTCGGCGGGGCCAAGATGTCCAAGAGCCGGGGCAACCTGGTGGCACCCGAGGAGATCCTGGACCACCAGGGCGCCGACGCCCTGCGCCTGGCGCACCTGCAGGTGAAACCTCCGCAGGACGACGTGGACTGGGAGGACTTCGGCATCGACGGCTGCGCCAAGTTCCTGGGGCGCGTCTGGCGCCTGGTGACCGGCGAGGCGCAAACCGGCGCCCCGGCCCGGACCGGTGACCTCACCGGCGCCGATCTGGGGATCGACCGCGGCGCCCACCGGCTGACCGACCGCGTCACCCGCGACTTCGAGCGCTGGTCCTACAACACCGCCGTGGCCGCCTGCATGGAGTTCACCAACGAGCTGTACCGCTACGTGCAATCGCCCGGCGGGCCGCACGCCGAGGTGCTGGAGGCGGCCCTCGACCGGCTGCTGCTGGTGATGGCCCCGATGGCCCCTCACATCACCGCCGAGTTGTGGGAGCAGCGCTGCGGCCGCCACATCCACACCGAGCCGTGGCCCGAGGCCGATCCGGCGAAGCTGCGCGCCGAGCGCGTGACCCTGGTGGTGCAGGTGAACGGCAAGGTGCGCGACCGCCTGGAGGTGGACCCCGCCATCGGCGAGTCGGAGGCGGTGCAGCACGCCCTGGCCTCCGAGCGGGTGCAGCGCCACCTGGATGGCGGCAGCCCTCGCCGGGTCATCGTCCGCCCCCCCAAGCTGGTCAACCTGGTGGTCTGACGCTCAGCGTCGCGTGTGTGGCGCGTTGCGGAGCGCCTCGAACAGGGGATCCCATTCCATCGGGAACGGGGCGCTTCTCGCCGAGGGTGGTCCCGGCAGGTCAGCGGCGGGCATGAGTGTGAGCCGGTCGACCACATCGCCGAAGCGCTCCAGGAGAGTGCCGGCCACCTCGGTGGGCGTTCCCACGGCGGCGAAGGTGCGCAGCATCTCGTCGTCGATCACGTCGGCCATCTCGGCCCAGCGGCCCCGTCTGGAGAGCGCATGCAACTCGGTCTGCGCCTCGCCCCAGCCGTGATGCTCCAGCACGCCGCGATAGGCCGGTGTGGATCCGTAGAAGGCGATCCTCATGCGCATCGCGCGGCAGTGCTCCTCATAGGCCTCCGGGGTCTCCGCCGCCACGGACATCGCGAGCAGCGCGACCTGCACGGCGCCCTCGGGGCGGCCGGCACTTGCCTGGCCCTCGTGCAGTGCCGGCAGCGTGACCTCGCGCAGGTAGTCCGCGGTGGTGAAACCGTGGCACAGCAGGCCGTCGGCCACCTGTCCGGCGGTCCGGGTCATGAGAGGTCCCACGGCGGCCAGATACACGTCCGGGCGGCGGTGGGGCTGCGGCGGCGGGACGAACATCGGGTTCGTCAGCGTGTGCTGGTAGAAGTCGCCGCGGAAGTTCAGCCTTCCTCCCGTCTCCCAGGCGCTCCAGATGGCGTGGAGAGCCTCGATGTACTCGCGCATCCGAGCCGCCGGTCGGGACCACGGCATGCTGAAGCGTCGCGTGATGTGCGGTTTGATCTGCGATCCGAGCCCCAGGATGAAGCGACCCTCCGAGAGCAGTTGCAGGTCCCAGCCGAGATGGGCCGTGGTCATGGGGTTGCGGGCGAATGCCACGGCGATGTTGGTTCCGAGCTCGATGCTCCCGGTGTGCTCTGCGGCCGCCACCAGCGGGAGGAACGGGTCGTGGTTGGTCTCGCTGGTCCACGCACCGTCGTAGCCGGCCGCCTCGAGTTGTTCGGCCCGCCGCGCCGCAGTGGTGGGATCCGATCCCAAGGTGGCGTCGAATCGCATGGGCCGCTCCTGTTCTCCGGTCCGGTCGGCGCTCTAGGGCACTCGGGCCGCGTGGTGCGCAGCCCGGGCCATGAGCCCGTCGATGCGCCCGGCAAAGCTCTCGATGCCTTCCAGGGGCGCCTTGTCGCCCATGGCGCCGGCAAGGTAGCGGACCTGCACGCCGATGAGGATGCACGCCAGGCGCCAGGCGCTCCAGGCCAGGTAGAAGTCGATCCGCTCCAGCGACCGTCCGGAGGCCTCTGCATAGGCGTCCAGCAACTCCGCCCGCGAGTAGAAGCCGTCGGTGGCCGTCGGCGCGTTGTCCAGGGCCTGGGACTCCTCGCCGGGCTCGCTCCAGTACGTGAGCAGTATCGCCACGTCGGCCAGGACGTCCCCCAGTGTGCACAGCTCCCAGTCCAGGACGGCGCGCACCTCGCCGTCGCCGCTCACGATGCAGTTGTCCAGCCGGTAGTCGCCGTGCACGATGCCGGTGCCGGCCTGGTCGGGGATGCGCTCCACCAAGTGGTCGTGCACCTCCCGGACCTCGGAGTGGTCGACCGCCGGGGTTGACTCCACCTGCCGCAGCCAGCGCCGCAATTGCCGGGCCACGTAGCCCTCCCGCCGGCCCAGATCACCCAGCCCGACGGCGTCGATGTCGACGGAATGCAGCCTGGCCAGCACGTCGACGAGCGAGCGGCTGACTCTCCGCCGCGTGGGGACGTCCAGAGCGCGCCGCGCCTCCTCGGCGTCGCGGACGACGAGGCCGTCCACGTAGTCCATGACGTAGAAGCTTGCGCCGTTCACCTCCGGGTCGCTGCAGAACCCCAGCGGACGCGGGACGGGGAACCCCACGGGATGCAGGGCGGCGATCGCCCGGTGCTCGCGGCTCATGTCGTGCGCGGTGGCCAGCACGTTGTGCAGGGGTGGTCGGCGCAACACCCAGCGCCGCCGCGACGTGTCGCTGACGACGAAGGTCATGTTGGAGTGCCCCGCTTCGATCAGGGAGAAGGAGAGGGGCGGACGCGCCGCGCCGACATGCTCGGCGAACCAGGCGGTCACGGCCGCGGCGTCGATGCCGTCCGGCGCAGCAGCGGAGGGGGTGGCGTGGCTCATGATGTGCTCGCCACGCTACCGCGAGGCCGCACCGTGGCTGTCCGGTCGGGGTCCGGGGTGCCGTTCTGCTCCTCCACGCAGGCGAAGAGTCGTCGCAGCCCGGCCCCCCGGCCCCCTCCCTGGCGTGTTTGTGGCTGCCCGGTCGGGGTCCGGGGTGCCGTTCTGCTCCTCCACGCAGGCGAAGAGTCGTCGCGAGTCGGCCCCCGGCCCCCTCCCTCGCGTGCTTGTGGCTGTCCGGTCGGGGTCCGGGGTGCCGTTCTGCTCCTCCACGCAGGCGAAGAGTCGTCGCAGCCCGGCCCCCCGGCCCCCTCCCTGGCGTGTTGGTGCCGGTCCGGGTGGGCTCGGGTGCCAGGTAACGTAGGAAATATATTGAAATAGCTTGTAACAATGCGATAGATATCTGTTGTATGGGTCAACGGCTCCGTGCCATCTGGGCGGATCTTGTCCAGCGGTTGGCGAGTGGGGGGTGGCGGCCGGTCTTGGGTTTGGTGGCCGTGGTGGTCGTGGGTGTGGGTGGTTGCCTTGCCGTGCGATCCGAGGAGCGGGCGGCGGCCGTCGTGCTGCCGCGGGCGGGTTCTGCGCCGGCGCTGACGGCGACGACCCTCGTCGATGCGGGCGGAGACGGCTTGACTGCCGAGATCGTCGTCCACGCGGCGGGGGCGGTGCGGAGGCCCGGCGTCTACCGGATGCCCGCTCCGGCGCGGGTCATCGACTTGCTCGAGGCGGCCGGTGGGGCGGGTCCTGGCGCCGACCTGGGCGGGATCAACCTCGCCGCCGAGCTGTCCGACGGCGTGCGGGTCTACTTCCCGCGCTCGGGCGAGGACCCGCCGGTCGAGGTGGACATCGTGCCCACTCCACCCCGAGGCGCCTCGGGTGAGGCCGAGCCCGCCAGGGACTCGGTGCCGGAACCGCTCAACATCAACGCCGCCACGGTTGGCGAACTGCAGGGCCTGCCGGGCATCGGTCCCGTGACGGCGGCGGCCATCGTGGAGCATCGCGATCGGCTGGGACCGTTCTCCTCGGTCGAGGCGCTGGAGGACGTGACCGGAATCGGGCCCGTGAAGCTCAGCCGCATCGAGCACCTGGTGACGGTCGCGCCGTGAGCGGGCGAGCGGCTTCCTGGAGGGAGATTGGCCGCGCTCGGATGTCGCGTCACCGAGTCGCAGCAGGAGACACGAGCCCCGCGCCGCCGGGGGACGGCGAGCCGGGGCGGTCCGGCAGACCGCGTGGGGCCATGTCCGACCGCTGGACCTACGCCCTCGCCGGAGCGGTGGGGCTGGGGGCATTGGTGGCCTGGCCGGGCCCGCGCCTGGTGGCGCTGGGCCTCGTCGCCGGTGCACTGGCGCTGCGCCGGCCGCTGCTGCTGTGCGTCGCGGCGGCGCTGCTGGCGTCGTTCTCGGCGGCGGCCGCCGGCGCGGCGGCGAGCGTGACCGCCGAGCCGGGGCCTCTGGCGGGGAGCATCGTCCTGGTCGACGATCCCATCGAGCGTCACGGAGCGGTGCGGTTCACCGCAGACACGGACCGGGGCCGGACGGAGGTGTGGGCCTGGGGGCGTGCCGGAGCCCGCCTGTCGACTCTTCAAGCGGGTGAGGCCCTCGACGTGCGCGGGCGGATTGCGGTGCCGCCGGCCGGCGCGGAGTGGCGACGGCACAGCGGCGTGGTCGGTCGGCTGACGGTGACCGAGGTGGGTGAGGTCCATGCCGCGGCGCTGCACTACCGGGTCGCCAACAGCCTGCGGGCGCTGCTGGCGCGCGGCGCCGCCTCGCTGCCCGCTGATCAGCGGGCGCTCTTCAGCGGTCTGGTGCTCGGTGACGACCGCCAGAACTCTCCGGTCACCGCGGACGACTTCCGCGGGGCGGGACTGACGCACCTGCTTGCCGTGTCCGGGCAGAACGTGGCCTTCGTGCTGCTGGTGGTGCAGCCGCTGGTGATGCGACTCGGCCTCTGGGGGCGCTGGCTGGCGATCCTGGGAGTGCTCGGCCTCTTCGCCACGGTCACCCGGTTCGAGCCCTCGGTGCTGCGGGCGACGGTCATGGCGGCCATCGCCGTGACCGTCTGGCTGGCCGGACGGCAGGCCTCGGGGCGCCGCGTGCTCGCCCTGGCGGTGGTGGCGCTGGTGCTGTGGCAGCCGCTGCTGGTGCACTCCCTGGCGTTCCGGCTCTCGGTGGCCGCTTCGGCCGGGATCCTCTTCTGGGCGTCGCCGCTGGCGGCGCGCATCGGCGGGCCGCCGCTGTTGGCCCGGGCACTGGCCGTCACCGTGGCGGCGCAACTGGCGGTGGCGCCGCTGATCGTTCCGGTCTTCGGTGGGGTTCCGGTGGCGGCGGTGCCGGCCAATCTGCTGGCGGCGCCGGCAGCCGCCGGCGTGATGATGTGGGGCCTCACCGGAGGACTCCTGGCCGGCCTGGTGGGCGCGGGAGCCGCCGGCGTCCTGCACCTGCCGACCCGCGCCCTGCTCGCCTGGATCGAGGCCGTGGCCGCAGGCCTGACCGAGTTGCGTCTCGGGTACCTCGGGATGGCGCACGTCGTCCTGCTGGGCGCGGCGCTGGCGGTGGCGGTCTGCGCCCGCCGCCGGAGCGTGGCCGTCCCGGTTGCCTGGCTGGCGTTGGTTGCGGTGCTGGCGGGACCGTTCCTGGCGGAGCGGGACCGGCCGGCCCCGTTCCCGCAGGCGCTGGCCGTCGGCTGGGAGTCCACTCTCTGGTGGATGCCGGAGAGCGCCGTGCTGCTGCTGGGGGCCTCCGAGAGTCCCGCGAGGCTCCTCGGCGACATCCGGATGGCGGGCGCCGAACGGATCGACCTGATCGTCGCGACCTCGGGCGGGGCGCGCACGGCCGGCGACGTCGCCGTCCTGCGCCGGCGCTACGGGAAGCCGGTCGTCTGGGCGCCGGCGGGGAACCGCATCCCCGGCGCCACCGTGCCCGCCGCCGGGACCGTGGCCGACGTCGGCGGGCTGGTTGTGACCACCGAGCTCGCTGGTGAGCGCCTCGACGTGCGGGTGACCGCAGCGGCGGCCGGCGGGTAGCGTCGCGGGCGTGCTGCTGGAGTTGGGCGAGCGCCGCTACGACCTCGCCGAGCGGCCGCTCGTGATGGGGATCCTGAACCGGACGCCCGACTCGTTCTTCGACGCCGGCGAGTACTGGGGCTTCGACGAGTTCTTGATCAAGGCCGAGCGGCTCTGGCGGGACGGCGCCGACATCCTCGACGTGGGGGGCGTGAAGGCAGGCCCCGGCAGCGAGGTCTCCGCCGACGAGGAGGCCGAGCGGGTGATACCCGCCATCGAGGCACTGGCCTCCCGTTTCGACGTGCCGCTGTCGGTGGACACGTGGCGCGCCGCGGTCGCCGAGGCGGCCTACGCCGCCGGGGCGGTGCTGGGCAACGACATCAGCGGCTTCGCAGATCCCGACTACCTGCCGGTCGCCGCCGAGGCGCGGGCCGCCGTGGTGGCCTGCCACGTGCGGCTGGCACCCCGCTACGCCGACCCGGATCCCGTCTACGAGGACCTGCTGGGCGAGGTCCGGAACTACCTGGCCGAGCGGGCCTCGTGGGCCGACTTCGCCGGGCTGGGACCGACCCGGGTGCTCCTGGACGCCGGATTGGACCTCGGCAAGACCCCCGCCATGTCGGCCGCACTGCTGCGCCGCAGCGACCACCTGGCGGCGCTGGGCTATCCCGTCCTGCTGTCGGCCTCCAACAAAGGGTTCCTGGGGTGGCTCTGCGGGACCGAGGTGGGCGAGCGGCGCGCCGCCAGCGTCGCCGCGCACGCCCTGGGTCTGATCGGCGGTTGCGGTGTGATCCGTGCGCACGACGTGCGCGGCACGCGGCGTGTCGTGGAGGTCGCCGCGGCGCTGCGACGGCACCGCCGGGACCTCGTCCCCGACGGCGCCTCCGACCGGCGGGGCGGCGCCGGGGACCCCGGGCACGCGGCGGGTGCGGTGGCGTGAGCTCTGCGACCTCGCCGACCGGCACGGCGCCCGTCGCCGCGCCCGTCGCCGTCGTCGAGTTCGTCTCCGGGGGTGACCTCACGGCGCTGTCCCGATTGGTGAGCGACGCCGTGACCCGACTCGTGGGAGAGGCGGAGGCGAGCCTCGTGGTCACCGAGTTGCGCGAGGAGGACTACGGGTCCCCCGACGGGTCGTTCTCGGTCCAGCCTGTCGTGGAGGCGGCGCAGACACCCCCCATGCTGAGCAGCCACCGGGTCGTCGTGGCCCGCCAGCTCGGCATCTTCGGCGAAGCCCGGGCGCTCGATCCCCTCATCGACTATCTCAGCGAGCCACTGCCGACCACGCGGCTGCTGCTCGTGTGGGAGAAGGGCGCCACCCAGTCCCAACTGCGCCCGGCCCCGGCGGCGCTGCGAGGCGCCGTGGAGGCCGCCGGAGGCGTGTGCCATCGCGCCGAGGTGGGCAGGGGACGGGCCGGCAGGGCCTGGCTCACGGAGCAGTTGGCGACGGCGCAGGTGGTGCTGGACCGCGCCGCGACCGATCTCCTGGCCGAGCACCTCGGTGAGGATCGGGCCCGCGTCTGGGCGATCCTGGACGTCCTGGCCGGCGCCTACGGCCCCGGATCGAGGCTCGGCACCGCAGAGGTGGCGCCGTTCCTCGGCGCCCGCGGGACGGTGCCGCCCTGGGAACTCACCGACGCCATCGGGAAGGGGGACATCGCCGGCGCGCTGTCCTGCCTGCAGCGGCTGAGCGGTCCCGAGGGGATGCACCCGCTGCAGGTCCTGGCGATCCTCCGGAACCACGTCGATCGCATGCTGCACCTGGACGGGTCCGGAGCCCGCGATGAGGCGGCTGCGGCCGAGGTGCTGCGCGAGGCGGGCCTGCTGCGCAAGGGAGGCTCCACGTTTCCCGCCCGCCAGGCCCTGGCGGCCTCCCGCCGGCTGGGCTCGGACCGCATCAGAGCGGCCGTCGCCCTGCTGGCGGCCGCCGACCTGGATCTTCGGGGCCGGACGGCGCTCGACGCCGCGGCAATCCTCGAGGTTCTCGTTGCCCGCCTCAGCCAGATGAACCGCCGCTGACGGCGGCGCGCCTCAGCCCTCGTCGCCTGCGCTGATGCGGGCGATGCGCCGCGTGAGGCGAGACTTCTTGCGTGACGCCGTGTTGGGATGCAGGACTCCCTTGGCCGCAGCCATGTCGATGCGCTTGACCGCCATCCGCAACTGCTCCGCGGCGGCGTCGTCTCCGGTCCGCGCGGCCGCTTCGGCGCGGGCGGTGCGCGTGTTGATCTCCGACCGCACGGCACGGTTGCGCGCCCGCCGCTTCAGGTTCTGACGATTCCTCTTGATCTGGCTCTTGATGTTGGCCACGGCGCTCCTCACGGTGGCTGTCGGGGCGAGCCGGTTACCTCCGGGTGCGCCACGACCGCACGCTCGATTCGACCCGTGCATGCTACCGACGCTCGCGCCCGTCCGGCCCGGGCGCGGCCAGTGGGTGGCCGGCGGATAGTATTCCGGCCAGGAATCTTCGGGCCCGCCCGCTGGAGTGGGCGGCTTCCGGGCCCGCCGAGTGCTCCGCCCGCGCACCTGCCGCCGTCGCTCTCGAGGTCATGGATCAGTCCCGCATACGCAACGTGGCGATCATCGCCCACATCGATCACGGGAAGTCCACGCTGGCCGACCGCTTCCTGGAGTTGTGCCAGGCGGTCGAGCCCCGCGCCATGCGCGCCCAGTATCTCGACTCGATGGATCTGGAGCGGGAGCGCGGCATCACCATCAAGTTGCAGAGCGTCCGCCTCTCCTACGGTCCGTGGTGGATCAACCTCATCGACACGCCGGGCCACGTGGACTTCGGCTACGAGGTGTCTCGCTCGCTGGCGGCGTGCGATGGTGTGATCCTGCTGGTGGACGCCGCCCAGGGCATCGAGGCGCAGACCCTCGCCAACTGCACGATGGCACTGGAGCACGACCTGACGATCGTGGCGGCCCTCAACAAGCTGGACCTTCCCGCGGCCGATCCCGACCGGGTGGCGGGCGAGATCGAGCAGGTCCTGGGGATCCCGGCGAGCGACGTGCTGCGCATCTCGGCCAAGACCGGCGACGGCGTCCCCGAGCTGCTCGATGCGGTAACCGGTCAGGTCCCCGCACCGTCGGGGGACCCCGACGCCGAGCTGCAGGCGCTCGTCTTCGACTCGCACTTCGACCAATACCGGGGGGTGGTCAGTTCGGTCCGGGTCGTGCAGGGCACCCTGCGCGCCGGGTCGCAGGTGCGCTTCATGCAGACGGCGGCCACGCACGAGCTCCAGGAGATCGGCGTGCGCACCCCGGAGCCGACCGAAGTCGGCGAGTTGGGCCCGGGAGAGGTGGGCTATCTCATCGCCGGCGTGAAGAACACCGCCGAAGCACGCGCCGGCGAGACGGTCACCGAGGCTCGCCGCCCCGCTCCGGCCCCGCTGCTCGGCTACCGCGAGCCCAAGCCGATGGTGTTCTGCGGGCTCTACCCCATCGACGGTGACGAGTACCTCGACCTCCGGGACGCCCTCGACAGGCTCCGCCTCAACGACTCCAGCTTCAGCTACACGCCCGAGACCTCGACCGCTCTGGGGTTCGGCTACCGGTGCGGCTTTCTGGGGCTGCTGCACATGGAGATCATCACCGAGCGACTCGAGCGGGAGTTCGACCTGGACATCATCGCCACGACGCCGTCGGTGGAGTACCGGGTACGGACCACGGCGGGCTCGGAGGTGGCCGTGGACAGCCCCAGCCGGCTCCCGCCGGCCGGCCAGGTCGCCGCCATCGCCGAGCCATTCCTGCTGCTCAGCATCATCGCTCCGGCGCGCCACACCGGGACGCTGATGGAGCTGTGCCAGAAGCGTCGCGGCAACCTGAGGGGCATGGACTACCTGTCGCCGGAACGGGTGGAGATGCGGTACCGGCTTCCCCTGGCGGAGGTCGTCACCGATTTCTACGATCAGCTCAAGAGCCGGACCCAGGGCTATGCCAGCCTCGACTACGAGTCCGACGGCTACGAGGACTCGGACCTGGTCAAGGTGGACATCCTCCTGCAACACGATCCGGTGGACGCCTTCAGTGCCATCGTCCACCGCAGCGCGGCCTACTCCTACGGGCGCAGGATGACGTTGAAGCTGCGCGAGTTGATCCCCCGCCAGCAGTTCGATGTGCCGATCCAGGCCGCCATCGGCAGCCGGATCATCGCCCGCGAGACCGTCAAGGCCTACCGCAAGGACGTGACGGCGGGGCTCTACGGCGGAGACGTCACCCGCAAGCGGAAGCTGCTCGAGCGCCAGAAGGCCGGCAAGAAGCGGATGAAGGCCATCGGCAGGGTGGAAGTGCCGCCCGAGGCGTTCGTCTCGGCGCTCCGCATGCCGTCCGACTGAGCCGGTGAAGCGGCGGCGGTATCATCGGAACGTCATGGGATCCCGAACCGACGCTCTCTCGCCACGCAAGGAGGAGGTCCTGCGCTCCGTCGTGGAGTGCTACATCGCCAGTGCCTCGCCGGTCGGCTCGGGCACCGTGAGCGACTCGGAGGATTTCGGAGTCTCGCCGGCGACGATCCGCAAGGAGATGCTGGCCTTGGAGCAGTCGGGGTACCTGCACCAGCCCCACACCTCCTCGGGCCGCGTGCCCACCGAGGCGGGCTACCGCTACTTCGTGGATGCCCTCATGGAGCCCTACAGCCTGGGACCGGTCGAGGATCGCCAGATCAACGAATTCTTCGAGCACGCCCACGGCGAACTGGGGTCGGTTCTGACGTCGCTCTCATCGCTTCTGGCAGACGTGACCCGCTGTGCCGCGGTCGTGGTGGGGCCGCGCGCCGACTCGGCGGTGGTTCGCTCGGTGCAACTGGTCGAGATCTCCAGCCACGTGGTGCTCGTGGTGGCCGTGCTGTCCACCGGCGCCGTGGAGCAGCGGGCGCTGGAGTTGGACTTCTGCCCCGACCGTCGCGATGTCGAGTACGCCGCCGACGTGTTGGCACGCTCCCTGGTCAGCGGGCCCGTCGACGCCGCGGTATCGGTGGATGGGTTGCCGGAGACCGTGGGCGGACTCGTGGCCGCCGCTGCCGAGGCTTTGCGGCACGGCGCGGGAGGCCTCGCCGAGCACCTCTTCGTCGGCGGCCACGCCACGGTCGTACGCTCGTTCGGCGCGGTCGAGACGGCGCAGCGGATCCTGGCTCTCCTTGAGCGCCACTACGCCGTGGTATCGCTGCTGCGCGACATCGTGGATCGGGGCATGCGGGTTGCTATCGGAGGCGAGACGGGCCTGATGCCGCTCAGCGACTGTTCGGTGGTGGTCTCCCCCTACCTGGTGGAGGGTCGCCGAGCGGGCTCCATCGCCGTCCTCGGACCGACCCACCTCAACTACCCCCAGGCCATGGCAACCGTGGCGGTGATCAGCCGGCAGCTCGGGCGCATGCTGAGCAGCGGCTAGGCCGGCTGCACTCCCGATCGTCATGGCGAGTCGCGATCTCTACGAGGTCCTGGGTGTGTCCTCCGGAGCCACCGCGGAGGAGATCAAGCAGGCGTACCGGCGGCTGGCCCGTGATTCCCATCCCGATCGCAACCCCGGCGACCCGTCCGCCGAGGAGCGCTTCAAGGAGGCGGCGGCGGCCTACGAGGTGCTGAGCGATCCGGAGAGGCGGGCCAACTACGACCGTTTCGGGACGGCGGAGGCCCCGTCCAACCCGTTCGACATTTTCTCGGCCTTCTTCGGGGATGCGGGGTTCGGCGGCTTCGGACCGCCGAGTCGCAGCGCAGCCTCCGCCGGGGCCGACGTCGAGACCGTGTTGCAACTGGATCTGGCCGAGGCCGTCTTCGGCGGCCCCCAGGCGGTGGACGTGACCCTGGCCGTACCCTGCGGCGACTGCGAGGCCACGGGCGCCGCTCCGGGCACCGAGCCGGTGGCCTGTGCCGACTGCTCGGGCACCGGCCAGGTCCGTCAGGTGCGCCAGTCCCTGCTGGGTCAAATGGTGACGGCGGGTCCCTGCCGCCGGTGCTCGGGCCTCGGGGAGCAGATCGAGAGTCCCTGCCGCGCCTGCCGGGGCCAGGGCCGGATCCGGGGCGAGCGCACCTACACGCTCGACGTGCCACCGGGGGTGGACACCGGCACCGTGCTGCGGCTCTCGGGTCGCGGTGGTGTGGGGCTGCGCGGCGGGCCGCACGGCGACCTGTACGTCCAGGTGCGAACCCGTCCGCATCCGACCCTGCAGCGCCGCGGCGATGACCTGATGGCGCGCCTCAAGATCCCGATGACGGAGGCCGCGCTGGGGAGTCGGGTGAGCCTCGACACGCTCGACGGTCCCCAGGAGTTGCGCATCGCGCCCGGGACGCAGTCGGGCCAGACGATGGTGCTGCGCTACAAGGGCGTGCCGCGGGGCCGGGGCAGGGGGCGGGGCAACCTGCTCGTGGAGATCGTCGTAGAGACGCCGGAGCAGCTCGACGGTGAGCAGACCGCCCTGTTGCAGGAATTGGCGCGGCTCCGGGGCGAGGACGTCGAGTCCGGCGGCCTGCGCAGCAGGCTCCGTTCCACCTTCAGCTCCTGAGTCGCCGGTCCCGCCGGCACCGCGGGTCCTGCCCCGAACGCCGGCTCTCACTCCGATGGCAGGGGCAGGTGCCAGGTTCCCTCCGCGTAGTGCACCAGTAGTTCGTTGCAGGCACCCCGGGGAACGTCCGCCATCCGGACGGGCGGCGGCAGATCGGCGACCAGCCTGCCGACCAGGGGCGACTCCAGTGGCCAGGAGTCGAAGACGTACACCCGCCCGCCGGGTTGGGCGAGCGCCACGGTGGCGATGCCGTCGCAGTCCCAGTCGCCCACCGCCACCTGGTCACCGGCCGCGCCGATGGGGTAGCGGGCACCGTCGACCCACACGAACCCGGCCGTGACGTCGATCTCCGCGGCGCAGCCGTCACCGGTCACGTCGCGGAAGCCGTCGGCGATCGGCTTGCAGACGGCGCCGTCCCGCGCAGGCGATCGGCCGTCCCGACCGGCGCCCGCTGCGGTGGTCGTCACCGGCCCGGCGAGCAGGTCCGCCCGCAGCGATACCGGAGGCGGATTGCCCGCGTCGGCGAGCCGCATCACCATGAGGGTCCCGAGCGCACACCCCCCGCACACGGCCGCCACGGCGAGCAGCGTGGCCCGTCGCGGACGTCGACGAGCGTGCCGCAGTGGTCGGGGCTCGTGCCCGGCGCGTCGCAGCGGCGACGTCGGGGATCTGCCGGGCGGGCGCCACCACTGCTGAGAACCTCGGCCAGCCGGTGCCCGCAGGCGCAGCAACACCTCGGCGGGCCGCGGGCCGGGGTGCGACCGGAACGTCGCACCCGGGATCCCGGCGGCGTCGCGGTCCGCTGGCTCGAAGCGGGCACCCGCGGCAAAGGCTTCGCCGGTCACGGGTCGGTTCGCCGCGGGCTCGGTGCGCGCGCCGGACCCTGTTGCAGGTCCTCGGATCTGGCCGGCCAGAGCCCTGGCGCTGGGTACGCGCCCGCCCGCTGCCGCCTCTGCCACGGCCTGCAGGCGTTCTCGCATCCGCTGGTCGTCACGCTTGTGGCTCGAACGTGCCCGGGACCCTTCGAGACGTCGCAGGGTGGAGAGCGCCGTCTCACCGATCGCCATGACATCGCCGAGCTGCTCGCCGGTGAACTCGCTGCCGGCGTCCCGCTCCGAGTTGCCCCCGTCGGCATCGCCTTCACCGCCACCGGGGATGCCGGGTCGCTCAGTCGCCGGGGTGCCTTGAGCCGCAACCCGCTGTGCCGACGAGAAGCTGCAAAGGAGTGGACGGCGCAGCGCGTCGATCACGACGTGGCTCGGATCGATCGAGCGATGGACGACGCCACGCTCGTGCAGGTAGGCGACGGTGCCGGCGAGGTCCTCGATGACCCGACGGAATTCCTCGAGCCGCCGGGGTTGCCACGTCGCCAGCGTTTCCCGGCCCGCGTAGCGGGTGAGCAGCCGCGGTCCGCGCTCGCCCTCGGTGAGTGCCACGAAGCGGATGATCCCGGGGTGGTCGAGTTCGCCGAGAAGCGCGGCCTCGTGCCGCAGGTCCTCAGCGGGTACGCCGTCCTTGACGGCAACCAACTCCTGCCCGTGGAGATCGGAGCGTAGAGCCATGGACTGGAGCCTATAGAGATATATCATATCAGTTCAATAATTTGCCATTAGTTTTACTATTCACCGTTCGACCCGGAGTGCCGGCAGGTGGCGTCGTGCCGGTCACGCCCGCCGCGACGCGCAGACTCGGCCGGCGCGCACGGCAAACCGCCGCAGGCAGGGTCTCGGGCGAGCTCTAGGATCGACCGGGCCGATTCGATCCCGGAGAGTTTGAGGTGCGCCTGGTGCGGTCATGTGACGCGGTCGTGATCGGTGGCGGGATCGCCGGGGTCTCCGCCGCCTATGCGCTGTCGGCGCGAGGTGCCGACGTCGTGATCCTCGAGCGGGAGGATTCGCTGACGGCACATAGCACGGGGCGTTCCGCGGCCCAGTACATCGAGACCTACGGCGGTCCGGTCAACCAGGCACTCACTGTTGCCTCCCGGGACTTCCTGCTCGGGGACGCCGACGGTCTGGCGGACGCCGCGTTGCTGGAACCACGCAGGGTCCTATGGGTCGCCGCGGCGGGATGCCTCGACGACCTGGAGCATCTGCGCCGGGAGATGGCGGCACTTACACCACGCCTGGCGATCGTCGACGCCGCCGGAGCAATGACGCACTGTCCCGTCCTGGATCCCGATTGGGTGGCGGGGGGACTGCTGGAAGAGGGGAGCTACGACATCGATGTGGCCGGGCTGCACCAGGCCTTCCTGCGCGGTGCCCGCCGGCACGGCACCACGGTCGTGCGGTCGAGCGCGGTCCACGCCCTGGAGCGCCGGGGCAGCCGGTGGGAGGTGCGGACGGCCGCCGGATCATTCGTGGCTCCGGTGGTCGTGAACGCCGCCGGGGCATGGGCCGACGAGGTCGCCCGTGGCGCCGGCGTCGCGCCGCTCGGCCTGATGGCGCTGCGCCGCACCATCTTCACGTTCGCTGCCCCGAGCGGGCATCCGGCGGAGGACGTGTGGTGCTGGCCGCTGGTGGCCGACATCGCCGGCGGCTTCTACTTCAAGCCCGAGGGTCCCTCGCAGTTGCTGGGCTCGCCGGCCGACGAGACGCGGGACGTGCCCTGCGACGCCCGCCCCACCGAACTCGACGTGGCCCGCGGCATCGACGCCGTCAACGGCGCCACCACGCTGGGAGTACGCGCCGTCCGGTCGGTCTGGGCGGGACTGCGCACGTTCGCGCCCGACCGGCATCCGGTCGTGGGGTTGGACGAGACGGCCGACGGGTTCGTGTGGTGCGCCGGTCAGGGCGGCACCGGCATCCAGACATCGCCGGCGATCGGGGAGTTCGTCGCTTCGATCGTCTGCGGAACCCCGCCGCCTGCTGCGCCGGCGGGTCTCGTCCAGAATCTCTCGCCGCACCGGTTGCGCCGGCTCGCATAGCTCGCTCACGCGGTCCGGCCGGAGGCTGTCCGGCGCCGTGCCGCCCGGCAGTTGCGGAGGAAGCAGTGAGCCCGTGGCGCCGCGCCTGCCCTTCCGGCGACCGTTGTCATCTCGAGTGCCAACGGCCTTAGCCTGTCGGTGTTGCCCGCGATGGGCCTTACACGAGGCGGTCGACAGTTTCGAGGTCGGTGGTGAGACGATTCCTGCTCGTACTAGTCAGCGTTGTGCTGCTCGCAGCGGCGTGCGGGGGCGACGAGCCCGAGTCGCCCCGCGCCCCCGCGGCGACACCACCCGAGACGACGGTCGTCGAGCAGGCCGCCCCGCCGCCGGCGCCAGTCGAGGAGCCACCGCCGCCGGAGCCTGTCGAGGAGCCACCGCCGCCGGAGCCCGTCGAGGAGCCGGTGGAGGAACCCGTCGAGGAGCCGGCTGCGGAACCCACCGAGGAGCCGGCGGAGGAACCCGTCGAGGAGCCGGCTGCGGAACCCACCGAGGAGCCGGCGGAGGAACCCACCGAGGAGCCGGCCGAGGAGCCGCCGTCGTACGAGCCGCCTGCTCCGGACCCCGCGCCGCTGCCGGTCGATCCTGCCGTGCGCATCGGGACGCTCGACAACGGGCTGACCTACTACCTCCGCAACAACGAGAAGCCCGGCGGCAACCTCGAGCTCCGTCTCGCCGTCAACGCCGGGTCGCTCCACGAGTCAGAACCGGGTCTCGGCGTTGCCCACTTCCTCGAGCACATGATGTTCAACGGCACCGAGGAATACCCGCGCAACGAGATCGTCGCGGCGCTGCGGGGCCTCGGCGTGGAGTTCGGTCCGGACCTCAACGCCTACACGTCCTATGACGCCACCGTCTACGAACTCGACGTGGTGACGAACCAGCCCGGTGCGGTGGAGACGGCGTTCCGGATCCTCTCGCAGTGGGCCCACGCGGCGACGATTGCCGAGACCGATGTCGTCGAGGAGCGCGGCGTCGTGCGCGACGAACTCCGGCTCCGCTACGAGACCGGCCGCGGCATCGTGTTCCGCGTCTTCGACGGCATCTACGTGGCGGGCACGCCGTACGAGGGACGCGCCGCGATCGGCACGGCCGAGTCCATCGAGACGATGAGCCCTGCCGTGCTGCGGGACTTCTACGAGACCTGGTACGTGCCCGCCAACATGGCCGTCGTCGCCGTCGGCGATCTGTCCCTCGACGAGCTCGAGGCTCTCGTCACCGAGCACTTCGACGCCATTCCCGCCGGCGAGGCGCCGCCGGCCCCCGACACGTACTCACCGTTCAGCCCGGAAGCGGTCTACGCCGTGGCGACCTCCCCCAGCCTGGGATATTCCTACATGTCGCTGGACATCAAGATCCCATCGTGGGCGCGGGGAACCGTCGGTGGTGAACGGTTCGAACTGATGGAGACCCTCATCGCCCTCATGCTCGACGCGCGCCTGAAGGACGCCTACGAGCAGGGTTACCTCTCCCAGCTGGATCCGGCCAAGATTGACGCCTTCGACCACACCGACGGCATCCGCTTCTACGGCACGAACCTCCGGGCCGATGATCTCGCCGTGGCGCTGGGCGACTACTGGTCGATGGTGTTGAGCCTCGAGGCTGCGGGGTTCAGTGAAGTAGACCTCCAGCAGGCCGCGGAGGTTCTCAGGACCGATCTGGCGTTCGAGCTCGAGAGCGTCGCCACGGCACAGGACCGCGAGTACGCCGGGTTGTACGTATCCCACTTCCTGCAGGGTGACGACATCGGCACGGTCAGCGACAGGGTGGACCGGGTCAATGCTCTGCTCGACGGTATGCAGCCCGCCGAACTCACCGAGTACTTCCGTTGGATCATGCGAACCAGCGGTCCCCTCCTGATTGCCGTGGGCCCCGACCCGGCCGACGTTCCCACCACCGAGGAGATCAGGGCGGCCATCGAGGGGGCCTCCCCGGGCGAGTTACCGGAGCGGACCGCGGAGGTGACGGCGCTCATGGACGCCCCCGAGCCCGTTGAGGTGGTCTCCGAGGGTGCCGTCGAGGCCATCGACGGCGCCTACGAGTGGTCCTTCGCCAACGGCGCCAAGGTGGTGTTCGTGCCGTCGGACATCGCCGAGGCTCAGGTCGACATGCAAGCGATCTCCCAGGGGGGATGGTCGACGATGGAGCCCGGCGATCGCCCGCTGGCCGGACAGCTGGCGACGCGGGCGGTCCGACAGAGCGGGCTCGCCGGATTCACCCCCTCGCAGGTGCAGCGCCTCCTCGAGGATCAGAACGTGGCCGTCGTACCGTTCATCGACGAGACGGAGGAGGGTTTCGCCGGTAGCGCCGCGGCAGAGGGCATCGAGACCATGTTCCAGATGCTGCACCTCCTGGTGACGGCCCCGCAGGTGGATGATCAGGCTTTCGCCGACGCCGTCCAGGTCGGTGAGATCCGCCTCTCGCTGGCGGAGGCCGACCCGGGTTGGCAGAGTTGGATCGGCTACATCGAGGCCCGCCAGGCGGACACTTTCGAGTGGTTCAGCCCGGTGGCGTCGCAGGAGGCGCTCGACGCCCTCACCCCCGAGTCATTGCTGGATCGCTACCTGCAGCGCCTCGGGGACGTGGACGATCTCATCGTGGCAATCGCCGGGGACATCGACCGCGACACCGCGGAGCGGATGGCGCGCACCTACGTGGGCACGCTGCCCGCCGGGGAGGCGGACACGTTCGTCAACCGTCGAGCCCCCGAGCCGACCGGCGTCCGGCACCGCGACATCGTTCTGGCGCCCGACACGCAGAACACCGGGCTGGACATCTACTACGAGGCGGCGCGCCCCGTGGACGTCAAGCTGGAGGTGGCAGCCCAGGCGCTGACGACGATCGTCGATGCCCGGTTCACGTCCGAGATCCGCGAGCAACTCGGCGCCACTTACAGCGTGGGCATCGCCGTGCAGCCGTACTTCACGCCCGAGCCCGGCGTCATCGCCCAGATCGGGGCCTCCGGCGATCCCGAGTTCATCGAGAGGATCCATCGGACGATCTTCGCAATCCTCGGGGATCTGGTGGAGAACGGCCCCACCCTCGACGAGTGGGCGGAGGCCCTGACGGTCCTCAACGCCGAGTACACCCACATTGGTAACGCCGACCATCTGGACGCCGTTCTGCGCCGCGCTCACGCCCCCGACGACGAGCTGACCACGCCGGTGCGGCTCTTCGAGGAGCTCGCCGACCTGGAGGCTGCCGACGTGCAGGCCCTGGCCGTCGAACTCTTCGACATCGACCAGCACATCGACATCGTCCGCGTCCTCGGCTGAACTTCGCAGCCGCTCCGGCGGCAGGACGCGGCGGCGTCGCGCCGGGGAACGGGTTACGAGCGCCGCAGCCGGGTGGCGAGGATTCTTGTCGGCAGGAGGACGGGGTGGCGCCGGGCTGCAGGGCCCTCAGTGGCGCTCGTCGACCGGCACGTAGTCCCGCTCGGGGTGGCCCACGTAGAGCTGCCGCGGGCGGGCGATGCGCGAATCCTGCTCCATCAGTTCGCTCCAGTGCGCCAGCCAGCCCGACGTGCGGGGGATCGCGAACAGCACGGTGAACATGTTGGTGGGGAAATTGAGGGCCTGGTAGATGAGTCCCGAGTAGAAGTCCACGTTGGGATAGAGGCGCCGGCTGATGAAGTACTCGTCGCCCAGCGCCACCTCCTCCAGCTTGAGGGCGATGTCCAGCAGCGGGCTGCTGCCAGTGAGCTCGAAGACCTCGTCGGCGGCCTCCTTGATGATCTTCGCCCGGGGGTCGTAGTTCTTGTAGACGCGGTGCCCGAAGCCCATCAGCCGGCACTTGCCCGACTTCACGTCGGCGATGAACGGATCCACGTTCTCGTAGCTGCCGATATCCCGCAACATCGCCAGCACCGCCTCGTTGGCGCCGCCGTGGCGCGGCCCGTAGAGGGCGGCGCAGGCGGCGGCCACCACTGAGTAGGGGTCGGCGTGGGCGCTGGCCACGACCCGGGCCGTGGTGGTGGAGCAGTTCTGGCTGTGATCGGCGTGCAGGATGAACAGGATCTCGAGGGCCCGTCGGACGGCCGGATGGCAGTGGTAGCGAGGCTCGGCCACGCGGAACATCATCGACAGGAAGTTGGAGGTGAAGTCCAGGTCGTTGTCGGGATACACGAACGGCATGCCGATGGAGAAGCGGTGGGCGGCGGCGGCCATGGTCGGCACCTTGGCGATGAGCCGCACGATCTGGCGCATCCGCACCTCGGGATCCTCCACGTCCTTGGCCTCGGGGTAGTAGGTCGAGAGCGCGGCGAGCGAGGAGACCAGAACGCCCATCGGGTGGGCGTCGTAGCGGAACGACTCCATGAAGCGCTTGCGGAAGTTCTCGTGAATGTAGGTGTGGTGGGTTATCTCGTCCTGCCAGTTGTCGAACTGCTCCGGCGTGGGCAGCTCGCCGAAAAGGAGCAGGTAGGCCACCTCGAGGTACGTCGATCGACGCGCCAGCTGCTCGATGGGGAAGCCCCGGTAACGCAGGATCCCCTCGGCCCCCACGATCTGCGTGATCGAACTCTCGCCGATGGCCGTGTGGCTGAACGCATCGTCGGAGAACCAGATATTGCCGAGGAGCTTCGCCCAGCCGCCGGAGTCGACACCACCGTGGAGGATCGGGATCTCGACGGATTCGCCCGTGCGGTTGTCGGTGATCGTGATGGATTCGGTCAAGACTCGCCCGCCTTTCCGGCGAGATGATACCGACAATCGGCCTGCTCACCGAAATCGCAGGGCTCTCCGCGCGCTCCTACAGCGGTGTGTTCCCGTGGCGGTTGCGGGGCATGTCCTCGCGCTTGGAGGACAGCAGCGCCAGGGCGTCGGCCACCTCCCGGCGCGTGTCGACCGGGTCGATGACGGCGTCGATCGAGCCGCGCTCGGCGGCCCGGTACGGGTTCAGCAGCCGCTCGGCGTAGTCGTCCTCCAGGGCGGCCCGCTTGGATTCCTCGATGTTGCGGTGCAGGATCTCCACGGCGCCCTTGGCGCCCATGACGGCAATCTCCGCCGAGGGCCAGGCGAAGGCCACGTCGTTGCCCATGTAGCGCGAATCCATCACGATGTACGCCCCGCCGTAGGACTTGCGGAGCGTCACGCAGATCCGGGGCACCGTGGCGGCGGCGTAGGCGAAAGCCATCTGCGCGCCGTGGCGGATCATGCCCCGCCACTCCAGATCCTTGCCGGGCTGGAAGCCGGGCGTGTCCACGAAGGTCACGATCGGCAGGTTGAAGGCGTCGCAGAACGAGACGAAACGCGCCCCCTTCTGGGAGGCGGCGATGTCGAGAGTGCCGGCAAGGTGCTGCGGCTGGTTCGCCACCATGCCGACGGGAAAACCGTCGACGGAGGCCAGGGCGGTCACCAGGTTAGGCGCCCAGCCGGCGCGCAACTCGATGACCGAGCCGTCGTCGGCGACCGCCTCCAGCACCTCTCGCACGTCGTAGCCGCCGGTCGCCGAGGTGGGGATGACGTCGGCCAGTTCGGGAGTGGGACGGTCGGCGAGATCGGTCGTCGGGAGGCGCTCGGGGATCTGGTCCACGTGCGACGGAAGCAGGCGCAGCAGCTCGCCGACAGCCGCCTCGGCGGCAGCGAGGTCCGCCACGACCAGTGAGGCAACCCCGCTGCGGGACTCGTGCACCGTGGAGCCGCCGAGATCATCAGCCGCCACGGGCACGCCCGTGAACTGCTCCACCATGGCCGGCCCGCTCACGAAGGCGAAACCGTCGGCGACCATGACGGTCAGATCGGCCACGCCCAGCAGCAGGGCGGGGCCGGACAGCATCGGACCCGTCACGCACAGGACGATGGGTACGACTCCGGACACCGAGACCAGGGAGCGGGCGGCGATCCCCCAGCCGTGCACGGAGGTGATGCCCCCGCTGATGTCGGGACCGGTCGCCGCCACGAAGCCGACGATCGGCAGCCGCTTCTCCAGGGCCAACTCGACGGCCGCCCGGATCGACGCGCCGGCGTCCTCGGTGATCGCCCGGTTGGACTCGTCGGCGCCGAGCCGCACGACGACGGCCGGACGGCCACCGACCTCGGTGACCGCGGTCGAGACGAGCGAGCGGGAGCCGGCGCGGGCACGCAGATCGACCGGTGACATAGGACTCGCGCCGAGGCTACCGGACCCCCGGCCACAGACCCGGCCGGACCCAGACCGGACCCAGGCCGAACCCCGGATCACGGGGTGTCCGGCGGGGCGGTCGCCGGGTCCGTACAGTGTGAGGCTGGCGGCGGACGGACCAGGAGGGTCGCCGGGACCGTGACGGTGGATACTCGCATCAGCGACTGGGTGACCCAGCACATCATCCGGCGCGTCATGGGCCCGCTGGTTCCGGTGGTCGCCACGATCGCCGCCCTGCTCGTGGGCGCCGCCATGGTGTGGGGGTTCGGCGGAGATCCCGTCGAGGGCTATCGCGCCATGTTCACCGGGGCGTTCGGCGGCATCAGCGAGTTTGCCGACACCACGGTGAAGGCGACGCCGCTGCTGCTCGTAGGCGTGGGCATCTGCATCGCCTTCCGAGCCTCGGTCATCAACATCGGCGGGGAAGGCCAGATCATCGCCGGCGCGCTGCTGTCCACCGTTGTGGTGCTGGCGCTTCCCGGCCTGCCTCGCGGGGTCCTGCTGCCGCTGGCGCTGATTGCCGGCGCGGTCGGCGGCGCCTGCATGGGGTTCATCCCGGGCGTGCTGAAGGCCTATGCCAACGTGAACGAGATCCTCTCGACGATCATGCTCAACATCGTGGCGGGATACATGATGCAGTACCTGCTGCTGGGGCCGATGATCGACAAGGCGGCCGTGGAGGCCGGCAACCACATCGCCCAGACGAAGCGCCTGTCGGAGAATGCGGACCTCCCGATCCTGCTCGGGGGTACGCAGATGAACCTGGGCATCGTGGTGGGGGTGGCGGTGGCTATCGCCGTCTTCTTCCTGCTGTGGCGCACCTCGCTCGGCTACGAGATCCGGGCCGTGGGCGGCAGCAAGGACGCCTCCCGCTACGCGGGGATGAAGGTGGAGCGCAGGATCGTGCAGGCGCTGACGCTCAGCGGGATGATGTCGGGTCTGGGCGGTGGGGTGCTGGTGTTCTCCTCGGTCGCCCACCGGCTCAGCGTCGAGAGCGGCCCGGCGGGGTTCACGCAACTGGCCGGGTTCAACGGCATCGTGGCGGCGTTGTTCGGGGGCCTGCATCCGCTCTGGACCATCCCCGCCGCCATCCTCTTCGGCGGCCTGCTGGTGGGGGCGAACGCACTGCAGCGGGCGGTGCAGGTGGCGACGCCGCTGGTTGTGGCGCTCAGCGGTCTGGTGGTGGTGTTCGTGGTCAGCAGCGACCGGGCGGTGCGCTGGGCGCGCCACCTGGGGGAGCGGCTCGACATCCGCGAAGCCGCCGAGCGTGACGACATCGAGAACGCCGCCACCGGAGTGGCCGACGCTCCCGCGGCGCCGCCCGGCGACGGGGCGGAGCCATGATCCCGGGTCTCGACTCCCTCGACCTGGCGACCGTGGAGGTGTTCGCGCAGTCCCGCAGCGGCTGGAGCGGTTTCTTCACGGTGGCCACGCTGGTGGCCACCGTGGCCGCCGCGATCCGCCTTGCCACGCCGTATCTCATCGCCGCGGTGGGCGAGAGCGTCGGCCAGCGCAGCGGCGTGTTGAACCTGGGTGTCGACGGCGTGATGCTGCTGGGGGCCTTCGGCGCGTACTACGCCACTGTTCAAACCGGCCAACCGTGGTACGGCCTGCTGGTCGGTCTCGGTATCGGCATGGTCATGGGGCTGGTCTACGCCTTCATCACCGTGACCCTCAACGCAGAGCAGGGCATCAGCGGCATCGGCATCTACCTCTTCGGCCTGGGGTTCAGCGACTTGCTGTTCCGCCAACTGGTGGGGACCCCGCGCCCCATCCTGGGCTTCGACGGCGTGTTCGACTTCACGCTCCCCGAGAGCCGCCCGGAGATCGCCTACCCGGACCTCTACAACCACAGTCTCGTCATCTACCTGGCGTTCCTGCTGGTCCCCGCGGTCACCCTGATCGTCAACCGCACCACGTTCGGGCTCAACATTCGGGCGGTCGGTGAGACGCCCCCGGCTGCCGACAGCCTGGGAGTGAGCGTGGCCCGCACGCGCTACGGCACGATCCTCATCGGCAACACCCTCGCCGGTGCCGCCGGAGCGGTGCTGGCGCTGGAGAAGGGCATCTTCATCCAGAACATGACCAACGGGATGGGGTTCATCGCCGTGGCGCTCGTCTACTTCGGGGCCTGGCGCCCACTGGGGGTCCTGGCCGGATCACTGCTGTTCAGCCTCGTGACCGCGGTGGTGCTGCAGTGGAAGACGCTGGGCATTCTCAGCGGGGCGGCGGCACAGCTGACCGAGATGGCTCCTGCGGCGGTGACGATCATCGCCCTGGTGATCGTGACGCACCGCATCGGCGCTCCGGCCGCTCTCACCCGGCCCTTCCGGCGCGGCGCCGAGCACTAGCCGACAGCATTGTCGACGAACCGCCGGAGCGAAGCAAAGGCCGGAGGTTTTTGGCGTAGTCTCTGGCAACCCGGCTGTCGCTTGCCGGGCACGCATCGGACGACAAAGGGGTCAAAGATGAGAATGTCCACAAGACGCGCCAAGTCCTTCGGACTGCTCGCGGCATTGCTGGCGATCGCGCTGATTGCCGCGGCCTGCGGCGGCGACGACGACGAGGCGGTCAGCGAAGCGCCGCCGCCGGCACCGACACCGTCGGCAGAGACAGAGGCGCCGGCAGAGACAGAGGCGCCGGCGACCGACGAGGCGCCGGCGACCGACGACGCAGCGCCCCCGCCGCCACCGGCCGAGCCGTCGGGGCCGTTGCGGGTGGCGGTTGTGGCGCCGTCGGCGTCGAATGATCTGGCGTTCACGCAGAGCATCGTGGAGGGTGTTGCGGCGTTGGGTGAGACGCGCGAG
>LXNJ01000414.1_pt1 | contig 30686 bp, 22 predicted proteins | sample 809081 | NCBI WGS metagenome assembly LXNJ01 (sample SAMN04870510, study PRJNA318959) | sponge metagenome | biome: sponge; feature: marine sponge reef; material: water | host: Petrosia ficiformis | place: Greece: Milos, Mediterranean Sea | collected 2013-05-29 | depth 5-7 m | reverse complement strand
ACGCCTTGAGGAAGGCGAGCCCGGATGGACGGGCCGGGCGATCGGCACCGGTACCGTCAACGCCTTCGTACGGCGACTCCACTCGGCGCGTCGAGATGTCGGTCACCTGGTCCGCGCCGACTTGAGCAATCCGGAGAAGCGTCGGCTCGACTTCCAGGCCCAAGTGGCCGTTGTGGACATCGCCAAGCTGTCGAGCCGAGCCCAGCGTTTCGTGGTTGGTGCGGTCCTGCGCAGGGAGTTCGAAAGGAAGGAGGAGGCCGGCTCCCGAACGCCGCTCCTCTTCGTGGTTCTGGACGAGCTCAACAAGCACGCGCCCCGCAAGGGCAGAAGCCCCATCAAGGAGATCCTTCTCGACATCGCCGAACGCGGTCGGTCCCTCGGCGTGATCCTCATAGGAGCTCAGCAGACGGCGAGCGAGGTGGAACGGCGCATCATCGCCAATTCTTCGATACGGGTGGTCGGACGGCTCGACAGCGCCGAAGCGGGTCGACCCGAGTACGCATTCCTACCCGCCGCCGTCCGCCAGCGGGCGACCATCGCCAAACCGGGCACCATGATCGTGGCCCAACCGGAGCTTCCCGTACCTCTCGTGCTCAACTTCCCGTTCCCGGCGTGGGCGACGCGTCCCGACGAAATGGGATCGGGGGACGGCGGCGAGGACGAGTCCGACCCCTTCGACGACCTCGGTTAGGAGCAGCCCGACTGAAGATTCTGCACACAGCCGACTGGCATGTCGGCAAGACTCTTCGCGGGCGCAGCAGGGCCGACGAGCATCGAGCCGCACTGGACCATGTCGTCGACATCGCCGAGCGAGAGGCGGTGGACCTGGTTCTGGTGGCGGGCGACCAGTTCGACGGCGCCGTACCCAGTCCCGAGTCGGAGAGGATCGTATACGGAACCTTGCTCAAGCTGGCGCAGACGGGAGCGCGAGTCGTGGTGATCAGCGGCAACCACGACAACCCCAGGAAGCTTGCCGCGCTGGATCCTCTGCTCGAGATCGCCGGAGTGACGGTCGCCTCCGAAGTGCGGCGCCCGAACGAGGGCGGCGTGAAACGAATCACGACCCGCTCCGACGAAAAGGCGGTGATAGCCCTCCTCCCGTTTCTTTCGAAGAGGAAGGTGGTAAGGGCGCAGGCGCTCATGGAGGAGGACGCCGACAGGCATCAGGTGGAGTACGCCGACAGATGCCGCCGGATCGTCGAGCGTCTGTGCGAACCGTTCGGAGACGACACGGTGAACCTGGTCGTTGCCCACCTGACCGTGCTCGGCGCTCGGGCCGGAGGGGGAGAGCGGGGTGCGCACATCCTGGACTACTACGTGCCGGCCACGATCTTTCCGTCGAACGCCCATTACGTCGCCCTAGGTCATCTTCACGGCAGCCAGTCCGTCCCCTTCGGCGTCCCCGTCCGGTACTCGGGGCCTCCCTTCGCTCTGGATTTCGGCGAGAAGCAGGAGGAACATTCGGTCCTGATCGTGGACGTCGAAGCGGGCAGTGGGGCTAAGGTTCGACGGGTACCGATCACCGGGGGACGACGGCTTCGCACCATAAGGGGCTCAAGAGCGGAACTGGAGGTCCAAGCCGGGACCACCGGAGACGACTACCTGCGCGTGTTCGTGGAAGAGGCCCTGGCTCCCGGAGGGGCCGACGATATCCGCGACCTCTTTCCCAACGCGGTCGACGTGATCGTGCGCCCACACGAGAAGTCGGAGGGGCGGGAGCCGTCACCTCCCCCTCCCCCTGACGGAGATCCGGCCACGCTCTTCGACAAGTACCTGGAAGAGAGGAACATCCCGAGCACAGAGCTCTCCAGGTTCTTCAAGGAGCTCCTGGAGTCCCACTACGAGGGCGAGCTGTAGCCGTGCGTCCCCTTACTCTCGAGCTGGACGGCTTCACCTCGTTCCGCGAACGGACCGAGGTCAGCTTCGAGGACACGGACATCTTCGTGCTGACCGGGCGGACCGGCTCGGGAAAGTCGAGCCTGATCGACGCGATGGTGTTCGCGCTGTATGGGACGGTGCCGCGCTACGAAAACCGAAACCTGGTGGCCCCCGTGATCAGCCAGGGCAAGGTCGAGGCGCGAGTACGTCTTGACTTCGAGGTGGGTGGCAGGCGGTTCACGGCGGTGCGGGTGGTCAGGCGCAACGCCTCGGGTGGGGCTTCGACCAAGGAGGCCGTTCTCGAGGAGGTCGGCGCAAACGGCTCGACCACTCTCGCCAACACGGCTGACGAGCTTACCGGGAAAATCGAGGACGAAGTCATCGGCCTCAGCTTCGACCACTTTACCAAGTGCGTCGTACTCCCCCAGGGTGAGTTCGCCACCTTCCTGCGCTCCAGGCCCGCTGTGCGCCAGAGGCTGCTGGAGCGTCTGCTGGGGCTGAACCTCTACGAGAAGATCCAGCAAGCCGCGAACCGGCGTGCCGTCGAGCTGAACGCCCGGGTCGATCTGCTCGAAAGGATGCTGGAAGGCCTCGCGCATGCCACCGCCGACGCAGTGGACCGGCTCGAGAATAGGGTTGCGACCCTCGAGGAGCTCCAGCGGGAGGTTCGCGATACCGAGAAGAGGATGGGCGAGATCGTTCGCGGGGAGGAGCAGGCCCGGGATCGGGTCGAGGCGATCAAGGGAAGGCGGGCTCGGCTGACCCACGTTTCCGTTCCCGCCGGAGTCGAGGATCTCGTAAGGCGTCACACGAACGCGGAGCGGGCGCTTCGCGAGGCCGAAGCCGCGCTCGAAGCTGCCGGGGACCGCCGCAGGGCCGCCCGGGAAAAACGCAGGGAGCTTCCCGAAAGAGCCGTCCTCTCGCGTTTCAGGGAGAAGCGGCAGGAGCTCGCCGACGTAACGGGCGAGGTGGGCCGGACCGCACAGGAGGTGGCGGAAGCCGAAGGGACTCTGGCGGAATTGGCCGACGCGACTCCGCGAGCGGTTGCGGAGGCCGAGGTTCGCGTTGGCGCCCTGGAGGCATTGCGATCCGAGGTGGAACGCGAACAAGCCGTCTCGAGAAAGCTCGCGGACGAAGAGCGGGAGCTGCTGAGTAGAGCGGACAACGCTGCAGCGACCTTGGACACCCTTCGTTTGAACGATTTGCCGGAAGGAGCCCGTGCGGCGGACCGGCTTCGACGCAAGACGGTGGGGGAGCTCGGCGATGCCCGCGATCGACTCGACGAGGCCCGCGCCGGTGTGGCGGAAATCGAAACGGCCCAGTCCTCGCTCCCGGAGCGGGCATATCTCGAGAAGATCCGGGAAAGACGCGAGGAGATCGCCAAGACCGAGAGCGCGATCGCCGATCTGGCGGACCTGTTGGCGGAGCGGGAGAAGGATCTCGAACAGGCGCTGGCTGCGCAAAGAGAGGCGGCCGACCTGGAGAAGGCTGCGGTGAGGGATCTCGACCATGTGCGTCGGCTCCATGGCGCGGCCGACCTCGCCCGCCATCTCGAAGCCGGCGAGGCGTGTCCGGTGTGCGAGCAGGTCGTGGACAAGTTGCCTGATCGACCCGGCTCTCCCGGGCTCGATGCCGCCGAAATGGCCCTGGCGGCGGCGAAGGAAGCTCATGAATCAGCTCGCCGGCATCTGGAAGGCGCCGGTCGTAGGAAGAGCGAGGCTGCGGTGCTCCTGAACGAGAAACGAAGCTCGGCGGCCGACCTCCTTGCGTCCCTCTCCGGTCATCCCGGACTTGATGAGATAGAGGCCGGAGCGGCCGCGCTTGACAAGGTGGCGAATCGGCTCGGACGGGCTCGAGCCGAAGAGGAGGCTGCGCAGGCGGCTCTTGAGGTGGCTCGCACCAACGCGGAAAACGCGGAAGCCTCTCTCAGGCCCTGGTGGGACAGCTTCAGGAAGCTCCGAGACAGGGTGGCCGCGCATGCGCCGCCGCAACCGACGGAGGATATCGAGGACTCCTGGCGGGAATTGGTGCGATGGACGGTTCTGAAGGCGACGGAGGTGGAGGCTCGTCGGGACGAGCGCCTGGAGGAGGCTGCGGCGAAACGGAAGACGGCCGAGAAGGGAATGGAGTCGCTCCGGCAGAGGTGCCGGGATCATGGAGTCCCGGTTTCCGCATCGGAGTCGCCTGCCAGTCGGTGTGCCGAGGCGCTGGGCGACGCGAGCGCGAACGTCCGCAACGTCCGTGCGAGGCTCGGTGAGCGCCGACGGGTCGAGACCGGTCTTGCGGCGGCCCAACGCCGTGAGGAAACGCTCGCCGAGCGCATACGGAAGCTTGAGCGGGAGCTCAAGGGTGCCCCGAGCCCTGCGGAGATCACCGAAACATTGGGGCTCGTCAGTGCCGCAGATAGCGAGCTGGAGCAGGCCGAGTCCACCCAGGCGGAGGCCGACCGCTTACGTGCCGAATACGCTCGGGAGCACGCCGACCTGACGGAGCAGGTCGATGAAGACCATAGACGCTTCAGCCTAGAGCGCGATCGTCTGGCGGAACTGGGACCACCACCACCGGAAGGCGATCTGGTCGCTCTGTGGACCTGCCTAAGGGAGTGGAGCGAGGCGAAGGCGAGGGAGCTGGAAGCCGAAGAGGAAGCCACCCGGCGGAAAGCGGAGGCCAGGAGAGCGGAGGAAGCCGAACTGCGTACCGGTCTGGTGGAGTCTTGCCGGATCGCGGGACTCGATCTCGAAAAGGACGGCGAGCCCGCAAGCCTATGCGCCGAGGCCCTCGGGGCGGTGAACGAGCAGCGTCTGAGCCTCGGAGCGGATCTGGAAAAGCGCCGGGAAACCGAGCGTGAACTGGTTTCGATCCGGCGTTCCGCTGCGGTCGCCAAGGAGCTGGGCGAGCACCTTAGCACCCGGAAGTTCGGTCGCTGGCTCCAGCATCAGGTGCTCTCCTGGCTCACGGCTGGAGCGACCGTACGGCTGAAGGAGCTCTCGGGCGGCCAGTATTCGCTGGAGGTGAGCGCCCAAAGCGAGTTCCTGGTCGTCGATCACCGGAACGGGGACGAGCTCAGATCGGCGAAGACTCTCTCCGGAGGCGAGACCTTTCTCGCGTCGCTGGCCCTCGCGCTCTCTCTTGCGGAGCACGTCGCGGGGCTCGCGTCCCGAGGAAGCCCGAAACTCGAAGCCCTCTTCCTCGACGAGGGGTTCGGCGCGCTCGACCCCGAGACTTTGGACACCGTGGCGACGAGCATAGAGCAGCTCGGGGCCGAGCGGATGGTCGGGCTGGTGACCCACGTCACGGAACTGGCCGAACGCATCCCGGTCCAATACCGGGTCCGGAAGGTCAACAACGCCTCCAGGGTAAGGCGGGTGGAGGGGTGAGCTGGCAGGATCACACGGCGCAAGATGCCGCGAGGACGAAACGGCGAGCGCCGACACGGACACATGGCTCTCCGTGAGACCCGGTCTCATCCATGTCGTCTCCCCGAAGGACTCGGCTCAGCCCGGGCGGGTACGCCGAATTGACGCGGAGGCCCTCTCCTCAGGCTATCATGGAGCCACTGGACTTGGCCGCACTTCGCGGCGAGGAGAAGCGCCGAAGGGAATACGCGGCCGCTACCAGTCTTCGGAGTCCTCTTCGTGGAGGGCGGTGGGGAGCTTGTAGGAGTGTTCCAGCTCTTCGAAGCTGGCGAAGGCCACCAGGGATTTGAAGCGGGCCAGATCGTGCTTCCTCGCCGACGAGGGCAGTGTGTTCCGCAGGATTCTCCTGCTGCGATTCTTGAACCGCATCCACGGTATCACCTTCCGGCGGCGCTTGGGGAACCGGAACGTGTCCGCCAGTTCGTCGCCGATCAGCTCTCTGGAGGCTTGGGTCACCACGCGGGCCATCTTCCTCCGCTCGGCAGGCTCGCTGACCCCAACGATGACCGGCGCGCTGTTCACGATGCTGTTGGCCATGATGATCGCGTCGAAATCCGCCGGAGGTTCGCACATCGCACCGACCCGAAAAATGCGCCGCGCCGAGGCTTCGTCGTGGAAGAGGATCTCCTCGGGAATGCCCATGAGCAGGCCCGCGTATCTCCAGACGTGCACGTAGGCTTCCCGCTCCTCCCGGGTGAAGTCTCCCCCGAGCGCCGCGACATGCCGCATGAGGCGGCCGGAGAAGGCGGCACCGGCCAGGAGCAGGTGGGCGGCGCTGATCGGCATGCCGTACTTGTTCCAGTTCCACTCGTCCGAACTGATGAGAAGGCGTCTGGACTGCGCGTGCACCAGCCGAACCCGGAGCGTCAGCCTCCATCCGTCGCCCCCGGGTTCCATGCCGCCGGGCAGGTACTGCTCGACCAGCTGCATGCCGTTCGCCTTGAGGCGGCGCACCCCGAGGTCGATGACCCGGCCGCGAATGCGGAAGGACTTGCTGATCAGCGTAGCAAACCCCTCGACGATACTCCCGCCGACGAGGGCCGCCAGGACGATGTCCGAGTTGCGCAGAAAGGCCTGCGAGGCGACCCTGGCGAGCCCTCTGTCGAACCAGTCCGGAACGGTGTTGGCCTCGACGAGGAACTCGCGAAGCGATTCGGGAACACCGGTAAGCGGCGCACCGGGATCGTTCAACGCCTTGGCGAGCATCGCGTGGACTTCGTTAGGGGTCAGTGCCGACAGATCCTCAGCCACGGCGTCCGCCGCCGGGTCGCCCTCGGTCGTATGGCGGATATAGGCTTCCGCGAGCTCGGGGCATTTTTCTCGTGCCTTCCGATATCCCGGCTGGAACGCTCGTGGGATTCCCATGGCGCTAGCGTCCAATGCTATTTCGCGAACCGGCGAGCCAGGAAGTCCGCCACCTCGTCGGCCGCGTCGACGCCGCTGGCGAGGGCGCCGTTCACCGAAGGCGCACGCATGTAATCGCCCGCGAAGAAGAGGTTGCCAATCTCGCGACCGCCGCCGCGACGCATGTCGGCGATGGCGCTGAACATGCCGGGGCGTCCCATGCACACGGCCTCCCGCCAGCGGTACACGCGCGTAAAGATCCCCTCGTCGTCGCTGGGAAGGGAGGAGCCGGGAGGAGGGAATCGGCGCGCGTCGCGAAGCAGTTCTCCAGCGATCTCGTCGTCGTCCAGCGACAACAGTTCCTGCCCGCGGTCGCGCCCGACGATCAGGTCCAGCGTACTCTTGCCGGGCGGCACGACGGAGGGCAGGTTGATGGACCGGTCCAGCAACAGCGGCGTGTCGTCCTCCGGGTACAGCGCACCGTGCCAGCCGGGGGGCAGAGGCGGGTGGTCGAGACCGATGACCACTCGACATCCGCTCGAGTAGGTCACCTTGCCGAGCGCGTGGCGGATAGGGATCGGCAACTCGGGGATCAACTCCGGCACTTTCGTGGCGGGCACGGCGCAGACGACCGCGTCCGCCTCGATGGGACCGTCGTCGGTCATGACGCGAGTCACGGCTCCGTTCCGGATCACCACACGACGGACGGCGGTCGAGACGCGGACGGTGTCGCCGCACGCTGCGGCCAATGCCCGAGCGAGAGCGGCGGCTCCCTCCTCCGGCACACGGAGTTTGTCCGCATTGACCAGCATCTCCGCCAGGTACGTTCGCATGTACGCTTGTCCGGAGAGCTCGACGTGTCCCATCGTCATCTCCAGGAACCCCTTCAAGCTCACCTTCAGGGGTTCGGGTGCGCCAAGCCGGTCCAGATAGGCGCCGAAGGTCTCGTCGCCGTCCAACTCCGCGAGCCGGCTATCGCTGGAAAAACGGAGCTGCGCGGCTTGGCGGGAAATGTCGCCGAACAGCTTACGGGCGGCCCGAATGGACCCCAGCGACAGGAAACCCAGGGACCGGGCCGCCGGAAGATTCCTGATAAGGCTGGCGGGGAAAGGGCCCGGCGTCGTCGTGGCCCACCGACCGTTCCGAAACCAGCCGAGTTTCATTTTCGAGCGTACGAGCGGTACGCCCAGTTCCTCGCAGATTCGGAACGTCACGTCGTAAGAGGGACAGAAGAAGTCCGCGCCCGTATCCACGAGGAAACCGTCGATCCTGTCGCCTGCCAGGCGTCCCCCGGTCCTGTCATTGGCCTCGAGCAAGATCGGTTCGATGCCGTGCTTCCTTAGGGTCCAAGCGGTAGTCAGTCCGGCCGCTCCCCCGCCAACTATGACGACTCTTGGGCTCGACTCGACGATGGGGTGATTACGCCCGCTGCTCATCCGGTCGATTCCTGTTGTCGGTTCCCTTGGGTCACTTTTTCCCCGTCAGCTTCCTCGCCAGCATGGTCAGCGGATCGTACGACTGGTCGACCACCCTCTCCTTGAGCGGGATGATGGCGTTGTCGGTGATGGTGATGCCTTCCGGGCACACCTTCGTGCAGCACTTGGTGATGTTGCAGTAGCCGAGCCCGAACTCGTCTCGCAGTTCGGCCACGCGGTCGCCGGTGTCCACCGGGTTCATCTCCAGATTCGCTGCGTAGACGAAGTGGCGCGGTCCCGCGAAGCGGTCATGCATGTGGTGGTCGCGGAGCACATGGCACACGTCCTGGCAGAGGAAGCATTCGATGCACTTCCTGAACTCCTGCGAACGCTCCACGTCGTACTGTTCCATATTCCAGGTGCCGTCCTCGTGGTCGGCCTCCCGAGGCGCGAACCGGCTGATCGACTCCTTGACCTCGTAGTTCCAAGACACGTCGGTGACCAGGTCCTTGACTACCGGGAACGTGCGCATCGGTTCGACGCGAATCGGACGCGAGTGGTCGAGGTCGTCGACCTTGGTCATGCACATGAGCCGCGGAGAGCCGTTTATTTCGGCCGAACACGAACCGCACTTGCCCGCCTTGCAGTTCCATCGGACAGCCAGGTCGCCGTCCTGATCGGCCTGGATCCGGTGGATGGCGTCGAGCACCACGTAGCCGTGGTCGAGTTCCACATCGTAAGCCTTGAGCTCGCCGGCTTCCGATGTGCCGCGCCAGACCTCGAATGTCGCTCTCTTCATCACCCCTGCTCCTCAATGATCGACCGCAGCTCGGCGGGCATCTCGGGAATCGCCTCTCTGCGCACAGTGAGCTCGCCGTGTTCGTCCTTCGCGATGACGTGGTTGAAGCCCGCCCACTCGGGATCCTTGTCGGGAAAATCTAGCCTCGAGTGGGCGCCCCGACTCTCTCGCCGCGCCTCGGCGGCAAGAGCGACGGCCTCCGACACCGCCATCAGATGCTCGAGATCCAATGCCGTGTGCCAGCCCGGGTTGAAGGTGCGCGAGCCCCTCACGCTCGTCTCCTCCGCACGTTCCTTGAGAGCGTGCAGATGCTTCAGAGCCTCGGTCAGCCCGTCCCGGTCGCGGGCGATCCCGACAGCGTCCTGCATGATTTGCTGGAGTTCGTTCTGAAGCCTGAACGGTCCGACGTCGTCGCTGTCCCGCTTGAAGGGCGCCAGCGCGGAGACCTTCGCCGCTTCGATCTCGCCCTTGGAGAGGGCCGTGTCCGATCGCGTTCCCGCGAAGGCCGCCGCATGCTCGCCGGCGCGCTTTCCGAAGACGAGCAGGTCGGAGAGCGAGTTGCCGCCCAGCCGATTCGCCCCGTGAAGCCCGGCTGCGCATTCGCCCGCCGCGAAGAGTCCCGGCACCGTGGTCGCCATCTGCGTGTCCCCGTCCACCCGAATGCCGCCCATGACGTAGTGCGTCGTCGGCCCCACCTCCATCGGCTCCTCGGTGATGTCGATCCCGGCGAGTTCCTTGAACTGGTGGTACATGCTCGGGAGCTTCTTTCTGATGTGCGCCTCGGAGTCCTTGACGTGCTCCCTGATCCAGGCGATGTCCAGGAAGGCGCCGCCGTGCGGGCTCCCACGACCTTCCTTCACCTCTTTGACGATCTTGCGGGCCACGTGATCGCGAGTGAGCAGCTCGGGAGGCCGACGTGCGTCGCGATCTCCGCGCACGTAGCGCCAGCCCTCCTCGGGGGTGTCGGCGGTGGATTTGACGTAGAGCGGCGGCACGTCGTCGAACATGAAGCGTCTGCCCTCGCTGTTCTTAAGAACACCGCCTTCGCCGCGCACCCCTTCGGTGACCAGAATGCCGCGTACGGAGGGCGGCCACACCATGCCGGTCGGATGGAACTGGACGAACTCCATGTCCACGAGCTCGGCTCCCGCGTCCAACCCGAGGGCGTGTCCGTCGCCGGTGTACTCCCAACTGTTGCTGGTGACCAGGTAGGCCTTGCCGATCCCGCCGGTCGCCAACACGACGGCGTTCGCTCGAAAGACAAGGAACTCGCCGGTGGTGCGAGAATAAGCGAGCGCGCCTGCGATCCGGTCGCCGTCCTTAAGGAGGCGATAGACCGTCACTTCCATGTGCGTGTCGATACCCTGATGGATGCCGTGGTCCTGGAGAGTGCGGATCATCTCCAGCCCCGTGCGGTCCCCCACGTGCGCCAGACGAGGGTAGGCGTGACCCCCGAAATTCCGCTGGTTCATGCGCCCCGCTGCGGTGCGGTCCATGAGCGCACCCCAGGTTTCGAGCTCGCGAACGCGGTTTGGGGCTTCCCGGGCGTGGAGTTCGGCCATGCGCCAGTTGCTAAGATACTGACCGCCTCGCATGGTGTCCGCGAAGTGAACTCGCCAGCTGTCGCGATCGTCGGCGTGAGCCAGTGCGGCCGCCACGCCTCCTTCGGCCATGACGGTGTGCGCCTTGCCGAGCAGGGACTTGGTGAGGAGGCCCACGCGGGCTCCCGACGAAGCTGCCTCGATGGCGGCCCTGAGCCCGGCCCCGCCCGCTCCGATGACCAGGACGTCGTGCTCTTGGTCGAAGTTCGCGGGTCCGGCGGGGCTGTTGACCGGAGGAGTCATCAGAAGAACCTGAAGTCGGTGATCGCGCCCGTCGCGCACATACGCACGTAGATGTCGGAGAACGCCACCCAGAGGAGGCTCGCCCACGCGAAGCGCATGTGACTCCTGTTGCACCAGGTGACGCAGGCGTAGGCCTTCTTGCGGACGGGTCTCCGCGAAAGAACGTCAAGTCCGCCCCCGACAATGTGCCTCAGCGAGTGGCAGCCCATGGTGTAGCCGCCGAGAAGGATCACGTTCGTGGCCAGTACGAGCGTGCCGACGCTCAATCCGAACTCCTTGGCTTCGCCGGTCCCGAACTGGAGCGCGTACCATACGTCCATGGTGAGGAAGACGAGGAGAAGAAGCGCGAAGGGAAGCGTGTAGCGGTGGATGTTCTGGACGATGAGCGGAAGATGGCGCTCGCCCAGATACTTCTTGCGAGGCTCGCCGACCGAGCACGCCGGGGGATCCGCCCAGAAAGCCTTGTAGTAGGCGCCACGATAGTAGTAGCAGGTGAGGCGGAAGCTGACCGGCGCCCAGAGGATGAGGATGGCGGGTGAATAGGGCAGCGCCGCCGGCCACCAGCCGGGTTGCGCATCGCCGAAGAGCGAGTGCGGCGACGGCCCCCACAGGTCCGGCGAATAGAAGGGAGAGAGCAGGCTGCCGGAGTAATAGTCGGCGCCCTGCAGGGCCGCCCAAGTGGCGTAGACGATGAAGCCGCTGAAGACGACGAAGGTGATGGCTGGCTGCACCCACCAGCGATCGGGACGAGAGGTCGCGCCGAATGCGGGACGAACCGGAAGACGCTCGACTCGTGAAGGCATGCGGTTCTCCTTACTCCTTCGCCCTTTCGGCGGCCACCTTCTGGGCCACCTCGTGGGGAGCGGGCTCGTAGCCTCTGATTTTGCGAGTGTGGAAGGCTCTTCCCTGCGTAATCGACCGGAGGGTAGCCGCGTACTTGTAGAGTTCGGACTGGGGGACGAGCGCCATGATGGTCGTGCGGCCCGACGCGGGCTCCATCCCCTGGACCCGGCCGCGGCGCGAAGTAAGGTCGCCCATGATGTCGCCGACGTACTCGTCCGGGGTCGTCACCGAGACCTCGACGATGGGCTCGAGCAGCACCGGCCCGGCCTTGACGGCGACGTTCCGAAAGGCGAGCGATCCCGCCAGCTTGAAGGCGATGTCCGAGGAGTCCACCGAGTGGTACGATCCGTCGTAGCATTCCGCCGCGAAGTCGACCATCGGGTAGCCCGCCAGCACGCCGTTCGTGGCCGCTTCCTGGATGCCGCGATCCACCGAAGGCAGGTACTTGGAGGGAATGACGCCGCCTTTGATGGAGTCCACGAACTCGTAACCTGCGCCGCGCTCCCGCGGGGTGAGTCGGATGCGGCAGTCGCCGAACTGACCGCGGCCGCCCGATTGCTTCTTGTGGCGGCCCTGGCCCTGCGCCGGGCGTGAAAGCGTCTCGCGGTAGGCGATCTTCGGCTGCTCGGTCTCGACGTGCACGCCGTACTTGCGCGCCATCCGTTCGAACTGGACCCCGAGATGAAGTTCGCCGAGGCCGCGTGCGATGGTCTGACCCAGCTCTCCGTTGAACGCTGCGGAGAATGTGGGGTCCTCCTCGTGCAGGCGGTGGATGACCTCGCCCAGCTTGTCGTCGTCCGACCGAGCCTTGCCTCGGATGGCGATCGAGATGTCCGCCGTGGGGAAGACGATGGGGTCGATGCGGGTCGTGGTGCCCTTGGCGGACAGAGTGTCGTTGGTGCGGGTGGCCTTGAGCTTGGAGACGACGCCGATGTCTCCGGCGACGAGCTTGTCGACCTCCCGCCGCTCCTTGCCGAGCGGTACCGCCAGATGGGCGAGTCGTTCGGTCTCGCCGTTCGTGGTGTTCGTCAGCTCGGTCCCGTTCTCCAAGGTGCCGGAATAGACGCGGAAGAAGGAGAGGTCGCCCACGTGCGGCTCCTGGGTCGTCTTGAAGACGAGAGCCGTCAGCGGGCCGTCGGCGTCCGCTTCGACCGTCTCCTCACCGGCCTTTTCCGGCCCGGCGTCGACAGGACTCGGGAAGAGTTCGACGATCTTGTTGAGGACGGCTCGTATCCCGTAAGTGAGGTGCGAGGACCCGCACAGGACCGGGTAGGCGTCCCGGGCGGAGACGGCGGTCGCCATCGCCGAGAGCGCCATGTCCCTCGGGAGATCGAGCTCCTCCAGGTAGAGGTCGAGGAGTTCTTCGTCGGTCGTGGCCACAGTCTCCATGAGCTCGGTGCGCCATTCTTCCGCCATCTCGGTGAGCTCGGCGGGAATCTCGGCCTCGTCGTACTCGCCCTTCAACGTTCCGGGTTTGAAACGCTGAAGCTTGTCCCTGAAGAGTGTGACGATGCCCGAGAAGCCGGGGCCGGCGCCCACGGGGATCTCGACGGGAAGAGCCTTGCCCGAAATCTCCTTGATCTGTTCGAAAACCCGCTCGAAGTTGGCGTGCTCCTTGTCCATCATGGAAATGAAAAAGAAGCGCGGGATGCCGCGTTCCCGGCAGAACTCCAGCACCCGCTCGGTACCGACCTCCACGCCGGCCGTGGCGCTCACGACGATTATCGCGGCGTCGGCGACTCGCAACCCTGCCAGAGTCTCTCCGGTGAAGTCGAGGTAGCCGGGCGTGTCGATTACGTTGATCTTGTGATCGGCGAACTCGGCGAAGGCAGGTGTGGTCTGGATCGACACTCCGTGGGCGTGCTCTTCGGGCGCGTGCATGGTGAGCGCCGTGCCGTCGTCGGCTCTGCCGTGCCTGCTGGAGGTGCCGGCGACCCAGCACATGGAATCGATAAGGCTCGTCTTGCCGCATCCGCCGTGACCCAGGACGACGACGTTGCGGATACGATCCGTGGTATAGGTCTTCAAGTAGCTGCGGTTGGGGTTGGAGGAAGGTCAGGCGTCCGGGGACGCACGAAGGTCCTGCGGACGTGGGAACGGCAAGAGGGGATATTCCGGCAAGATGCGAGATTAGTCAAGGTAGGGACGCGCGAAGGTCCCTACAGGTGCGAACGGTCCGGCGCCGCCGGCGATTCGGCCGGACTGCATCTCGGGCTCTCACCGACGGCGACCCGCTCCTCGTTTAGACATGCGGTCGAGCAGGGAGCGCTCCTCTTCGGTGAGTGAACCGAGGCCCTGGGCGGAGATCTTGTCGAGCACGGCGTCGACCCGGTTGTGGAGATCGTCGTCGGAGCTCGTGAAAGGGACGTTCCAGATGCGTCCACCGCCGCGTCGTCCGGGTCGGTTCGCCCCGCTGCCGTCGCCACCGCCCACCGTCCAGCCGCCGCCTCCGCGTCCGGCACGCGGCCGAGGCCCGGTGCGGGAGGCCGGTCCGACCCGGCCGGGCCGGGGTTTGCGCCCTCCGAGGAAGCTCCCCGCGCCGAGGGAGGTGAGGCGGAGAGCGGCTGCGGCTGCCACGAGTCCGCCGAGGTGGGCCCAGTGCGCGACACCGTCGTTGGCTCCGGCCTGGGCGTTCAGGAGAGTCATGACGAACATGCCGGCGGCCACCCACTTGGCCTTGATGGGGAAGAGGAGCATCACGAAGATGCGGGCGTCCGGCCACAGCACCGCGAAGGCCAGGAGAATGCCGTAGCCGACGCCCGAGACTCCGACCACGGTGCTTTCCGGTTGGGTGAAGGAGAGCAACGCGCCTCCGAAGGCCGCCGCGACCGCGAACCAAGCGAACGCGCGACCCCCCCAGCGTCGCTCCAGAGGAGGGCCGAAGAAGAAGAGCGCGAGCATGTTGACGAGAAGATGGCCCATGCCTCCGTGGACGAAGGCGTAGGTGACGAGTCCCCACGGTTGCAGATGAGCCCGGTCCGGCGTAAGACCGAGCCAGGTCACCAGAAACCCACGTGCGCCGAGCATGGCCAGGACCTCGAGAACGCAGCAGGCGATGAGCATTCTCTTGACCATCGGCGTCATCGCGGACCCCCAGTAGGCTCCGGCGTTCGCCCCCATGCCTTCTTGCGAGGGAGGCGGGGTCTGCGCGTACGATCTCCATGCTCTCATGAGGGGTGCGTACACCGGAGGGGTATGGGATTTCCGAATGGATGGTCGGGTGAGCCGCAGCCGGCCTCGCGGCGCCGCGTCCCGGCCTGACTAGTGAGGGAGACATTGGCCGAAAGGTGCCGGACTGATCGGGTCGTCCTGTGCTCGGGCCGAAGCAAACGGTCTTCGCACGGCGACCGAATCGAGCTATCTTCCTGCCCCTCGGCTTCAGGGCCGCTGATCGGTTCGGACCCAATGGACCACTCTGAGGCCATCACCTGTAAAGAGAAACCGGACACTCAATTCGATTCGGATACCTTTCCATGCTTCCTCGCTCGGTTAACCTTGCATTCTGCTACCTGCTGTGCTGGGTGCTGCCAGCTTCTTTGGCACCCCAAGCTCCCGTCGTCGAGCTCCCTGCGGAAGATGTCGCCCTGTCGGCCAATTTCGATGAGGTGTTTCGGGTGGGAGAGGGGGGTGCGGAATGGGAGCTGCTCACCTCCGTCACGTCCCTGGCGTTCGACACTTTCGGCAATCTGACCGTCACTGATTTGGTTGGCAGCAACGGCGACATGCGTGTCCTGGTCGTCGATTCCTTGGGAGAACTGGTAACCACATTCGGTCGGAGCGGTGAAGGTCCGGGAGAATTTCAGGTTACCAGCGCCGCGGTCACCTTCCGTGATGGAGTGACGGTCGTGGCTGACTACGGGCATAGAGCGTACCATGTCTTCCAACTCGGGCGCGAGCCTGGAATGGTGCGGTTCCCGACCATGACGGAAAACGAAACCGAGCTGCCGGAATCGTTTGCCGACCTCCCGGCAAGCACGAGGGCTTACCTCCTGAGAGCGGAAGCAGGAGGAACGTTGCTCGGCTGGCCCTACCTTACCAACAAGGTCGTCAGCGAGGTGACCGAGGATGGATTCCGATATTCGTCCGCATTTGCCCTAGGACCCAGAGTGCTGGAGCGGCTGAGTCTCGATGGACGTTCGGTTCAGGGCGAGGAGATCGTAACGGCCTGGGCTCCATCCGGGGCGGAAGAGGTCCGTCGGGACTCCGCCTTCGCGCCCAAGCTCCTCTTCGATGTCTTACCCGACGGAGGGTTCGTTTTCGCCGATTCCACAGGCTACACAATCAAGTATGCTTCTGCTGACGGGACCGTCGTAAGGACTATCACGAGACCAATCCAGGCGAGCCGTGTGACGGAGGAAGAGCGGGATCAGTATAGAGAAAGGCGGGTCACGGAAGTCGAGCGGAAAATCGAAGAGACCGGTTTCGACAACCTGCCCTCTGCCGAGAGACGCGTGATGCTCGAAATGACAGGCTACAACGATTTGATGCGGATCGCTCGTTCCTACCCCGTCTCTGGGGAATTCCCGGTCATCGACGACATCAGAACCACCTGGTCTGGCGGTGTCTGGGTACGCCGCACTCCCGACGGCGGCTACCCATGGGAGGACCACATACTCGGTAGCGTTGTGACCGGAGTGTCGTTCAGCACCTCTCGCCCGCCCGAATCGCCTATCGACGTCATCAGCCCGGACGGACAATACGTGGGGACTTTCCCCCAACAGGGCGGTGCTACCATGTTCTCGGCGTTCGGGCCCAACGGTTTGGTCGCCTATGTCGAGACGGACGAATTCGACGTGCCTACCGTGGTGGTCAAGAGGCTTCCGCCCGAGGTGAGGTAGCGCCCGACCTACCGGTTGCACCGCTGTCCTCTTCCGGCTGCGCCAGACCTGCGCTGCCAGCGTTCTGGCGGATAGAGGGCACCCGCCTCCGCAACGAGTGTACGGCTCGAAGCCTGTCACCCCACCCCACGCCCGCCATGCTGCCAGCGCGCACGCCTTTCCGCCGTTTCGCCGTCTTAGCCTTACTTATCGCGGCCCTCGCGCCCGGCAGTCCGGCGGGAGCTCAGGAGGCGGAGCCGCCTCAAGCCGATCCCGCCGACGTGGCCTCGATCGACGCCATCATCGCGGCGGTCTACGACGTGATTTCGGGAGACGCCGGAGTCGAGCGGGACTGGGACCGGTTTCGCTCGCTCTTCGCACCGGAAGCCACGCTGAACCCGGTCGTGGGGCGCCCCGACGGCGAAGGCTTCCAGCGAGTCGTCATCACACCTGCGGAATACGCCGAACGTGTCGGCGGCATGCTCGAGCGGGACGGCTTCCACGAGGTCGAAGTACATCGGGTCACCGAAGAGTACGGCGTGATCGCGCACGCGTTCTCGACATACGAGTCGCGACGCAGCGTAACCGATCCGGAGCCTTTCGCGAGGGGCATCAACTCCATCCAGCTCCTCGACGACGGCGAGCGCTGGTGGGTGATCTCCATCTACTGGCTGAGCGAGAGCGAAGCATTTCCGATCCCGGCAAGGTATCTGGGCGGTGTCGGCTGAAGCGGGATCAGGCTACCCCAGGGGCGTTACGAGCAGGTGCACTTGGGATTCTCGGAAGGAGGGGTCGTCTGAAGGGAGTGCGTGCGCCTTTGAAGCCGCGTGGAGGCGTCACCCGCGTTCCGCAGCCAGGCGAGCCAGTCGGTCGCAGAGATCGGGAAACCCGATACCGGCTGCGGCCGCCGCCTTGGGGAGCAGAGAGTTGGCCGTCATACCTGGCGAGGCGTTGGCTTCCAGGCACCACGGTCGGTCTTCCCCGTCGACCATGAAGTCGACTCTTCCGTAGTCGCGCATGCGGAGAGCCTGGAAGATGTCGAGAGCGAGTTCCTGGAGTCGTGTCGCCAGCCCGTCATCGATCCCGGCCGGAAAGATCTCTTCGGCCATCCCGGTCTGGTATTTGGAGATGTAGTCGAAGTATTCGCGCTTCGGCACGATCTCACCGACGGGAAGCAGGTCGCCGCCAACGACGCCCACGGTGAACTCCCTCCCCGGATGGTAGCGTTCGCAGATGACCACGTCGTTCCAGGAGCGGCTCTCGCGACGAACCAGCGCCAGTTGCCCCCTGTCCTTGGCGAGGGTCAATCTCAGAGACGAACCGCCGTTCGCCGCCTTGACGATGACCGGAAGGCCGAGGGCTCGTTCGATTTCCATGTCCGAGCACTCGTCGAGCAGACGCCAATCGGGCGTGGGCGCACCGGCCTCCCGCAAGAGTCTCTTGGTTACCTCCTTGTCCATCGCCAGCGAACATCCCAGTCTGTCGCTGCCGGTGTAGGCGACTCCGGCCATGTCGAGCAGGCCTTGGATCGAGCCGTCCTCGCCGGCTCCTCCGTGAAGGGCGAGGAAGAACACGTCGGCGTCGTGAGTCGGCGGGGCGAGAGCGAGCTGAGAGACGCGAGCGTTGGAGAGGCGCGCAAGACGGTCGCCCGCCGGGGGGCTGCGCCCGACCCCGCCCGCAAGCAACCTGCGTTCCTCGGCCTCGTCGAGCGCGCCGGCGACCGTGTCCACGGCCAGCGCCTCGTGACCGGCCTCGCGTAGTGCGTTGGCGACCTGCGCTCCGGAAGCGAGCGATACCTCGCGCTCGTCGGAGAGACCGCCCATGAGGACGACGATCTTCACGGACCGTTCTCCTCGGAAACGACGGAATCCTCCCGCTCGAACCGCACCGGCACCGAGACCCAGGCTGCGATCTCCTCGTCCGCTCGCCTTGCGGGCTCGAAGAGCAGCTTCCACGCATCGACCAGCGCGGCGGAGTCGAGGGCCGGTTTTCCCGATGTGGTTTGGAGCTCGACCGAATCGACCGTGCCGTCGGGGGTCACCCGCACTCTGAGCATGACCTCTCCGACCGTGCCCGCGTCCCAGGCCGGAAAGGGGTAGCGGACGGACTCCTGCTCGTCCAGGAGAACGGGAGGCTCGATGTCGCCGCACCCGATCGCCCCGAGGACGACGAACGCCGACGCCCGGGAAGCGGCCCGGGCTCTACTCATCGTGCTTCATGGTTTCGCGGACGAGTCGGTAAACGAGTTCGAGGGCCTGCCTGGGCGAGAGGTCGTCGGGGTTCAGAGAGCGAAGTTCGGAGACCACGGGATGGTCGGCGTTGAAGACGGAGAGCTGGAACTGTTTGGTGGGTTCCGGAAGCATGACCGCAGTTCCGTCCCTACCTTCGAAGTTTGTGAGCAGCGCCTTGGCCCGGTTCACGACCGCGGTGGGAAGCCCGGCGATTCTCGCAACTTGAACGCCGTAGGAACGATCGGCCTCTCCCTTGGCGAGCTTGCGCAGAAAAACGATGTTCTCGTCGACCTCTTTCACGAGAACCTTGAGATTGCTCACGCCCCGGAGCCGTTCCGCGAGCCTGGTGAGCTCGTGGTAGTGCGTGGCGAAGAGCGTCTTGGCGCCGATACGGTCGTGGATGTGTTCGGTTACCGCCCAGGCAATGGATACACCGTCGTAGGTCGATGTGCCGCGCCCGATCTCGTCGAGCAGGATCAGGGAGCGAACGCCGGCGCCGTTGATTATGGCGGCGGTCTCGTTCATCTCCACCATGAAGGTGGAATGGCCCCGGGAGAGGTTGTCGGAAGCGCCCACCCTGGTGAAGATCCGATCCGCGACCGGTATGCGGGCATCGGTGACGGGCACGAAGGAACCGGTCTGCGCAAGAAGCTGGATAAGGCCGATCTGGCGCAGCACGGTGCTCTTGCCCGCCATATTGGGTCCGGTGAGGAGGACCACGTTCTTCTCCCTGTCCAGCACGACGTCGTTGGGGATGAACTCGCCGGAAGGCATCATGGCCTCCACCACCGGGTGGCGCGACCCGCGGACCTCGAGGGCGTAGCCTTCGTGCATGCTCGGTCGGACGTAGCGACGGCTCACGGCCACCGAAGCGAAAGAGGAGAGGACGTCGAGCTCGCCTATTCTCGCCGCGCTCTTCCGGAGACGGGGGACGAAGGAGGTCATCCGTTCGCGAAGCTCGGCGAAGGCCTGGGCTTCCAGATCGGCCATGCGCAGTTCGGCGTCGACGACCTTCTCTTCCCACTCCTTGAGCTCCGGGGTGACGAAACGCTCGGCGGCCTTAAGGCTCTGGCGTCTCAGGTAGTGTTCGGGAACCTGATCCAACTTCGGACGGGTGACCTCGATGAAGTACCCGAAGACGCGGTTGTAGCCCATCTTGAGCGAAGGGATGCCGGTCGCTTCGCGCTCCCTCCGTTCCATGGAGGCGATGAAGTCCTGGGCTCCGTCGCGGGCGGCTCGCAGCTCGTCGAGTTCCGGGCACCATCCTTCCCGAATCACCCCGCCTTCGGCAAGACTCTGAGGAGGTCGGTCCGCGAGGGCCGAGTCGAGCAGCGAGAGCGCATCGGCAACGAGATCGAGATCGGCGGCGGCCTCGAGCAGATCCGTTGCGGCGGTCCGTTTCCGGCCGGTGTCGGGAGGCGCGTCTGTGTCCGGCGGCGCGCCATCGGCTCCCGAAGGCCCGGCTTCGAAGAGGGCGGTCGCCCGAAGCGAGCGCACGGTGTCCCGCACTCCCGGCAGCGAGCGCAGCGAATCTCGCAGCCAGGCCAGATCACGAGGAGCCCCTCGGCCCAGACTGAGCTTCCCGGCGAGTCGGTCGAGGTCGCCGACGCCGGAGAGTTCCGACGCGAGCTTCTTTCGTCCGGGGCGGTCGGAAACCAGACGTTCCACGGCATCGTGGCGCCGGTCGATCTCCTCGAGGCTCAGGAGCGGTTCCAGAAGCCAGCGGCGCAACAGGCGAGCGCCCATCGGCGTGGCCGTGTCGTCGAGAACCGAGAGCAGGGTGACATCGGTCTCGCCGGGACGCAGCGGGGTCACGATCTCGAGATTTCGCCGGGTCATCTCGTCCAGGAGCATGGTGTGTCCGGATCTGACCACCCGCAGCCGTCGCAAATGTCCTCCGACGGTCGGCTTGACCTCCTTCACGTAACGGATCAGCGCCCCGACGGCGGTGATGATCGCCGCTTCGGAAGGCTCCACCCCCAGCCCGTCCAGCGAGTGGAGTCCGTAGGCCCGCAGAACCTCCTCTCCGCAGCTCTCGGGGTCGAAGTACCAGTCTTCCCGCAGAGTTCGTGGGGCGGGCGCGGCCTCGAAGGATTCCGCGAACGAGGGCTCCTGGGACAGCGAGCGAGGGAGAAGAAGTTCGGCTGGTTCGAGCTTGCCCAGCTCGGCCTCGAGGTCGTCCGCCGGGAAGCGCATGCCGATCAGCTCTCCGGTCGTGAGTTCGAGCGCGGCCGAGCCATAGGAGTCGCCGCGCCCCTTCACCAGCGCGACCAGAAAGCTGCTTCGCCCGGCGTCGAGCAGAGCGTCGTCGAGGACGGTACCCGGAGTGATCGTCTCGACCACCTCGCGCTTGACGACGCTTCCGAGGGCTTGGGCGGGGGTCTCGGTCTGCTCGCAGATCGACACCCGCTCACCTAGTTGGACCAGCTTGCGCACATACTCCGGCAGGGCTTTGGCCGGGAAGCCCGCCAGCGGGGTCTTGGCGGCGTTGCCGTTGTTCCTCGCCGTCAGGGTCAGCGAGAGCAGCGGCGCAGCCTTTTCGGCGTCCTCGTTGAAGAACTCGTAGAAGTCACCCACACGGAACGCGAGCAAGGCCGAGGGATCCTTGGCCTTGGCCTCGCGCCACTGCTGCATGAGCGGAGTGTCGTGGTTCGGCATGCCTCCAAGATACATCGTGCAAGGCGGAAAGGCCTTAGGGAACCCGCCGGAAGCCTGGTTCGCGCGCGATCCTACCTGGCCGGCCTTTCCTCGTGAGCATCTCGAACCACGAAGGTTCGAAATCCGAGCTCGGTAAGCCGGACCTGGAGCTCGTCGGCCTCGGCCGCGATTCCGTACTTCCCCACCCGCACATAGTGAAGCTCGCTCTCGGGCAAACGCACGATTCGGACCTCGAGCCCACGCTCCACCGCCCTGTCCATGAGCCTCTCGGCGCGGGAAATCTCACGAAAGGCGCCCAGCTGGACGGCGTAGCGAGCTGCCGGCTGGCCCGCCGGTGAACCGGCTTCCGTTCCCGAGTCCGCCTCGGGTGGCGGGTGTTTCGGGTTCACGTCGCTCCTTTCCAGGCCCTCGCCGCCCATCTCGGCGTCGCTCGTCGAAGCGGTCATGTCGTCCGTGGCGTCCAGAGCAGGCGCCGCGGCGAGCCGGCCGGGAACGACGTCGAACCTGCCGTCCATCAGCACGGCAGCTTGGAGCCGGACCTCCTCGCCCCGCGCCCAGGCCAGTGACGCCTGGTGGCCGGGAGAGCCGGGATAGCCTCGGGCGAGAGATTCCAGGTAGTTCTCTTCGGCCACGGAATCGCCGCTCGCCCGCGCACCCTGCACCAGACGAAGGAGGGCCAGGTCGGCGTAGGGTCCCGACGGGTACTCGACCAGCAGGCGACGAAAGTCCCGCGTGGCCTCCAGTGGGTCGGTCTGGAGCCGCGCGCGCCACCAGAGCGCCCGCTCGACCGACCTCGGCATGGCCTCGCCCCGCTGGGTGCTCCACCAGTCCGCGAGCTGCGCACGAGCCTCCTCGGTGCGGCCGGTTGTTGCGAGCAGCGTTATGTCCGAGAGAAGCTCTTCGGGTGTCGGAGGCGTCTGAGGAGACCCGTCGAATGGCGAAACCAGGAGGACCGCAAGGGCCGCAGGAAGCGCGAAGATCCGTACCGAGGGTGTTCGCGGACTCATGGCGGACCCGTTTTACGCCGCCGGGCGGGCGGCCCGCACCGAGGTGTGCGCCTTGCGAGCGAGCAGCCACTCCTCCAGGTAGTGAACGTCGGAGTGGGCGCTGGCCTTTAGAAGCCGGTCGAGCCTGATCAGGCCCTCGAGGGCCGCCTCGATCTCCGCCGCACTCCACCTTCGGCTCTGACGCACTATGCGGTCGACCAGCCAGGATTGGCGTGAAAGCGCGGACGCAAGCTGTCGGCGTCCGCCCTCGGCGGCAAGACCGAGCCGGAGGAAGTGAGTCGTGAGACCGCTTACCAGACCGACCACCGACTCCGAGCGTCCGGTCTGGCTCTGGTTGAGAACGTCCCAGAGCGAGTTCAGCGCGGCATCGAACGACCGATCGCCGATCAGATCGAACCACCTCCACCGGTCCATGGCGGGCACGCGGACGCCTGCCGCCCGCACGGTATCGACGGTAACCGGACCGTCACCGGCGACGCTGACGAGCTTGTCGAGCTCCTGAGCCAGTATGCCGAGATCGTTGCCGGAGGAAGCGGTCACGGCCCGTGCCGCCTCGGGCTGGATCTTGCCGCCGAGCTCGCCGACCCTAGAGATCACCCATTCGTGCAACTTGTAATCGGAGAGCTGGTTGAATTCGGCGCTCGCCGAAGCCTTGCGCAGATCCTTGAAGAACTTGGGCTGCCTGCCCCGCGACAGGGTGTAACTCATCACGACGACCAGCCCCGCAGGCATGGACTCCACCACGGCGAGCAGCGCACGCCGGGTCTTCGCACCGGATGCCAGCCGCTGCGTATCGCGCAGGAGAACGACTCGCCACTCCGCCATCATCGGGGGTGTGGTGAGCACCGCGATCAGGCTCTCCGGCCCGATCTCGCCGCCCCGCAAAAGGTCGAAGTTGAAGTCGCGGGTGGCTGGGTCGAGATAGCGGTCGCAAAGAGCGCGTTCGACCTCGCTCTTTCTGAATTCGTCGTCACCATGGAGAAGGAACGACCCTCCCCGCTCGTGGTCGAGCCGTGGGGGCAGCCGTCCGGTCAATGATCGACGGCCGTGTTCAGCTCGCTGACAGGGTCCGCCTGATAGCGGCGCGCGACCGGCGAAAACCGGTAGAGAAGGTGGTTGGTGTCCCCCCAGAGCGCCGCCGGGAGCGTGTTCGGATCCTGCTGCCGGGATACCCGAGCCGCCATGCCGCTCGGCTGCCGGGAGGGCTCGGTCGAGACCGCCATCCTGAGGTCCGCGTCAGCCGATACCCCGTGCTGAACGGTCGAATCGGTACGCATCTGCTTCCACAAGGTGGGCGACCAAGCCAATACGATGACGATCGCCGCCATGGAGAAGAGCGTCGCTCCGGAGATCGCCGAAGTTCTCGTCGGCCGGAGTCGTTCGTTGTACATGCGATGCTTCAGCCGACCCAGAAAATCGTGCGAAGGGACGACTTCGGGCAGGCTTCGCAATATTCCAAGCGCCCGGCCCAGCACTCTGTGGTAGCGGCGGCAGCTCGAGCACTCGCGCAGATGTTCGTCACACGCCGCGAAGTCCGAAGGTGCCAGATAACCGTCGAGAAACTCGGAGTATCGGGCCAGAAATTTCGTGCAGGACATGCCAACTACTACAAATCCGGGCACCTCCGGTTCCGGAGCCGGAGCCGGAGCCCGAAGTGCGGCTGTCGCGAATCCCGGGGCCGCCCTCCGAAGCCGTCGCCTATTCGATAAGGTCAGTCGACCATCGGCGCCACGATGCGGGCGAAGTTGTTGCGGGCTCGGTTCAGCCTGCTCTTTACGGTGCCCAGGTTGCAACCGACGATCCCGGCGATCTCCTCGTAGGACTTCCCTTCGAACTCGCGAAGCACGAAGACGACCCGGTGGTCCGGCGAGAGCTGAGCAACGGCATCCTCGACCCTTCGCACGAGAAACCGCTTCCGATAAAGGTCGTCGGGTCGGTTGCGCGGATCTTCCCACTCCAAGGGACGGTCCTCCTCCTTCCACTTGGACACGAGACTCTGAAAGAGGAATACCGGGTTGCGAGAACGGTTCCGGAGTTCGTTCTTGGCCAGGTTGCCGGCGATGGTGTAGATCCAGGTGGAGAATTTTTTCGAGCGGTCGAAACGTGCCAGGTGTCGATAGACCCGCAGGAAGGTCTCCTGGACAATGTCCTCGGCGCGCTCGAAATCTCCGATCGAACGGTTGACGAAGTTGATCAGACGGTGCTGGTAGCGCCGAGTAATCTCTTCGAACGCTCGCGACTGGCCGTCAAGGGCCGCACCGACCAAATCGGAGTCGGACGACTCCCGCAACTCCTTGCGGAGTAGGGCTGAGGGAGTGTGAACGCGAGCGCTGCGGCTCTTCGCTGTCGAGTTCTTCATGATCTTCCGAGGCCTCGGGAGAGTGGACGATACGCTCGAATCCTAGATTGCTGGAGCCGTATCTACGCAAGGTTCGTGCCACGGCGAACGGACCTGATCGTCCTGGTGCTCGGACCTAAGAGTCGCCGGTGTGCCCGATGTGCGCTCGCTTTTCGGCTGCGTGTCGCCGTGCCGTACGAAGACAGGAGAGTGGCTTCGAGGACGGGTGTCCTACGAAGAGGACGCTCCGTCAGCCTAGCCTAGCCTTGGCGCAGAGGATTCCCGTTATCGACTTGGCGTCGCGGATCTCGCCTGTGCGCACCATCTCCACAGCCCGCCGGAAGGGCATGCGCTCAATGTCGATGAACTCGTCTCGGTCGAAGTCGGTCGAACCCCGAGAGAGTCCCGTCCCCAGGTAGATGTGGATGACTTCGTCGGTGAAACCGGGCGTCGTGTAGATCGAGGTTAGCAGTTCCAGCTTGCTCGCGCGCAGCCCGGTCTCTTCTTCCAGCTCTCTCCTCGCGCACTCCTCCCAGGGTTCGTCCGCCCTGTCGGGTATTCCGGCGGGGATCTCCCAAATGTACCCTCCTGCGGCGTAGCGGTATTGACGGATGAGCACGATCTCGCTTCCGCGGATCGGAACCACCGCGGCGGCGCCCGGATGCCGGATCATGTCGAGCTCGGCCTCGGAACCATCGGGCATGCGCACTTGATCGACCCGCACCTCGATGCGCCGACCCGTGTGGACGAGGGTCGACCGAAGCCTGCCCGGGGCTGTTCGCGGCATCTCGCTTCTCCTCAACCCTCGTCCGGTTCGACCACGGTCACCTCGCCGATCCCGAGCGCCTCCAACGAGGGCTCGATCTTTTCGGCATCGCCCACGACGACGATCTGACATTCGGTGGGGCGCACGCGACGGCGGAGGGCCTCCGAGATCTCCTCGGACGTGACCTTGGAGACGCGTTCCCGGTAGCGAGGAAAGTGATCGCGCGGGAGGCCGTGCACGAAGGCGTAGCTCAGTCGCGACGCCACCTGACCGGCGGTCTCCAGCCGCAGCCCGAAGGCGCCGATCGCGAAGTCGCGGGCAGCTTCCGCCTCCGCGGCGCTCGCCCCTTCCTCCACGAGGCGTTCCAGTTCGGAGACGATCACACCGACGGCGGGAGCGGTGACCTCGGTTCCGACCGAGGTGGAGACCTGGAAGGGACCGGGAAGAGAGCGGAAGCTGAACCCCGAGCGGGCTCCGTAAGTAAAGCCGTGGCGTTCGCGGAGCGAGAGGTTCAGGCGGCTGGAGAACATTCCGCCCAGGATGAGGTTGCCGACCAGCAGAGCGAAGTGGTCGTCGGTCTTGACCGAGGCCCCGACGTGGCCCACGCGCAGGACCGACTGTACCGAACCCGGCCGATTGACGACCCAAAGCCTGCGCTCCCGCGATGCCGGCCCGGAGCGGTGCGCCTCTCGGGGCGGTGGCGAGCCGTGCCAGTTCCCGAGCCGGTTCGTCGCCAGCTGTTCCACGGCTGCGGGCTCGACGTCGCCGACCACGATCAGGCCCGCATTCGCAGGCCGGTAACGGGCTTCGGTCAGCTCGCTCAGGCGTACGGGGGAGACTCCTTCGACAGACTCCGGGGTCCCGCTGCGCGGGCGGGCGAACGGATGCCCGGGGACGAAGTAGCGTCGGTTCGCTTCGGTCGTCGCCATACCCGAGGGGTCGCGGCGCATGTGCCGGATGCCGGCCAGTTGCTGGTCGCGCACCCGTTCGACCTCGCGCCGTGGAAAGGCCGGCTCCCTGATCATTTCCGCAAGGAGCGGCAGCGCGGTGTCGAGACGGTCCGCCGAGCATTGGAGATGCGCTGCGGTGCCTTCCCAGCTCACGTTGATCGAGACCGCCGCACCGATCCGCTCGAAGGCCTCGGCCATATCGGCGCCGCTCCGTCGGCCGCTGCCTCCGTCCAGGGCCGCTCCGGCGAGTACGGCCCAACCCGCGCGTTCCCGCGCCATGTCGAGCTCGCCGATCCGCATGAAGAGCGTGACCGAGACGAGAGGCAGGCGGGAGAGCCGGCATACTTGAAGGGACAACCCGTTCGCCAGACTAGATCGGGTGACCGGGGGGAAGTCGAAGTGCGGCCTCGGCCCCGGCGCGGGAGGCCGGCTGCGGTCGAGCGGGACGGTAGGATCGGACGGGCGGCCCGGGTCGGGCGTGGCGGCGGTCACGGCTTCGGGCGATAGGTGATCAGCGCCCGATTGCTCCCGATGAGCAGGTTGCGAGCGAACTCGCGCACGTCCTCGACCGTTACGGACCGCACTCTGTCGAGCTCTCGGTTGACGCGTGCGGGGTCGTCGAAGTAAAGCTCGAACATGGACAGGATGTCGGCGCGGGTGGCGACGCTCTCCATGGCGCGGAGCAGGCCGGATTCGCACATGGCCAGAGCTCGCTCCACCTCGGAGGTCTCGACCTGGCTCAGCGCCTCCAGCTCCTCGACGAGGGCCGATTCGAGATCGGTCGGGGCGGTGTCCGCGAACCCGGTGGCCGACGCCATGAGCGTGCCGGCGTCGCGCCGCAGAGGAATCACATGCGCGGAGGCGGAGCTCGCGACACGCCGTTCGCGAACCAGCCGTCTTCGCAGGAGGCCGGCTCGCCCCGTTCCCAGCAGGACTGAAGCGACTTCGACGGTTGCGAAGCCGGGATCGGCAACCGGGGGCGTGCGCGCCGCGAAAAAGACGCGGGGCAGCGGAACCGCCGCCTCCACCTCGCACGAGAGCTCCTCGCCGATGACCGGCCCGGCCCGCGGACGTTCGGGGCCCGGAGCGGGGTCCGGAACCGCATCGTCTCCGATCTCCCCGAAGTACCGTTCGACGGCATCGAGCGCGTATCCGGCGTCGAAGTGACCGGCGACCGTGAGAACCGCGTTGCTGGGTCGGTAGTGGAGTCCGAAGAAGTCGTGAACGTCGGCGAGGGACGCGGCCTCGATGTCTTCCGTCAGACCGATTACTGGGTGGGAGTAGGGGTGTCCTTCCGGAAACACCATGGGAAGGATGCGCTCCACCCAGTCTCCGTAGGGCCGATTGTCGTAGTGCTCCCGCTTCTCGGCCAACACGACCTGGCGCTGGTTTTCCAATCGGTCCCGGTCGAGTGTCGGCAGCATCCAGCCCATGCGATCGGCTTCGAGCCAAAGCGCCAGCTCCAACCTTTCCGGCGGCGTCACGGAGTAATAGTTGGTGCGGTCGAACCAGGTCGTGGCGTTGCTCGATCCTCCGACTCGCTCCATGTGCTCGAAATACCCGTTCTTCGGCACGTTGAGCGAGCCTTGGAACATCAGGTGCTCGAAGAGGTGCGCGAGTCCGGTACGTCCCGGGCGTTCATGGCCGGATCCGACGTCGTACCAGATGTTCGCGGCCACGATGGGAGCCCCGGGATCCGGGGAGAGCACGATGCGCAGACCGTTGCCGAGCGTGTGACGGTCGCAAGGGATGCTCAACACCGGGTCGGCCCTGCGGACGCGCGGCGGGGAGACGTGCGGCGAGTCGCCACGGCCGAGCTGCCGAGAATCAGACGGCAGCGGCGAGCGCCGCTTCGTCGAAGGCGTCGCCGATGAGCGCAAGCCCCTCCGAAAGCTCGTCCCGAGGGTTGCCGAACCCTACCCTCAGGTAGCCGTCCATGCCGAAGTGATCGCCGGGCACCACGAGCAGATTCTTCTCGGTGCGGAGCTTTTCCGCGAAGTCGGTGGAGTTCACCGGGGCGTTGTAGCGGAGATAGCAGATCGCGCCGGCGTCCGGGGCCCGGTAGCTGAAGCGGTCGCCCTGCGCGTCGGCCCATTCGCGAATCAGGGCGAGGTTGGCTCCGACGATGCCACGCGTCCGAGCGATCACACGCGGTCGCACCTCCGGGTGAAGCGCTACTGCGGCGAGGAGGTCCGAGAGGGTGGCTGGAGCGATGGTCGTGTAGTCCGTGCGCCCCCAAAGCTCGGCGACGAGCTCTTCGGGGCCGACGGCCCATCCGACTCGCAATCCGGGAAGCCCGTAAGCCTTGGAAAGAGAGCCGGTCACGAGGACGCGATCGTGGCAACCCCAGAACGACGGGGTTTCGGCCAGAGCGTCGGCTTCGAGGGGGGTCGACAGATTGGCGCCGGTCTCCGCGCCGCCGTAGACTTCGTCAGCGATGATCCACGAGCCGTGGAGCTCGGTGAGGCGTGCGATTTCGCGCATGGATTCGGACGAAAGCGCGGCCCCGGTGGGGTTGTTCGGGTTGGTCACGAGCAGGAAGCGCGCTCCCGACTTGAGAGCTTGCTCCAGCGCGGCCAGGTCCGGCTGCCACCCTTCCTCCTCGATGAGTCTCACCGGGAGGATCTGGCCGGAGAACGAGTCGACGAGGCCGGGCACCTGCCCGTATGTGGGCACCAGCGCCGCGGCTCGTCCCTGCTCTTCGGCGAGATGCCAGAAAGAGGCGAAGTTGGCCTCGGCCCCTCCCACCGTCACCAGCACCGAATCCTCGTTCGCGGAAGGATAGAGCCGGGCGATGTTCGCACGAAGCTCGTCCGATCCGTTCGACTGACCGTAGCCGAGCGCGATGTCCTCGATGCGGGCCGTGAGTTCGCCACCGGAGAAAGCCGGAGACTGGTCCGCAAGGTCGATCAGGCCGCGGGTGGAGAGCGGGGCGACTCCGCTTTCCGAGAGGTTGATGCCGACCCGATGCTCGTAGGTCGACTGGTACCGCTCCATGTCGAAGGGGACAAGGCGCATGACATGATCCGGGTGGGTTCCGTCCGGACCGGGCTGCGGTGACAGGCGCGGGCAGGGACGATGGGCGTGGGCGAGGGGAAATCCGTTACACTTTCCCCGTGAAGAACGTTCTCCTGGTGGTCCTGGACGGCTGGGGCCACTCCGACTTCGGCCCGGAGCCCGAACCCGGCAATGCGATAGAGCTGGCGAAGGTCCCGGTCTTCAAGAGCATTTACCGAAGCTGCCCGCGGACCCGGCTCGCCTGCTCCGGCCTGGACGTCGGCCTGCCGGACGGACTGATGGGCAACTCGGAGGTGGGGCACCTCAATCTGGGAGCCGGCAGGATCGTTCCGCAGGACATCGCGCGTATCGACAGGGCGCTCGAGGACGGCTCCCTCGCCGACAGGTTCGACATCGACGGGATGCTCGCGAGGCTGGAGGAGGGCGGGCGCCTGCACCTGATCGGACTGGTCTCGGACGGCGGAGTACACAGTCACGTCCGCCACCTTCTGGGCCTGCTCGACCTGCTGCCCCCCGACGCTCCGGTCCGGGTGCACGCCATCACCGACGGCCGCGACGCTTCTCCTACCGGTAGCGCGAAACACATCGAAGCCGTCGAAGAGAAGTTGACTAGGTTCGCCGACGGTCGCATCGCCACCGTCAGCGGACGCTACTGGACGATGGACCGGGATCGGCGGTGGGAGAGGACCGAGAGAGCGTGGCGGGCCATCGTCGACGGTCGGGGAGCCGTCGAAACGACAAAGGGTTCCTCCTTTCTCCACCATCGGTACTCGGAACAGGTCACCGACGAGTTCGTCGAACCCGCCGTGCTGGCCGGGCATGACGGAATCTCCGGGAAGGATGCCGTGATCCTCCTCAACTTCCGGGCTGATCGCATGCGACAGCTCGCGGCGGCGTTCACCGAACCCGACTTCGACGGATTCGAACGCAGAGACGAACTTTCGTCCGAGCTCCGGACCATGACGGAGTACCGTGCCGACCTGCGTGCGCGGGCGGCTTTTCCTCCGAAGCTCGTCCGCGACTGCCTGGGCGAGGTCGTTTCCCGCTCCGGCCTCCGCCAGGTCCGAGTCGCCGAGACGGAAAAGTACGCTCATGTGACCTATTTCTTCAACGGCGGGGAGGAGGAGCCCTTCCCGGGCGAGGATCGGGTTCTCGCGCCTTCGCCCAAGGTCGCCACCTACGACCTCCATCCGCGGATGAGCGCGCGCCAGGTCACCGACGCCGCGCTTCGCGGGCTGCAAGACGGGTACTCGTTCGTGCTCGTCAACTTCGCCAACCCCGACATGGTGGGTCACACCGGGTCGATTCCCGCAGCGGTCAAGGCGGTCGAGACCGTAGACGCCTGTCTGGGCGAGCTGCTCG
>LXNJ01000413.1_pt1 | contig 30690 bp, 25 predicted proteins | sample 809081 | NCBI WGS metagenome assembly LXNJ01 (sample SAMN04870510, study PRJNA318959) | sponge metagenome | biome: sponge; feature: marine sponge reef; material: water | host: Petrosia ficiformis | place: Greece: Milos, Mediterranean Sea | collected 2013-05-29 | depth 5-7 m | reverse complement strand
GGGCGAGGCGGTGAACATCCGCGCGTGGCTGTACCGGGTCGCGACCCGCCGGGCGCTCGACCGCCTCTCGATGCGCCGCCGACGCTCGGAGTTGCGCGCGGCCCACTCCGGGGAACTGGAATCCGCCTCTCTTCCGGCGGTCGACGCGGCGTTGAACCGGCTCTCCGAAGCCGCCGCGGCGCGCGTCCGGGAGGGCGTGGCCGGACTCCCGCCCGCACAGCGGAACGCCGTTTGGCTCCGCTGGATCGAAGAGTTGGACTATGCGGCGATCGCCCGCCGGCTGGGCTCCTCTCCCGACGCCGCGAGAGCCAATGTCTACCAGGGGATGAAGAAGCTGCGCCGCGATCTCGCCGACGTGTGGCGCGAGGAGGGACCGATATGACTCGAAGCTGCGCGATCTATCAGGAGGAAGACCTGCTCGCCTGGATGCTGGGCGACCCGGATCCCGTCGCCGCTCAGGCGCTGACCGAGCACATGGCGGTGTGCTCCGCCTGTCGGGCGCGGGCGGCGGAATACCGGATCCTGCATCGTTCCGCCAAGGGCCTCCGGGGCGGTCCGGTCGTCCGCTGGCGTCGCTTCGACTCGCCGTTCGGCGTCATGCGCGTCGCCGCGAGCGGCGCGGGCCTGGTCGCGCTTTCCTGGCAGGACGAGAGCGATGATGCGTTCGTCGCCGGCCTCGAGCGCCGGTACCCGTCGACACCCGTGGTATGCGATACCGACCGGCTCGCCCCCGCGGAAGAGCAACTGACGGAGTACTTCGGCCGCCGCCGGCCCCGCTTCGACCTGTTCGTCGACCTCACGGCACTGGGCGACTTCCAGCGCGCCGTGCTCGACGCCGCCTCCGGACTCGATTTCGGCGAGACGGTGACGTACACGGAGATCGCCCGGCGAATCGGCCGCCCGAAGGCCTCGCGCGCGGTGGGCAACGCGCTCGGCCGGAACCCGGTGCCGATCATCGTGCCGTGCCACCGGGTGGTCCGGACCGACCGGACGCTGGGCGGATACACGGGCGGACTCCGTTACAAGCGCGCGCTCCTGGATATTGAGGGCCGGACCGATCTTCTCGGCTCCCATGGCCAGACCGAGATGCCGCTCGGCTGACCGGAACTTCCAGTGGCCGCCGCGGTACGGCCCGGAGATCGTGTCCCGGCCCCGCGCCTCCCGCGCGAACGCAGGGACGGGGGAGGCCATCAAGGGAGTCGCAGCCATGTCCGCTTCATCGAGAGCCGTTGCCGCCATTGGCGGTCTGTGCATGCTCGTCGCCGCCTCCGGCGATCCCGGGGACATCGGCGGCGATGCATCCCGCCACACCGCGGCACGAATCGGGACCGCCCCGCAATGGCTCGCCGCGACGTCGCCGCGAGCCGAACCGGGGGTGCTGGAGACCCGGCGGATTCAGGGGCACCTGTTCGACGTCGAGCGGGCGTTGAGGGGAAGGGCGACGGACGCGCTCAACGCCGCGCAGCGGGAGAGGCGGAACACCGCGCTGACCTGGCTGCGCGAGTACCGGGAACGGGGGGATTTCCCGCACAACCATACGCATGCTGACGCCCGTGTCCCGGTCTTCGTCGATGAACACGGCACGCCGTGCGCAGTGGCCTACCTGCTTCAACGGTCCGGCCGCGGGAACCTGGTCCGGGAGGTCGCGAGCGCGGACAACAACGTGTACGCATGGGAACTGGAGGCCGACGCACGTTTCTCCGCATGGCTCGACGAGATGGGTCTGACGCTGGAGGAAGCGGCGCGGATCCAGCCGGCGTACGGCTCCGGTCCGTGGTGCTGCACCTTCCGGGATGAAGCTTCCCGTACTTGGCGGTACGTCGCGCCGCTGTCCGTGGGGTCGGCACTCGTGACTCATCTGGCGAAGCCCGAGGGGTGGGCGAGACCCGCGGTTGGCGTGCTTAACGGGGCCCTCACCGTGGCGCACGCCGGCTTTGCCTGGCACGCGCTGAACGAGTGGAATGACGGCGGGATCGACGGGTCCGAACTCTCGGCGCTCGCGAATACCGCGCTAACGGTCTTGTCCGCGCACGCGGCCTGGACTCTGTTGCGTGGGCGCCCGGACGAATCTTCGTCGACGGAAGCGGATGTAGCGCCTGCGAGCGCGATGAGGTCGCAGCGCCCGCGGCTTCTTGCGCCGTCGGCGGCCTGGGTCGGCGGGGGCCTGGGCCTGCAGGTGCGCCTGGTCCACTGAGCCGGGCGGCGGCTCCGCTCGGGGCATCGTTCTAGGCAGATTCCTCGACGAGCTGAATCAGGCGGCGCAGGCCGAGACCTTCGGGACCGCCCACGCGGACCCGGAGCGTCCGGCGTTCGCGTCGGCCGAGAGCCTCGACATCCCCCAGCCCTTGGGCCCGGATCAGTCGGCGGAAGGTGAAGTCCGTCTCGGGGACGTGTACGTGCTCGCCGGCGTCGTCGACGAGTTGCAGGAAGACGCCGTTGTCCGCCCCCCCCTTGTGCAGTTGTCCCGTCGAGTGCAGGAAGCGCGGGCCATAGCCCAGCGTGGTCGTCGCCCCCGTGGCTCCGGCGAGGGCCGCGCGCAGCGTCCCGAGCAGCCCTTCCTCCTCCTCGCCACCCCCGAGGAACGCCTGTACGGCGATGTAGTCCGTCGCGGCCACCGCGGCCAGGAAACCCTCCAGCCGCTCGCGGATTCCGTCCACGTCCGGCGGCACGGGCGCACGGGGCGGGGCGTGTCCGAACCGCGGCAACTCCCAGACGAGGTCGATCTCATCCGCGTCCGGCGCGCCTTCGCCCGCCATCGCCCGACGCGCGAGACGCTTGGCAAGCTGGACATCCGGCTGGTTGAAGGGGTGGATGTCGAGGGCGGCTCCGGCCATCGCCACGCCCACCTCCCAGACGAAGAAGAGAGCACCCAGTTCCTCGGGCTGTTCGAGCCGGATGCGCAGCGTCGGGTGGCCGGCCGCCTCGAGCGCGTCGAGCAGGTCCGGCGTCTCGTCGGCTTTTCCCCACTGCTCCGCTTCGCGCGCCGCATCCCCCCCGAGCAGGAGGCCGGCGAAGACCCGGTCCTCGCCGTATTGGTCCGGCGGCCGTGGGGGCTCGCGGACGACCGGGACGATGCCTCGACCCTCCTTGCCGGTGCTCTCGGCCAGGAGTTGCTCCGCCCAGTCCGGGAAAGCACCCCAGTCGGACGCCGCGAGGAAGGTGACCTTGTCGCGCCCCGCGAGCGCGAGTTCTGCCAGCGCGGCTCCGAGGAGGAAGCCCGGGTTGTGGTGGGCCTCGTCCTTGCAGGTGTCCGCTGCCTCGGCCGCCTCCGCGAGAAGGGCCGCGACGTCGGCGCCCGCGAGCGCCGCCGGCACCAGGCCGAAGGGGCTCAGCGCCGAGAAGCGGCCGCCTACGTCGGGCGGCGCCTCGAACACGGCACGGAATCCCCGCTCGCGGCCGAGTTCGGCGAGGGGAGATCCGGGGTCCGTGACCGCGATGAAGTGCGCCCCGGGGTCCTCCACCACTTCCGCGGTCCGCGACCAGAAGTGGCGGAAGAGCGAGAGCGTCTCGACGGTCGTGCCGGATTTGCTGGAGACGACGAAGATCGCGTTCGCCGGACGCAGCCACTCGAGGTCGCGGAGCGCCCCGGGGTGCGTGGTGTCCACGAGCGTGAGCGGCAACCCCTCGCCCGGCATCGTGCGCGCGATCACTTCGGGCGCGAGGCTGGAGCCGCCCATCCCGAGCAGCACGAGGTCGGTGAACCAGAAGGGCACGCCCGCCCGCAACGCCTCGACCGGGTCGAGGTTCGCCGGGGACGTCTCCGGCAGGTCGAGCCAACCGAGCCGGTCGGCCAGTTCCGGCGTCTCCGGGTCCGCGCTCCAGAGCGTCGGATCCCGCCGCCAGAGCCGCGCCACGGCGTCCTCGGCGGCCCATTCCCGTAGCCGGCGCTCCACGCCCTCCATGTGGGGGCCGGCGGAAAGATCGATCTCGATCATCGTCTCAAACGTCTCATGCGGTTCAGAAGAGCCCGACCACGCTCCCGTCCTCGACGATCCGGATCCCCTCCGCGGCGGGCACGCGCGGGAGTCCCGGCATCGTCATGACGGTGCCGGCCCGGGCCACGACAAAGCCCGCTCCCGCCGAGGGACGCACGTCCTGAACCGTGATGCGGAAGCCGGTCGGCCGTCCGAGACGCGCCGGATCGTCGCTCAGGCTGTTCGGCGTCTTCGCGATGCACACCGGCGTATTGCCGAGCCCGGCCGCCTCGAGTTGTCCGATGTCCTTCGAGGCGCGCGCCGTGTAGTCGACCCCGTCCGCGCCGTACACCTTGCGGGCGATGGCCTCGATCTTGTCCCGGATCGAAGCTTCCGCATCGTATTTGGGCTTGAAGGCGGCCCCTCCTTCGTCGAGCGCCGCCAGGACCGCGCGGGCCAGATCCTCGCAACCCGCGCCGCCCTGCGCGTGGCCGTCGGAGCGGGCCCAAGGCACGCCCAGTTCCTCACAGGCCTCCGCCACCGCCGCGATCTCCTCATCCGAGTCCGTCGCGAACACGTTGATCGCGACGACCGGCTCGATGCCGAAGCCCCGGATGTTCTCGACGTGTGCCCCGAGGTTCACGAGCCCGCCGCGCACAGCGTCGGGATCGGGCGTCGCGAGGGCCGTGCGGTCGCCTCCGCCGTGCAGCTTGAGGGCGCGGATCGTCGCCACGAGCACGGTGGCCTCCGGGTTCAGCCCCCCGATGCGGCACTTGATGTCGAAGAACTTCTCCGCGCCGAGGTCCGAGCCGAACCCGGCCTCCGTGATCACGACATCGCCGAAGGCCAGCCCGGCCCGCGTCGCCATGAGCGAGTTGCAGCCGTGGGCGATGTTCGCGAAGGGCCCGCCGTGCACGAAGGCTGGCGTCCCCTCGAGCGTCTGGACGAGGTTCGGCCCGATCGCCTCCCGCAGCAGGAGCGTCATGGCGCCCGCCACGTTCAGTTCGCGCGCCCGTACCGGCTCGCTGCCGTAGTCGTAGCCCACAATGATGCTGCTCAGCCGCTCCTCCAGATCCTCCAGGCTCGCGGCGAGGCAGAAGATCGCCATCACCTCCGAGGCGGCCGTGATCATGAAGCCGTCCTCGCGCGGCACTCCGTTGATCCGGCCTCCGAGGCCGACGACGATATTTCGAAGCGCCCGGTCGTTCATGTCGACAGCGCGTCGCCAAGTGATCTGGCGCGGGTCGATCCCGAGCCCGTTCCCCTGCTGCAGGTGGTTGTCGAGCGCGGCCGAGAGGAGCGCGTGCGCCGAGGTGATCGCGTGCAGGTCCCCCGTGAAGTGCAGGTTGATGTCCGCCATCGGGATCACCTGCGAGTATCCTCCGCCGGCGGCGCCGCCCTTGACCCCGAACACCGGGCCGAGACTCGGCTCGCGAATGCAGAGCACAGAGTTCGCTCCCACGCGGCGCAGGCCGTCGGCGAGGCCCACGGAGACGGTCGTCTTGCCCTCGCCCGCGGCCGTCGGAGTGATGCCCGTGACGAGGACGAGGCGGCCCGATCCGGGCTCGCGCCCGAAGATGGACTCCGGACTGACCTTGGCCTTGTAGTGGCCATAGGGCACGAGTTCCTCGATGCCCAGCCCGATCTTCCCGCCGATCTCCTTTATGGGCCGGGGCGTCGCGGCCTCGGCGATCTGTACGTCCGTGAGCATGCGTATCATCCCGATGAGGTTGCTGAGCGCCGTCCCCCCGGAGGAATCCCGGGGGCGCGTCGAAGTTTTCCGAGCGGAGACTCTACCGCGCGCGCCGCTCCGGGAAAACCGTACCGCGCGGATTTGGCTGTCGCGAAGCCTTCAGCCGGCGGCCGAGGCGGACCCCTGCGGCCCCCGCGGCTGACGCGGGGTCCTGCCACGGACTGCCAGGCCGACCAGGAGAACGGCGACGGTCCCGACGACGTTGTACCACAGCCACGCGATCTCCGTGAACCGCGACACGGCGAGCACCGCGAGCATCGAAAAGATGAGCCCATAGAAGGCGCCCGCGGCCGTCGCCCGCTTCACGAGAAAGGCGAGGAGGAAGACGCCCAGCAGCGCGCCGTAGAAGATCGAACCCACTTCATTGACCGCTTCCACGAGCGACCCCAGTTGGCCCGCGTAGAGGGCGAAGAGAACGGCGAAGCCGCCCCAGCCCAGCGTGGCGAGCCGGGAGACGAGCAGATAGTGGGCGTCCGTCCCCTCCGGTTTCACGTGCCTTCGGTAGAAGTCGATCACAGTGGCGCTTGACAGGGCCGTGAGTTCGGAGTCCAGCGAGGACATCGCGGCCGCGAAGATGACGGCGATCAGCAGTCCGAGGATACCCGCGGGCACATAGGAAATGAGATAGGACGGGAAGACATAGTTCACATCGTTCGACGATGACCCGCGCACCTCGGCAACGAGCGACTTCGACGCCTCCCTCAGCCGCTCAAGTTCGTCATCGTACTCGGCGATCCGGCCCTGCAGCACCGCGGAAGCTCCTCCGGACCGGCGAGCCTCCAGCAGCGCAAGGGTGCTCTCGCGGCGCAATTCGTGCGCTCGTTCCTGCTCGGCCTCCAGCGCCGCGAAGTCGCCTGCGCGGGGACTCTCCCGGACGATGGCCGCCTCGGCCGAATTGAAGACGAGGGGCGGGCGCTCGAAGTGATAGAAAACGTAGAGGAGAACACCGATGGCGAGGATGAAGATCTGCATCGGGACTTTGACGAAGGCGTTGAAGATGAGGGAGAGGCGGCTCTGGCGGAGCGAACTCGCCGTGAGATAACGCTGGACCTGGCTCTGGTCGGTTCCGAAGTAGCCCAGAGCGAGAAAGAGACCTCCAATGAGTCCGGACCAGAGGGTATAACGATTCGTCGGGTCCCAGGAGAGGTCGATGCTGCGCCACATCTCGTGGATTCCGCCGATATACGCCACGTCGCCGACGCCCACTCCCTCCGGCAGCGTCGCGAACAGTACCGCGATGGCGATCCCGATGCCGGCGAACATGACGATCATCTGCAGCACGTCCGTCCAGATGACGGCCGTGATGCCCCCCATGATCGTGTAGGCCACGGTGATCATTCCCATGATGAGAATCGTCACGCGCTCGTCCCAGCCCATGATGACGGAGAGCACGATGGCCGGGGCGTAGAGGACGATCCCCGCCGAGAGGCCGCGGGACACGAGAAAGAGGAAACTCGTCAGCGACCGGGTTCTGGAGTCGAAGCGGCGTTCCAGATACTCGTAGGCGGTGAAAACCTTCGAGCGATAGAAGAAGGGGATGAACACGACGCAGAGGATGACCATGGCGATCGGCTGGCCCAGGTAGAACTGGACGAACTCCATGCCGTCGTCGAAGGCCTGTCCGGTGGTGCCGATATAGGTGATCGCGCTCGCCTGCGTCGCCATGACGGAAAGGCCGATGGCGCCCCAGCCCAGCCGGCGGTTGGCGAGAAAGAAGCCCTCGACGCCGCGGTTCCCGCGGCTCTGGCGCCAGGCGAAGGCGACGACGGCGCCGAAATAGATGGCGAAGACGAGCCAGTCGAGGCCGCTCACGGCACTCCGAAGTCAAGCAGGCGCGTGGCGAGATAGAGGAGGAAGATGAGTCCCACCGTATATACGATCACCGACACATAGAGCGCGCGCCAGCTACGGAAGGGCCCGATCCGGTCCTCCGTCTCGTCCCGGTGTTGCGTCACGGGGCGGTGATCTCGCGCCAGCGGCCGCCGTCGAGAGAGAGCAGGTTCGCCCACAGACGAAAGGCGCCGGGCACGCCCGCGCGCAGTTGCCGGAAAAAGGAGAGCGAGGTGTGGATGTAGAGTCCGCGACCCACCGGGGCTGCGAGCAGGCTGCCGCGGCGCGGCGGCTCTCCCGTATCGGCCATCTCCAGCGGCGCCCGGTATCGCTCGTCCCACTCATCGGGGAAGTAGAGGCCGCGCTCCTGAACCCAGCCTTCGAAATCGGCCGGGCCCAAACGGTTGGGCTCCGCCAGTACGGGCGCCTGCGGGTCGACGAGCGTGACGGGGGCGTCCTCCTCCGTGACGCGGGGCGCGGGGCGGCCGATGGCGATCGGGTACGGTGCATAGGCCCCCTCGTTGAACTCGTAGCGGTTGTACTGGACGACGACCGTACCTCCGCGCTCCGCCCACGCGAGCAGTTCCGCGTTTGCCGCGATGAGGTCCTCGCGCACCTCGTAGGCCCGGATCCCGAGCACGATCGTGTCGAATCGGTCGAGCCTCTCCGCGTCCCAGTCTCCCGGTTCGATGAGTTCGACATCGAGTCCGAGCTGCCGAATGGCTTCGGGTCCGTCGTCACCGGAACCCATCACGTAGCCGATGTGCCTGTCCGCGACTCGCACGGGGAAACGGACGATCCGTACCGCCGCATCGTCCGCCATGAGGTGCGGCTCGATGTGCGGATAGTCGATGATCGTCGCGCGCGTGGCGGGGACTGCGGCCCCGGCGATCCGGATCCACGGCCGTACGTAGAACTCTCCCTCCGCTTCTCCCCCCGGGGGCTCGACCGTGAAGCCGACCGTCCGAACCGCTCCCTCTCCAGCGAGTTCGAACGCCGTCGTCTCGGGCGTCGCGCGCCAACCGGGCGGCAGGTCGAGCCCGATCTCTCCGTCCGTCGCGTCCCGGGCGAAACTCGAGATACGGAAGGCGATGACACGCGAATCAGAGCGGCCGGCCCGCCAGATCATCGCAGGCGCCGCCGCCGCGACAGATATGCGCGGCGCCACGTGCAGGGGTCGCCAGCTCTCTCCCGTCGCGCCATCGACGGCCCGATAACGCACCGGATCCCCGACCTCGATGTCGAGCCGCGCGCCGGCCGCCGACACCACCGCGGCCACGCGTCCGTGAAGGACGGGAGGACGGAACGGGAGCGCGCGAAGCTCGGGCGCATCGGGCCATTGGTACACATCGCCGTCGCGAGGGAGTTCCAGGAACCAGGGGGAGGTAGGTGGCGCGTCCACGGGTACCGTGACGGCATAACGCCACAGCGCGAGTTCGCCCGGCGCGATGCGCGCCCGGGCCAACGGGTGAAAGACCGTGTCCTCCTGACGGAAAAAGCGGGCGAACGACCCGAGATCGTCGGGCTCCATCTCGACGTCCGGCCCGATGCCCTCCACCGCCCACCCGGGAGGGGCCTCGATGGTCGGCGGGTCGAGTTCGAGCGTGGCGTCGCCGCCGCTCCAGACGCGCGCCTCGACGAGTACGGTCTGTCCGGGCACCAGGACATCGTCCCGCGCCCGCAGTTCGACGCGCACTCCGGCCACCGCGAGGATGGCCCGCGTGAGCAGGCGCGCGCGACGGTCGAGTTCGCGCCGCAGTTCGCTCTCCGGTCCGGTGAGTGCGGCGGCGCGGAGCCGCTCCAATGACCGCGACGCCTCGCCGAGGAAGGGCAGGGCGGTCTCCGGCCTCGTCGCGTTCAGCGCGCCGCCGGCGCGCCCGATGGCTTCGCGGTAGGCGCGAACGTCCGCCTGTGCGGTCTCTCCGAGGTCGGTAGCCAGGCTTGCCAGGGTCGTGTCGACCCCCGTAAACAGCGGTTCCGTCGAAGATCCGCCGACTCGCGAGGACACGAGCGAAAGGCGCGTGACGCGCGGGCCGGGCGGCAGCGCGGTGCCGAAGTCCTGCGAGCGGTGCTGGCTGCGGCTGTCCATCGCGACCTGGTGGTGCGTGAGGCCGAGCAGAGGGTCGAGGGCGCCCGTCTCGATGTCGATCGCGGTGGCGCCCAGCTCGAAGAGAGGGCGGCGGTACAGTTTGGGCGGCGCCCAGGGTTCCGCCCCCGCCGCCAGCTGCTCCGGAAAGCGGGTCGGGTCGCCCGCAGCGTCGAAGGCCTCGTGCGTGAGAAGGCCGGATACCTGGTGGTGCCCGTGGCCGTCCCTGTCCGTTCCGCTCCACATCGTGATGAGTATGTGGGGGCGGAAGCGCCGGATCGTCCACACCAGGTCGGACAGGACGCGCTCGCGTGGCCACTTCGCGAAGGTTTCCTCCGCCGTCTTCGAGTAGCCGAAGTCGAAGGCGCGGCCGAAGAACTGTTGCGCGCCGTCGATCGTCCGAGCGGCCAGCAGTTCGCCGGAGCGGATGATGCCGAGCCCCTCGCCGAGTTCCGTGCCGATGAGGTTCTGTCCTCCTTCGCCTCGCGTGAACGAGAAGTAGGCCGCTTCCACACCCCATCCGCGCGCGAGCGTGGTCAGCAGAGCGGTATCTTCGTCATCCGGGTGCGCCGCCACGACGAGCACCCTCTTCACCCCATCGAGCTGCCGGAGGATGAGTCCCGCTTCGACCGCGCCGGGAAGGCGCGACCCCTGTGCGTGCAGGAGCGCCGGGAGCAGGCACCACGCCACGATGGCGATCAGGCTGGACGTCAATCGAGGTTGCATGGGCGGGAAGCTACGTCCGCGCGGAGGCTCCAGAAAGCGAGACGTTTGCAACGCGTGCCTCGGTCGCGGACGCATGCCCCCCCGCCTCCTTTCGGGACAGGGTCGCACATCTATTACATGCCCTACAGTTGACTCGCGGAGCATCGGGTTGGATCATGGTGCATTCCACACCGCAAGCACGCGCCATCGGCATCTATCGTCGAGCGCGCAGGTCCGCACGAGGAGGCACAATGAACGAGCACGTGATGAAATTCATAGAGAAGGAATTGGCAAGGGATCCCGGGGTCTCGAACGCGACGCTCTTTGAGGGGGCGAAACTCATAGACAAGGCCATCGCGGATCTGAACCCGAGGCAGTTCCACGCCAAGTATCCGCTGCAGGTCAAGCGACGTCTGGGCGGCGCGGGCTCCGGGAGGGCGGCTCCGGCGCGTGCGAGGGCCAAGCCGGCGCGGCGGCGGCGCGTCTCGACGGGTGATGCGGGCGCGGCAGTTCTGGCCTATGTGACGCGCGTCCTCAAGAGGAATCCCGAGGTCAAGAACGCGGAGTTGTTCAAGGGCGCCTGTGAGATCGACGCTTCGGTTGCCGATCTGTCGGCCCGGCAGTTCCATGCAAAGTACCCGCTTCAGGTGAAGCGGCGCCTGGCCGCCACGGAGGCTCCGAAGCCCGCCGCTCCGGCTCCGGCTCCCGCCGCACCGGCCGTGGCGGAGCCCCCGCCGCCCCCGGCCCCCGAGGTTCCATCGATCGGAGATGGGGACGCGGCCGCCGTCCGCGGACTGCTGTTCAATCTGGCGAGAGAACTGGCCAACGCCGGGACGCAGGCCGAGACGATCGAGGTCATGGTGCGGCTGGATGGTTACGTGGACGACATCATGCAGGCGGCTCGAAACTGAGTCGCGCCGGCCGGCCGGCTCCCGGCCGGCGGTCCGCTTCGCCGCAGTTTCCGAGAGCCCGGCGTACATGCGTCGGGCTCTCGTTGTTTCTTGCCGCGCTTCTTGCCGCGGCGCTCGGCGTCGCCCTCGCCGGGCCGGCGGCGGCGCAACTGAAGCGGGACGCGCTCGTGCAGCCCGTGGGTGTGGGAGACGGCGAAGCCATCATGGGTGTCGGCTTCACCCGCACGACGAACGGCGCCTTCCCGCTGGCCGGACTCAGAGGAGATCTGAACGCTTTCCCGGTGCTCCACGCGGCCTGGGCGATCGGGCCGCACGCGGTGCTCGAACTGAAGGGGGCGGCGCGGAAGATCCTCGAGATCGAAGCGAGAGATCCGGCTGCCGCCATCGAGCTTGATCCCTCCGTTCGAGACGGAACGACGCGCGACGTGGGCGATTTCGAACTCGCCATCTCCCTCGCGCCTCTCGGAGGACCCAGGGGCTTCTCGGCCGGGGGACACGTGGGAGTCAAGCTGCCGAACTCCGACGAAACGAGGGGAATCGGCACGAACACGACGGATGTCACGATCGCGGCCCTGTTCTCCTGGGCCTCCGCCCGCTGGCGCGTGACCGGCTGGTTCGGTGTCGGCATCCTGGAAGTGCCGGCGGAGCCCTTCGAGCAGAACGATGCGTTCGCCTACGCGTTCGAAGCTCTGTGGGACGTGGCCGCGACCTGGCGGCTATCCATCGGGACCCGAGGGCGGTCCAGTACAAGAAGGGTGTCGCCGCCCGGGACCGGCGACCTCGGCGAACTCCGGGCCACGGTGGAGTGGAGACGGGGACCGGTGGCCATCGACGGGGCGGTCGGGCACGGAACCAGCGAAATGAGCGGAGATTGGAATATGCGCGCGGGCGTCGCCTGGACGCTTGCCGGGAATCGGTAGGCGGCTCATCGTCCGCCGACCGGATCCGGAATACACGACGAGGGAGGAACGTCATGAGCGAAGCGAAGCCCCGGCATTTCCGCTGGGAGGAGTTGCCATGGGAGCGCGTAACCGAGCAGTTGGGCCGGCGCATGGTGACGGGAGACCGGGCCATGATCGCCCAGGTCCTGCTCGAGGAGGGCGCGGTCGTTCCCACACACTCGCACGAGAATGAGCAATTCACATACATCCTCGAGGGCGCGCTGCACTTCTGGCTCGGCGCAGACGGGAGCGAGGAGGTCGTCGTGCGCGCGGGCGAGATCCTTCACATTCCTTCTCACGTCCCCCACAAGGCCATAGCGCTCGAAAAGACGCTGGACCTCGACATTTTCTGCCCTCCCCGCACGGACTGGCTGGATGGGACGGACTCCTACTTTCACGACACGGACGACTGATGGACCTGGGGATCGCGGGTCGTGTCGCCCTGGTCGCCGCCTCTTCGAAGGGTCTCGGCCGGGCCGTGGCGGAAGAACTGGCGGCGGAAGGGGCGCATCTGCTGATGTGCGCGCGCGGGCAGGCGGCGCTCGCGGAAGCCGTGGCCTCCGCGGATGCACGGGGGCCGGGCGAAGTCGTCGGTATCGCGGCCGATCTGTCGGATCCCGCGGACGTGGCCGGCCTCTTCGAAGCGGCGATGCGCCGGTTCGGACGCGTGGATATCCTCGTGAACAACGCGGGCGGGCCACCGGCCGGGAAGTTCGAAGACCACGACCGGGCGGCGTGGAAGGCGGCCGTGCGGCTCAACCTCGAGAGCGCCCTCGACCTGACGCGCGCGGTGCTGCCCGGCATGAAGGAGCGCGGATGGGGACGGATCCTGAACATCACGTCGGTCGCGGTGAAGGAACCGGTGGATGGCCTGATCCTCTCCAACAGCGTGCGCGCCGCCGTGACCGGCTTCGCGAAGACCCTCTCGAACGAGGTCGCGTCGTTCGGCATCACCGTGAACAACGTGCTTCCGGGCTTCACGCGCACCGCGAGGCTGGAGGAACTGGCCGCCGTGCACGCCGAAGCCGGTGGGATCTCGATGGAAGACGTGGAGGCGGGATGGAACGCCGCGATTCCCGCGAGCCGGCTCGGTGAGCCGCGCGAGTTCGCCGCGGTCGTGGCATTCCTCGCCTCCGAGCGCGCCAGCTACGTGACGGGCGTGTCCATCGCCGTCGACGGGGGCCGCACCAGGGCCCTGCAATGACCCTCGCGGCCCGGCGCTCGGCCGGGAGGCGAGGCTCCAGCCCGGCCGCCGCTGCGCTGGGCGCCGTCGGGGTGCTGTGCGGGGGACTCTGGCTGTGGGTGGGCGCGACGCCCCCGGGGATGCCGCCCGGACAGGAGGCGCGTGCGTGCACGCCGGGCGCGGCGCAGGGGGCGGCGGCGAGCCCCGACCTGTACTGCATGGCCCTGTTCCCGACGCCCCGCGTGCCCGGAGCGGCCGGCACGGTCGAACTGCGCCGCCCGCCGGGACCGTTCTCCATGGGAGTGACGCCGGACGGGCGGCTCCTGTACGACGCGGTGATCTCCACGGACCTTCCGCCGCCCTCCACGCTCGGGCCCTACGACCGTTACGTCGCCTGGGCCTCGACACAGGTGCTGTCGCCCATCGAACGGCTCGGGGAGGTCCCGGCCCGCGGACGCGTCGACGTGGGGCAGGTCGGGTTCAACAAGTTCCTCATCCTGATTACGGCGGAATCCGGCGCGGCGCCCGGAGCCGAACCTGGGGCGGACGCGGAGCCGGCGGGTCCGTACGTGCTGCGGGCCCAGTCGCCTTCCAGTCGCATGCAGCCCGCCGACTTCCTCGAGTTTGCGCTTGGCGCTTCCCGGATGGATCCCGGCGAGATGGCGATGGACGACGCGTGGAGCGGGGTGCCGATGCCCGACGGGGTCATGATGCTTCCGGCGCTCATGGAGCTTCGGCCGGACGTACAACCCTGGCTGCCGGGCGACGGCTGGGAGGGCGAAATCGTCGACGCCCGCCCCCGCGAATTGATCGAACTGGCCGATGGCGACTCGCTCGCGCTCGACGCGGTCTACGTGCGCCGCCGCATCGGGAGCCGCGAACTCCTCGGCTACGGCTTCAACGGACAGATCCCGGGGCCCCTCCTCTGGGTCCCCGAGGACGCGACCGTCACGATCGATTTCACGAACCGCATCGACTGGCCGACCGCGATCCACTGGCACGGCCTCCGTCTCGACAACCGCTTCGACGGCGTCCCCGGCGTGACGCAGGATCCTGTCGCCCCCGGCGAGAGCTTCCGTTACACGGTGCATTTCCCCGACCCCGGCCTCTACTGGTACCACCCCCACCACCGCGAGGACGTCCAGCAGGATCTGGGACTGGCGGGCAACCTCATGGTCCGCTCCGGGGACCCCGACTACTACGGTCCGGTGCACCGCGAGGAGGTCGTCATGCTCGACGACCTCCTCGTGGGCGAGCACGGGATCGTCCCCTTCGGACTGGAGCGCGCCACGCACGCGCTGATGGGCCGGTTCGGCAACACCATGCTCGTGAACGGGGAGCCCGACTACGCGCTGGACGTGGAGCGCGGGTCCGTCGTCCGTTTCTACTTCACCAACGCGTCGAACACGCGGACGTTCAACCTCTCCTTCGGCGGAGCGCCGATGAAGCTCGTGGGCGCCGACGTGGGCAACTTCGAGCGGGAGGCGTGGGTCGAGAGCGTGATCATCGCGCCGGCGGAGCGCTACATCGTGCATGTCGCCTTCCCCGAGAGCGGGCGCTACGCCCTCCTGAACCGTGTCCAGGGGATCGATCACATCGGCGGCAGCTTCTTCCCCGAACAGGACACGCTGGGCGTCGTTCGGGTCGGCGCCGGGGCGGCGATGCCGGATCTGCACGCGGCCTTCGAGACGCTGCGGGAGAACGGGCGCGCGATCGAGGAGATCGCACCCTACCGCCCGCTGTTCGATCGCCCGGTCGACCTCACGCTGGAACTCGACATGACGACGCGTGGCCTCCCGCTCGTCGTCGAGCGTCTCATGCAGGTGGATTCGTCGTACTTCCACCCGATCGAGTGGTCGGGAACGATGCCGATGATGAACCTGATATCGACGCCGGAGAACGTGTCGTGGACGCTGCGCGAACCCTCTACGGGACTCGAGAACGAGGCGGTCCGGTGGACGTTTCGCGTGGGCGACGTGGTCAAACTGAGGCTCCGGAGCCGCCGCGAGACACTGCACCAGATGCAGCACCCGATCCATATCCACGGCCAGCGCTTTCTCGTCCTCGCCACGAACGGCGTCGCGCACGACAACCTCGCCTGGAAGGACACGGCCGTCGTCCCGGTCGGCGGTTCTCTCGACATCTTGCTCGAACTCTCGAACCCCGGCCGCTGGATGCTGCACTGCCACATCGCCGAACACCTCGAGGCGGGCATGAAGATGGTGTTCACGGTGGAGCCGTGACGCGGTAGGTTTTTCGGGCCCCTGAACGGCTCAACTCACTGGAGTGTCCCATGAGAAAGTTCATCGCGGCCCCCGTCGCGCTCGCGGCCCTGCTCGCCCCGGTCCACCTGTTCGCGCAGTCGGCGGCGGAACTCAGCGCCGAGACCTCGGAGTTCGTATCCATCGCCGGCCCGACCGTCGCTCTCACCGGCGTCAAGGTCATCGACGGGACCGGCGCCGGCGCCCGGACGAACCAGACCGTCGTGATCGAAGGGAACCGGATCGCCGCGGTCGGTCCGGCGGGCACGGTCGAGATCCCGTCCGGCGCCGACGTCCATGAACTGCCGGGACACACGGTGATCCCGGGAATGATCGGGCTCCACAACCACATGTTCTTCATGGGGGCCGGGGGCCGGATGGCCCAGGGCAACATCTCCTCCCCGCGCCTCTATCTCGCGGCGGGGGTCACGACGATCCGCACGACGGGCAGCGTCTCGCCCTACGCCGATCTCAACGTCAAGTCGAACATCGAGCGCGGACTGGCGCCGGGCCCCCGCCTGCACGTGACGGCGCCGTACGTGACCGGACCCAACCCGGCTCTCGGGGACATGGCTCAGGTGAACTCGCCCGAGGAAGCACGCCGCTTCGTTCGCTACTGGGCCGGGGAGGGCGCGTCCTGGATCAAGGCGTACACGACGATCCGCCGCGCGGAACTCGCCGCCGTCGTCGAGGAGGCGCACGCGCACGGCCTCCGGGTCACGGGGCACATCTGCTCGATCACCTTCCAGGAGGCCGTCGACCTGGGGATGGACAACATCGAGCACGGATTCGGGACCGCGACGGACTTCGATCCGCGCAAGCGGCCCGACGAGTGTCCGCCCAATTCCATGATCAGGGTCGGGGAACAGGGCGATCCGACGGGGGAGACGGCCCGGGCGCTGATCCTCTCCATGGTCGAGAACGACGTCGGGATGACGTCGACGATGGCCGTGATCGAGCCCATGACGAAGGGGCGGGCCGTCCTCGACGAGCGTACCCTCGAGGCGATGGCTCCCGAGGTGCGGGAGGACTACCTGGAGATGGTGGACAGGATCGAGGCGGATCCCGACTGGTCCATGACGGAGACGCACCTCCAGAAGCACATGGCGTTCGAGCGCGGCTTCGTCGAGGCCGGGGGCGTGCTGGCGGCCGGCGTGGACCCGACCGGGATCGGGGGGGCGATCGCCGGCTTCGGGGACCAGCGCAACTACGAGCTTCTCATCGAGGCGGGGTTCGACGCCTCGACGGTGGTCCGGATCGTGAGCGCGAACGGCGCCCGCATCATGGGCGTGGACGACGAGGTCGGGACGATCGAGCCGGGGAAGCTCGCGGATCTGGTCGTGCTCGAGGGCGATCTCGAGTCGGACTCCGCGATCATCAGGAATGTGACGGTCGTGTTCAAGGATGGCGTCGGTTACGACTCGGAGAAGCTCATCGACTCCGTGAAGGGGATGGTCGGGATTCGGTAACGGGGGACCGCGCCGAGAATGGCCTGCCGAGAAAACCCGCCGAGAATGGACCCGGGCAGGAACCCGGGCAGGGACCCGTCGAGAGAGGTCGAGAGAGGAATGAAGATGGCCAGCCAGTATCATCGCGCCGGAAGCAGGGTCTCCGCGGCTCGCGCCGCGCCCGCAGTGCTCGCCACCCTCGCGGTCGTGGCGGCCGGGCTCGCCGACGCGCTGGCCGCGCAGAGCTATGATCGGCTGTCCGAGGAAACCCGCGCCTACGTCGCCGTGCGGGGGCCGACCGTGGCGCTCGAACACGTCCGCGTGATCGACGGCACCGGCGGCCCGGCGCTCGAGGATCAGACGGTGCTGCTCCGCGACGGGCGCATCGCCGCCGTGGGCCCCGCCTCGTCCGTCTCGGTACCGGAGGACGCGGATCGTCACGACCTGGGCGGCCACACGGTGATCCCCGGGATGGTCGGCATGCACGACCACCTGTTCTACACCTCCGTCGGGGGACGGCGCGTGCAGCTCGGCTACAGCGCGCCGCGGCTCTACCTCGGCTCCGGCGTCACGACGATCCGTACGACGGGGAGCTTCACGCCCTACGCGGATGTCCACCTGAAGGACGCGGTCGACCGCGGCGACTCGCCCGGCCCCCGCATCCACATCACGGCGCCGTACATCACCGGCTCGACGGGCTCGCCCCACCAGGCCCGGATGACCTCCCCCGAACAGGCGCGGCGCTTCGTCGAATACTGGGCGGAGGAGGGGGCCACGTGGGTGAAGGCGTACACGTCGATCGGGAGCGCCGAACTCGGGGCGGCGATCGAGGAGGCGCACCGTCTGGGCCTCCGCGTCACCGGACACCTGTGTTCGGTGAGCTTCCGGGAGGCCGTCGCGCTCGGAATCGACAACCTCGAGCACGGGATGCTCACGGCGTCCGATTTCGTGCCGGAGAAGGAGCCCGACCGCTGTCCCGGCAACATCATGCAGCGGGCCGGGGGCTCGGACCCCACGGGACCCATCGCGCGGGAGACGATCGAGGCGATGGTGGACGCCGGCGTGGGGCTCACCGCCACGCTCGCGGTCTACGAAGCCTTCTTCCCCGACCGCGACGTCGTGGATGAGCGAACGCTCGAGCTGATGGCTCCGGACCTTCGGGAAGCGTATCTCGACGAGCGCGGGCGCATTCAGGAAATCGGGCCGGATCCGGAGAATTTCCGGAACGAACTGCGTTTCGAGAAGGCCTTCGTGGACGCGGGCGGGCTGCTCGCCGCGGGCGTCGATCCCACGGGCAACGGTGGCGCGCTCCCGGGCTTCGGGAATCAGCGGAACTTCGAGCTTCTGCTGGAGGCCGGACTCTCGGCGGTGCAGGCCGTGCAGGTGGTGAGCGCCAACGGCGCGAAGATCCTAGGCATGGACGACGAACTCGGCACCGTGGAGGCCGGGAAGGTGGCCGACCTCATCGTCCTGAACGGCGACCCCGCGAGCGATCCGGGAGCGATTCGTGCGGTCCGCTGGGTGTTCAAGGACGGCGTCGGGTACGATTCCCGCGCGCTGATTCAGGCGACACGGGGCCTCGTCGGGATCCGATGACGGAGGGCGGTGCGTATCGTCCGGTGCCGCTGGCGACGTTCACGCGGCGCGAGGAGGAGGAGATGGTCCGTTGTGCGCGGGCCTTCCGCGATGAGATGCGACGCCGCCGGACGGTCCGCGAGTACTCCGGCGACCCCGTCCCCCCGGAGGTCATCGATGCCTGCATCGAGGCGGCGGGAACGGCCCCCAACGGCGCGAACCGGCAACCGTGGCACTTCGTCGTCGTGCGCGACCCCGAGGTGAAGCGCCGGATCCGGGCGGAGGCGGAGAAAGAAGAGCGGGATTTCTACGAACATCGCGCGCCGGCCGCGTGGCTGGAGGCGCTCGCCCACCTCGGAACGGACGAACGCAAGCCGTTCCTGGAGACGGCGCCCGTCCTCATCGCGATCTTCGCGGAGAGTTACGAAATGCGCGGCGAGGAGAAGCTCAAGAACTACTACGTGACGGAATCCGTCGGCATCGCCACGGGAATTCTCATCACGGCGCTGCACCACGCGGGGCTCGCCACCCTCACCCACACGCCGAGCCCCATGGGCTTTCTGAACAAGGTCCTCGACCGCCCCGCCAACGAGCGGCCCTTCCTGCTGCTCGTCGTGGGCTATCCCGCGGACGACGCGCTCGTCCCCGACATCACGAAAAAACCGCTGGACCGCATCGCCTCCCGCCGCTAGTTGCCGCGGTTCGCTAACCGGCGCCGGGCGACGGTCCGCCGGGGGCGCCACCATGGGTGCCGAGAAACCGTCGGGCGCGCCGGCGGGCTGCGTGAAGCGGCGATTCTCCGGCGGTGGCCGCCTCCTCGAACATTTTTCGCAGCGACGACCCGATCGCGTCGACTCGGGCCCGGAGCCGGTTCTCGTCCCGCTCGCCCCGGTGGATGGCGGCGAAGGCAACCGCCCCGCCCGCGTTGATCACGTAGTCGGGGCTATAGAGGATCCCGCGCTCGTACAGCCTCTCCGCGTCGGCCTCCGAGAGGAGCTGGTTGTTCGCGGAACCGGCGACGATCCGACAGCGCAAACGCGGGATCGCGTCGGGGTTCAGGGTCGCACCCACCGCACACGGAGCGTACACGTCGACGTTCAGGTCCCACATGTCATCGAGGGGGACGACCTTGCCTCCGAATCGTGCCTGGGCGTGCCGTGCGGTGGCCTCACGGAGGTCCGTCAGGTAGAGCGTCGCCCCGGCTTCGGCCAGCAGCCCGGCGAGTGGGAGACCGACGCCGCCAAGCCCCTGGATGAGCACGGAACGCTCGTTGAAGTTTGCGTCGCCGAACCGGTGTTCGAGCGCTGCTCGCATTCCGGCGAACACGCCGCGCGCGGTATACGGTCCCGGATCGCCGGGTTCTCCGTCGATTAGGCCGACGGCGTACCCCGAGATGGCTCCGACCCGGGCCATGTCGTCCGGTGTCGTGCCGAGATCGACGCCGGTCTGGAAGGCGCCGCGGAGCGAGCCGAGATGCGCCGCGTAGCGGTCGACCAGGCCTGCGCGGGTTTCGTCGCCCAGGTCGTCCGGGACGGCGATGACCGCCTTGCCGCCGCCGAACCGGATGCCGACGCTCGCCCACTTCCAGGTCATCCCCTCGGCCAGGCGCATGGCGTCGATCAGGCCGTCGACCGGCGCCGGATAGGTGGCCATCCGGGTGCCTCCGGCCGCCGGACCCAGCCGCGTATCGTGCAGGGCGACGAAGATCCAGGCTCCCGTGGCGGAGTCGAACGCGGTGACGACGGACTCGCCGTCCCACGCCTCCATGACGTCGAGATAGCTGCGGGTCATTCATTCTCCGGTTTCGATTCGTACGCCAGCGGGTGCACCGGCGGGTGCGCGAGCGCGGTCAGACTATCGCACGCCGCCCGCCCGGGCGACATTGGAACATGTGGGGCGCGATCGCGTATCGGTGCTCGGGAGGAAAGACGGCGACGACCGACCGGGAGATGATGGGATGACGACACTGTTCTTCGGAGATATGCTGCCCCCGTCGCCTGAAGCCGAGAGTCGCCGCGAACACGTCCTCGTCGGTACCGCCACCCCCCTCAAGCTCGACGTCCGGCCGATCGAGCACCACCTGACACCCCGAGGCAGTATCTGCATCGGGACCTTTCACGAGGAGAAGCCGATCGGGCGCTGCGCCATCCCCGGCGACAGCGTGAAGGACTTCCTCGAGATGGATCTCTTCGACAGGCCGGTCGCGCTCGCGCTGAACGTCCGCAAGGGCGGACCGGGCGTGGAAGGCAGCATCCTCGCGCTTGTGCCGATGGACCGGGCGTCGCCGGGGGGGTCGGAGCGGGATGAGCCGTGGAGGGCCAGCGTCCCCGGGGCAGCGTACGACGACGCGATCAAGGCGGGCGGCGGCGACTCCGGGTCCACTCAGCTGGTCGGGATCTTCCTCGGCGAGGTCGTGCGGTTCGAGGGCGACCGGCGCGAGCCGGCGTCGATGCTCCGTGAAGCCGCCGACATGCTGGCGTGCGTCATCCGCGGGCAGGTGGACAGCGTCGGCGGCCGTGTGATCGAAGACCTGACGGCGCGCCCCGAGGGCTGAACGAATGACCGACGGCCGGCCGCGCTGCGGCTGGGCGGGCTCCGAAGCGGAGATGGTCGTGTATCACGACACGGAGTGGGGCGTACCGGTCTTCGATGATCGGCGCCACTTCGAATTCCTCGTCCTCGATGGGTTCCAGGCCGGTCTCTCATGGGCGGTGATCCTGCGCAAGCGGGAAGCGTTTCGCGCCGCGTTCAGCGATTTCGATCCAGTTGCCGTGTCGTCATTTGCGGAAGATGACATAAGGCGGCTTCAAGCCGACGTCTCGATCGTTCGAAACCGCCTGAAGATCGAGGCCACGATTGCGAATGCGGCTCGCCTGCTCGACGTCCAGAAGGAATTCGGCACCTTCGACGCCTTCATCTGGTCGTTCACCGGGGGGCGTACGATCCGGAACCGCTGGTCGTCGATGGCTGAAGTTCCCGCGCATACGCGAGAGTCGGAGCGCATGTCGAAAGAGTTGCGCAGGCGGGGTTTTCGCTTCGTGGGACCGACGATCTGCTACGCGTACATGCAGGCGGCCGGGATGGTCAACGACCACACGACATCGTGCTTCCGGCACGCGGAAGTCAGGACAATGGCTCGCCGCTGAAGCAGACCGCCGTCCCGGGGCGACACCGGCAGTAAGTCCGCGGGGGCAGGGGCGGGGAGTCGATGCCGAGCGCAGCCAGCGCCAGGTCCGCAAGCACGCCGGCGAACGCTTCATCGTCGTGCGGCACGGCGACGCGGCGAAACTCGAGGCCGAGTGCGGCGGCGTGCCCGGCGAGATCCACGTCCAGTTCCATCAACGTCTCGGACTGCTCGTGCATGAAGCTGACGGGGTCGACGAGGACCCTTGCGACGCCCGGGAGGTCCTCCAGCGCCGTCTCGATGTCCGGCGGGGTCCATTCGATCCCTCGGTTCGTGTGGTTCTGGTAGCCGAGGGTCCACGTGTCCACGCCCAGGGCGTGCGACTGGGTCGCGCACCACTCCTCGACGTATTCGACGTAGCGGCTGCCTTCCGCGATGTACCGAAGCGGGGTGCCATGGGCGCTGAACACGACGCGGACGCCCGGGTCGGTCAGGCTCCAGCCCGCTTCCGCGGCGGTGCGGCGGATCGCGTCGGCGCGAAGTCGGGCGTAGCCGGGATGGCGATGCCACCCGGTCACGCCGCGCACCTCGGGGCGCCATCCGATTCGATCGAGCGCCGCCTCCACCTCGGCCAGCGCCGCGACGGTGGTCGAAGGGCCGCAGAGCGGATACACGGGCAGAGGGACAAGCGCCGGGGCGCGAGTCGCGCGCAGGCGTCGCAGCGCCTCTTCGATCGACGGTTCGGTGAACTGCATCCCCACGGTCACGCGCATCGGGTGGCCTCGGGCCTTCAGCGCCCGGTCGAGCGCCTTGGCCTGCGCCTTCGCCTGCGCGTCGAGCGGTGAGCCGCCGATCCGTTCGTAGACCTCGAGCAGGCCGGGTGTCCGCCGCCGCGCCAAGTCGCGGCTTCGTGCGCGGGCCGCCGCTCCGTCCGCATGCGGCTCCAGTCGCGCGTTGGCGAGGAAGATCCGCTCCAGGAAGCGGGTGACGGCGCTCGGGTCCGCTCCCTGCGGCTCACCGAAGTTCAGGAGGAGGACGGCCGGTGGGGGGACGGAGTTCACCATCGCTCGAACATATCGGCGCCGTCCCCGGCTTGCCCGTGCCGGGAGAGCTCGGAACGTTGCCGCCACACTGGCGGGATGCGGGAAGGGGGAGGCATGCGGGTCGGAATCATCGGCGGAGGGATCACCGGGCTGGCGCTCACGCACGCGCTGGCGCGGCACGGCGTCGACTCGATCCTGTTCGAGGGAGCCGATGACGTCGGAGGGGTGATCCGCACCTCGGTTCACGATGGCCGGATCGTCGAACTCGGCCCGCAGCGTACGCGACTTGCGCCCACCGTGCGTCGGCTCGTCGACGAGCTGGAGCTTGGAGGGGAGATGCTGGAGGCGCGGCCCGGGGCGCGTCTGTTCATCTGGGCCCGCGGCCGCCTGCGGACGGTGCCGCACCGGCCGCGCGGGCTCCTGACGGGCGACCTGCTTTCGCCGGCGGGGCGTACCCGCGCCGCCCTCGAGCCCTTCACCCGGGGACTTCGGCCGCGGGAGTCCGTGGCCCGCTACTTCCGTCGCAAGGCCGGACGCGAGGCGTACGAGCGACTCTTTGGTCCCCTCGTTTCCGCGACCTTCGGATCGGATCCGGAGACGATGCCGGCCGCGCGCGTCCTTCCGATGCTCCTCGAGCCGCTGGGCGTGAAGCGCAGCCTGCTCGCCGCCGCTCGGCGCCGGGGGCCCGCCGCCGCGCCGCCCGCGTTCACGTTTCGGGCGGGGATGGCCACGCTGCCGCACGCCATCGCGAGGCGACACGCGAGCCGGATTCGGATCGCGGCGCCGGTCAAGGAGCTTCGACGCTCCGGCGGTCGGTTCGAGATCGCCCACGGGGGTCGGCGCCCGGATTCCCACACCGTGGACCAGGTGGCGATCACGACGCCGGCGCCGGCCGCCGCCGTCCTTCTGAGGGGCATCGCGCCCGGGGCTGCCGACCGTCTCGCGGGGCTGCGGTATCACCGCGTGGCCGTCGTGCCGCTGGAAGTGGAGCGCGCGCCGGAGGGGTTCGGTTTCCAGGTCGCCCTGGGCGAGCGCTGGCGCACCCGCGGGGTCACGTGGAACGCCTCGCTGTTCGGGCGCGACGGCCTCTGTACGGCCTATCTGGGCGGCGGTCTCGATCCCGATGTTGCCGGGTGGGACGCAGTCCGACTCGGGCGGACCGCAGCCGACGAGTACAGCGCGATCCATGGAGTGGCGGCGACCCCGATCCGGACGGCCCGGCCGCGGCTCCCGGCGTATGACGGCTCTTGGACGGCGCTGGACGGACTCGATCTTCCCTCCGGCGTCACGCTCGCCGCCGGCTACACCGGACGGCTGGGCATCTCGAGTCGAATCGCCGAAGCCGAATCCGTGGCGGAACGTCTCGCCGGGCGTACATAGCGTCGTCCCGGCTGCCGACGTTCCCGCGGGAACGTCCTCAGCCGTCTTCGCCGGTCGGATCCCAGCGCCGCACCTCGTCGACGACGGCGGCGATGACCTGCGGGTCGGAGTGGGGCTGGAGCCCGTGCCCGAGGTTGAAGACATGGCCGGGTCTGCCGCCGGCCCGGCGCAGCACGTCGCGCGTCCCCGCGCGCGCGGCCTCCTCGCCCGCGAGGATGCAGGCGGGGTCGAGGTTCCCCTGTATCGCGCGCTCCGGGCCGATGATGTCCCATGCGTCGTCGAGGGGTGTGCGCCAGTCGACGCCGATCGCATCGCCTCCCGCCTCGGCCACCGCGGCGTGCGTGGCGCCGTAGTGAACGGTGGGGACGCCCCTCTCGCGGAGTCGCGCCAGCAGGCGGCGTGAGTACGGGAGCACACGCGCCCTGTAGGTGTGAGGATCGAGGATGCCGCACCAGGAATCGAATACCTGGATCGCCCCGGCGCCGGCCTCGTACTGAGCGACCGCGAACTCCGCCAGGTGCTCGGCCCAGAACCCCGCGAGCCGGTCCCAGAGTTCGGGGGACCGCAGCATGAAGGCCCGAATCTGAGCGAGCCGGCTGTCGCGCGTGCCGCGCGCGAGGTACGAGCAGAGGGTGAAAGGGGCGCCCACGAAGCCGATGATCGGGCGTGCCTCGTTCGCGGCGAGGAGGCGGATCGCCTCGAGCACGAAATCGAGGCGCTCCCGCGGCTCGAAGGGGCGCAGGCGTTCCACGTCCTCGAGGCCGCCCCAGGGGGACAGGGGAACGGGTCCGACGCCGGCCCGCAGTTCGATCTCGATCCCGGCGGCCTCGAACGGCGTCGACAGATCCATGAAGAGGACGAGCGCGTCCACGTCGAAGTACTCGAGCGGGAGTCGGGTGACCCGCGCGGCCGACTCCGGGTCGCGCACGAGTTCGAGGAACCCGCGCTCCCGCCGAAGTTCGCGATAGGCCGGGAGGGAGCGTCCGGCCTGCCGCATGAACCACACCGGAGTCCGCTCGACGGATTCGCGCGCGAGCGCGCGCAGGAGGAGATCGCTCATGGCCCGCCGATGTTACCCCGTCGCCTGCCGTTCGCCAATCCGCCCGGTTGGACCGGTGTGCGACCTGTCGTAGCTTTCGGCCCACGACTTCGGATCTCTCACAGGGGAAGCGATCATGAACCGCCGTGACCTTCGCACGCTCCTTGTCGCCGCCGTCCTCGGGTTCGTGCACGTCGCGACCGTGGCCGCTCAGGAGCCCGCATTCGATATCCTGCTGCGCGGCGGACGCGTCCTGGACGGCACCGGGAATCCGTGGTTCCGCGCCGATGTCGGGATCCGCGGCGGGCGCATCGTCCGGGTCGGGGACCTGGCCGGCGCCGGCGCCGACCGCGTCATCGAACTCGATGGCCGGTACGTCGTCCCCGGCTTCATCGACATTCATTCCCACGCGGACCAGGGACTCGACGCGGCGGGAGAGGCCGGCAGCGAGGGCGCGCGCCGGCGAGCCGCGCCCAACCTCGTGAGCCAGGGCGTGACGACGGTCGTCGTGAACCAGGACGGCCGGTCTCCCTGGCCCATCGCCGATCAGCGCGCCCGGCTCGAGTCGCGCGGCCACGGGCCCAACGCGGCGCTCATGGTCGGGCACAACACGATCCGCGCGATGGCGCTCGGGGACGATGTCATGCGTCCCTCGACACCCGCCGAGGTCGAGCGCATGACGGCACTGGTGGAGCAGGGGATGGCCGAGGGCGCGTACGGCCTCAGCGCGGGACTCGAGTACTTCCCGGGGATATGGAGCGAGACCTCGGAACTCTTTCCCCTCGTCGAGGCGGCGGGTCGCGGCGGCGGCCTCTACATCGTGCACGAGCGCAGTTCCGGGATGACGCCGATGTGGTTCTGGCCGAGCCAGGACGACCCGGGACCGCCCACCATGATCGAGACCATCATCGAGGACATCGAAGTCGCGGAGCGGACGGGCGTGACGACGGTGGCGACGCACATCAAGGCGCGCGGCTCCGATTTCTGGGGGGCGGGACGGGCGCTCGTCGACCTGATCGAGCGCGCCCGGGCGCGCGGCGTTCCGATCTGGGCGGACCAGTACCCGTACAACACGACGGGGAGCGACGGGAACACGGTCCTTCTCCCCCGCTGGATCTTCCCCGGGGGTGGACCCGGCGGCGGACCCGGCGGACCGCGCGCGGACGTCGACTATGCGGCGGCGCTCGGGGCGGCGCTCGCCGACCCCGAACGCGGCGAGCAGGTGCGCCTCGACATCGAGCACGAGATCGGGCGTCGCGGGGGGCCGGAGAACCTCGTCGTCATGGACCACCCGGATGAGAGCCTGGTCGGCAAGACGGTGGCCGATCTGGCGGCGGAATGGAACGCGTTCCCCGTTGACGTGGCGATCCGCCTGCAACTCGAAGGGGACCGCATGCGAGCGGGGGGCGCCCGCGTGCGCGGCTTCTCCCTCTCCGAGATCGATGTCGAGGAGTTCTCGGCTCATCCGTGGCTTGTGACGGCCTCCGACGCCGGGATCGCGCTCCCGGACGACGGACCCGTGCATGCCCGCTTCTACGGCACGTTCCCGCGAAAGATCAAACGCTATGCGATGGATCTGGGCGTGCTGTCGGTGGAGAGCGCGGTTCGTTCGATGACGACGCTCCCGGCCCAGCTTCTCGGCCTCCGCGACCGCGGGCTCATACGGGAGGGGCTCATCGCGGATATTGCGGTGCTGGACCTGGAAGAGTTGCAGGACAACGCGACCTTCTTCGAGCCGCACCAGTATCCATCGGGCGTCGATTTCGTGCTCGTTGGCGGCACCTTCGTGGTCGACGACGGTGAGCTGACATGGGCGCTCCCCGGCGTGGTCCTCACGCCGGGCGGCGGTGCGGGCTCGAACGCCGGCGAGGCGACGGGATGCTGACCGGGCGGGGCGCCGTCGCGCTCGTCGCGCTGGCCGGCTACGGGTGCGGCCCCGGCGGCGACGCGCCGGACGGAGGAGCGGCGGATGGCGGCGCCGAGGCGAGCTACTCTGACGCGGTACCCTCGGGGGCGAAGGCGGCGCCCGAGGACGTCTTCCGCACCCTGGAGGGCGGCGAGGCGAGCCTCCGCGACCTGCGGGGCAACGTGGTCGTCGCGAACCTGTGGGGCACCTGGTGCCTCCCGTGCCGCGACGAATTGCCGGAACTCGTGGAGTTGGCCCACATCTACGCCGACCGCCCCGTCGTCATCCTCGGACTCGCCGTCGATTCCGGCGACATCGATGAGATCCGTGCCTTCCTCGAGGACTTCGGCGTCGAGTATCCGAACTGGATGATGGGGATGGATGACGCGGTCGCCACCTTTGGAGCCGTGGGTTTCCCGACCACGGTGATGGTGGATCCGGAGGGCTGGATCCGGAAGGAACTCCTCGGTCCCCAGACCGCTGCCTCGCTGACGGAGGAAATCGAAGCCCTCCTCCGTTAGCCGTGCCAGGCGAGTTGCTGACCCTCGTAGAGGCGGGCGTAGAGGGCGCAGCGGCCGATCAGCGCGTCGTGCGGGCCGCTGTCGACGAGGCGTCCCCGGTCCAGGACGAAGAGCCGGTCGGCGCGCCGCACCGTGCGCAGGCGGTGGGCGATGATCACGGTCGTCCGCCCCTCGGCGGCGAGTTGCAGCGCCTCCTCGACCAGCGCCTCGCTCTCGGCGTCCAGGCCGCTCGTCGCCTCGTCGAGGATGAGGATCTCGGGTTCCTTGAGGAGGACGCGGGCGATCGCGATCCGCTGGCGCTGTCCGCCGGAGAGTCGGACCCCGCGCTCGCCGACCCGCGTCTCGTAGCCGTCCGGAAGCCGCTCGATGAACTCGCGCGCATGCGCGGCCTCCGCCGCCGCCTCGACCGCCCCGCGGTCCGCGTCCGGCCGCCCGTACGCGATGTTCTCCCCGATGGTGCCCGCGAAGAGCGGGTGGTCCTGCGGCACGATGCCGACCCGCGATCTCAGGTCCGCGACGCCACAGGCCCGGACGTCGGTTCCGCGTACGCGCAGGCTTCCCTCGGTCACGTCCCAGAAGCGGGGGATGAGTGAGGCGAAGGTCGTCTTCCCGGCGCCGCTCGGACCCACGAGCGCGACGACCTCCCCCGGCTCGATCGTGGCCTCGATCCCCTCTAGGGCCCACGGTTCCTCGTCGCCGTAGCGGAACGAGACGCCGTCCAGGGCGATCTCCGGCGGGCCTCCGCCCGCGAGCGATGTCGGCGCTTCAGGATCCGTGATCTCGTTGTCGCGGTCGAGCAGGTCGAACACGCGGCGCGCGGCGCCCTGCGCCTCCTGGTACGAACCCCACAGCGACGCGAGCGCCATGATCGCCGCCGCGACGGAGAAGGCATAGAGGAGGAACGACACCAGTTGCCCGGCCGTGATCTGGGCCGCGAGCACGAGCCGCCCGCCCTGCCACAGGACGGCGACGATCCCGCCGAAGGCGACGACGGTGAGCACGCCGAAGAGGAGCGCCCGCACGACCGCCCGCGAGAGCGCCGCCTCGAGCGCCGTTGCGATTCCGGCGCGGTAGCGCCCGGCCTCCCACTCCTCGCGCACGAACCCCTGCACGACCTCGATCTGGCCGAAGGCCTCGTCCGCGACCGCGTGCGCGGCGGCGAGGCGGTCCTGCACCTCCGTGCTCCGCCGACGGAGCAGACGGCCGAGGGCGAAGCCCGCCAGCACGACGACGGGGGCTACCGTCAGCGTCGTGAGCATCAACTGCCAGTGCAGGAGCGTGAGCAGGACCGCCGCACCCACCAGAAAGAGCACCTGCCGCACGAGTTCGGCGATCTGGTGCCCCATGATCTGCTGGAGCGTCGAGCAGTCGGAGGCCAGCCTCGAGGTGAGTTCGCCGCTGGTTCGGCCCGCGTGGAAGCCGGGAGAGAGCCGGACCAGTTTGGAGAAGAGTTCGTCGCGCAACTGCGTCACGACCCGCTCGCCCGTCGCCCCCAACCAGTAGGTCTCGCCGAAGTTGAACACGCCCTGAAGCGCGAAGAGGCCCAGCAGTCCGAGCGCGATCGCACCCAGCAGGGCGGGGTTGCCCTCGCCGAAGGCCGCGTCCATCAGGTAGCGGACGATGAGGGGGAAGGCGAGCCCGATCGCGGTGCTCAGAAGCAGGCAGACGCCGGCCCCGGCGAGCGCCGGGCGGTGGGCCCGCAATCTCGGAGCAAGCCGCTGGAGGGCGAACATGGAAATGCGTGCTCCGGAGTCCGACATCGCGCCTGGCCTCTCCACCCGTCTATCTTCCGCGCCCCGGCGACTCCGGGGGCGACCGAAGTTCGCACGGGTCACAAAACCGGCGCAAACGCGCACCGGAACCGCTCATGCCATCACCTCCTCTTCAGATCGGATCGCGGCGCCACGCGCGGATTATCGCGGCCTGGCTCCTGGTGGGCTGCGCGCTCGTCGCGGCGACGCTCGTCGTCGGAGGCGTGACCCGCCTGACCGGATCGGGCCTCTCGATGGTCGACTGGGAGCCGGTGAGCGGCGTAGTTCCTCCGATGAGCGCCGAGGGGTGGGAGCGCGAGTTCGCCGCCTATCGCGACTCTCCGGAGTACCGGCTCGTGAATCGGGGAATGTCGCTGGCCGAGTTCAAGCGCATCTTCTGGTTCGAGTACGCGCACCGGCTCCTGGGGCGCGTGATCGGCCTCGTCTTCATCATCCCCTTCGCCGTCTTCCTCCTGCGGCGCATGATTCCGCGCTCCCTCATCCCCCGTCTGCTGCTCCTGCTCGCGCTGGGCGGCGCCCAGGGACTGCTGGGTTGGTGGATGGTCCGGAGCGGCCTCGTCGACATCCCTCGCGTGAGCCCCTACCGCCTGACCGCGCATCTCGCCCTCGCCGTCCTCGTCTACGCCCTCACGCTCTGGACCGCGCTCTCGCTGCTGCGCCCCCCGGCGGAAGACGAGGACCCGGAGCCCGCGCGGGGCGCCGGCCTCGCCCGCGGATCCGCCATCGTACTCGGCCTTGCCGCGCTCACGCTGCTCTCGGGCGGCTTCGTGGCGGGCCTGGACGCCGGACTCGTCTACAACACGTTTCCCCGGATGGGGGCCGGCTGGATCCCGCCCGACCTCTTCGGGGCGAACCCGTGGTGGCTCAGCCCCTTCGAGGACCGCACGACCGTGCAGTTCAACCACCGCATGCTCGCGATGCTCCTGCTCGGGAGCGTGACGGCACTCTGGTGGGTGTGCGCGCGACGGGCCTCGGGAGCGGCGAGAACGTGGGCCCACGCGGGCTTCGCGGCCGTCTGGGTGCAGGCGGCGCTGGGGGTCGCGACGCTGTTGCTCTTCGTCCCCATCCCCCTGGCGGCGCTCCACCAGGCGAACGCGCTCGTGCTCGTCACCGCGCTCCTGGGTCTGACCTTCGAACTCCACCGCCTGGAAGGCTGCGGCGGCCGACGGGGCTGAGGCTAGTGTGGTGTCGCAGAAATTCCACGGCCATTCGAGCGCCGATGCATCCGCCCCTGCGGCGTTGCTCCTCCTCGCAATAGCTCTGCTATTCCTCGTCGGAGCGCCTTGCAGTACTCGGCG